>ERZ1645192.4470-NODE-4470-length-11061-cov-12.247683_pt1 | contig 11061 bp, 10 predicted proteins | sample MGYA00575354_ERZ1645192 | MGnify/ENA primary metagenome ERZ1645192 (study PRJEB40844, sample SAMN11349763) | freshwater sediment metagenome | isolation source: river sediment | host: Sediment | place: India: Faizupur Khadar , New Delhi | collected 2017-02-21 ...
TTGAACTTGAAGTTTAGTCCTGTATTGTGGGTTTGTCAACCCGCGCATTACGCCTTAGGGCAAGAAGTAGCTCCCGCGAGCCTATTTAAAGCACCCAGATCGGTAGGATGGATGAGGGTTCTGAGCTCAGGCTTGAGTAAATTTTACCCCTGCTGTCACCTTGCCCCCGAACCACGGACCATAAAACCACCTGCGCCGACCCACTGGGGTATTCCATGTATAATTATTCGTCGAACAGCACCATCACTAACGAAAGAACCTGAGAACCGCGCTATACCATGAACATTTCTGAGATTTTCAAACATAAAAAGGTCAGCTACTCGCTGGAGATCTTCCCTCCCAAGAAAGACAGCTCCTACGATGTGATCTACAACACGCTGCTCCGCTTGCGCGGCTTACCCGCCGATTACATCAGCGTCACCTACGGTGCAGGCGGCAGCCTCGCCCAGAGGGAAAAAACCGTCGAAATCGCCTCGCTGATCCGCACCCACTACCATATCGAGCCCGTCGCCCATATCACCTGCGTCAACTCATCCGAACAAGATGTGATCGACACACTCGTAAAACTCAAAGAGAACCAGGTTATGAACCTGATGGTCCTGCGCGGCGACATCAGCCCCGACATCCCCCCAAAAGATGACTTCCGCTATGCCAGCGATCTGGCTGAATTCATCAAAAAGCGCGAGCCTGAGTTCAACCTGGTTGGCGCTTGCTACCCCGAAGGGCACTACCAGGCAGCCTCCCTTGATGAAGATGTGCAAAACCTCCAACACAAAATTGACAATGGGGTCACGCACCTCGTAAGCCAACTGTTTTTCGACAACCAGGCGTTCTACCGCTTCCGCGACCTGGCAACCGCGCGGGGTATCAGCGTGCCAATCGTCGCCGGCATTATGCCGATTACCAGCCAAAGGCAAATCGAACGCACTGTCGCGCTTTCCGGCGCGAAAGTGCCCGAAAAACTCTCCCGCCTGTTCGCGAAATACGCCAACAAACCCGAAGCGTTACGCGACGCCGGCATTTTTTACGCAATTGAGCAGATCATGGACCTGATCGACAACGACATCCGCGGCATCCACCTCTACACCATGAACAACGTCGACACAGCCTATCGCGTCAGCGAGGCGATCCAAAACGTCCTCATGGCAGAGAACATGCCGTAGCCTTCGATCCGTTTCATCCCCCAGGCAATGGCTACGCCTGGGCGGGTGGTCAATCCAGCCAGCCTTCATAGAAGACAATACATCACGCGGCGTGCCGGGCAAATTTGCCAGCACGCTGCGTTCTTTTTTAACCGTCATCCCGCCTTCCTTCCGCCGTAAATCTTCGCTGTGGTTAAACTCCTTTACACATCTTTTACATTTGGCTGTGGTTTCTTTTTACTCCCCCCCATTACGATTGGTTCTAACGCGGTACTGCGAACGATTTTGATAAAAAACTGGAGAAAAAATATGAAGAAACTCGTAACACCAATGCTCGCCCTTCTTGCTGTGCTCACGCTTATTTCCGCGTGTGCCACGAGCAACAACCCAACCCAAAATACAGCAAGCTTTGACTCAACCAAAAACATCACTGTTGTTTCCCGTGAGGATGGAAGCGGGACTCGCCGGGCATTCATCGAACTGCTCGGAATCCTGGTAAAGGCGGATGGAACTGAAAAAGACCACACCACCAAACAAGCCATCATCGCCAACCAAACCGGGGTCATGTTGACCAATATCGAAAACGACACCTACGCCATCGGTTATGTGTCCCTCGGGTCCCTTAACGAGAACGTTAAAGCGCTGTCCATCAACGGCGTTCCTGCCACGGCAGAAAACGTGAAGAACGGCACATATCCGATCGCGCGGCCCTTTATCATCGCGACCAAATCCACCATCTCTGAAGTCACTCAGGACTTTATCGACTTCATCCTCTCCAACGAAGGTCAAACCGTCGTCGCAAAAGGATATACACCTGTTGATGGCAGCGCGGCAGCCTATTCCGGCAGTAAGCCATCTGGAAAAATTGTTGTCGCTGGTTCTTCGTCCGTGGCACCGATTATGGAAAAATTAAAAGAAGCATACATCGCCATCAATCCAAACGCCGACATCGAAATTCAAATGACCGATTCTTCCGCTGGCATGACCGCGGCAATCGACGGCACCTGCGATATTGGCATGGCAAGCCGCGCGCTCAAAGAAAGCGAACTGGCACAGCTCAACCCAACATCCATCGCCATCGACGGCATCGCGGTGATTGTTAACCCCCGCAACACTGTTTCTGGTCTGACGAGCGAACAGGTAAAGGCGATCTTTACTGGTGAGGCTACCGCCTGGAGTGCTGTGATTGACTAAGCAGAGCTTCATTGAACGCTTGATGAAAGGCGTCTTTTCAGTATCAGCACTTACCTCCATCTTGGCGGTAGTGCTGATCTGCCTTTTTTTGTTTGCAAACGGCCTGCCGGCTATCGCCAAAATCGGTCCGCTGCAGTTCCTGTTGGGGGAGGAATGGTCGCCAACGGATGTGCCGCCCTTGTTTGGCATCCTGCCCATGATTCTCGGCAGCATTTATGTGACCGGTGGGGCGATCGTGGTTGGTGTGCCCATCGGAATTTTTACGGCGGTTTTCATGGCGAAGATTTGCCCAAAACCATTGTATAAAGTGCTAAAACAAGCCGTTGACCTGCTGGCGGGTATCCCTTCGGTGGTATATGGCTTTTTTGGCCTCGTTTCAATCGTGCCGCTGGTCAGGAATCTCTTCGGAGGCGACGGCAACAGCATCCTGTCTGCTTCAATCCTGCTGGGGCTCATGATTCTCCCGACCATCATCGGCATCACCGAAAGCGCCGTCCGTGCCGTGCCGGAAGACTTATACGACGGAGCTGTGGCGCTTGGCGCAAGCCATATCCGGGCGGTGTTCGCCATCATACTCCCCGCGGCAAAATCGGGCGTTCTTGCGGGCGTTGTGCTTGGCATTGGGCGGGCTATTGGTGAAACGATGGCGGTAATCATGGTGGCGGGTAATCAGGCAATCATGCCGAACAGTCTGCTAAAAGGCGTTCGCACTCTGACAGCCAACATCGTGCTGGAAATGGGATACGCAGCTGAACTCCACCGCGAAGCCCTGATCGCAACCGGCGTGGTTTTGTTTGCGTTTATCCTCCTGATAAACCTGCTCTTCTCCACCCTCCGAAAAGATGGCTCGCGATGAAACGAAAAATTTCAGATCTGTCACTAACCGTGCTCACCTGGTTTTTTTCAGCCGTGACTTTTGCCGCGCTGCTCTTTCTGATCGGATACATCCTCGTAAAAGGGATTCCCAACCTTTCGCTCTCTCTGTTCGCGTGGGAATACAACTCGGAAAATGTATCCTTGCTGCCAGCCATGATTACAACGGTCATCATGGTCATCCTTTCTCTTCTTGTTGCCGTACCGCTGGGTTTGTTCACGGCAATTTATCTTGTGGAATACGCAAGTCGCGGCAACCGGTTGGTAAAGCTGGTGCGCGTCACCGCCGAAACGCTCTCGGGCATCCCTTCCATAGTCTACGGGCTGTTCGGCATGTTGTTTTTTGTTACAGCATTGGGGTGGGGCTTCTCGCTTCTCGCGGGCACCCTTACCTTGTCGGTCATGATTCTGCCGCTCATCATGCAGACGGCAGAAGAAAGCCTGAAATCTGTGCCGGACGCATTTCGGGAAGGCTCTTTTGGGCTGGGGGCAGGGCGTTTGCGCACCGTCTTTAAGATCGTGCTTCCTTCGGCTGCCCCGGGCATCCTTGCCGGCGTCATCCTGGCTGTTGGTCGGATTGTGGGCGAAACCGCGGCGCTGATCTATACGTCGGGAACAGTGGCAAAGGTCCCCACCATGTTTTCGTCGGGCAGAACCCTGGCGGTGCACATGTACGCTCTTTCCCGTGAGGGGCTCTACACCGGGCAGGCGTACGCCACAGCCGCTGTTCTCCTGGTGGTTGTGGTTGGGATCAACGCGCTATCGGCAGCGTTGGCTAAACAAATAGGCAGAGGGTGAGGGATGATGGAGAAATTTAATCTGGAACACGTGGAGCTATGGTATAACGATTTTAAAGCGTTGAAGGATGTTACCATGAGCATCAGTGCCAACGAAATCACTGCGCTGATTGGTCCTTCGGGCTGCGGAAAATCCACGCTGCTTAAAAGCCTGAACCGAATGAATGATTTAATCGAAGGCTGCAAAATAGTTGGAAGCATTCAGCTCGACGGCAAGGAAATCTATCAGGACCCCGACGTCAACGGGTTGCGAAAGCGGGTGGGTATGGTGTTTCAAAAACCTAATCCTTTCCCCATGAGTGTGTACGATAACATCGCCTTTGGTCCCCGAACGCACGGCGTATCGTCGCGAATAAAACTGGACGGCATCGTGGAAAAAGCGCTGCTGGATGCCGCAATTTGGGACGAAGTGAAAGACCGATTAAAGAAAAGTGCTCTTTCCCTTTCAGGCGGGCAGCAGCAGCGCCTGTGCATCGCAAGGGCGTTGGCGGTTCAGCCTGAAGTATTATTGATGGATGAACCAACTTCGGCGCTTGACCCTATTTCCACTGCCAAAATCGAGGAATTGATTGTGGAACTGAAAAATGATTACACGGTTGTGATCGTCACACACAACATGCAGCAAGCAACGCGCATATCCGATAAAACAGCGTTCTTCCTCTTGGGCGAGTTAATCGAATACGGTCAAACCGAACAGGTTTTCTCCCTGCCAAACGATAAACGCTGCGAAGACTATATTACAGGGAGGTTTGGATGATACGAAACAGGTTTGACCAACAACTTGACCTGCTCAACACCATGCTGATAGAAATGGGCGGCAACATAGAATATGCCATCACCTCGGCAATCGAGGCGCTAAAAAAGCAGGACCCTGAGCTCGCGAAAAAAACCATCGACTATGACGCCGAAATCGACCAGAAAGAGAAGGATATTGAAGCTCTCTGTTTGAGATTGCTCCTGCAGCAGCATCCGGTTGCGAGTGACTTGCGGCTGATTTCCGCCGCGCTAAAGATGATCACCGACATGGAGCGAATTGGCGACCAGGCGGCGGACATCGCCGAAATATCCATCTATCTCTCCCAAACACCGTACATTAAAAAACTGGAACACATTCCCCAGATGGCAACCGCCGCCATAAAAATGGTTACAGACAGCCTGGATGCCTATGTAAAAAAAGATCTGACGCTCGCGAAATCTGTGATTGAATACGATGATGTCGTGGATGGCTTGTTCGATCAGGTGAAAAATGATTTAATTACCATGATCGGTGAGAATAAAGCCAACGGACTCCAGGCGATTGACTTGATTATGGTGGCGAAATACCTGGAGCGAATTGCGGATCATGCGGTTAACCTTGCGGAATGGGTTGTCTTTTCCATCACAGGAAAACACATCAGCGGGTTTGCCGAAAGGAAGGACTGAAAGAATGCCATTTGTTGTAATCGTTGAGGACGACGAAGATATCCGCGAGTTGGTCCTCTATGCCCTCGCGGCAGCAAGTTTCACCTGCGAGGGGTATGGCGCGGGCAGCGATTTTTTCGAGGACATCGCCAGGAATCAAAAGCTTCCCGACCTTGTGCTCCTGGATATCATGCTGCCGGGCGAAGACGGTCTTTCCATCCTGAAAAAAATGCGAGCTGACAGCCGCTATGCCGGCATCCCTGTGATCATGTTGACCGCAAAAGGCAGCGAAGCCGACAAAGTTCGGGGGCTAAATTCAGGCGCGGACGATTACATCGCGAAACCCTTTGGCGTGACGGAAATGGTGGCACGCATCCACGCCGTCCTGCGCAGGGCTGGGTCTGCCTCGAAAAAGAAGAACAGGTTAAGTTACAAAAACCTCACCCTCGACAACGACAGGCATACGGTAACCGCGAACGGCGAAAATGTGCCGCTGACGTTCATGGAATTTGAGCTGCTCTACTACCTTCTGCTAAATGTGGAGATTGTCCTAAGCCGCGAGAAAATGATGGACGCGGTATGGGGCTATGACCATGAAGTCGAAAGCCGCACCGTGGACATGCACATCAAATCGCTGCGCCAAAAGCTGGGTCCCGCTGGCGAAAATATCAAAACCATCCGCAATGTCGGCTATAAAATCGGAGAATAACCTGCCATGAATAAGCGGATCCTTCGCTCTATGAACCTCCTTGTTGTTTTTATGGTCACGGTTTTCGCGGTGCTTGGCTTGCTGGTCTCACGCCAGTTTGGAACACGGGTCAAGGAAGGGCTGAAAACCCTCCGTGTAACCATGATCAGCGAATCAGGGGACGTGATTTTTGACAATCAGGCTGATTCCTCCGAGATGGACAACCACATGACCCGTCCCGAAGTGATTGCCGCGCTTGAACATGGCTCCGGGGAAAGCGAGCGATACTCGGCTACCCTCCGCGAAACCACCTACTATTACGCAGTCCGTTTGAATGATGGAAGTATCCTGCGCCTGGCATTGACTACCGATAGCGTTTATGCCATCATTTACCGCCTGATCCCGGTCGTCATCATCTGCCTGCTGGTATCCGCGCTTCTCGCTTTTCTGGTCGCGAAGCGGTTAACAAAACACATCACCGCCCCAATCAACAGCATCAATCTTGAAGACCCGGACGTGGGCAGCTATGATGAGCTTCTGCCGCTTGTCAAACGGATGGAAGCCCAAAAGCAGGAAATCGCCGCAAAGGTATCCGAGCTGAAAAACCGAGAAGACACGCTGGAAAATATCACCGAAAACATGCAGGAGGGGCTGCTTCTGCTGGACAACACAGGCACGGTCATCACGGCGAACCGCAGCGCGCTGCTGATCCTCAACACCGATGAGGCACAGGGGAAGAACATCGTGGAGGTCTGTCGCGATTCTGATTTCATTGAAAAAATGAGGGAATCCGGCTCGGGGCACCGCACGGAATCTGTTTTGCGTAGAGAGGACCGAATTTACAACGCCTATTTCAACCCCGTCCACGAGGCTGAAGGCAAAGCCGGCACGGTTATCCTCCTGATGGACGCAACCGGTCAGTATGCCGCGGAACGGCACCGCAAAGAGTTTTCCGCGAATGTGTCCCATGAGCTGAAAACCCCCCTTACGACCATTTCAGCCCTTTCTGAAATGATCGCGGATGGCACTGCCAAACAGCAGGATGTGCAGCGCTTCGGCGAGAAAATCAGCGTTCAGTCGCGCCGGCTCATCAATATCATTGACGACATCATCAAACTGTCCGAATTTGATGAAGGCGAAATGGCAAAGGACTTTTCCCGCTTCGATTTACACGACCTGGTCAAATCAGTTACCGCGGGTTTGCACGAAAAAGCGGCACAGAAAAATGTAACCGTGGAGATCCAGGGCGAAGGTCCGCTGTTGGTGCATGCCAACAGGCGGATGATGGACGAGCTTTTGTACAATCTACTGGATAACGCGATCAAATACAACCATGATGGCGGTGCGGTGAAAATATCGCTCGTCCAGGAAAGCAAACAATACAAAATTACTGTCCGCGACACAGGCATCGGCATTCCGGATGACCACCTCGACAGGGTGTTTGAACGCTTTTACCGCGTCGACAAGTCCCGCTCAAAAAAGACTGGTGGAACCGGTCTTGGTCTTTCCATTGTGAAGCACATTGCCGAGTTCCATAGGGGCAGCGTCCGAATTGAGAGCGATGTTGATACCGGAACATGTGTAACCTGCGTTTTCCCCATGTAGAAACTGCTGCATGGTGGGGCATGCGCCAAACCCTCGCCGGGCGGCGCTTTGCCCGTGTTCTATCGTAAGGCGCTTATTCGTTCCGGTACAGTGCTTCGTTTAGCATAGCTGAAATGGCGTAATAGTCTGGCATCAGCACCATCGCCCCTTCCGCGGTGATCCAGTTGGACACCATTTCCGGCGTGACCGCGTATCGGTGGATATTGTCCGAATTCATCAACGATGACGCCATCGGCAGCAGTGGTAAGGCATCCATCAATTGCACATCCGTGTCCACGTACTCCCGATAAAGTCCATAAAGCTCGGGCAGCTTGATCAGCATGTTCAGGCTGACGGCTTTTCGGAAAATTGCCATAACAACGTCCTGCGCCCGCCGGTTGCGGTCAAAATCGCTGGTGGTTTTGCGGGACCGCGCGTACCAAAGCGCCTGTCCCCCGTCCATATGCATTTCGCCAGGCTCAAGGATGCACCAGCCCGAGGGGTCGGTTTCGCAGGCATCCTGCAATTCTTCGGTGACATTCACGTCAATTCCGTCCAAACTGTTGACAACGTCCTTGAAGCCGTTGTAGTTCACCATCATATAATTATCCGGGCGGATGCCAAAATTCGTCTCAAAGGTCTGAGCCAATAGTTCAAAACCACCCAACGCCCAGGCGGTGTTGATGCGGTTGGACCAATAACCCGGGATGGTGACGTAAAGGTCGCGGGGGAATGAAATCAGGCTGACGGACTTATGCTTGGGGTTGATCGAAGCCAGCATGATTACATCCGTGCGGAAGTTGTTCGCGCCAAAGTCGTCCACCCCCAGCAGAAGGATGTTAATTTGGTTTTCGGGCAGTTCCCCAACCGGGATAATCGGCACAGGGGTTGGCGTGAGGACGGGTTGTGGAATAAGCTCGATCGTTCCATCTTCGAGGATACTCGCAAAAGAGTTCGGTTGGTAGGGCGTCGCTGTTGCCTGATGATTTCTGAAGCTCACCTGGTATGGCGAAGTCTCCGAGTTTGCCATGGCTGCTGCCGCGACACCGGCAAAAATTAAGCCAATAAACGTCAGAGTGATGACAAAAAGAACCGCGAGCGTGATGGATTGGTGTTTTTTCAGGCGCATAAGTTCAGGACTTTCCCGTGGAAGATGTAGCAAGATTGTTGCCAGGCGCATCCGCCTTGCTTTCGATGGGGACCGCCACCCGGTGGATGGTCAGCGTGTCGGGCACGGAATGAATCCACCAGTGACCGCCCAGACTCTCCGCCAGGTCCGCGGCTTCCCGCAGGGAGCTTTCCGCTTCCGTTTCTGGTTCGCCAACCCCCGGACCTGCCTTGAGTCTCTCGAGCAGCGCGGCTTGCTCTTCGGGTTTTAGCCCAGGACCGGCATCGCTGACGCGCAGCTCGGCAAACCCGGGGAAATCTTCGGATGCAAGCACCTCCAGCACCACCTCAGAACCGTTTTTGCTGACCCCCGCGGCGTTTCGCAAAAGCGAGCGGCTTAGCTCCACCAATTGTCTTGTGTGCCCGGGGTTCGGGGTTCGATTCAGGGTGTTTTCAAGGCGGACGTGAATTTGCTTCAGCTCAAAATCCGCTTTCATTTCAGCCAACAAGCTCTTCAGCGCCTCGTCGAGGCTCTCGGATTGGTTGTTCATCTGGTCCAGCATGTCGCGTGCCTGGTCCAACGCGGCTCGCAGCCCCTGCGCCTGGCGTGCGTTTTGCTCCATCGAACGCTCCAGTTGTTCCTTCTCAAGCCGCAGTGCTTCCGCCTGGGCTATCGTCGCCTCGTTTTGACGCAGCGCGGCTTGCAGGTCCTCAAGTTGCTCCTCAAGTGACTCTTGCCTTGCCAGCCACATCTCAACCTCAGACTCATGGGTCTGACCGCTGATGTGCAGCTCTTCCTGCAGCTTTGCCAGCAGATCCTGGGATTGCAGGAACTGTTCAACGGTTTGTGCCCGGTCCCGCTGGACGCGGTTTAGCATGGTTTGCAGCTTCTGCGCCGATGTCACCCTTTGCTCGATCTCATCGGCTTCGTTCAGAATCTCGTTCACCTTCGGCGCGATCACGCGCAGCGGATCAAGCTCCTTCTGGCTCCACGCGCGTTCTGTGAACGGGCTCAGGCAGAGCAGCCCCCGCCCGCTCGCGGCATCAACCGTGTTCAAAGGATAAAATAGCAAATTCCCAATTTGGTTGTAGCCAATCAAATCCATCAGGGATGCCTTCTCCCGCGCCAGGTCCGCGGGGGAATTGGAAACCATCTCCTCGCGGTCCTCAAAATGCGCGGTCAAAACCGGAAAAGCCGTTTTGGGAAGCTCAATCGTCCCCAGGAACTCCTCACGGATCAGGTCATACATATTTAGCAGCGTCAGGTTCTGATTCTCGCCATCTGCTGCCAGGATGCCGCAGAGGTCAGCCATCAAATACAGCCCAAGGCTGTGGGTCAGGCTGCGTTGGATTTGGGTGTTGGTCCGCTGCAAGCTCACATCCAGCATACGCACAGCCACTTCACCCGCAAGCTCCCGCCGTTCAACGTTGGCGGTTGCCGGTTGTTGGTTGGGGTCCGGCTTCGCGCGCTGCCATGCGAGGCTGATCAAAAGCGGATAATAAAGAAGCTGGCTCACCATCACCGCGGCAGGCAGGCTGCCGCTGTTTGGCAGTGCCAGGTAAAACAGATAGCCCATCGCCGCCAAAACCAGGATGAGTATCCCCTCAACCCGCTCCGAACGGTCGGTCCGCAAATGTATGATAGCCCCAACCGCGATGGTCAGCAGCGTCAATCCAACCCAGGTCAGATCCTGCCACGAACCGTTAAAACTCTGTGTTCCGGCAAGCGGAAGCCAAAACGGCACGAGAATGCTCCCTGCGGTCAGAACCGCAGCCGTTAACCCCCAAATCACCCATCCCTGCCGCTTGCCCGGCTGCCAGATTAACGCCTGTAGCAGCCATAAAATGCACACCAACGTCAGTGCCCGGAAAGCGATTGGAAAAATCTGGTTAAGCTGTGGAAAACCCTGGTAAATCATCAGGCTCAGCGTCAGTAGGAAAAGTTGGCTGAAGAAAATGACCAACAAAGCGCCCCGCAGCGCGCTATTATTAGCAGGCTTGGCACGCCTGAAAGCGAAAAGTGCCAACCCCGCCGAGGCAAGCAAAACGGCATAATAAAGCAGTGCGTATGGATACACTGACAGGGCTGGCAGAAACTCGAGGATGGGTGTCATAACGCGTTGCCTTCCAGCTAAAGCTGGTGCAAGAATTGTACCCCCGCAAAACCTGCTTTTTTCCGACATCGCCTGGTTACGACATGGATGTAGGGCGAGATTGAGGGCGCCATGGATTCTGGGTTGGAAGAACGTAAATTGCCCTCAATTATGATTGTTTC
>ERZ1645192.4471-NODE-4471-length-11059-cov-6.796347_pt1 | contig 11059 bp, 6 predicted proteins | sample MGYA00575354_ERZ1645192 | MGnify/ENA primary metagenome ERZ1645192 (study PRJEB40844, sample SAMN11349763) | freshwater sediment metagenome | isolation source: river sediment | host: Sediment | place: India: Faizupur Khadar , New Delhi | collected 2017-02-21 ...
TCTGCCGCCCGCCGCCGCGCGCGCCGGTGAAACGCTGGCCTGGGCACAGTTTTCCACGCCGCTGCCGCTGGCGGTCGTCGCCCGCACCCTGCTCGGCCCGCTCGGAACCGACCGCTCCCTGCTGGAGCCGACCGCCGGTCACGGCGCGCTGCTGCTCGGCTTACCGGCGGACACCCGGATCACCGCAGTCGAGATCGATCCCGACCGGGCGCGGCGGCTGGAACAGGTGTTGCGCGCCGGCAACGGGGGGTCCCCGCCCGCCCGCGTCGTGACCGGCGATATCTTGCGCCTGCCGCCCGGCGCAGCGCCTTACGATTACATCCTGGCCAATCCGCCCTACGGCCGTCTGGCGCAACACCGGCCGGACGAGGGGCCGTCAACCCGGGTTCGCTTCGGCGCGGTCTCGTTTCCGACCCGGCGGCTGGACCACCGGATCCTGCTGGAAACCCTCCAGCACCGCCATCCGCTGGGCCGGGCCGTCTATCTGATCGGTGCCGACCACCCGCGGGATCATGCCCTGGACACCCCCGCCGGGGGCAGTCGGTATCTCCTCAATCTGCTCGGCGACCGCTACCACGTCGAGGCCGTCATCGGCCTGCACGGCGATCTGTACGGCGGGCAGGGGGCGCATTACCCGCTGCGGCTGGTGGTGGTCGGCGAGCAGGGCGCCGGCTTTCCGCCGGTACCCGAGACAACGCCGACCGCCCGGACGTGGGACGAGCTGTGGACGCTGGTGGAGACCCTGGCCCCCCGCCTCGGCCCCAGCGCCCTGGAACGCGCCGCGCCGGTGGCGGTGTCCTCTGGCCCGGGCGGCGCGCCACCTCCGGCACCGGCGCCGGAGAACGAGACGGAGGCGGAGGCGGTGGTGTTCCAGGAGCGTTATAGGGCCCGCAGCCGCCTGGGTGAAGCGTCCACCATGATCCCGGCCAACATGGCCGCAGCAGTGCGCCGGGCCCTGGACCGGGTGGAGGCCGGTCAGGGGTGCGACGTGGACGAGGCCGTGGGGCGGGCGCTGGGCCTGAGCGCGACGGAACTGGCCCAGCGGTTCGCTCCCGAGCAGATCGACGCGCTGGCCTTGATCTTCCACGCCCACGACCGGGGGCGCGGCTTCATCGCGGCCGACGAGACCGGCATCGGCAAGGGCCGGGTGCTGGCGGGCGTGTGTCTGCGGGCCTGGCGCGCGGGCCGCCCGGTGATCTTCCTCACCGAGAAGCCCAATTTGTTCTCGGATTTCTACCGGGACCTGCGCCACGTCGGCGCGCGGCACGCCATCGTCCCGCTGATCGTGAACCGCAACACCCCGCTCAAGGACACCGAGCACGGCGACGTACTGGTCCCCGCCAGCCGGCCGGGGGACCTGCAGCGGGCGCTGGCGGCCGACGACTTGCCGCCCGGCGTCAATCTGGTGCTGGTCACCTATTCCCAGTTGTGCCAGCCGATCTCGCCTAAAACCGACTGGCTGTGCCGGATCGCCCACCGCACCGGCGCGCAGGTGCTGGTCGACGAGTCGCACAACGCCAGCGGCGAATCCACCACCGCCGCCAACGTCCGGCGTCTCCTGGAGGCCAGCGGCCGTCCGCCGGTGTTTTCCAGCGCCACCTACGCCAAGCGCCCCGACAATCTGGCGCTTTACGGGCCGGTGCTGCCGGCGTTGTTCCGCCAGGACGACCTCGGGTTGCTGTTGCGCCAGGGCGGCGCGCCGCTCCAGGAGGTGTTCTCGCAAATGCTGGCCGAGGATGGCGTGCTGGTCCGGCGGGAGCACGATCTGTCGAACATCACCTTCCGCACCGAACCGGATGGGGCGCGGGCCGCGCGCAACCGCGACCTCGCCGACCGGCTGGCGTCGATCCTGGAGAAAATGGCCTGGCTTGGCGGCGACATCGAGGCGTTTCTATCGCGGGAAAACCAGCGCCTGAACGAACTCCTCCAACCCGGCGCCGCCAGCGGGGAACGCACCGGCCACCGCGCCGGCCTGCACAGCATGAATTTCGGCTCCCGGCTCTATCAACTCAATCGCCTGTTCCTGTTGGCGCTGAAGGTCGAGCACGCCATCGAGTTCGGGGCCGGCGAGATCGAAGCCGGGCGCAAACCGGTGTTCGTGGTCGAAAACACCCTGGAAACCCTGCTGAAGGAAATCATCACCAACCAGTTCGACGACGCCCTGGAGCGCGCCGACGAAGACCGCGACGGCGCAGAGCCCCCGGCCGGCGACCCGGAAGCGACGGCGGGCGCCGGGACTCCCTTCCCCGGCGGCAACCCGTTCGTCGGTCAGGAGTTCCCGCCCATGACCTACCGGGACGCCTTGCGCCGGGTGCTGGGGCGGATGATGCAGTACACCACGCGCGACCGGTACGGCAACCCCGCGCGGCGGGCGATCGGCGACGAGTCCCTGATCGCGCTGGCCCAGGACATCGAACGAGACATCGACGCCTTCCCGGACCTGCCGCTCTCGCCGCTGGACAGCGTGCGCCTCGCGCTGGCGGCCCGCGGCTATCGGATCGGCGAGCTGTCGGGGCGCAGTTTCCAGGTCGAATGGATCGAGCGCGCGGACCGCCGCGCCATGCGAGTGCGCCCGCGGCCGGCGGAAAACCGGGTGGACCTGATCTTGCGCTTCAATACCGACGTCTACCAGGGGTTGATCGTGACCCGCTCGGGCTCCACCGGCCTGAGCGCGCACGCCCGCGCCGACGTACCCGGCTGGAGCCCGGCGCCGCGATCGATGTTCGAGCTGCAAATCCCGCAGAACGTGGCCGAGCGCATCCAGTTCTGGGGCCGCATCAACCGCCGGGGCCAGTGCGCCGCGCCCACCGTGGTCACCCCCTCCACCGAATTGCCGGGCGAGGTGCGGTTGATCGCGATGCAAAACGCCAAGCTGCGGCAACTGTCGGCCAACACCACCAGCAACCAGGACAACGCGGCCCTGGCCAAGCACGTCCCCGACCTGCTCAATCCCCTTGGCAACCAGATCGCCCGGCGCTGGATCCGCCAAAACCCCTTCCAGAGCGCCCGGCTGTCCGCCGAGATCACCGACGAACGGGATGCCGCGCCGGAGTGGTACGTGAATCGGATCACCTCGCGGATTCTGTTGCTGCCGGTCGCCGAACAGGAAGCGGTGCTCGAAGAGCTGGCCGGCTTGTATCGCAGCCATCTCGACGAACTGACCAGCCAGGGGATCCAGCCGCTGCGCACCGCCGAGTGCGACTGGAAAGCGCGGGAAGTGGCGCGCGCCACCTTCGAGAACACGCCGGCCGGCGCCGAGGGTGCCGACGGTCCGTTTCATGCGCCCATCGACTTCGTGACGGTCGAATACGATCAGGCCCGCCGGCCCTTGCGCGCCGCGCAGGTCGAGGCCGCCGTCGCCGAGGGCGCCCGCATCTGGCGTCCGGGGGCGCTGCTGGAGGCCTTCGGCCAGGTCAAAACCGCCCGGCTGGCGCAGGCCATCACGCCCACCGGCCGCTACGCCGGCTTCCCGAGTGTCGAGGACGGCTTGAACGCGCCGGGTGCGGACAATCCGGTCCAGCGCACCGCCCGGCAGCTCGGGCGGATCGAGGATTTCCTGCATACCGTCGCCATCGGCGCGGTGGTGGACTGGCAAGTCCCCGGTCCGGCGACGACTGCCCCCACCGAGGCCGCCGAAGCCCCGGAGCGGGAAACGCGGCGGGGCCTGATCGTCGGCGTGCGGCCACCCCCGCCCGAGGGCCTGCATCTGACGGGGCATTACGAAATTACCCTCGCCGTTCCGGGCGAGGAGCGCTTCAAGACGGTCACCCTGCACAGCCTGCTCAAGGGCGATTACACGCTCCACCGGGACGCGGCGGAGCGCCGCACGCTGCTGGCCGCGTTCGACGCCGCCGCGAGCGGAACCGTCGCACGTCGCCAAAACCTGCTGGTCGGTAATCTGTATGCCGCCTTGCAGATCGCCGAGCGCGACGATCTGGGCCGCCCGGTGATCTATACCACGGCAGACGGCGCCCGCGAGCGCGGGATCTTGCTGCATGCGGATTGGACCTTGGAGGTTCTCCAGTCCAAACCGGTGCTGCTGCGCGCGCCCGAGCACCTGTACCGCTTCGTGGAGGACCATCGGCAGGTCCCGCGCGCGGTGCTGGTGTCCAGCGACACCGGGGGCCGTCCGGAATGCTACAAGCGCGGCCTGGACTTCGTGCTGGTCCTGAACGCCGGCGACGTCCACCTGAGCGTGCCGGGCGCCCATGCCCGCAACGGGCCGTTGCTGCACGACGCGCGCTGGCAGGCCCTGGCCATCGCGCTGGAAGGCAACCGCACCGTGCTGGAAGGCCCGATTCCTCCCAGCGCCCTGCCCGGGGCGCTGGACGTGCTGGGCCGGCTCAAATCCTGGTATGTCGCCCATCATTACCGTGACTGGTACAACCAACTCACGAATGGGGCCACCGATCCCCAAACCGCTCCCCCAACCCCCCCGGCTCCCGAGACCGACTCGGCGGAGGAGCCGCCGGTCCCGACCCGCCGAGTCACCCTGGCTCCTGGAGGATCAACTTATGCCTGACGCCGCAGACGTATTGCGCAGCCGCCTGACCCTGGCCCGTTGCTGCCGCCACCTGGGGATCGACCCGCCGCTGCAACCCGGCGAAACCCTGAGCTGGATCGGCCGGAATCCCGCCACCGGGGTGGGGATCAACGCGGCCCTCTATTGCTTCGATCCCGCCCGCGACGACGAACCGTATGTCTTGAGTCTGGGCGCGTATGAGGAAGCACGGATCGCGGGGCCGCAGGGGGAGGATTACGGCACGGATCGCCGCGTGATCGCCAGTCTCGACTTTGCCTTGGAGGGGCCCGACGGCGCTGCGCCCCAGCCGCTGGTCGACCCGCCGAACGCCTGCCTGAAACTGGTGCAGGCCGAATGGGGCGCGGGACTGGCCGGCGAGGACGACTGGCCCCTCGACGCACGGCTCGCCGAAGTCGGCCGGATGCTGGCGGGCTGGCCGGCGACGCGCGAGCGCGGGGACGATTGACTGCCCTCCCCTCTTCACTGCGATCGAACCCCATGCTCGCGCGGCGGCTATTCCACCGGGCGGATCGGCGCCGCCGTGGGGGTCGGGGCGGGGAGCCGCAAGCCGCATGGGGGTGGCCAGCGGGGTTCGCCGAGACAGGTCGGGGGGCTCGTGGCCCGCTCCGACCCAGCCCCCCAGAGGGCCAGGCCCTATCCGTCCCCGGGGAAAGGCAAGTGGATGTCGCGGAAGGCGCCGACCGCAATTTCTGCGTGCCGGCGCCGGGATGTGGAGGGATGGCCGGAATCCGGGGCCACCCGTTCAAGATCCAGCGCCAGGGTTTGCCCCGTCCGCAAGACAGGCCCGGTTCGCGTCGAGCGTGAAATCAAGCTCCTCCAGACGATCCACCACGAACACCCGGGGCGGCGACTGTGGGGCTTTGCCGGCCCCATTGAGGTCCAGCGCCCGCGCGGCGGGGTCGACCCCTACCCCCTCCAGACCGGCCTCGCGAGCGGCCTGGGCGTCGCCGGTCTCCCGCCGGGCGATCCAGTCGCCGGGATCGTCGTCGCCGAGCGCGCGATCCATCCACGCGCGGGCCTGGACCTCGTTCGCGTCGGCGCCATTCGAACCCCAGTCACCGTCCTCGTCCCCCATCGTCGCCGCGACGATGGCCGCGTCCAGTAACGCGCTGGGGATGGGCGCCACCCGTTCGGGCATCGCCTCGACCGCCGCCGCCGCCTCATCCCCCTCCGCCCCAGTGCGGTCAGGAACGAACGCCGAAGTCCACTCGACCGGGGAACGTTCGGGGGGTGGAGCGCCCGGCGCGGCGCCAGGTGCGGTTCGATCCGCGCGATCCGGGTCGGCCCAGGGCTCGTCCGCCGCCCGAAAGCGGGCGGCCAGCACCGCATCGGCGCGGGCGTGCTGGCGCAAATATTCGGCGACCAGGCGCTCGGCAAAGGTGTGCCGCCCGCGCCCTGCGGCGTCGGGCGGCGGCCGTCCCGGCTCCGGCAGCGTCGCCACCAGCGCCCGCACCGCGGCCAGTTGCAGGGGCTCCAGCACCGTCTCCGTCGCCCGGCCCACCGCCCGACGGACGCCTTCCGGCGTCAGGGCCGTGCGGGCGCCAGCGAGTTCCGTTTTGTCCGGCGGTCCCAGCGGGACGAACCGGTTCAATCGGTATTCCCGCGCCCGAAAGCGTCCGACGAAGAACAAGTTCGCCCGCACCAGGGTGGACCCCCGCAGGATATGCGCCTCGCCCGGCCCTTGTTCGCGCACGTCCAAGGGATCGATGCGCGCGCGCGCATCCATCTGCGCGGCGGGCGTCTCACTGAAGGCATTCGCCAACAGGTTGCCATTCCGCGCCAACTGATTCGCCTGCGCCGCCAGCACCTGACCCGCCGCTTTCTCGAACAGGTCCATGGTTTCCTTGGGATCCTCGATCCGCATCGCGCACTTGGTCAGGGTATTACCGACGATGGCGGCAGCTTCTTCCTGCGATTCCTTGCCGAAGCTTTGCAGGTCCTGCCCACCGAAACACACCGCAAATCCCAGGCTGCGGGCCTGCGCGGGCACCACCGCGAAGCCCTTGACCGCGTAGTAGCCGTATTCGTCGAACGCCCCGAAATACGGCGCCGGGGCGGCGGTCGGCCGGCGCTCGATCACGGTGCGGTGCGTCCCTTCCAAGCGGGCGCCCAGCCCGATGGCCAGCATGGTTTTCAGCGCGGCGATCAGCAGCTTGCCCAAGCTGGCCAGCTCGTCGGGGCTTTTCTCCAACGCCGGCAGCATCACCACCAGAATCCGCCGTTGTAACACCACGTCGGTCAGGTCGATCTCACCGTGGCCCACCCGGAAGATATGACCGTACACGTCGGCCAGTTGTCCGAACATGCGATTGAACTGGTTTTGCAGGTAGCCGTGCTGCAAGTAGGTCTGCGGGTCCGGCTGGGGGGGATAGGCGCGGGCGCGGATGTGTTCGGGGGTCAGGGTTTGCTGTTGCGCTTCCAGCAACCGCGCCGGATCCTGAAAACCGGGCACCGATTCCAGATAGCTCTGCAGCGCTTCCAGCGCCGGAGCGGGCAGCGCGAAGCCGTCCACTCGGTCGCGGGCGCGCAGGTAGAGATCGATCAGGGGGTCGAGGGGGAGGTAGGCGCGCAGGGCGCCGACGTCCAACACGAACGGCTGACCGTGTTCGTTGCAACCCCGGTCCCGCATCGCCACCAGCGTCCGCACGTAGGCGGTCAGCAGGGCGATGGCCTTGTCTTTCCACGTGGCCGCATCGCCGCCGGCCTCCGCCATCTGGGCGACCAGCATTTGGGTCAGCGCGTCCGCCGAGCCGTACAGGAAGGGATTGAAGGTATTGGACAGCCGCTCCGCCCGCTGGGCCTCGGGGTCGACGTCGGTCGAGCCGGTGAGGTAGTTCAGGACGTACAGGTCGTCCTCGCGCCCGCACGCCCGCGCCATCGCGAAAAAGGTGGTCCACAGCGACGCGTCGCCCTTGCCGTCCACGTAGGTACAGCCCGACCCCCAGAGCAAAGCGTTGCCCAGCGTCAGACCGACCATCGCGGCGGTTTTGCCCGCGCCCGTGCCGCCGAGCAGCAGGAAATGGGTGCGGGCGTCCTCGTCGGATAGATACAACTCCTCGCCGGTGCAGCGGTCGTTGCCGACATACAGCAGGCCGCGCGCCGGCAGGGGCCGGTCGGTGCCGGGCTCCCGTTCGTGGGGATCGAGGCGACCTGCGCGTTCGGGCAGTTTGAACGGCAACTCGACGGGAAGCCGCCACGCCAGCCAGCCCAGCGCTATCCCCCCCAGCGCCGCCACGTCGACCAGGGCGGGAAACAGCCAGACGACGCTCGCCAACACCCAACTCGCGACGCCGAGCGCGTCCGGCTTTCGGCAGGCGGCGGCCAGCTTCTGGCCGAGCCGGCGGCGATCCCGTTGCAGGTCGCGGGCGCTGACCGCCAGCACCGGATCGATGGCGCGAATCCTGGGCTTGGCCATGTTCCGGGGTTCCCCGCCGGGGGTCAGTGGCCGGGCGGCGCCCGCGGCTCCAGCAGGGCGTCGACCGCGTTGGGTTCCGGCGGGAGCTCGGACGCCGGCGCCCGCCGGGCGGCTGGATCGTCGATCAGTGCCGGCCCGGCGGGCGCGGTCGAGAAGGGCGGAGCCGCCGCGGCCTGCCCCGCGGCGCGCGCCCACGCAACGGGATCGTCCACCGCCGCCGCGGCGTCCCTCCCACCGGGCGGTCGGCCCGACCGCTGCTCGAGAGCCGCCAGATCCCCCGGCAGGAAAAACAGGAACCAAATCACGAACAGGAGTGCGGCGGCGACGAGCCCGCGTCCCAGCCAGCCGGTCCAGCCCCAGCCGTCGTCCCCGGCCAGCCGGCGTAACTGCTGGCGGGCCAACCGGCGGGTCGGGTACTGGGCGACGACCGTGGTCAGCGGGGGATTCCCGCCCGCGGTCAGGATGATCCCGTAACTGCCGCCGGGCAAGGGTTGTGCCGACAATCCGGTTTCCAGACCCGTCGTCAGCGGCAGCAAGGTCACGTGGTCGGCATGGTAGCGGGCCACGGCGCCGGGTACGAGACGCAGTTGTGGCCAGGCAGAGCGGCGGGCGATGACGAACATGGCTTGTGGGTTCCTTTGAATTGGAGGCGTGCGGGGTATCGGGTCCGGCACTCTCGACCCCTCAGGCCGGTGGCGGGGCGACGGCATCCTCCGGCGCCAGCGGGGTCGGCGAGATGCGCAGCACCAGCAGGTTCCCCGAACCAAAATCGGCCAGGTAGACGTAGCCCCGGTCGGGCACGTAGGCGACCTGCAACGGGCGGGACGTCACGATGCCGGGCAGCGTGGTCGGGGTGGCGCGCAGGCTCAAACCGTAACTCGCGAACGATGGGCGCGGGACGAGGTAACCGACCCGCAGCGCGTTGACGAACTGCTGGTACGGGTTCGAGGGTCTACCGCTCCCCAGCTCCTGCAGCAACTGCTGCTGCAAATCCCCAAACAGCGTATCGATCACCCGGCACGCCGCCCCGAACAGGGTATCCGCCGACAGGCGGCTCAGGGCGTCGATCAGATGCTTGATCTGCTCGTAGGTGCTCCCCAGCAGCCGGACCAGGTCGAAGGCGAAGAGGTCAATGGTACAGACCCCGCCGTAGCCATCTTTTTGCGGATTGTTGACCGCCGCGATCGGGTCCACCTCGGGATAACTCATCTGCCGGTCGGAAATGGCCCGCGTGATCTGGCTGCCCGCCAGGGCCGCCTGCTTGAGCTGGACATCGATGTTTGGGTCGCAGGATTGCCGGGCTGAATCGTAAGACCCCCACCGACCGGCGGTCGGGTCGTAGGTCGGCGGCGGCGTCCAGCGGGGCGTCCCGTCGGGATCGATGGTCAGCCTCCAGCCGGCATCGATCAGGTCGACGGCGCTCTGACTCACGCACACATCGGGGGCGAGCCGAACCGGGGCTTCCGCCGTGCACTCCACCCACGACGGGTCGGTAGGTGAATCGCCTGCGGGCGGGTCCTCCCCCGAGGTTTCGCCGGCCTCTCTCCCGACCCCCGAGCCGGCGGCGGCCGGCCCCCGGGCGGCCGGCGTCAGCGGCGGCGCCTCGACCGACGGATTCGGCGGTCCTGCCGCCGTGGGTTCAGACGGTTCGGTGAACCGGATGCCCAGTGGCGGCGTCGCGCCGGCCGGCACCCCCGTCAGAGCGACAGCCAGCAGCGCGCAAAAGGCCTTGTTCGGTGCAGTGCACAACGCATCGATCCTCTTCGGCATGGAGTCGCTACCCGGTTGTCACCATCCACTTGCCTTTAAGGATAATTTATGGTTTATAGTTAAAGCAAATTTTTAAACAGAAAAAAGCGCGCGGGTTCTACCCCCAGGAGAGACCGATATGCCCACTGCAGTCTCCATGCTGGAAGCGTTCGGCAGGAACTTTCCCGGCCTGACCCTGCTGCTGACGATGCTGGCCTACCTGTTGGGGATGGGGGCCGGGGCGTCGGCAAGCCTCTTGCTCTGGCGGCGTCAGCGTTTCGAGGCGAGCGCTACCCTGGGCGCTATCTTGATGCGCGCGCTGCTGTGCGCGGTCTTCCTCTACCTGCCCACGGCGATCGCGGCGGGGCAGGAAACGCTGTTCGCCGCACCAACGCTGCTCAGCTATGCACCGGGCAGCGTGGTCTCCGCCCCTGGGCGGATTGCGCTCGACGTGGCGATCCGCTTCGTGCAACTGGTCGGGCTGTGGGCCTTCATTTGGGGATGGATCTTACTCAACCGCGCGCATGCCCGCGGCTACGACCCCGGCCTGGGCGGCAAGGGACTGGCCCATATCGTGGGGGGGTCGTTGTGCATCAACATCGTCGCCACCCTGCAGGGGTTGGCGCAAACCTTCGGCTTGGAAACGCTGCTGATTTACGTGCTGATTCCGGGCTGAATCACCGGAGCCACCGTAGACCTTCGGTTTTTATTCCATGTTTTGATTTATTGTTCAAGAGGAGAGTGCGCAGCATGAACACGGATCCGACGAAGGCCCGGAAACTCATCTCCTGGAAATCGGCGGCGGGCGGGGCGCTGGCGGCCGCGACAGCCGGTTTGGTTTATCTGGAACCGGCGCTGGCGAAATCCGCCGGCGAACTGGGCGCCCACGTGGCGGGCCAGGGGGAGGGGCTGGGCAACGCCTTCTCGGCAATGATGTACGTAGGCGGCATGGCGGCGGGCGGCATCGCGGCGCTCAAACTCAAGGCTAACCGCGACAGCCCCCAGCAAACCCCACTGTCTCATTTTTTTGTCGCGTTGGGGGTCTGCGCGTTATTGCTGTTCCTGCCGCAGACGTTTAAGACGGCCGGCGATACGCTCTTCGGCAATAACGCCACCCAAAACGCGATCGGCGGCACGACGATCATCGGCAATTAGCCGGGGGGCGAGGCGTTCCGATGTACTGGCCACCGTTACTGGCACGGCTGTTGGCGGATGCGCCGCCCGCGGTCCGGCCCGTCGCTCCGTCCGCCCGCGCGGGCGTTTGTGCCGAATGCGGTCTGGCCGGGGGCGACCGGGACGATTTTCGCTGGCTTCCCACCGGGCGCCACGGGCCTGGGCTTTCCTCTGCCCCC
>ERZ1645192.4473-NODE-4473-length-11057-cov-4.950100_pt1 | contig 11057 bp, 10 predicted proteins | sample MGYA00575354_ERZ1645192 | MGnify/ENA primary metagenome ERZ1645192 (study PRJEB40844, sample SAMN11349763) | freshwater sediment metagenome | isolation source: river sediment | host: Sediment | place: India: Faizupur Khadar , New Delhi | collected 2017-02-21 ...
ACATGGGCCAGCCCCACCTGCTTACCAAATTTATGTCGATCGGCGACCCGGAGAAGATGAAAATCAGCCGGCGCATAGCCTTTGTATGGGCCATACCTGCTTTTGCAGGTGCCATAGCCATCGGGATCCTGGGAACAGCCATGTACGGAGACAATTTCTTTGCGGATGCCGAACGCATCATGCCGCAGATGGCTACCGACCTGATGCCTGCATGGATTGCCGGAATTCTGATTTCGGCAGCCATAGCAGCCATGATGTCAACAGCCGACAGCCTGCTTTTGGTAGTCTCTTCAACGGTGGCCGAAGATTTCTGTCATCATGTGCTCCGGCTGAAGCTTTCGCCGAAAGCGATGGTTAACCTGAGCAGGTTGGTTACGCTTTCGGTGGGGTTGGCGGCCTTTGTCATCGCAGTTACTTCAGAGAAGCTGATCTTTTCAATGGTCTCCTATGCCTGGGCTGGATTGGGTTCGTCGTTCGGACCGGCAATACTGCTGATGTTGTGGTGGAAGAAAACTACCTGGCAGGGTGTATTGGCCGGTATGATCACAGGAGCTGTATCAACTGTAATCTGGACAGAAATCCATTGGCTCGACCAGATGATTTCGGTGCGGTTTGTTTCGTTTGTAGTGGCTTTTAGTGCTGTAATTCTGGTAAGCCGGGTGACCCTTGGCAGGCAGGGTTCTACTGCTTCAGTCTGATTACCTGTTCAATGCAATTCCAGAGCCTTTCAGCTGATTTATCCCAGGTAAAGACTGCTGCCTTTTGACTACCTTTTTCAGTCAGTTGTTCGCGCAGTGCCGGGTTGACTGCGATGCTGGTCATGGCAGCTGCGATGTCGGCCGGATCGAAAGGATTAACCAGCAGGGCTGCATCTCCGGCAATCTCAGGCATGGATGTAACATTGGAGGTAATCACCGGGGTGCCGCAGCGGAAGGCCTCAACGATCGGAATTCCGAAACCTTCGAAGTACGACACATAGGTAAGTGCAATGGCCGACCCCATCACAGAACGCATATCACCGGATTCGAGTCGGCCGGCAAACACAACATCCTTGCGGAATTTCATCTGATCATAGACTTCAGCGATTTCACCGGTCCACCATTTCCGGGCTCCGGCAATCAGGAGTACGGTGTCGCTGCGGTCTTTTTCTTTAAAGAGATCGAAGGCCCTGAAGAGGTTAACCAGGTTTTTACGCGGATGAAGCGCCCCTACAAAGAAGAAATAGGGTCTGCCCCCCGTAAACCGCACCCGGATAGCCGCTGCAGTTTCGGTGCTTACCGGCGCATAGCTTTCATTGGCACCATTGTAGACTACCGTAATTTTTTCAGGATCAACGGCATACTGTTTAACTATATCCGATTTTGAAAATTCAGATACAGTGGCAATCCGGCTGGCTTTGCGGGCATATCTCCTGAAGAAGGTTCGGTAATAGAACCTTTCAGCAACCGGCAGATCGGCCGGGTAGTGCTCAAAATTCAGGTCGTGGAAAACGGCAATGGAAGGAATCTTTGTCCCCAGCGACAGATAGCCGTCGGGTGACAGAAAAATGTCGGCTTTTTCCTTTTTAAGAAGGATCCTTACAGAGATCTCAAACCAGATAAAATAGAGCAGCGGATGACGGGCAGGCGGCCACATCACCACCGGCTTTACGTTGTCAGAAAAGACAAACTCAGGATGCCAGGGCCTGTCGAAAATGAAGATAAAGGTATGCTCAGGATGCGACCGGGTGATTCTTTTCAGATTCTCATAGCTGAACCAGCCGATACCTTCGAGCTTTCCGTGAAGCAACAACCGAGTGTTTACAGCGATCTTCAATTCCTTAAGTTTTGTCCGCCTGATTTATTCAGCGTGTGAAGGCTTGTAATGATCAGGAATAATGATATTTTTGCGCAAATTTATAATTATTAATCTTCAGTAACGGGATTATTTGCATCCCGTAAACCTGTTAACGAAGCTCTCGAGGAGTTTCACCATGCAATGCAGCGAAAATTTCTGACCAACCTGGGTTTCCTTCTTTTGCTCAATCTGCTCATCAAGCCATTCTGGATTTTTGGCATTGACAGAACTGTGCAGAATGTGGTAGGTGCCCAGGACTTCGGATTCTATTTCGTTGTGTTTAATTTTTCTTTTCTGTTCAATATCCTGCTCGATTTCGGGATCACCAACTTCAACAACCGGAATATCGCTCAGAATTCACAGCTTCTGAACAAACACTTCTCAGGAATCCTGATCATAAAGTTCTTACTGGCCATCGTTTATTTTATATTGACTTTTTCTGTTGGTCTGTTATGGGGATTCAGGGGCAATGAGTTGTGGATTCTGGCTTTGCTGGCGCTGAATCAGTTTTTTATCTCTCTGATTCTCTATCTGCGGTCCAATATTTCCGCCCTGCTGTTGTTCAAGACCGACAGCCTGCTCTCGGTACTCGACAGGGTGCTGATGATTGCCATCTGCAGTGTGCTGCTCTGGGGCAATATCACCCATCAGCAATTCAGGATTGAGTGGTTTGTTTATACCCAGACGATCTCCTACATCATCACTGCTTTCATTGCTTTTATTATTGTCATGAAAAAGGCTTCATTCAGGAAGCTTAACTGGAATTCAGCTTTTTTTATGATGATTCTTAAGCAGAGCCTGCCATTTGCCTTGCTGTTTCTGCTGATGACATTCTACAACCGCTTTGATACAGTGATGATCAAGCGGATGCTGTCAGGGAATGAAGGCAACATTCAGGCTGGCATTTATGCACATGCTTACCGTTTGCTCGATGCCTCCAACAACATCGCATACCTGTTTTCAGTGCTGCTGTTGCCCCTCTTTGCCCGTCTGATCAAGAAAGGCCCGGGACTGGAGAATCTGGTGAGGTTATCCTTTTCCATCCTGTTTGTCAGCTCGGTGATTCTTGCAACAGGCTCGGCGTTTTACCGGGTTGAGCTCATGGACCTGATGTATGAAAACTACGTTCAGGAATCGGCATCGGTATTTGCAGTGCTGATGGGATGTTTTGTTGCAATATCCACCACCTACGTGTTCGGGACCCTGCTCACGGCCAACGGCAGCCTGAAAATGCTCAATCTTGCTGCTGCACTGGGTATGCTGCTCAACATCGTGATGAACCTGATCCTTATTCCGGCCTACGGGGCACTCGGATCTGCATGGGCCAGTCTGATAACCCAGGTTTCCATGGCCATCGTACAGGTAATCCTTGCCCAGATGATCTTCCGGTTCAGGGTAAATCTGCGCTATCTGGTTTCTCTGGTGGTTTTTGTCATCGTGGTGGTCCTGCTCAACCTGATCAGCACCTCCCTCGGTCTTTTCTGGGTGAAGTCTTTCCTGCTGATGGCTGCGCTCTCAGTTCTCACTGCCATGGGGTTGAAGCTGCTCGATATCGGGAATTTCATCAGAATCGTCGGTGGAAGCAAAACTCCTGCATAGATATTTCTGCTGACCCGGTGATTAAGAAATATTTTTCTATACCTTTGACCCTCCAAACCGAACTAACATTCCTATATGTCGGAGAATAAGTTATCAGAGATCAGGGATTTTGACTCGACCAGCCTTGGAATGTTTTTATACAACTGGCGTAAGCACCTGATAATCATTAGTATAGTAGCAGCTGTTCTGGCTTCTGTATTCTCATCACCCATCTTCATCACACCTCTCTACAAATCAACGGTAGTTCTATTTCCTGTTTCAAGCAATTCTGTTTCGAAGGCCCTGCTTACCGATCAGCCGGCTGCCAAATCCGACATTCTTGAGTTTGGAGAGGATGAGCAGACTGAACAAATGCTGCAGATACTCAGTTCGAGTGTGATACGTGACAAGGTGGTGAAGAAGTTTGACCTGATGAAACACTACGGCATCAGCAATGATTCAAAGTACAAGTACACCAGTCTGTATAAGGAATACGAAAGTAACATTACTTTCAGGCGCACAGAGTTTATGGCAGTGAAGATTACGGTTCTTGACAAGGACCCGCAAATGGCTGCTGATATTGCAAATACCATTTCAGAACTGCTCGATTCCACCAAAAATGCCATGCAACGTGAAAGGGCCATTAAGGGATTTAAAATTGTTGAGCAGGAATACAACCGGCTGCAGGACGAAATATCGCGCATGGAAGATTCTCTGAAAAAGATCAGGGAAGCCGGTGTTTTTGATTACGAGTCTCAGTCCGAGATGATCACACAGCAGCTGGCCATTGAAGTTGCCAGAGGCAATACCCGTGGAATCAAAGCCTTGGAGGATAAACTGAGTGTGCTGGCTGAATATGGGGGAGCCTATGTCTCTTTGCGTGATCAGCTTGAGCATGAGAAGAAACAGCTCAGTTACCTGAAAGCCCGGTATGAGGAAGCCAAAGTAGATGCCCAGGAAAACCTTCCCCAGAAATTTGTGGTAGAATCTGCATTCAAAGCAGAAAAAAAGTCTTATCCTGTTCGCTGGATCATTGTACTCGTGGCTACAATTGCTGCCTTTTTCCTGTCGGTTCTGGTTATTATTGGTCTTGAGAAGTTTGCCAAACCAGACTTGTTAAAAAAAAAACTTCATTTCCACCGAAGCAAAGAATCAATTTCCGCGTAATGGACAATATTAAGCCAACCATGGAAAACTACTTCAGTAATATCCATCTGATGAAAATTTTTATCAAATGGAGATGGCACCTGATCATTATTGCATCTGTGGCAGCTTTTTTTGCCTTTATATTTTCAGGTTCATTTTTTATCAAACCAAGGTTCAAATCGTTTGCCCTGATTTATCCTTCAAATATTGCACCTTATTCTGATGAAAGTGAATCGGAGCAGATGCTGCAATGGCTGATGTCGAGAGACATCCGTGACAGTGTTATCAAAAAATTCGACCTGGCTCGTCATTATAAAATTGACAGCAGCTACCGCTACTACCAGTCAGCAATGGCCAATCTTTACAATGAAAATGTGAAGATCAACAAGACTCAGTGGGAGTCCATTGAAATTGAGGTGACCGACACCGATCCCCAGCTGGCCAACGACATGGTGAATGCAATCATTGAATTCTGCAACAAGAAAATCCAGAAAATTCACCGCGATAAGTACTTCGAGGTGGTATTGAGCATCGGACGCACCCTTCAGGTGCAGCGTGCGCAACTCGACAGTATTGAGAAACAGCTGTCATACCTTCGCCAGAATTACGAATTGATTGATTATGAATCACAGGCACGCGAAATAACCCGTGGTTACCTGCGCACTGTTGATGGCTCGAACTCAACGAACATCAATATGAAGGATGTATTGCGCATGAAATCAAATTTCGAACAGAAAGCAGGTGAGATGGCTATTCTGACCCAGCGCAGGAACGATATTCTCCACAATTATGCTGAATTTGAACTGAAATATGATCAGGCCTTCTACGATGCGCAGAAAGAGTTTACCTATACCAACCTGGTAACCCCTCCTGTAGTTGCCGACAAGAAAGCTTATCCGGTCAGGTGGCTCATTGTACTTTATTCAGTGTTTGCTTCCCTCTTTTTTGCAGTGGTTGTTATTTCGGTTGCAGAGAACCGCAGGATCAATGATGAACTGAAGAACCTCTCTGCAGGTTGATTTTGATTATTTTCTGTAATCAAAACGATCATGAATCTTACAAACAGCAAACTCAAATGGTTTTATTTGCTAAGCGGATTGTTCATCCTGCTTAACAGCATGCTGCTTGTAAAGGAACTCTATCTTGGTTTTCTGATACCTGTTGCCATTGTTGTCGCGCTGATGTATGTTTTCTGGCTCGATAAACTGATGCTGCTGATTGTCTTCCTTACACCACTTTCTGTTAATATAGCCGACTCTGAACTGGGCATCGGGATTTCTCTGCCTTCTGAACCCCTGATGGTCGGTGTTTTGCTGCTGTTTTTGCTGAAGACACTGTTTAACGGGAATTTCGATGTGAGAATATTAAAGCATCCTGTAACCATCGTTATTCTTGTTAACCTGGTGTGGCTGCTGATTACCAGCATCACCAGCGAAATGCCTCTTGTATCTTTTAAATTTCTGCTGGCCAGGCTCTGGTTTGTTGTACCGTTTTACCTGCTGGGGATTACCTTGTTCAAAGACCCCCGCAACATCACCCGCTTTAACTGGCTTTATGCCGCTGCTCTGGTTATTGTTGTTATATATACAACCCTTCACCATGCAGAATACGGTTTTGCAGAGAAGCAGGGACATTGGGTAATGAAGCCCTTTTACAACGACCATACGGCTTACGGAGCCATCCTCGCTTTTTTCCTCCCGGTTTTTACCGGTTACGCATTCAATAAATCAAGAAGCCGTACCTACCGGCTATACGCGTTGCTTGTGTCTGTTGTTCTTTTGGGAGCCCTTTACCTCTCTTTCAGCCGTGCAGCCTGGGTAAGCCTGATTTTCGCCATTGGCGTTATTGTGCTGATCGTTTACAAGATCAGGTTCCGTTGGATATTCATCGGCCTGGTGGGTCTGGTCGCTGTATTTTATATTTTTGAAAATCAGATACTTTACGCTCTTGAGAAGAACAAGCAGGATTCTTCGGCGAATTTTATCGAACACGTACAGTCCATTTACAACATTTCTTCGGATGCCTCGAACCTGGAGCGTATCAACCGCTGGCAATCGGCTTTCCGTATGTTCAGCGAACGTCCGTTGCTGGGATGGGGCCCCGGAACATACCAGTTTATCTATGCTCCGTTCCAGCGGTCAAAGGAAAGAACCATTATCAGCACCAATGCCGGGGATCTGGGGAATGCACACAGTGAGTACATCGGACCACTATCCGAACAGGGTATTCCCGGTCTGCTGAGTGTCTTTTCACTGATAGTGGTAATCCTGATTTACGGAATCCGGGTGTATCGCAGCGCGAAAGATCCACAGATAAGGCTGTTCAGCCTCATATCTGTACTTGCCCTTATCACCTATTTCGTGCATGGCCTGTTGAATAATTTCCTCGACACCGACAAAGCCTCCGTCCCTTTCTGGGGTTTCTTTGCCATGATTGTAGCCATGGACCTGTACCATAAGGATAAAGATCAGGTCCTTGCTGAAATCCCGGAGGCTCAGCCGGCCGGTAGCCAGCCCGGCCAGTAGCCCCGTTTCTGTTTTCCTTTTTTTTTGTGTAACTTTTGTGGTGGAAATGTGTCTTAATAAGCGACCATTCCTGCATATCATCCGGCATTGAACAGTGGGGTGTACGTTCCTGAACTATCTGATTCCTGTATTTGCGGGAACATTTTGTAATAACCACGGAAACAGCAAGATAGACTGCGGCACATTGTTTGGAATGATGACACTAAAACAACATCACCATGAGAATAGACCTGAAAGCCAATGAAGTTGTGATCAAGGCTACCGATACACTGCACTCACACGGGAGCGACAGTACCAGAGGAAAACTGATACTCACGAATCAGCGATTGTATTTTAAACCCTCAGCCAAAGAAGGTGAGAAAAGAGGATTTGAACTGATGCCACATGAAATCAGGGACATTCTGCTCTACAATATCCTGACCGTTATTCCGGCCGGGATAGAGCTGGTAACCGGTAATGGGTTAAAGCTGCGTTTCCGTCTGAAAAACAGAAACGAATGGTCAAGGCAGATTGCGCTGCTTTGCTAGTCTTTGCCAGCAGTGATCACCGGATTTTCTTTACCGAGGGCAGAGAGTAAACCGGGAAGTTGTCTCAGTGCAGCAAGTTCACGCCATTTTTTACGGGCTTCATCTGCAGGGTTGCCAAAGTAGGTTTTTCCACCTTCAAGGCTCTTGTCGACACCTGAAGTTGCAAGAAGAATGGCTCCTTTCCCGATTACCAGGTCTTTGTTCACAACAACCTTGCCCCAGAGAATCACATCATCTTCAATCCTTGTAACCCCGGCAATGGCACAGTGCGAACCGATCAGGCAGTTGTTGCCGATGTAGGTATCGTGGCCCACCTGAACATGGTTGTCGAATTTCGTCCCTTTGCCAATGAAAGTATCTCCTGATACGCCCTTGTCGATGGCACAGAGCGCTCCGATCTCAACGTTATCGCTGATTACCACACGGCCGCAGGATTCAAATTTGCGATACCCTTCAGGTTTTCGCTGGAAATAGTAAGCATCGCCACCAATCACGGAATTTGACTGTATGATCACGTTGTCGCCGATTACGGTGTGATCATAGATGCTTACATTGGCATGAATGATGCAGTTTTTCCCGATGGTGACATGGTTACCGACAAAGGCATTGGGCTGGATTACGGTACCTTCGCCAATGATGGCAGATGGAGCAACGGCAGCCAGGGCAGGCTCAAACGGCCTGAATTTTTTTACAAGCGAAACATAGGCTGCAAAGGGATCCTGATGGAATATCAGCGCTTTGCCGGCAGGACATTCTACTTCTTTGTTGATAATGATGGTGGTGGCTTTCGAGTTGAGCGCTTTGGCATAGTATTTCGGATGATCCACAAAAGTGAGGTCACCCGCCTCAACCATGTGTATTTCATTGAGACCGCTGATCCCGAAATCAGGATCACCCGAGAATGTTGCATCCAGCATAACTGCCAGATCCTGAAGGCGAATGGATGGTGATAATTTCATTTTGAAGATTTATGGTAAAAAAAACCGGGCTTTGAAAACAATGGCCCGGTATTTTGATAATTTGAAACAATCAGGATTTTACCCTTTCGTAATAGTCACCGGTACGGGTATCCACCCTGATCCGTTCGCCTTCGGAAATGAACAGCGGAACGAATACCACGGCGCCTGTATCGACCGTAGCCTGTTTCAGGGTATTGGTAGCAGTATCGCCTTTCAGACCCGGTTCTGTATAGGTTACAGTGAGTTCTACAAACGGGGGAAGGTCACAGGTCAGCGGGGTTTCTGTTTCTGCATGAAACATAATCTCAACACCCTGCCCTTCTTTCAGAAACTGCGGAGCTGTTATCAGGGCTTCTTCAATGCTTACCTGATCGTAGGTCTCGCTGTGCATGAAGTTGTATCCGTTATCGTCTTTATATAGAAACTGGTAAGGCCTGCGTTCAACGCGGGCAACATCAATCTTTACACCTGCACTGAATGTATTGGGTATAACTTTTCCTGTTTTCAGGTTGCGAAGCTTGGTTCTTACAAAGGCAGCTCCTTTACCTGGCTTAACATGCTGAAATTCAACAATTGAGAACAATTCGCCGTTAAATTCAATGCAGAGGCCATTCTTAAAATCTGCGGTTGTTGCCATAAAAAGGGTTGTTTATTTTTGAGGGTGCAAAGGTATGTATTTCTGTTTCAAAGCCAAATACAAATTTCATCTGAATGTATGTCGCGCTGCGGTCAATAAGCCAGCGATTCTTTCATGGGTGCTTTTTTGTAATCCTCCAGTTTCACCTGTTGGGTGCAAAAATGGAATTCATCGTCAATGGAGTTCGAGCTAACCACCACCAGGCGGTTATTTATATTTTTGCTTATCAACTCTTTGTACCAGTAAATAGCCGCATGATCCAGATTCGATACCGGTTCATCCAGCAACAATACCGGGGTGTCGCTCATGATGGCCAGGGCCAGTTTGATGCGTTGTTTCATCCCCGATGAAAAATACTTCAGGGGCTTTTCGGAATTGCTCTCCAGCTGGCAAACCTTGATCAGTTCAACTGTTGACATGTTTCTGATCAGGGGTTTCAGCCTCCGGTGAAAGCAGATCATTTCGGTGAGGGTAAACTCTTCGATGAGTTCGATATAGGGAGCAGCGATAGACATCAGCCTGAAGGCATGTTCCGGCCTGATGGCATTGCCTTTATGCTGATAGGTGATGTTTCCGGCAGTAGGGGCAATGGCAGAAGAGATCACCTGCAGCAACGTTGATTTTCCGGATCCGTTGGAACCGAGAAGCACCGTTGCACTTCCTGACGTCAGACTCAGGTCGAGATTGCTGAAGATCCAATCGTCGTTGTATTGTTTTCCGGCTTTTTCGAGGTGTATTTCCAGCATGGGCAGAGAGTGACCGCAGAAGGTGCGATGGGGTGATTATGAAAATGGCAGAATTTGCAGAAGATCAGAACTGTTTGGCATAACCCTTCATGATGCCCCGGCTCGACTTGGAGATGAAGGAGATGATTTCATCGCGTTCGGAAGTGGCGGGAAGGTTCGCTTCAATATACTCCAGAGCCTGACTTACATTGTTGCCACGAAGGTAGATGTAGCGGTAAATATCCTGAATCTCGTTGATCTTTTCGGCGGTATATCCCCTTCTTCTCAGTCCGATAGAATTGATGCCGACATAAGAGAGCGGTTCGCGGGCTGCCTTGGTAAAAGGCGGTACATCCTTGCGTACCAGTGAACCACCTGAGATCATTACATGGGATCCAATATTCACAAACTGGTGTACGGCTGAGAGCCCGCCGATGATGGCCCAGTCTTCAACTGTGATGTGGCCGGCCAGGGTGGCAGCGTTTGCCAGAATCACATTGTTGCCCACGATACAGTCATGTGCCACATGCACATAGGCCATCAGCAGACAGTTGTTGCCGACCACGGTTTCATAGTTGGCTTTTGTACCGCGGTTAATGGTAACAAATTCACGGATTACCGTATTGTCGCCAATGCGCACAATGCTGTCTTCGTTGTTGAATTTGAGATCCTGGGGGATGGCGGCAATTACTGCGCCCGGAAAAATCTTGCAGTTTTTCCCGATGCGGGCTCCTTCCATAATGGTAACATTGGAGCCTATCCAGGTACCTTCGCCAATTTCTACATTTTTCTCGATGTTGACAAAAGGTTCTATAACGACATTTTTAGCCACTTTTGCCTGTGGATGCACATATGCGAGGGGTTGATTCATCTCAGATGGTTGGTTTTTTAGTAATTTGGGCCATAAGTTCAGCTTCGGTAACGATCTTGTTTCCGACATAGGCTGTTCCGCGCATATGGCTTATTCCGCGTCTGAACGGTGAGATCAGCTCAAGATGAAAAAGAATGGTATCTCCCGGTACTACCTTTTGTCTGAACCGTACATTCTCTATTTTCATAAAATAGGTGATGTAGTTTTCCGGATCCGGTACTGAACTCAGCACAAAAATGCCACCGGTCTGAGC
>ERZ1645192.4476-NODE-4476-length-11055-cov-8.919091_pt1 | contig 11055 bp, 8 predicted proteins | sample MGYA00575354_ERZ1645192 | MGnify/ENA primary metagenome ERZ1645192 (study PRJEB40844, sample SAMN11349763) | freshwater sediment metagenome | isolation source: river sediment | host: Sediment | place: India: Faizupur Khadar , New Delhi | collected 2017-02-21 ...
TGCCGAAGGTCTACCTGATCGACACGCCGCAGCCGAATGCGTTCGCGACCGGCCGCAACCCGGAGAATGCCGCCGTCGCGGCGACGACCGGCCTGATGCGCATCCTCAACCATCAGGAACTCGCGGGCGTCATGGCGCACGAGTTGGCGCACGTGAAGAACCGTGACACGCTGATCATGACCGTCACCGCGACGCTGGCCGGCGCGCTCAGCATGCTCGCCAACTTCGGCCTGTTCTTTGGCGGCAACCGAAACGAGAACAACTCCAGCGGTCTCGCCAACCTGCTCCTCATCATCCTGGCGCCGATCGCGGCCATGCTGGTGCAGTTCGCGATCTCGCGCACGCGCGAATACGGCGCCGATCGGATGGGCGCCGAGATCTGCGGCCATCCGCTCTGGCTTGCCTCGGCGCTGCAGAAGCTGGAGGCGGGCGCGCGGCGGATCGCCAATCCCGCCGCCGACCACAATCCGGCGACGGCGCATCTCTTCATCGTCAATCCGCTGCATGCGCGTTCGATCACGTCGTTGTTCTCGACCCATCCGTCGACCGAGGACCGGGTGCGCGAATTGCGCCAGCTGGCCGCGCGCACCGGCCAGACCGGACCCTGGGGCTGAGCGCGGGCAAGGCGGCGCCGGCGGCTGCGAAAGCGTCCGCCGTTCCGGCAGCAGATGCCGGCGTTCAGGCCCGCTGGCTGGCGCTCACGCTGCTCGATGCCGTCCTTCAGCGCCGCCAGCCGCTGGACGAGGCGTTTGCGCAGGCCGCACCGCGGGCGCGCCTGAGCGCCGCCGACCTGGCGTTCGCGCGGCTCCTGGCGGCGACGACCCTGCGGCGGCTGGGCCAGACCGATGCCGTTCTCGCCACGCTCTTAAGCCGGCCGGTGGCGGAGACGCAGCCCGCCGCCCTGACGCTGCTGCGGCTCGGCCTGACCCAGATCCTCTTTCTCGGCACGCCTGCGCATGCGGTCGTCGACACGGCCGTGACCCTGGCGCGCCGCCGCCGCCCGCAGGCGCCACCCGCACTGATCAACGCCGTGCTGCGCCGCGCCGCTGGCGCCGGAGCCGCCCTGGTCGAAGGCCACGACGCGCTCCGGCTCAATACGCCCGACTGGCTGTGGCAGGCCTGGACCAAGGCCTACGGGGCGGAGACCTGCCGGCGGATTGCGGCGCAGCACCTGCAGACGCCGCCGCTCGACTTGACCGCACGCGATGACCCGCACGCCGTTGCCGAGGCGCTGGGCGGCATCGTACTGCCGACCGGCACCGTGCGGCTCGAGCGCGCCGGCATCGTCACCCAGCTTGCGGGCTATGTCGAAGGCGCCTGGTGGGTGCAGGATGCGGCTGCCGCGCTGCCGGCGCGGCTGCTGGGTGATGTGCGCGGGCAGAGCGTGATCGACCTCTGCGCCGCTCCGGGCGGCAAGACCGCGCAACTCGCGGCCGCCGGTGCGCGCGTGATTGCGGTCGATGCCGCGCCGGCACGCCTTGCCCGCGTGGCCGAGAACCTGGCCCGGCTGCGGCTGGAGGCCGAACTCGTCGCAGCCGACGCCAGTACGTGGGCGCCGCCGGCGCCGGCCGATGCCGTCCTCATCGATGCGCCGTGCAGCGCCACCGGCACCATCCGCCGCCACCCCGACGTGCCGTGGCTGAAGGCGCCGGCCGAGCTTGCCGCGCTCGCCGCGCTCCAGGATCGCCTGCTCGCTGCATCCGTGCGCATGGTCCGGCCGGGCGGGCGGATCCTCTATTGCGTCTGCTCGCTCCAAGACGAGGAAGGACCGGCGCGGCGGGAAGCGTTCATCAGCGGCGGCGCGCCGGTGCGGCCGCTGCCGGTGACGGCCGACGAGATCGGCGGTCTGCAGGAACTCGTGACCGCCGACGGCGCGCTGCGTACCCTGCCCTGCCACCTCGCAGCCGAAGGCGGTCTTGACGGTTTCTTTGCAATGCGGTTTACGCGGGTCTGAGAAACGGTTGCGCCCCTGTGGCTTGCCTTTCCTCCCGGCATCGACCGTAAGGGGGACGGACCGCCGGGCCGCGTGAGCGAAGGGGAGAGGAACGTCTTGGCCTCAATGAGCGCGCCGGCATGCGCTTGGCGCATGGGCTGCGGGCTGTGCGGCGACACGCATCTGACGCCGGTGCTCGAGCTGGTGCCGACACCGCCGGCCAACGCCTTCGTTGCGGAGCGCGCGCTGAGCGAGGCGCAGACATGCTTTCCGCTCGAACTCGTCCTGTGCGAGGGCTGCCGCCACGTTCAGCTCGCCCACATCCTCGACCGCTACCGGCTGCTGGGCGATCCGCTCGATGCCGACGCGGACCGGCCGGAGCACCAGGCGCACAACATCGCCTGGGCGCGCCAGCTGATGGAACGCTGCCCGGCCGGCGAGCAGCCGCTGGTCGTCGATATCGGTTCCAACGACGGCAGCCTCCTGAAGCTGTTCGAGGATGCCGGCTGGCGGGTGCAGGGCGTCGAACCCTCGGTCAACGTCGCCGGCACGGCGATCGGGCGCGGCATCCAGACGTATCCCGGCTTTTTCCAACCCTCGATCGCGGCCCGCATCGAAGACGAGCGCGGCCAGGCCCAGCTGGTGATCGCGCACGCGCTCATGAGCCAGACCGATGACCCGCGCGGCTTTCTCGAGGGCGTGCGGATGCTCCTGCGGCCCGATGGCCTGTTCAGTTTCGAGGTCCCTTCCCTGCAGGCCATCGTCGCCGATGCCGGCGTCGATGCGATCACGCACTTGACGCTCGACTATCACAGCGTTGCCCCGCTCGGGCGTGCGCTCAGTCAGAGCGGCCTCGAGTTGATCGCCGTCAGCCGCACCCGGTTGCACGGCGGCCGGCTGCGCGGCTTGGCGCGGCCGCTGGGCGGTGCTGCGCCCGTGGAAGCCTCGGTGGCAGCGCTGCTGGCGGATGAGCGGCGGCTGGGCCTCGCTGAGGCGGAGACCTACCGCACACTGGCGCACCGGCTGGCGACGATCAAGAATCAGCTCGCCGTCTACCTCGCCTCGGCGAAAGCGGCCGGCCTGCGGGTTGCCGCCTATGGCGCTCAGGCCGGGGCGACGACGCTGCTTTACCAACTGGGTCTCGATGCGCAGGTCATCACCTTTATTGCCGAGGGCAGCCCGCTGCAGGCGGGGCGCTACACGCCGGGGCTGCATATCCCGGTGGTGGCACCTTCGGAACTCGACGCGCGCCGGCCGGACGTGGTGATCGTGCTCGCCTGGCAGGACGCGCAAGCGATCGCTGAGCGGTATCCGGAGTTCCAGGCGGGGGGCGGCCGATTCCTCTGCCCGCTGCCGGTCCCGGCGCTCTGCGCTTGAAACGCGAGGGGTACGGCCAACGATGGGCAGGAGCGACGATGCGTGCCCGGCCGGCCTCTGCTATGACAACGGCCTCCGTGCCACGCTGAACTGAAGCCGCAAAGCCAGGGAGCCCCCTTCGATGCCTGATCCGATCCGCCGCGCGCTGATCTCCGTTTCCGACAAGACAGGCCTGCTACCCCTTGGCCAAGCGCTCAGCCGGCTGGGCGTGGAGATCCTCTCGACCGGCGGCTCGGCGGCGGCCTTGCGCGCGGGCGGTGTTGCGGTCACCGAGGTGTCCGATTTTACCGGTTTTCCGGAGATCATGGACGGCCGCGTCAAGACGCTGCAGCCGAAGATCCACGGTGGCCTGCTGGCGATTCGCGGCGATGCCGAGCATGAACGGGCGATGGCGGCGCACGGAATCCTTCCGATCGACCTCCTGGTGGTGAACCTCTACCCCTTCGAGGCGACGGTCACGGCCGGTGCCGATGCCGCCGCCTGCATCGAGAACATCGACATCGGTGGCCCGGCCTTGATCCGCGCTGCCGCCAAGAACCACGCCTTCGTGACGGTTGTCGTCGATGCCGCCGATTACCCGCGGTTGCTTGAGGAGATGGAAGCGCATGACGGCGCCACCAGCCTCCCGTGGCGCCAGGCGCTGGCGGCGAAAGCGTTCCGCCGCACGGCCGCCTACGACGCTGCGATCGGCCAGTGGTTCGCTGCGGAACAGGGCGATGCCTTCCCCGAGCGCCTCGTCATCACCGGCACGTTGCGGCAAAGCCTGCGCTACGGCGAAAACCCGCACCAGACGGCGGCGTTCTATGGGACACCCGACGCGCGGCCCGGCGTCGCCTCGGCCCGGCAGATCCAGGGCAAGGAGTTGAGCTACAACAACCTTGGCGACACCGACGCCGCGTTCGAGCTGGTGGCTGAGTTCAGCCAGCCGGCTGTCGCCATCATCAAGCATGCCAACCCGTGCGGCGTCGCCGAGGCCGCGAGTGTGGCGGAAGCCTACCGCAAAGCGCTCGCCTGCGACCCCGTGAGCGCGTTCGGCGGCATCGTCGCGCTGAACCGGCCGCTCGATGCCGCCACCGCCCGGATGCTGGCGGAGATCTTCCTCGAGGTCATCATCGCGCCGGCAATCGACGACGAGGCGCGCGCGATCTTAAGCCCGCGCAAGAACGTGCGCGTGCTGGTGACGGGCGCACTGCCGGACCCGGCCCAGGCCGGGATGACCTTCCGCTCGCTGGCCGGCGGCTTCCTCATGCAGGGCCGCGACGCCGCCCTGATGGCCGGCGGGTGGGATGTGGTCACCAAGCGGGCGCCGACCAACGCCGAAGCCGCCGATCTCGCCTTCGCCTGGCGGGTCGGCAAGCACGTCAAGTCGAATGCGATCGTGTTCGCCCGCGGCGGTGCGACGGTGGGCGTCGGCGCCGGCCAGATGAGCCGGGTCGATTCGGCCCGCATTGCTGCGTGGAAGGCCGAGGACGCGCGCACGTCCGCGGGCGAGGCGGGGCCGCGAACGAAGGGGGCGGTGGTCGCCTCGGACGCCTTCTTCCCCTTCCCCGACGGGCTGATCGCGTGTGCCGAGGCTGGGGCGACGGCCGTCATCCAGCCGGGCGGCTCGGTCCGCGATGCGGACGTGATCGCAGCCGCCGACGCGCGCGGCATGGCGATGGTGTTTACGCGGATGCGCCACTTCCGCCATTAGCGCCGCCCGCAGGCGCGCGCACCGGGATGAGCAGGCCCAAGCCGGCAATGAACAGCACCAAGATGGTGGCAAGTCCGGCGCGCTGGCTCCCCGCCAACTGGGTGACCCAGCCGAACAGCGCCGGGCCGATGAAGGCGGTCGCCTTGCCTGAAAGCGCGTAGAGGCCGAACATCTCCGCTTCCAGGTTCGGAGGTGCGAGGCGCGCCATCAGCGTCCGGCTCGCTGACTGGGCGGGGCCGAAGAACAGGCTCAAGGCGAGCGCCAGCACCCAGAACCAGGTAACGTCGGTCACCACGATGAGGCCGGTGCCGATCGCGATCATTGCGGCGAGCGCGATGACCAGCGTCCGCTTCGGGCCGATCCAGTCATCGACCCAGCCGAAGGCGAATGCGCCTGAGCCGGCAGCGACGTTGAGCGCGATGCCGAACACCAGGATCTCATTGAAATCCATGCCGAAGGTAATCGCGGCGTAGATCCCGCCGATGCCGAACAGGGTGTTGAGACCGTCGGTGTAGACCATGTGGGCGAGAAGATAGAGCGCGACGTTCCGATAGCGGCGCAGGTGGCGGACGGTCGCGATCAGCGTGCGCACGCCCTGTCGCGCAGCCGTGGCAACGCCGACGCCGCTCGCCGCCCGGTCCGGCACCAGAACCAGGAACGGAATCAGGAAGATCAGGTACCAGCCGGCGACGAACAGCGCCGTCGCCCGCACCGGCTCGGCTTCCGCGCGATCGAGCCCGAACAGCGGCGGGTCGGGTTGCACGAGCAGCAACAGGCACAGGGCGAGGCAAACGAGGCCGCCAAGATATCCCAGCGCCCACCCCCAGCCGGAGATGCGGCCCATCCGCTCCGGCGGCGCCACGCTCGGCAGCATGGCGTTATAAAAGATGATGCTGGTCTCGAAACCGTAATTGGCGATGGCGACGAGGACGAGGACCGCAATGATGATCGGAGAGTGCGGCACCGCGAACCACAACAGCGCCGTGGCGCCGATGCAGACCAGGCTGAAGCCGAGCACCCAGGGTTTGCGCCGGCCGCCGGCATCGGCAATCGCGCCCAGGAGCGGACCGGAGAGTGCCACGGCGGCCATCGAGAGGCTGATCGTGTAGGACCAGACTGCCGTGCCGGCGATCGCATCCGCAGCCACCGCCTTGGCGAAGTAGGCGGCAAAGACGAAGGTGATGATGACGGTCGGGAAGGCCGAGTTGGCCCAGTCGAGCGAGCACCAGGCAAACTGGGTGCGGGCCGGGATCACGCTCAGCTCTGGCCGCGAGGAGAGCCCTGCGGCACGGCCGCTGGAGCGGGCGAAGGGATTCGAACCCTCGACTTCAACCTTGGCAAGGTTGCGCTCTACCCCTGAGCTACGCCCGCAACGCCGCGATCAAACGACAAGACCGCGGATATTACGCAACGAGCCGCCATTTGCAAGCGTCTCGCCACACCCCCTCCCCCTAACCCCTCCCGCGAGGGGAGGGGGGAGAAGATGGGCCGCTTCTGCCTCCACCCCTCCCGCAAGGGGAGAAGATGGACCGCTCTTGCCTCCACCCCCTCCCCTTGCGGGAGGGGGTAGGGGGAGGGAAGCCTCATCTTCCATGCTTTGCGCCGATGGCCCGTGTCAGGGCTGCTGAATGCCGAGCGCCCGCAAGGTCTCGATGGTCAGCTGGCCGGTGGGCAGATTCTGCTTCTTCTGGAACGCGACGATGGCGTTCGAGGTCCCTGGCCCCAGTGAGCCGTCGGCTGGACCCTGGTAGAAGCCCTTCTCTTTCAGCGCGGTCTGGATCTTCTTCACGACACCGGCGCCGACACTGGCTTCACACAGGATTTGCCGCCATTCGAGCCGTGCATCGGCCGTCTTGACGGTCTTCTGCACCGTATCGAACTCATCCGGCACCGGCGTGCGGACTTCGCGCGCGGGCTCGACCAGCTTCTGCACCTTGACCGTCGCATATTCCGCCGGGATCTTGACCGAGCGGGTCTGCGCCGGCTTGTCGATCACCTGCTTTTTGACTGTCTTGTACTCCGCCGGCTTTTTCACCATCTCCGTGCGCGCCGGCGCCTTCAGGACTCGCTTGGTGACGGTCTTATATTGGGCCGGCACCTCGACGAGACACAAAGTCTCGCCGGTGGTCGTCTGCAGTTTTTCAAGCGGGCCGCAATTGGTCTGCCATGTCGTGTAGGCGGCGCGCACCAGGACCTGTTCCTCGGTGTCCTCGTACTGGGCCGGAACGGCGGTGAGTTCCTGCGTCTCCGGCCGGATCAGCACCTGCTCCTCGACCTCGCGGAAGGTCGCGGGAACGACTTCGATCTTCTCCGCTTCCTCCTTGACGAGAATCTGTTCCTCGACGGCCTCGAATTTCGCCGGGATGACCTCGACCTTTTCGCCGCCGGTACGCTTGAGGACCTGTTCCGAAGTCGTCTCGTAGGTCGGCGGGACGTAAACCCGGGTGTAGCACTCACCCGCCTTGGCGTTCGGCGGCAGCAGCGGCACACCGGCAAGCATCGGCTCCTGGGCGCTGACCAGTGCCGGGGCTCCCCAGGCCACCAGGGCACAAGTCATCAGCAATGTGCCAAGCAGGACTGACTCTCGTTGCATGAGCGGCGTTCTCCCTCAACAATCACCCGTTCCTTCGCCGGCTGGAGCACTACCTGCGGGCGGGCGAAGCGATCGGTTCACGGTTCCCATGGCGAGACACATAGCCGGTTCGCCGCGCTTAACCAACCAGCTTTTGCGTTCCTAGCGCGCTTTTGCCGCCATCGACCGGCCGTTGCCGCTCGATCCGCCGGTTTGCCCCATCAGGGACCGTGAGATGCGCGGGCCGGTGGCGCTTCAGCTCTTCTTAAACTTTGCAGCGATGGCAAGGAAAATGAGGGCGCCCGCTACGGCCGTGCCAACCGCGATCAACGGGTTCTTGGTCGACAGGCCAATCACATACGCCAAGACGCCGCCGACGATCGAACCGATGACACCGACGATGAGATTGCCGGTCAGGCCGAAGCCGGATCCTTTGAGGAGCTTACCGACGATCCAGCCGGCGATGATGCCGATGACGACGAGGGAGATCAGGCTTCCGATCATGATGCGTTATCCCTCTTGCCCAGCCCCTTTGATAAGGCCTGTCCGCTCACAATTACCGAGGAACCGAAGGCGCGCCGCCGCTGCGGCTTCGCGGACCCGCTCCGGCGCCGTCCCGCCCTCGGACGTGCGGCTGGCGACCGAGCGCTCGACCCCCAACACGCTAAAGACCGCATCCGTGATCGCGGGCTCGATCGCCTGCAGGGTCGCGAGCGGCAAGTCCTCCAGCCGGCAGCCTTGCGCCTCGGCAGCCTTGACGATCGCACCCGCGACGTGATGGGCCCGGCGAAAGGCTAGGCCCTGGACGCGCACGAGCCAGTCGGCGAGATCGGTCGCAGACGGGAATCCGGCTTCCGCGGCGGCCCGCATCTGAGCGGTCTGAAACGTGGCCGTCCGCAGCATCCCGGCCATCGCCGCCAGCGCGAGGCCCAGCGTATCGGCGGCATCGAACACCGCCTCTTTATCTTCCTGCAGGTCCTTGGCGTAGGCGAGCGGCAGGCCCTTGACGACGGTGAGCAGCTGAACGAGCGCACCCGTGAGCCGGCCGGTCTTGGCGCGCACGAGTTCGGCCGCATCCGGGTTGCGCTTCTGCGGCATGATCGAGCTTCCGGTTGAGAAGTCGTCGGCCAGCCGCAGAAAGGCGAATCGCTCACAGCACCAGAGCACGATCTCCTCGCCCAGGCGGGACAGGTGAACCCCCATAAGCGCGCCTGCGGCGAGAAACTCGATCGCGAAATCGCGGTCAGAGACAGCATCGAGCGAGTTGGCGCACGGCCGCTCGAAGCCCAGCGCGTGCGCGGTCTGTTGGCGGTCGATCGGAAACGACGTCCCGGCGAGCGCGGCGGCGCCGAGCGGGCATTCGTTCAGCCGCCTTCGGCAGTCGGCCAGCCGGCTGCGGTCGCGGCCCAGCATCTCGACATAGGCGAGCAGGTGATGGCCAAGCGTCACCGGCTGCGCCGCCTGCAGGTGCGTGAACCCTGGCATGATCGCTTCTGCGTGCGCTTCGGCCTGGTCGATCAGGACCGCCTGCAACTCCTCTGCCGCCTGATCGAGGGCGTCGATCGCATCGCGCACCCACAGCCGGAAATCCGTCGCCACCTGGTCGTTGCGGGAGCGCGCGGTGTGCAGGCGCCCGGCCGGCTCGCCGATCAGTTGCGCCAGCCGGCCCTCGACGTTCATGTGCACGTCTTCGAGCGCACGCTCGAGCGGCAAAGTGCCGGCGTCCGCCTCCACCTTGATCGTAGCGAGACCGGCAAGGATGGCGTTCCCGTCGGTCTCCGATATGATGCCCTGGCGGACGAGCATCGCCGCGTGCGCTGCCGATGCGCGGAGATCCTGCGGCAGCAGGCGGCGGTCGAAGTCGATCGAGACGTTGATCGCCTCCATCACTGCCGACGGGCCGGCCGCGAACCGCCCGCCCCAGATGCGGCTGGCCGGGCGGTCGCCGGCGGAGGGTGGCGGGGGCGGCGCGGCAGGCTCGGTCATGACGGCGCCGACGCCGGACGATGAGGGAAGCAAGGCATGATGCGCGCGGTCCTGACGCTGATCTTCACGCTGATTGTCACGATCTGTGGCGCCGACGCAAGCGCCGCGGCCCGCGCTGCCGTCGGTGACTGCAGCGCCCCACCGGCGACGATGGCCCGTTTCGAGCCGGCAACGCAGCCGCAAGCGGTGCCGACGGTTCCGTTCTACGACGGAGCGGGCCGCGCGCGGACCTTCGCCGACTACCGCGGTCAACCGCTGATCGTCAACCTGTGGGCAACCTGGTGCGCGCCGTGCGTGCAGGAGATGCCAGCCCTGGACCGCCTGGTCGAGCTGTTGCGGGATGAGCGGATTGCCGTGCTGGCGCTTTCCTCCGACCGTGCGGGGGCGCCGGTCGTGCAGCGGTTCTTCGAGGCCCACGCCATCCGCCGGCTTGAGATTTTGATCGACCGGCAGACGGCAGTAACGCGTGCGCTGGCTGCCCGCGGCCTGCCGACCACCGTCTTGTTCGACCGCGACGGCCGCGAACGGGGCCGTGTCGTAGGCGTCGCCGAGTGGGATGCGCCGGACACGACCGCGTTCCTCAAGCGCTGCCTCGGCGGTCAGCCATGAGCGCTGGCATGAGCGCTGGCGGAGCGGCAGAGCCGCCGCCTGCGGGTCGGCTGCGCATCGCCACCTTCAACCTCGAGAACCTCGGCGATACCGCGCTGCCGCACGCCACGCTCGCGGAGCGGGTTCGTTTGTTGAGGCCGCAACTGCTCCGGCTGCGCGCCGATATCCTGTGTCTGCAGGAGGTCGACAGCCAGCGCGGCAGCAACGGCGCGCCGCGCCGCCTCGATGCCCTCGATGCGCTCCTGGCCGGCACGCCGTATGCCGCGTTCCACCGGCTGACGACGGTGAGCCGCTCGCACGGCGGGCCGCGCGACAAGCATAACCTCGTCATTCTCAGCCGGCTCGCGATCGTGAGCGGCCGGCAGATCCTGCACGACCTCGTCCAGCCGCCGCTCTACACGCCTGCCACCGGCGATGGTGCGGCCGCCGCCATCACCTGGGACCGGCCGATCCTGCACGCAACGCTTCAGGCCGAAGCCGGCTGGACGCTCGACGTCGTCAACGTCCACTTGCGGGCGCCGCGCGCCGCCTTCATCGCAGGCGGCAAGGAAAGCGCTACCGCTTGGCGCACCATGTCCGGCTGGGCGGAAGGCTTCTTTCTCGCCGCCGTCAAGGCCGCCGGCCAGGCGCTGGAAGTGCGGCTTCTGGTCGACCGGCTGTTCGATGCCGACCCGGAGGCGCGGATCGTCGTCTGCGGCGATTTCAATGCCGACTCTCACGAGGCGCCGGTGCGGACCATCCTGGGCGACGAGGAGGACGCCGGCAACGCGCATCTGGCCTTCCGCACGCTGGTGCCGGCCGAGCGCTCGCTTGCCGATTCCCGCCGCTTTTCCGTCCTTCACCACGGCCGGCCGCGCATGCTCGATCACCTCTTGCTGTCGCGCG
>ERZ1645192.4478-NODE-4478-length-11053-cov-8.871067_pt1 | contig 11053 bp, 4 predicted proteins | sample MGYA00575354_ERZ1645192 | MGnify/ENA primary metagenome ERZ1645192 (study PRJEB40844, sample SAMN11349763) | freshwater sediment metagenome | isolation source: river sediment | host: Sediment | place: India: Faizupur Khadar , New Delhi | collected 2017-02-21 ...
GGGGGTCTCTTTAAGTATTCCGGAAGCCGGGAACTTCTTATTGCAATCTTTTTTATTGCGATACTTATTATTTCTTTCCTGCTTACTTATTACAGAATAAAGGCTGCCAGGGCCGAAAAGATTAATGAACTCGAAGCGCTTTCCAAGTTAAAAACAAGCGAGCTTATTCAATGGAGGTCGGAAAGAATGTCGGAGGCTGCCTTTTTTGGCTCACATAAACTCGTGAGAAGCCTTGCAGAGCCGACCGGGAAATCACCCGATCAAATACTAAACAAGGAACTGACAGTACTATTCACGCCTTTTCTTAATGAGTGGAGGTATGAAGAGATTATCGCGTTCTCGTCCGACGCAGAAATTATATATTCAATCCCGGAAAACCGTACTATTGAGGATACCGCACTGATTTCAATGGTAAAAGAAACAATGGAACGGCAGCAGATCCTGGTGCAGGGTTTTAATTTCTATTCGGGACCCGATGTCTATTTCGATATTTTTATACCATTTCTGAATACCGACAGCACTGATTGCGGGCTCCTTCTTCTGCGGATTAATCCCGAACGGTATATCTTCCCCCTTGTGGAAGCCTGGCCGTCGTCGGGCAAAAGTTCTGAAGTGGTGCTGGCCGTAAGAGAAACAGATAGTATAAGGCTGCTTTCCCGATCGGCAATACCCGGAAAGAGTTTAGAGCTTTCAATACCTCTCAGCAGGACTGATATTGCTTCAGTTAAAGCTGCCACAGGTTTTACCGGAGCATTCAACGGAAAAGATTACAGCGGGAGAAAAGTTATCGCATATTTATCGCATATACCTGATTCAGAATGGTTCCTGGTTGTTAAGGAAGACCAGGCTGATGTTCATTCGGGATTGATAGTTGAATCTCTATTGACATTCCTGATCATTATCCTGATCTTTCTGCTATACCTTCTGTTATATAAGCTTTATGTGAGCAAAAGAGAATTAAAAGTTCATTTAGCCTTATATGAAACGGAAGCCAAATTCAAAGCACTATATGATTATAGTATGGATGCCATGCTTCTCACCTCTCCTGATGGTACCATCCAGTCGGCAAATCCTGCCGCCTGTACCCTCTTCGGTATGAGTGAGGAGGAATTAACAAGAGGAGGAAGGCAAAGGATCGTTGACATTAATGACTCCAGGCTGCCCCTGTTGCTTGAGGAGAGGCGTAAAACAGGAAAATCGAAAGGTGAACTGAGCTTTAAACGATCAGATGGAACGCTGTTTCAGGCAGAGGTAACCTCTTCTCTTTTCTCCGACAAGAACAACGAGCTGAGAACAAGCATGATAATCCGCGATATCACCCAGCGTATTTTATATGAAGAATCCCTCAGGCTAAGCAGGGAACAATTACATTCCATGGTAGAATCGGTTCCTGTGGCCATGGCAATGTTCGATACACGCATGAACTACCTTGTTACAAGCAAAAGATGGCTTGATGAATATGGAGGAGGCAGGAATGATCTTACCGGTTTATGTCATTACGATTTTCTTCCGGATCTTCCTGCCAGATGGAGGGAGTTTCATAAAAGAGGGCTTGCCGGTGAATTAATTGAAGTCGACGAGGACCTCTGGATAAAGGATGACGGTACAGAATACTGGCTCAGATGGTCGATTGCTCCCTGGTTCGAAACTACCGGAACCATCGGAGGGATTATTATTGCAACCGAAAATATCACGCCCCAGAAAAAGGCAGAGAACACTCTCCGTTTGCTTAATATCGAACTCGAGGAACGTGTTGCTGAAAGAACACAACAGCTAACTGCTGTTAACAAAGAACTGGAAGCATTCAGCTATTCAATCTCCCACGATCTCAGGGCACCACTGAGAGGTATAGATGGTTTCACAAGGATACTGACGGAAGAGTACTCCGATCATCTCGATGACGAAGGCAAAAGATTATGCTCTGTAATCAGGGAAAATACCCTTAAAATGAGCAAGTTGATTGAAGACCTTCTCGCTTTCTCCAAACTGGGGAAGAAGGAGCTCAATATCTCCGTGATACGTATGGACAACATGGTCAATTCTATCTTTCATGAAATAACCACACCCGGTGAAAGGGAACGGATTACTATGAAAATTCAAAACCTTCATGATTCGCAGGGAGATACAAATATGATGAGACAGGTTTGGGCAAACCTTCTGTCGAATGCTGTCAAGTTCACGTCTAAGAAGAATGATCCTGTCATTGAAATATCATCTGAAACAGAAACAAACAGAACAATATATCATGTGAAAGACAATGGAGCCGGATTTGATATGAAATATGCTTCAAAGCTTTTTGGAGTTTTTCAGAGACTTCATTTATTAAGCGATTTTGAAGGTACCGGTGTTGGTCTTGCCACCGTTCAAAGAATTATAAATAAACATGGAGGGCAGATATGGGCCGTGGGAAAAGTCAATGAGGGTGCAACTTTCAGCTTCTCATTGCCGTCAGTAATTAATGAATAGTTAAATTGTGTAATACCAGGTTGCCTAATGGAAGAATCAGTACGTATCCTGTGTCTTGAGGATCTTGCATCAGATGCCGCTCTTGCCGAACATGAAATCAGGAAGACGATTCGGGATTATAAACTCCGGCTCGTGGAAAATGAACAGGATTTTATCGGGGCACTAAAAGAGTTCCAACCCCACCTGGTAATCTCCGATTATCTTCTGCCCACCTATAATGGCGTTGCAGCGCTGAAAACAGTCCTCGAATTATCTCCTTCGACTCCTGTAATAATCCTCACAGGTTCCATGAACGAGGATACCGCCGTGGAGTGCATGAAAGCAGGAGCAATTGATTATGTCATAAAGGAGCATATAAAGAGGCTTGGCCCGGCAGTTATCAATGCCCTTGAGCAGAGGAAAATACGATGGGAAAAAGAAGAGTCTATTCGTCTGCTTGAAATGAATGAAGCCAAATACCGGTACATGTTTGCCAATAATCCACAACCAATGTGGATCTACGACCTCGAGACTCTTGCCTTTCTGGAAGTAAACGAATCTGCTATAAACCATTATGGATACTCGAAGCAGGAATTCCTGAAGATGACACTTAAGGATATCAGGCCTCCTGAGGATATTCCTGTACTCATCAAAGACATAGAGACAACCAGGACGAACCTGAATCCTGCCGGTACATGGCGACATATCAAGAAAAACGGAGAGATTATCTATGTTGAGATTTTGTCACATAGCGTCATGTTTGGCAACAGGCAGGCGAGGCATGTTCTTATAAAAGACATTACAGTTGAAAGAAATGCAAAGAATGAACTCCTGCTAAGCGAGGAGAGATTCAGAAATATATTCCAGGACAACATCTCGGTAATGTTCCTGATAGATCCTGTCTCGGGTAAGATACTGGATGTAAACAAGGCTGCTGAAGAGTACTACGGATGGTCGAGGGATGAGTTCCTTACAAAGAAAATACAAGAGATTAACACTCTTAAAAACGGAGTTGCTTCAGAGATAGAGAAAGCTCTTGATAAACGACAGATCCATTTTGAATTCAAGCATAACAGAGCTGATGGCTCAGTCCGTGACGTCGAAATTTTCAGCAGCAGAATTGAGATCGGAGGAAAACCGGCTCTGCATTCGATAGTTTATGATATCTCTGAGAAGAAAGCTGCAGAACAGAGGTTAAAGCTGCTCAGCCTTGCTATTGAACAGAGCCCTGTAAGCATTATTATTACTGATAATGATGGCATTATCGAATATGTAAATCCCCGGTTCTGCGATCTTACAGGTTATTCCTATAACGAATTAATGGGGGAGACTCCCCGTATCCTAAAGTCGGGACATCAGTCTGCAAAATTTTACAAGGAACTGTGGGAGACTATACTTTCAGGGAACAACTGGGTAGGTGAGTTCCAGAATAAAAAGAAGAACGGCGACCTTTATTGGGAAAGCGCAATAATTGCACCCCTGGTTAGCAGTAATGGCAGGATCTCACATTTTATTGCAATAAAGGAAGATATTACCGAGAAAAAAATATTGTATGAGAACCTTGTACAGGCTAAAGAAAAAGCTGAGGAGAGCGACAGGCTGAAGACAGCTTTTCTCCATAACATTTCTCATGAAATACGAACTCCGCTGAATGCCATCATTGGCTTCTCAGGTTTCCTCGATCAACCTGATCTCTCAGAAAAAGACAGGAAGCAATTCATAGATATCATCTTTCAAAGCAACAACCAGCTTCTTACAATTATAAACGACATACTCAATATTTCACAGATAGAAACCAGCCAGGTGGTTATACGTGAATCATGGACCGACCTGAGAAAACTTACAGAAAGCCTGTATAGAAGGTATAAACCTGATGCCGTAAAGGCTGGCATTGAGTTCAGCGTGGCAGCTGACAACGGAAAGGAAAACAGGATCTATACTGATGAAAGCAAGTTGTTACAGGTACTGACCAATCTTCTGGGCAATGCATTTAAATTCACCCATGAGGGATTTGTTCAATTCGGATATAGCATCAGGGAAGAGGTGGTTGAATTCTTTGTTGAAGATTCCGGAATTGGCATACCGGAATCAGAACAAAAAAAGATATTTGACAGGTTCTACCAGGTCGATAAAAAAGTTTCACGACTCTACAGTGGCACAGGTCTCGGGCTTACAATATCTGATGCTTATGTAAAACTGCTTGGCGGATCCTTTACAGTCAGATCATCGCCCGGTACCGGTTCGAGGTTCTCCTTTGCCATCCCAATAGATAAGGGCGGCCAGCCGCAATCGCACCAGGTTATACCCCACCTTCTCAGGTCTGACTCAACAGTAAAGACAATCCTGGTTGCCGAGGATGAGGAATCAAACTTCGCACTCGTGAAAGCAATCCTTAAACCACACGGATATACCCTTTTAAGGGCAAAAAATGGCAAAGAAGCAGTAGATATGTGCAAAACTAAGGATGAAATTGATCTTGTACTGCTCGATATCAAAATGCCTGTGATGGACGGCTTTGAGGCTGCCAGGGAGATACTTAAGCATAAACCCGGTCTGCCCATAATTGCACAGACAGCCTATGCACACCCGAGTGACAGGTCACGTGCAATGGAGAGCGGATGTATCGATTACCTGGCAAAGCCATTCGACAGACGCCAGCTGATGGATATTATTTCAAAATATCTGAAATAACCTGGCGCTGGTATTACAAGCTTCTATCTTTCGACAGGTACCGGCTTGCCAAACCCGATCTTTTCCAGGGGCTTCATAGATGATGATGCATCGCCTACAACAACAATATTCATCTTGCCGGGAAGGATATATTTCTCTGCAGCAGCCATATGTTCTTCAACCGACATGCTTCTGATAATATCTTCCTCTCTCTTTACATAGTCTTCCGGCAATCCGTACTTTGTCATTGTATATAACATGCCTGTGAGCGCATCATTAGTCTCAAACCTCGTGGCATTGGCCCTGATCATGCAGTTCTTAATGAACTCCACCTCTTCTGCGGGAACACCCTTCCTGTACTTTTCCATCTCCTCCTTTATTATTCTCACAGTTTCAAAGGTGGCTTCCGATATCACACTTGTGGAAACATAAAAAGGAGCTTTATTCTTCATCTCAGCAAAAACACTCGAAGCGCCATACGTCCAGCCTTTTTCCTCTCGTAAAATCTGGTTGAATATTGAAGTGTATGCTCCTCCAAGCCTGTAATTGATAAAATCGGCTTTTACATAATCCGGATCATCCCTTGTCAGTGCCGGATATCCTGCAAAAATGACAGACTGCTGTGAATTCGGAATATCTACAAAATATATTGTGGATCTTTCAGGTACCAGCGGTGCGGGCCAGCTCTTGAGTACAGTCTGTTTGTCCTTCCAGCCTGCCTCAAGAGGCTTTAATGAGGCAAGAACTTTTTCTTTTGATACATTCCCTGAAACAAGAACCCTTGAAACTGAGGGCGAGAAGTTCTTATCATAGAAAGATTTAAGGTCATCGATGGTAATAGCGTTTATTGATTCTTTTGTGCCTCTGATATTATAGCCAAGAATATTCTCCTTCCCGTAGAGCAGTCTGTAAAAAGTGATGCTGGCAAGGCTTCTTGGCTGTGCCTCGGCCTGCAAAATAGAATTTCTTGCCCTGTTGAGTGCAATTGCAAACTCGGCAGAGTCCCACCTTGGCTCCAGGATAATCTCCGTCAGCAGCCCAATTGTCTTCTCAAAGTTCTTCGACAGCATCGATGAGGAAAGTATGATCTCCTCCCTGCCAGGACTTGAATATATCTGTGAACCAAGTAGTTCAATCTCTTCCTCAAGTTCTTCCGGTGTTTTGTTTATTGTACCCTGGGGCAAAACACCTGCAAACATAGCAGCCACTCCGGGTTTGCTTATATCGTCCTGTGAAGCTCCGCCATCTGTAGTGATCATAATATCGACCAGGGGTAATTCCTTATTTTCGATCCCGTAAACTTTCAATCCATTTGCCAGCACAGCACTCCAGACTACCGGTATGTTCACTTCAGGTTCCCTGCCCGAAGCCGGAGGAGTGGTTCTGTCAATAGTTGATGCTGTCTTTGCGACCTGCTCACCGGCATCGTCGGATATCTCAACTTTTGTAGCTTCTTCCAGGTTTTCTTCCTTAATAGCGGCATCAGTTGAATTTTCTGCCATCAGTTCTGGCTTATCCCTGGGGACGAAGCTTGTAACAAGATGGGGCTTTCCCTTAATGTATTTGTCGTATGCTGCCTTTATATCCCCGAGGGTTACCGATTTTATGTTTTCCAGATCCTGAGCAATATACCCTGGATCTTTCCTGAATGTATTATAATAAGCCAGCTGCATTGCCTTGCCTCCGACACTTGTTATCTGTTCATAGAAGCTCTTTTCACTCGAAGCCTTTATCCTCTGAACATCTTTTTCCGTGAATCCTTCCTTCTCGAATCTGTCAAATGCCTCAAAAATGGCTTCTTCAACTTCCTTAAGTGTCTTTCCTTCACTGGCCCTGACAGAGATAGTAAACTCACCTGCCAGTTCACTTGAGCTGTTATAAGCATTTACCGACGAAGTGAGTTGTTTCTCTTTTACGAGGACCTTGTACATTGGGGCTTTTTTGCCGTCGGCAAGAAGCTTACCCAGGAAATCAAGCGGGTACATGTCCTGGTTGTAACCTTCTGGCACAGGCCATATCATTGTGATCTCAGGGACATTGGCAAAGTTATCCTTGTGGAAGAGTTTTTTTGTTTCCTGAAGAGATACTGTCATAGGCTGACGTTCGGGAACCTCACCATGTGACTTAATCTCTCCAAAATACTTGTTGAGAAGAAGCTTTACAGAATCGGAATCAAAGTCGCCGGCAAGCACTAATGTTGCATTGTTAGGCCCGTAAAATTTATCATAGAATGTCCTGGCATCTTCAACAGTTGCATTCTTCAGGTCATCCATTTCTCCGATAACATCCCAGCTGTAGGGGTGTCCTTCCGGGTAAAGGTTCTTATAAATGACATACTCGGTAAAACCGTAAGGGGAGTTGTCAACGCCCTGCCGTTTCTCGTTCTGCACCACATTCTGCTGTATGGCCAGGGATTTCTTTGTGACACTGTTAATGAAGAAGCCCATCCTGTCTGACTCGAGCCAGAATACTTTTTCGAGCGCGTTCCTTGGAAAGGTTTCATAATACATGGTAAAATCACGCGATGTTCCGCCATTATTGGATCCTCCGGCAGCCTCAAGGACCTTGTCGAATTCACCGGTAGGCACATTCTCTGATCCCATAAAAAGAAGATGTTCAAAGAGATGTGCAAATCCTGTCCTTCCGGGTACCTCCCTGCTTGAGCCTACATGATACATTATATTATATGAGATCATGGGATCGGAATGATCCTCATGAAGCACAACCTGTAAGCCGTTGGGCATGGTAAACTTTTCAAAAGGCAGGCTGAAACTGTCTTCTTCTGTTGCCTTCTGACACGATGTTACAGAAAGGATGATGACCGCAAATGTCATCAGGATGGATGTAAAACGGAATTTGCTCATTTTATAAGATATTTTTAAAGGGTGCATTTGAATTGAACTTTCTGAACTACTAAAGTATGAAATTTGGCCGAAAAAACAATAATCCCGCCGTGAGTCCGCCAAAAGTGTCTTAATAAATATTTCCGGCCCACTCTTTTATATACCCTATTCTGTCATTCTGTGCATAGCGAAGAATCCTTCTATCGTTTCACATAGTTAACTGTAAATAGTGGTTTTTATGTATATTTCCGGACAAAAAGCACCAACCATGAAATCCGGCATCAAAACAAAAATATTGACAGGTCTTGCGGCAGTCGGTCCTGGCCTCTTCCTGATCGGATATAACATAGGCACCGGCAGTGTGACTACTATGGCAATGGCAGGCGCAGAACACGGAATGGAATTAGCATGGGCGCTGGTTCTGTCGTGTATCTTTACATATATATTAATGGTAGCTTATGGTAAGACAACCATTGTAACAGGGCATACAGCATTGTTCAACATCAGGAATAGCTTTCGCATAGGAAAGCCTCTGGCCATTTATATACTTATTGCACTTATAACAGGCGAAATTCTTGCTCTGATGGGAATTTTTGGCATTGTGTCTGATCTCCTGCAGGAAGGGAGCAGGATCCTCTTCGGAGGGAACGGCATCAGCACTTTCTGGATAACAGTCTTTCTTGTGGTCAGCCTTTATGCGTTGTTATGGTTTGGCAAATACCAGACTTTTGAAAAATTCCTGGTCTTCCTGGTTATATTGATGGGATTATGCTTTTTTGTGGTTTTCTTCATGGTGAAGCCTTCTTTTTCAGCCATCATTAAAGGCCTGGTGCCAGGGATACCAAACCAGGAAGGTGCTTTGCAGCTTATCGCAGCAATGGCTGGAACAACATGCTCAGCAGCAGTTTTTATAGTCCGCAGTACAGTGGTGGCAGAAAAAGGATGGAAGATTTCCGATCTGAAAACAGAAAAAAGAGATTCTGCAGTGTCTGCTTCGATGATGTTTATTCTCAGCTTCGTCATTATGGCTGTTTCAGCCGGGACCCTTCATCTGATGGGACTTAAGCTCCATAACACAGTGGAAATGATAAGCCTTTTCGAACCCCTGGGCGGAAAGATTGCAGCCTTCATACTGATTCTGGGGATTGCAGGAGCCGGAATCTCCACAGTGTTTCCGATAATCCTTATCGCTCCCTGGCTGATAAGCGATTATATGGGCAGAGAGAGAAATATTAAATCACCGTTATTTCGTATTCTGGGTGGAATCGGCATCTTGTTCGGCTTCGGTATGCAGATTATAAAAACTACTCCTCCGCTTCTGATGGTAGGCTCACAAGCCTTCCAGGCACTTATCCTCCCGGCAGTTGCGATCCCGATACTTTTTCTTATAAACAGAAAAGAGCTCATGAAAGAACATTGTGCAGGATGGAAAATGAATACGGGAATCATTATGGTTATTATCTTCAGCCTTGTTACAAGTTATTTTGCAATAGTAGATTTTGTGAGGTAATGTGCGAAGGTACGAAGGTGCGAAGGTGCGTTAGGTTAAAGGAACAGAAAATATGAAGACAAACATTTGTGGAAATAAAAAAGAGCTTGGTCTGTGTGCCGCGGCCAGGGGGGCTGAGTTTATCCGCGAAGCAATAATAAAAAGGGGAGAGGCAAACATAATTGTGGCTACAGGGGCGTCGCAATTCGAAATGCTTGATGCCCTCGTAAATGAAAAGGTTGATTGGACAAAAGTCACAGCTTTTCATCTCGATGAATATATAGGTATTCCGGAAACACACCCTGCCTCTTTCAGGAAATACCTCAGGGAAAGGTTTGCCAGCCGTGTTCCTCTCAGGCAGTTCCATTATATAAATGGCGAAGGCGACCCGTTGGCAGAATGCAGGCGCATCGGAGAGATCATAAAAAACCATCCTGTTGATGTTGCATTTGTCGGCATCGGTGAAAACGGGCATCTTGCCTTCAATGACCCTCCCGCCGATTTTGAAACCGTCGATCCCTATATTGTAGTTAATCTCGATGACAACTGTAAGCGTCAGCAGATGGGAGAGGGATGGTTCCCGACACCTGAATCTGTTCCTGACCATGCGATCAGCATGTCGATCAGGCAGATCATGAGATCAAAAGCGATCATCTGCAGCGTCCCCGACAGTAGAAAGGCTGAAGCTGTAAGGAAAACCCTTCAAGAACCTGTCTCTCCCGTTATTCCAGCTTCTATACTCCGGAACCATGAAAATGCCTGGCTCTTCCTCGATAAGGAGTCTTCAGTATTTCTGCCATCTCCCGGCACTGATACTGACGCCTGACGCCTGACGCCTGACGCCTTTCAAATATATTTCATACCTTTATGCCGGTTACATAATCGCCCCGATTATGAGAAAGTTAATCAGTCTTCTTCTTATCGTGTTTTCTCCTGCAACATTATTTTCGCAGAAGAGCGTAAAGGTTAACGGTACTGCCCAGGTAGAATTCCCTGATAATATGACCAGGCAGGAGGTACGAACCCATGCAAAGGAGCTTGCAACGATCGATGCACTCGAAAAGGCTTTTGGAAGAGTAGTCATCCAGGGAAATACAACATATCTTTCAAACACCCAGACAGGCAAGCAAACTGAGACAAAATCTGTTTTCAATACAATCGCCAACACATCAGTAAAAGGCGAAGTTATCAGAGAGATCAGTGCAGTCTTTACCGACCTTGCCGGCACCCGTTCTGTAGAGGGTAAGAATGAGGCTTATGTCGAGATGCGGTGTGATATTGAGATTGAGGCACGTGAGGTGACTACTCCTCCTGTGAATTTCACCTCATATACCCTCAGGTGTACTGAAGACAGATGCCGCACGACAGATTTTAAAGTTGATGATCCTCTTTATTTATTCTTTTCATCGCCATCAAGCGGATATATCTCTGTTTTCCTCGATGAGGATGGGAATACACAGTGCCTCTATCCATACCCGTCAATGCCGGCAGAGTTTGAAGGTGGCGTACCTGTGGCTGCAGATAAAAAATATATCCTGTTCTCCGACAATCCGGAATTCGACTATTTTCCCGGGAAGAAGTATATAACTCCCTATCTTCTGTATAC
>ERZ1645192.4479-NODE-4479-length-11049-cov-10.537839_pt1 | contig 11049 bp, 8 predicted proteins | sample MGYA00575354_ERZ1645192 | MGnify/ENA primary metagenome ERZ1645192 (study PRJEB40844, sample SAMN11349763) | freshwater sediment metagenome | isolation source: river sediment | host: Sediment | place: India: Faizupur Khadar , New Delhi | collected 2017-02-21 ...
CTCTTCGAAGAGGCGGACCTGGAGGTCCTCCGCCGCCTCATGGATGTCAACTTCTGGGGAACGGTCTACTGCACCAAATATGCCCTTCCGTGGCTCCTCCAAAGCAAGGGCACCGTGGCGGGGATCATCTCCATCGCCGGACATGTGGGGCTTCCCGGCCGGACAGGCTATGCCGCCTCCAAGTTCGCCGTACGCGGTTTCCTCGATACCCTCCGCATCGAAAACCTCAAAAAAGGCCTCCATGTTCTGGTGGTCGCCCCAGGATTCACCGCCAGCGAGGTGCGCTTCTCGGCCCTCAATGCCGCCGGAGTACAACAGGGCGAATCACCCCGCAACGAGGATAAGATGATGAGCGCCCAAACCTGCGCCCTCCATATCTACAACGCCGTGGCCCGCCACAAACGGCAACTGATCCTCACTTTCGTGGAAGGCAAACTCACCGTCTTCCTCGGGAAATGGTGGCCCTCACTGCTCGATAAACTCGCCTTTAACCATATGGCCAAAGAACCGGATTCGCCTTTTAAATGAGACTGAAGGACTGTGAGACTGAGAGACTGGACAGCGAGATCTGAGGATGATGTAAAACAATAATGAATTGAAGAAATGCTGACGCACGAGACACAAATCAGAGTATGTTATGCCGATACCGACAAGATGGGAGTAGTCTATTATGGTAACTATCCCCGTTTTTATGAAATCGCCCGCAATGAGATGCTGCGGGCCTATGGGGTCACCTATAAGCAAATAGAAGAATCGGGCATCGTCTGGCCGGTCAGAACCCTCAATATCACTTACCTTAAACCCGCTTTCTACGACGATTTGCTGACCCTCCGCAGCAGGGTGGAGGAGATCCCCCTGGTCAGACTCTGCATCAAAACCGAAGTATTCAATCCCGCTGGTGAACTCATTAACCACGGCGAAGTGGTCCTGGTCTCCACCAACCCTATAACCGGTAAAGCCGTCAAAACTCCCCAGTGGCTTCTCGATCAACTGGTGCCCCTGATTTCTAGTGAATAATACGCTGAAGGAGTAGCCTCTCCTGGTTAACTGCCTGCAACCTGACATTTAATGGACCAGGAAGTATCCGGAGTGTATCTTACTTCCCTGAATTATGGGTTCCAAGGTTGTCCATCTGGGAACCAGCTGTTTCACTTAAACTATTTCTTTTTCTGATCCTTCTTATCGTTCTGCTGTTCAGGTACAAATACCATGGACACAGAATTGACGCAGTGGCGTGTATTCTTGGCGGTAAACCCTTCTCCCAGAAAAACATGCCCCAGATGCCCCCTGCAGTTCGCACAAACAATCTCCGTACGCCGGCCATCGGCATCGGGAACCCGAACCACCGCCCCCTTGATCTCATCATCGAAACTGGGCCAGCCACAGCCTGAGTCAAATTTATCGGCCGACCGGTAGAGTGGGGCATTGCACTGCTTGCAATGATAGGTCCCTCTGGCCTTCGTTTTGTAATATTCCCCCGTGAAAGGCGCTTCCGTTCCCTTTTTCAGGATCACATACTCCTCGAAAGCACTCAGCTTCCTCAAACCCTGCTTCTGCATCTCTTGTGCTGCCTGGGGCTGCGGCTCCCGGCGCCCTTCATTCTGACCTCCTGATTCCATCACGGTAATCATTAATATCAATACTATTATGATTCTCATTGCTTATATTTCCTATTTCAACCTTTCGTGTCCTTTTTTTTTCGGATGCCCCCTCTTCCTGGGGTAGGGTCTGTTATTAGACGTCTGAAATGAAAAAATGTTCATAGTTCAGTGATTTATATGAAATATGTTTAATTTTATTATTTCCGATTATACCCTGATAAACCCGTCTCTATGCTAGAATACATTATCGGTTTCAGTATCAGGAATAAGCTGATGGTGATGCTCTTTACGGCCACCATCGCTGCGTTCGGGATCTATGCCCTGACGCGCATTCCCATCGGGGCAGTGCCTGACATTACCAATAACCAGGTCCAGGTGATTACCACCAGCCGTAACCTCTCTACCCAGGATGTGGAGCAGTTCATCACCTGGCCCGTGGAACTCGAAATGGCCAACCTCCCCGGAGTCAAGGAGATCAGGTCGGTCTCCAAATTCGGCCTGTCGGTGGTAACCATTGTCTTTGAAGAACGCCTGGGCACCTATCTTCCCCGCCAGCTGATCGCTGAGAAGATCAAATCAGCGGCCGAAAAGATCCCCGAAGGTTTCGGGGTCCCCGAGATGGGCCCCATCAGCACTGGCCTGGGCGAAATCTACCAGTATATCCTCGACACCAAACCGGGCTACGACTCCCTTTATTCCCCCATGGACCTACGGACCATCCAGGATTGGCAGGTCAGGCGACAACTGTCGGGCATTCCGGGCGTCGTAGAAGTCAACACCTGGGGCGGCTACCTCAAGCAGTATGAGGTGGCCGTGGATCCCGAAAGACTCCAGGCTGCCGGCATCACCATTGGGGAACTCTTCACTGCCCTTGAAAACAACAACCAGGTGGCCGGCGGAGGGTACATCGAGAAAAGCCATCAGAGCTATTTCATCAGAGGCGAAGGCCTGGCGACCTCCCTCGATGATGTGGAGAATATTGTGGTGACCACCCGTGGCGGCCTCCCCGTCCTGGTCAGGGACATCGCCCACGTCGGCTTCGGCCACGCTACCCGCTTCGGGGCCATCACCGGCAACGGTGAAGGCGAGAAAGTCCTCGGTCAGGTCATGATGCTCAAAAATGCCAACTCCAAAGAGGTGATCCAGGCAGTCAAAGCCCGTGTGGCCGAAATCCAGGAGACCCTCCCCGAGGGAATCTTCATCAATCCCTTCCTGGAACGCAGTGCACTGATCGCTAAAACCACCAAAACAGTGGCCGAAAACCTCATCCTGGGCTTCCTGATCGTCGCTTTCATCGTCATCCTGCTTATTGGGGACTACCGCTCCGGACTGGTGGTCGCCTCGGTGATTCCCCTGTGCCTCCTTTTTGGCATTTCCATGATGTTCCTCTTCGGCATCGATGCCAACCTGATGAGCCTCGGAGCCATCGACTTCGGGATTATCATCGACGGAGCCGTCATTATCGTCGAATTCATTGCCTTCCGCCTCGCCGCTAAAAGCGCTGCCCTGGTCGCCCTCTCCCACGATGAGAAACAGGAAGAAATCGACAAAATTACCTACGACAGCAGCGTCAAAATGCTCAAATCTGCCATCTTCGGGCAGCTCATCATCATGATCGTCTTCATCCCTGTCCTCTCCCTGACCGGTGTCGAAGGCAAAATGTTCAGGCCCATGGCCCTGGCCTTTTGCTTCGCCCTCATAGGCGCCATGATCTTCTGCCTTACCTATGTCCCTGTAATGGCCTCCCTCTTCCTGAAACCGCACGAAATCAATGAGAAGAAAAACCTCTCTGACCGGATCATCCACCTGCTGCATAAAAGCTACCACCCGGTGTTGAAGTTTTCTATGGACCACAAGAAGCTGATCCTGGGCACTACCGGGGTGGTATTTCTGACTTCCATCCTGATCTTTAGCCGCATGGGCGGTGAATTTATCCCTACCCTCGACGAAGGCGATTTCGTCATCCAACCGGTTCTCCCCACCGGAACCTCCCTGGGCACTACCATCGGTATCACCACTAAGATCGAGAATATCCTGCTGGGCTTCCCCGAAGTAGAACAGGTGGTCTCCCGCATCGGGGCTGCCGAGGTCCCCACCGATCCTATGTCCATGGAGGAATCAGACATCATTGTGACCCTGAAACCCATCAGGGAATGGACTTCTGCCAAAACCAAAGACGAACTGGCTGAAAAGTTCAAGGAGGCTCTCTCAGTGTTGCCCGGCTTCGAACCTGAATTCACACAACCTATTGAGATGCGTTTCAACGAACTCATCACAGGCGTCAGAGCCGATGTGGCCATCAAAATTTACGGCGACAACCTTTCCACGCTGGCTGCCAAAGCCGATGAACTCAAACAACTCATCGCCGGCGTGGAAGGGGCCTCTGATATCACCGTCGATAAGGTAGAGGGATTGCCCCAGATGTCGGTCTCCTTCCGCCGCGACCGGCTGGCCCGCTACGGCATTCCCATTGCCGAAGCCAACAGGGTGATTTCCATGGCCTTCGCCGGCATGACCGCCGGCACCCTCTTCGAAGGCGAAAAACGGTTCGATCTGGTGGTCCGCCTGGCCCCATCCTTCCGGCAGGATATAGACCACCTCCGCAACCTCCTGGTTCCGGCAGCCAACGGCTCCATGATCCCCATGCGCGAACTCGCCGATATCGAATATACTGCCGGTCCGGCTAAAATATCACGTGACATGACCCGCCGCCATATCGTCGTGGGCATCAACGTCCGCAACCGCGACATGGAATCGGTGGTCCAGGATATCCAGGCCCTGGCCCATGAGCGTTTTGAACTCCCCGTGGGCTATTCCATGACCTACGGAGGCCAATACCAGAACCTGCGCTCCGCCCGCCAGCGGCTCCTCATTGCCGTCCCTGTGGCCCTGCTCCTGATCTTCATCCTGCTCCACTTCGCCTTCCACTCTTTCCGCGACGCCCTGATGATCTTCAGCGCCATACCCCTCTCCGCAGTGGGGGGAATCCTCCTCCTATGGATGCGCGGTATGCCCTTCAGTATCTCCGCGGGAGTGGGCTTCATTGCCCTCTTCGGCATCGCCGTACTTAATGGAATCGTTTTGATAGAACACCTTAAAGAGCTGAAAAGAAAGGGAATCACCGACATGAGGGAAAGAATCTTCCGCGGAACCCGGGAACGCCTCCGCCCGGTGGTCATGACGGCCGCGGCTGCCGCCCTCGGCTTCCTGCCCATGGCCATCTCCTCCTCCGCAGGGGCTGAAGTGCAACGCCCCCTGGCTACCGTCGTCATCGGCGGACTGGTGACGTCCACCCTGCTGACCATGATCATCCTGCCCCTATTCTATGCCCTCTTCGACTGGCCAGAAAAAAGCTCCGGCAAACGCAAGAAACCTCACCTCCCCCCGGTTCTGCCGATGGTGCTGATCCCCTTGCTGGCTCTCCTGCTGATGAGCCTCTCCTCCCGGCCAACCCTGGCTTCTCCTGCGGAATCCATGAGTGGCGCAACAACAGTGGAGGCCCGCTCCGCGGGTGACTCCCTGCGCTCTGCTCAACGAGAGCTCCTTACTTCCGAAGAGGCGGTGCGTATCGCCCTGAACCGCCATCCCGCGGTGAAGGCGGCCGCCCTGAAGGTCCGCCAGACTTCCCTGATGATACCCGCCGGCTTTAACCCCGACAAAACAGCCGTTTTCTACAACTACGACCAGAATAACATCGCTGAAAACGGCCTGCCTATTAAAGTGTGGGGCCTCCGCCAGAATTTCAGCTTCCCAACGGTATACACCTCCCGGACGAACCTCTATAAATCCCTGGCTGGCGTCGAGGAAGCCAGGTACCAACTGGTGATCAGGGAAACCGAAATGAAAGTCCGCCAGAAATACGACGAGGTGCTGATCCTTGCCCGCAAAGTCAGCCTCCTCACCGAAATAGACAGCCTTTACCAGGCTACAGCTGACCGGTCTGAGCTGAAGTACAGGGCAGGGGAGAGCAACCGCCTCGAAAAACTGATGGCCGACAGCCGCCAGATCAGAGCCCGCCAAACCCTGGCGACCACCCAGAATAACCTCGCCACCGCCAGGGAGGAACTCTTCGCCCTCCTCGATTCTCCCGGCACCTTTGATCTCCCTGCAGTGCAGCCGCCACCCGCCACACCCAAAAACGCATCGTCGGCCCCTTCATCCATCACGGTTTCTCCTGCTGAGCAACTCCTCGACCTGGAAGGCCAATCGGCCCGGGCAATGCTCCAACTGGAAAAAAACAACCTCCTCCCCGATATCGAATTGGAATACTTCCAGGGAACCAACCAATCCCCGGGTTCTGAAATTTATAGGGGTTTCACCGCAGGAGTGACGATTCCCCTCTGGTTCGCGGAGCATAAAGCCAAAATCCGCTCCGCCACCCTGGAGACTGAACTTAACCAACTGAACAAAAGAAATTGGTCCCTGAACCATCATACCCGGGTGGCACAGCTCAGACGCGATGTGGCCCTCCTGGAATCCGGCCTGCGCCAATACCTCGATAAAGGCAGGGAAACCGCCACTGAACTCCGCAAAACCGCCACCCTCAGCCTCTCCCAGGGGGAAATCGACTTCTATCAATATCTGATGGGACTCGAGAGCGCCTCGGAATTGGAAAACGACTACCTCGACCGGTTACTCCGGCATAACCAAATGGTTTATGAACTTAACAGCATTCTGCCATAAAATACAGATATAAAAAATGATAACTATACTTACCGGAATGAAGACTTTATTTAAAAAGCAAGGGGTTGCTCTTTTGATGGTGCTTCTTGTACTCGCCCTGATTCAGGGTTGTCATTCCCGCCAGGGAGAGGTGAAGACTCCCGAGAGTTCTCCGGCAGGGGAGGATCTGCTTCAATTGACGCCGGAGCAGGTAGCTGCCAACGGGCTGGTTCTGGGAGAATCCTTCATGCATACCTTTTCAGGGGTGGTAGAGGCCACCGGACAACTGGAGGCGCTTCCCCGGAACCGGGCGGCTGTCAATGCCATCACCGGCGGGGTAATCCGCGATCTGACCCTCCTACCAGGTGACCGTGTTAGCCGTGGCCAGATCCTCTTCCGGATTGAAAACCAGGAGCTGCTGCAACTCCAGGAGGATTACCTCACCGCTTCGGCGTCCCTGGCCTTCCTGAAAGACGATTACGAACGCCAACAACTCCTCGCCGGCGAGAACGTCGCAGCACGCAAACAATTCCTTAAGGCAGAAAGCGACTACCTCTCTACACAGGCCCGTGTCAGCGCCCTCGAAGCCCGCCTGAACCTCCTGCACATCAACCGGGAAGCCCTCCAACAGGGTCGCATTGCTGCATCCGTGCCCGTCATCGCCCCCATCAGCGGCTTTATCGCCTCGGTCTCTGAGGAAAACGGCGTCTTCGTCTCCCCCGAAAGCCCCGTGCTTCAAATCGTCGAAACCTCCCCCCTGATGGTCACTCTCCAGCTCTTCGAAAAAGACATCCCCCTGGTCCGCCCCGGTCAATTGGTCCGCTTCAGGGTTCCCGAAGTCTCTTCCGATACGCTGGAAGCCACGCTGGTCACCACCGGTAAGGTCCTCAGTGACCTGCGCACCATCACGGTGTACGCTCTCTTCACCCCCTCCGGAAATGGCGATTACCTGCCCGGTATGTTCGTCAGGGCTTACATCATCACCGGCAGCCATAACGCCCTGGCCCTGCCCCTGGAAGCCCTGATCTCCGGCGATGAAGGTGAATTTGTACTGGTGAATAGCGACCCCGGCCAGGAGCTCTGGCGCCTTAAAAAGGTCAGGGTAGCCACCGGCATGAAACAGGATAACCTGGTGGAAATCCTCCCGGGGAGTCTCCAGCCGGGCGATAAGGTGGTGGTCAACGGAGCCTTCAGCGTGGCCCAGTGATAGGGGATGGGTTCACGGCATTAGGGGCAAGTTCTACTACAGGGACCAGTAAATAAACAGCGGGGATACCGTACCAATCCTACGGAATCGTTATTTTTGCCTATCATGGATGTACGCATTGAAGCCTCGTGGAAAGCGCAACTGGCGGATGAATTTGAAAAACCCTATTTCGGGGAGCTGATCCGTTTTGTCAGGCAGGAGTATGACACACAAAAAGTTTTTCCTCCGGGAAAGCTGATTTTCAATGCTTTTGACCACTGCCCCTTTGACCAGGTCAAGGTGGTTATCCTGGGCCAGGATCCCTATCATGGGCCCGGACAAGCCCATGGACTCTGCTTTTCGGTGCCCGATGGGGTGCCCTTTCCCCCTTCCCTCCAGAATATCTTCACGGAAATCCATCAAGACCTGGGAGTGCCCGTGCCTGCCTCCGGCAACCTGGAGCGCTGGGCCAGCCAGGGCGTCTTCCTGCTCAACGCTACCCTCACCGTCAGGGCCCATCAGGCGGGCTCACACCAGAACAAAGGATGGGAAACCTTCACCGACCGTGTCATCCACCTCCTGGCCGAACAGCGCGACCACCTGGTTTTTATGCTCTGGGGAAGCTATGCCCAGCAAAAAGGGAAATTCATCGACACCTCCCGCCACCTCGTCCTTCAGTCGGTCCACCCGTCACCCCTCTCGGCTTACCGCGGCTTCTTCGGGAATCACCACTTCAGCCAAGCCAACAGCTACCTGGCAGCCCATGGAAAAGACCCCGTGAATTGGTAAGCACAACGGCTGGCGGTCTTTTCAGTACGGGATTCAGACAACCTATTGCTGCTTCATTTTACGGGTAACTACCCGCAGCAGGATCACCATGGTCAGGGCACTTCCGGCTAATAAAAGGGGAAAATAACCGATGCCCGCATACTGCGAAAGGGTGCCGGTAAAATAGTTCAAAAGGGTGTTGCCGATAAGCGCCATGATGATGACGATGCTGAAGGCCGTACCGGAAAGGGTAGGGTACCGCTCGGCCACAAAGCCCAGAACTACCGGGAATCCGGCGGCAAAACCGGCTCCGAACAGCACCATAGCTACAGCCACCACTGTAAATGAATGGGCATAAAATAATATCAGAGAGGCGGTTATAATCAATGCGAGACCGAAATACAACACCCTGGCCGCAGGTAAACGCTTCAACAACCGGCTGAGGAGCAGCCTGGTGACCACCAGGGCCGCAATCTGCAGGGAGAGGGCCATCAGGGCCTTTTCCACCGCGATGTCCCGGCTCCCCAGAAAGGTGGTGGTCCAGTTGCTGACCATTCCTTCTACGCCGCTCTCAAAGAAAAGGATAGCTCCCAGCAACAGCAACAGGGGATGCCGGAGGAGCACCAGGCCTTCACGCAGGGGGAATCCCTGCCGCTGTTTGGGCTCCGGAAACCGGAGCAGAAGAAAACCAACCAGGGGGAGCACCAGAAAAAAGCCTATTGAAGCCACAATAGTCCGGTAATCCCAGATCCTGGTAAGCCAACCGATTAGGGCGGGCATGCCCAGGGCACCCAGTCCAAAGAAAACCCCGAGCAGACTCAGTCCGGCCCCCTTGCTGTCGGTGGTCACATCGGCTGCCAGGGCGTTGGTGGCCCCATTAAGAGTGCCTCCCCCCAAACCAAGGCCAAAGAAACTGAGTTGTAAGGCCAGAAGAGAAGGAGCAAAGGCGATGGCCTCCAGTGACACCAGAAGCACCAGGGTGGCCCCCGCCAGCAGAACCTTGTACCCAAACCGGTCGGCCACCGGCCCGAATATGACCGAACCGGCCAGCATCCCAAAGGGCAGCGACGACGCCAGAGAAGCGGCCTCCACCGCACTCAGCCCGAAATGAGACTGGATAAATGTCGAAATGGTCCCCAGCGATAAAAAGGCCATCCCGAAAAGCAGCATGCCCGTACAGGCCGCCCCAAATACCCACCCCCGATGGTAGGTTCTTCCCTCACTGCGATCACGGGAACTCCCTTCCCCGGCAGTGGTCTGCAGTTGATTTATCATAGGTCAGGCTTCTTTCCTGACAAATATACCAAACTTCAGATTCCCTGATCCCTGGCCCTGCTCCCTTCAATAAAAACTGACCCGGATTATATCACAGGTGTCGACTATTTGGTAACTTTATATCAATATAACACATTTCACTTACTCCACTGAAATATGAAATACCTGACTCTCATTCTGATGGTGGCAACGGGACTGCTGCTGCCGGTCACGGGAAGTTCGCAGCAGGTGCTCTCTTCGGGGGGCGGTAATGGCTCAGGATCCAATATTCAGCTCTCCTGGACCATAGGTGAACCAGTCATCGAAACCTTCTCGGGGAGTTCCGTCATCCTGACCCAGGGCTTCCACCAGACCAAACTGCTGGTCACGGCTATGGATCCCCTGCAGTGGCCCGGTCTCACACTCTCCGCCTACCCCAATCCTGTGGCTTCCCACCTCCTTATCGACCTGAAAGGAGAGGCGCCTGCTTCCCTCTCCTTCAGCCTCTTCGACATGAACGGGCATCTGGTGCATAACGGACGGATCGTGCAGTTTCCGCAGAAAATTGCGATGGATGAGTATAGTCCCGGGACTTACCTGCTGAAAGTCCTCCAAAGCGGGCAGACTCCCCTGAAGACTTTTAAGATTATCAAGGAATAGCTTGAGATACTCCAATAGCGGGTAGGATTCCCGTCACGGTAGTTTCGTGGCGGCCTCCTTGCCTTATGTTAATGAATGGCATGGCAGGCGACTGCGACCGTCAAGAAGGAAGGCAGGGCATACGGCCCTTGATGGGGTAGCCCACAAAAAACGAAGTGTGAATTATATGTTCCCCAGGTAGTAGTTGAAGCCCAGACTCAACCGCTCAAAATGGCCCCCACTCACCTGAATCCCCAACCGGTCATTGATGCGGTAATCCACAATCAATCCCAGGTTGAGAAAATTCTTCTCGTTGTACAAATAGTATGTGGGCTTTGGATCGGGAGTTTGCCAGATGTCAAAAGTCCATCCCACCCCTGCCTTCGGAATCACACTGAAACGCGAAAACCTGAAGATATACCCGGCATTGATGACTCCCGCACGCTTTTTATCTAACAAATAGGTGTTGCTTGTGCTCCTCAAATCACTCCGGCCTTCACCAAAGGCAAAATTAGAGGAAATATCAAAATGGAACCGGGCCACCTCCAGCGAAACCCCACCTCCTATCTTTGAATGGTCCAAGTCATAAGCATTTACAAATACTCCGGCCCTCAAAGGATGTCCCTGTGCAGCCAATTCCACTCCCGGAAGTACCAGGCAGATCAAAAAAAATAACTTAACAAATCTCATGCAATACGTGACGGTTTTGTGTCATAATTATTATTTCCCTTAGTAATTCAGGGAAAGAGCGTAAAAATACAAGTTGTTTTCAAACCATAAAATGGATAACGATAGTTTGTCTCAATAATTGCCTCATTGTTTTTTTGCTACTTTCGTGATTCCGTCCTTAAATCATTTAAAACATGCGTCGTAAGTTGTTGTTGTTATCTGCCGGATTTTTGTTGTGGTGTATTGGAGCAGTTTCGGCAGGGGAGAAAG
>ERZ1645192.4480-NODE-4480-length-11049-cov-4.760597_pt1 | contig 11049 bp, 8 predicted proteins | sample MGYA00575354_ERZ1645192 | MGnify/ENA primary metagenome ERZ1645192 (study PRJEB40844, sample SAMN11349763) | freshwater sediment metagenome | isolation source: river sediment | host: Sediment | place: India: Faizupur Khadar , New Delhi | collected 2017-02-21 ...
TGTAGATCTCGGTGACGAAACCGATGAGAACGCCCACCGCCACTCCGGAGAGCACCGACCAGAAGAGCGAAAGAGCGCCGAACATAAGGAAGGAGAAGATGAACGCGCCGACGATCATAATGCCGCCCGTGACGAAGGTCCCCTTACGCAGCGCGACGGCGGGGTTGCCCCCCTCCTCCACCTTGACGAAACGCGTTCCGACGATCGCGGCCAGAATGCCCACGCCGGCCATGACCATCGGGAAGGAGACGCCTTTCCAGCCGAAGAGAGCGAGTCCGAGCGCCATCGCCGCGATGATGGAGTTCACGTACGACTCGAAGAGGTCCGCGCCCATGCCCGCGATGTCGCCGACGTTGTCGCCGACGTTGTCCGCGATGACCGCCGGGTTCCGGGGGTCGTCCTCGGGAATCCCCGCCTCGACCTTGCCGACGAGGTCGGCGCCGACATCCGCTGCCTTGGTGTAGATACCGCCGCCGACACGCGCAAAGAGCGCGATCGTACTGGCGCCCATGCCGAATCCCGTGATCAGGTTAGGATCGCGGAAGAGCGCGTAGCAGAAGACGATACCGAGGACGCCGATGCCCACGACCGACATTCCCATGACGCTGCCGCCTCTGAAGGCGGTGAGCAGGGCTTCGTTCATCCCGCGCGTAGCGGCAAGAGCCGTCTTGCCGTTGGTCCTCGTGGCCACGATCATTCCGGCATACCCTGCGGCCGCGCTGCACAGACCGCCGATGATGAAGGAGAAGCCCGCCGCGAAACCGATGAAGTAGATCAGGAGCACGCCGACCACCAGAAGGAACGGCAGAAGGTATTTATACTCCCTGTACAAGAAGGCCATCGCGCCTTTGTGGATGATCTCGGAGAGCTCATGAACCCGCGCAGTCTTCTCGATCATCTCTCCCTCGGGCGCTTCCTCGGGCGCCTCAGACACCTTGAACCAGGTGCATCCGAACAATACCTTCTGGCTGTACGTCAGGTAGGCGTAGAGCAACGCAAGAGCTCCCGTGACCGCGACAATGAGTGTCAACAAGAAAAGCAGCATTTCACAGACTCCTCCCAATAGGAAAAATATGAAAAAACCATCTTTTTTCCGTCCGGTCGTCGAACAGCGAGGCGAGTTAGGGACGGCATACAACAACTGACATTATAGTAATCCTTAATGTAAAAAACAAGGTTCATTTCTAAAAAACAGCGTTATTCACTACGTGCGAGATGAATATCAGCCCCTTCCTTCAGGGAATCTATCCCTTTCAACGGTAAAAGCAGTCCCGCGATGCTTCCGCGGATCATCTCGGCAACAAAGGGTTTGAGCGGAAGCCGCTTCCCGCGAACGGCGACCCTGACGCACCGCACGTTCGCAAATCGCTCATGGAACGCCGCAATTCGATCCGCCAGTTCATTCTCCTCGCCCGGAACATAGAGAAAACGCCCGTCCCCTTTTTCGGCCGCCCTGTCGAAACACGCAAAAACGCCCTTCACTTCCGGGGGCGCGCTTTCCGCGGAACCAACCCAGATCCTCGGCATGGAAATGCTCTTCGCACCCTCGACGATGACGATGTCCTTCTCCGGAAAGAGCGCCGCGATCGTATCACTGTTTGGAGCGGCTGCAGGCAGTTCCATCCTGAGGCCGTCGTTCCCCCAGTAGGCGCACGGTATCCCCTGAGACTCGATTCCGCCGGTATCCGTGCCGGCCGGGGAGAGCACGTCCCTGTCCGTATGTTTCATGAAGGCGAGGGAGAGCCCCCGTCCGGAAAGCTCCGTGAGAAGCGCGCGCGCAAGCGACGTCTTCCCCGAATCCTTGAAACCGGAGACTGCGATCAGGAGAGGCATGGCCCGCCTCCTTCGATATGTCCGTTCACTCATCGTTCCTCCTTCTTGATGATTGGGCACGTTCCGGCGGCGTTACCGGGAGACGAAAAAAGTTTTCCACATCGTCCGGTAGCTCTCAAGCAGAAAGACGAACAGCGTCACCACGAGCGGCCCCATAAAAAGCCCCAGAATCCCCCATGCGGCTAGGCCGCCGATGACGCCGATGAAGACGATGAGCAGGTGTACCTTCCCGCCGCCGGAGATGAAAATCGGCCGGAGCAGGCTGTCCACCATACTCACCACGAGCACGCCCCATGCAAGCAATATGAGAGCCTGCGTCGTCTCCGACATGTAGAAGAGATAGAGCGCCCCCGGAACCCAAACGAGAGCGGTCCCCAGAAAAGGAATCATCGCGAAGAGCGCCATCAGAGCCCCGAAGAAGACCGGACTCGGAAGACCGACGATCCGCCATCCGACGGCTCCGGCCAAGCCTTGAGCCAGAGCGGTGACGATGACGCCGTAGACCACGGCTTGCAACACCTGTTTCGCGCGGACGAAGAAGGCGGCGCTTTCCTTGGCCGGAAGCGGCATGATGTCCTTGAGGTACTCGATGATAAGGTGGCCGTCCCTGATGAGAAAGAAACTCACCACGATGATCACGGCGAGATAGTAGAGAAAGGTAAAGGTACTCCCTAAAACCGCGCGCGATGCCGCGACGGCGGTTGTCGCCGCCCATCCGGCCGCCTGCTGCAATCCGGTGCGCAACAGCGGATACCGCTCCATCCACGGGTGCATTCTCTCGACGATCTGCTCGGGCAGGAATGCGGTCAGCGCGCTCTCGCCCGACGACTCCATCCCCGCGATCACATCGGCGACGGTTTCGTAGAATCGGACGCCCTCCCGCGCCGCAACGAACCCTGTAAAAAGAGAGGGAATCACGAGCAGCAGGACGATAAGCCCTGTTGCAATCGTAGCGGCCCAGTTCCCCGTTATACTACGCGGGAAGAAGCGGTCCCGCATCCGTTTGAAGACGGGGTAGACGGTGAACGAAAGCAGCACCGCCCACGCCAGCGGCTTGAGCAGAGGAAGCGAGACCGTGAAGGAGAGGTACGCAAGCGCAAGGAAGATAAAGAGAAAAGGAAGGAACCACCCTCTCGACATCTGCGTCTTCTGTCCTTCTCCGGAAGAAACGCCCTTCCCTCCCATCGCCGTCGCCTACTCCCACTCGATGGTTGCCGGCGGCTTGCTTGTCACGTCGAGCGCGACCCGGTTGATCCCGTGCACTTCGTTGCATATCCTCCGCGAGGTCCTGTCGAGAATCTCCCAGGGAATCCGCACCCAGTCGGCCGTCATGCCGTCGTGCGACTCCACGGCGCGGAGCACCGCCGCCTCCGAATAGGTGCGCGAATCCCCCATCACGCCGACCGTCCTGACGGGAAGCAGCGCCACGAAGGACTGCCATACGGAAGAAACGCCTTCCCACCCGGAAAGCTCCTCCCGGAAGATGGCGTCCGCCCGGCGCAGCGTGTCAAGGCGCTCGCGCGTTATCTCTCCGAGGCAGCGGACGGCGAGGCCGGGACCGGGGAAGGGCTGGCGCGCCACAATCTCCTCGGGGATGCCGAGCATACGCCCCGTGGAGCGGACCTCGTCCTTGAAGAGATCGCGGAGAGGCTCCAGTACGAGAAGTTTCATATCTTCGGGCAGGCCGCCGACGTTGTGGTGGCTCTTGATGACCGAGGCGTTCTTCCCCTTGTGCCCGCTCTCGATGACATCGGGGTAGAGCGTTCCCTGAAGCAGCCACTTGGCGCCCTCTATCTTCTCCGCCTCCGCTTCGAAGACCCTGACGAAACGCTCGCCGATGATCTTCCGCTTCCGCTCGGGATCGGAGACGCCTGCGAGCGCCCCGAGGAAGACGTCCGTCGCGTCGACGTAATGCACCTTCAGATTGAGCGCCTTGTACTGTTCGAGCACCTGTTCCGCCTCGTTCAGGCGCAACAGCCCGTTGTTGACGAAGATGCACTCCAGCCGGTCGCCGATGGCCCGCGCCGTGAGCACCGCCGCCACGGACGAGTCGACCCCGCCGGAGAGGCCGCAGATCACCCTGTCCGGTCCGACCTTCCGGCGGATTTCCTCCGTCATGGTGTCGATCCAGTTGCCGAGATCCCAGTCGGGCACGCATCCGCAGACCGAGAAGAGAAAGTTTGAAAGGATCTCCGTCCCGAAGGCCGTATGCACCACCTCGGGGTGGAACTGGAGTCCCCAGACGCCCTTCTCCGGGTTTTCCATCGCCGCCGGAACGCCGTTCGCGGTTTCGGCGACGCAGCGGAATCCGGGAGCAAGACGGTCGATGTGATCGCCGTGGCTCATCCAGACTTCGAACGAAGCGGCTGTGCCGGAAAAAAGCGCCGACTCCTCCTTGACGGAGATCGCCGTGCGTCCGTACTCACGGGAGCTGCCCGACGTGACGACGCCGCCGAAGAGCTTCGTCGCGAGCTGCATCCCGTAACAGACGCCGAGGACCGGAACGCCGAGCTGAAACAGCTCCTCCGGTACTGTCGGGGCGCCCTCGTCGGAGACGCTCATCGGTCCGCCGGAGATGACGACGCCAGACAGAGCCGCGCTCTTGATTCGCTCGATGGGAGCGTCCCACGGCAGAATCTCGCTGTGTACCTTCAGCTCCCTGATTCTTCTCGCGATGAGCTGCGTGAACTGGGAGCCGCAATCGAGTATGACGATGTTGTTCACAAGTCCATTCCCCCTGAAATATAGAAAAACCGGGGCCGGAAAGTTCGGCTTTCACACCCCGTTGTATCTTACCAGAAAGCCCCTCGCCGTTCCACAAGAGGAAACGGAAAGCGCCGCGAAAACCGCCCCGTTCCCTCTCAGAGCTCTCCGTCCGGAACAGTCGTCAGCAGAAAAGTTCCGCGTCCTTCCAGGAAGACGGATCCTTTCCGCGCAGGGACGAAGACGCTGTCTCCCTTCGCGATATCGAATCCCCACTCCCCCTCGGCCAACCTCGCCGAGCCTTCGAGACAGAGGAGAGAGAGGAAGGATGTTTCGTCCGTCCGGTACTCGCAGTGTTCCGAAAGCTCAAGAAGCTCCACGGAGAAGTGCGCGCATCTCGCGAGGCGGCGGAGCGTGCTTCCGGGCAAGATGACGGGAGGCCGGCTACCTGGAGGGACGGAGCATGCGGGTCCCCTGCGGGCGACGTCGAGCGCCTTTTCGATGTGCAGCGGCCGCTCCTTTCCGTCGGGACCGCGGCGGCCGTAGTCGAAGACCCTGTACGTCGTGTTCGAGCTCTGCTGGATCTCGGCGATCAGTATCCCGGCGCCGATGGCGTGGACCGTTCCGGCCTCCATGAAGAACACGTCTCCCGGCTCCACGGGCGCTTTGTGCAGCACCTCCGTCACCGTGCCGTCCGCTATCCGCCGCGTCAGCTCCTCCCTGGAAACATCCCGTTGAAAGCCGCAGTAGAGAAACGCCCCGGGTTCCCGGTCGAGTACGTACCACATCTCCGTCTTCCCCGCGCCCCCCTCCGTGCGCATCGCATACACGTCGTCCGGATGCACCTGTACCGAAAGAGGTTCCCTGGCGTCGATCAGCTTGATCAGTACGGGGAGCCCCCCTCCGCAGGCGCGGCCGCTTCCCAGGGATTCAGGGAACTTCCGCAGAAACTCCGACAGCGGGGTTCCGGCGAAGGAGCCGTTCGCTATGCGGCAGTCTCCGTCCGGATGCGCGGCAAGCTCCCAGCTCTCGGCGAGAGGGGATACCTCGGTCCTCTTGTTGAACCGCGTCTTGAGTTTCGTCCCGCCCCAGAGATAGTCCTTGAAGACGGGTACGAGTGAAAACGGTTTCATGCATCTTCCCCCCTTTCCCCTGTGAAGGAACGCCGCCCGGCGTTGCTATTCATCGAACAGCTCCGACTCGACGAACGCACAGAGGAAATGATAGATCCTCAAGTGGTGCTCCTGGACGCGGAACGTCCTTCTGTCGGGAACGCGGATGCAGCAGTCCGCATACTTCGCCAGCAGCCCCCCGTCCGCACCGGTCAGCGCGACGGTCGACGCGCCGCGGCTCTTCGCCGCCATCAGGGCGAAACGAACGTTCTCCGCATTCCCCGACGTGCTGATACCCAGCGCGACATCTCCGGGGCGCGCGTACCCCATCGCCTGCTGCGCGAAAGCGAACCGTCCGTCGGCGTCGTTGGCGAAGGCGGTCATCAGCGCTCCGTGGCTCCCGAGGGAGATCGCCGGAAGCGCTCCCTGCAGCGCCTCACCGATCGTGCGCCCTTCGTCCCCCCAGAGGAGAGTTAACATGCGCTTCGCATCGTCCGGGAGGGGGCGTTTCAGAAGGAATCCTTTCATCAGCTCGCCGACGATGTGCTCCCCGTCCGCCCAGCTCCCGCCGTTGCCGCAGACCAGCAGCTTCCCCCCGCCGGCAAAAGAGTCCCTCAGCAGCTCTCCCGCCTGCAGCGCGCTCTCGCGAATGCCTTCCAGCGCGTCGCCCGGCGCGAACAGCTCCGCGACGATTTTCGATGTACGCTCTTTCATCGTTTTCCCTCGCCTCCGTGTTCCCAATAATACACCGCGACGGACAGGGCCGCCATATCCCCGATGGATTCCGACAGCTCGCAGGGAAGCACCGTGCAGGCTTTCCGGGAATCGGGAAGCGCCTCCTCCGCGATCACGCGCTCGGCGGCGGGCCAGATGAGATCGCGGCAGCGTGAAAAGATGCCTCCGACGACGATACGCTGAGGATTGAAGAGGTCGATGAGCATCGAGAGCGCGCGTCCGAACTCCGCCCCGGAGAGCTCGAAAACCTCTTTCGCCGTTGGATTTCCTTCGCGCGCGGCGCGGGCTGTCGACTCCGCGGTCAGCGATTCCAGGCCGGCGACATCCGGGCACAACGCGGACGGCTTCCCGTTTTGGATATCGCGCAGGGCATAGGTCCGGGCGATCTGGGCAATACCGCCTCCGCTGCAGAACGCCTCGTACGACCCGATTTTCCCGTACCCGACGGGACCGTGCGCCGCAGCGCGGACGTGTCCCGTCTCCCCTGCGGCGTCGCTCGCTCCGGCGTAGAGGCGGCCGTTGAGGATCAGCCCCGCGCCGAACCCGGTGCCGAAGGTCAGGAAGATCAGGTGTTCGCACCCCCTCCCGGCGCCGTACCGCCACTCCGCCAGCGCACCCGCGTTGGCGTCGTTGCAGAGCCACGCCGGAAGCCCGGTCCCGCTCCGGAACCAGTCGACAACTTCTATGCGGTCCCAACCGGGCAGGTTCGGGGGGGACAATATCACCCCCGCCCGGCTGTCGAGGGGATTGCCGCAGCTGATTCCTGTGCCGATGACCGTTTCCCTCGCCGGAATCCTCGATCTGCACTCCCGAACGTCAGCGAGCAGTGCGTCGAGCATCTCCGCAGGCGAGTACTCCGCGGTCTTCCTGAGCTCGCACTTGTGCACGACGCGCAAAGTATCTCCTCTGGCCTTCCCGAGGCATACGGCGCACTTCGTTCCTCCAATATCGACGCCTATCGCGTACATTCCCATCCCTCCGAGCTCACGGGAGCTCCCGCAAGGGCGCTCCTACTACAGAAGGCCCCCGCCCTGAGGGACGGGGGCCTTCTTCATACTCCGGTACGCTCCTTCTACAGGTCGTTCTTCGTCAGAACGGAGACGCCGGTGTCCACATACTCGGCTCCCGTGGGCTCTCCTGCAAGAGCTTTGGCTGCGGTCTTCACGCCTTCGTACCCCATGACGTCGGGGTTCTGCGCCATGGTGGCGACGAGGAAGCCGTTCTTGATCAGGCTGAGGCGCCTGTTCGACTTGTCGAAGCCCACACCGACCACTTTGCCGCCGGCCTCCTGACTGGCATTGCCGGTTCCGACGGTCGAGCCCTCGTTGGCTCCGAAGATGCCGACGCACCCCTGGGTGATATAGTTGGAGGCGATGTCCTTCGCCCGTGCGGCGTCGCCGTCGCAGTACTGCGTCTCGAGCAGCTCGAACTTCGTCCCTTCGAACGCCGCGCGGAAGCCCTTCTCGCGGGCGACCGTCGACGCGGTGGCCGCGTTGACGTTGACGATGCCGATCTTGCCCTCGGCAACTCCGGCCGCTTCAAGCGCCTTCAGCATCTCCTTGCCCGCGGTGACTCCGGCGGCCTCGTTGTCCGTCGCCAGCGTCTGGATTGCGGGGAAGTCCGCAGGAGAGTCGACGTACACGATCTTGACGCCCGCCTCGGAAGCCTCTTTCAGCGCCGCGCTGATCGCCGTCGGTCCGTTGGCCGCCACGAGGAGCACTTCGGCTCCGCCGGCAACGGCGTTGTTGACCGCTTCAATCTGTTTGGCGTCGTCCTTCACATCGGGAGCGAGCCACTTGTAATCGATAGTGCCGAGCTCCGCCACCGCTTTTTCAGCTCCGGCGTTCACCGTCACCCAGTGCTGGTCCATCTGGTCCATGGTGATGAGATATACCTTGTGCTTCTCCGCCGCCGCCGCGCCGCCGACAAAAAGTCCGGCCAGCAAAACGCACCCCAGAAACACCGCTACTGCTTTTTTCATTCGTCCGTTCCCCCTTGAAGATATGATGTGAAACCGTTGTATCAAAAGAAGCGGAGAGTTCCGTCTCTCCCCGGAAGCGCTGCGTCGAACAGGCCTCGCTCCGGGGAAGAGCATCAGCCCTTCGCCTCTTCTTTCCGTTCCCTTTTTCTGCGCCGCTTCTCGCTTCTGACGACGACGTCGAGAAGAACCGAGACGACCACGATCACGCCGATGACGATGTTGCGTATCGCCACGGGGGCCCCTGCGAACTGAAGCCCGTTCTGCAGCACGCCCCAGATCGAGGCGCCCATCACCGTTCCAAGCAGCAGCCCCTGTCCTCCGAGCGTGCTCACGCCGCCGATGACCGAGGCCGCCACAGCGTACAGCTCGTACATATTGCCCGCGTCCATCGTCCCCATGCCGCTGGTGGCGCAGACGATCAGCCCGACGACGCAGGAACAGACGGCGCTGACCATGTACGCGGCCGTCGTCGACGCAACGACGTCGACGCCCGAGAGACGCGCCGCCTCCTTGTTGCTTCCGGTGGCGTAGATATGCCGCCCGAGCCGCGTTCGTGATAGGATGAAGTTGAAGACCAGCCAGAGCGCGAGCGAGATCCAGATGGTGTTGAAAAGGCCGCCCAGCCTGCCGTAGTAGAAGAAGTTCCGGAACCCCTCGGCGGCAGGCCCTATGGAGTCGGTGTTGTAGTTGTTGTTCACGATCTGCGCGATGCCGCGCGCAATGGTCATCGTCCCCAGCGTCGCGATGAAGGGGGGGAGATTGAACTTCGCCACCAGGCATCCGTTGAGGACGCCCACAATCAGGCAGCAGATAAGCGTGACGGCCACGGCGACCCACGGATTCATCCCCATCGTCATCAGCGTCGCCGAGACCATGCAGCTCATCCCCACCACGGAACCGATGGAGAGGTCGATATTGCCGGTGATGAGCACATAGGACTGGCCGATGCCGATCAAAAGAATCGGCGCTATCTGGCGCAGCAAATTCCCGACGTTGCGCCCGGAGAAAAAGATCGGGTTCAGAATGCCGAACACCACGCAGAGGATCACCAGACCGAACGCGGCGGTCACAACCTGTCCCATGCCTCTCGCCGCGAAAAGACGCCCGAGGCGGGAGGGGCTTTTCGAATCGTCCATGCTCACAGTCATCGCTCCCCGTGTAGAATAATCAATCCCCGGCCGCAAGGCCGAGCTTGTCCTCGAAGCGCGTGGCGCATTCGAGGATCTTCTCCTGCGTCGCAGTCCCGGCGGGGAACTCCCCCGTCACGCGGCCGTCGCACATTACGATAATCCTGTCCGCGATACCGAGGATCTCCGGCATCTCCGAGGAGATGAAGAGCACGCCGAGCCCTCTTGTTTTCAAGTCGTTCATAAGATGGTATATCTCCGCCTTCGCCGCCACGTCGATCCCCCTGGTCGGCTCGTCGAAGAGGACCACGCGAAAGTCCCGGGCAAGCCACTTGCCGACCACCAGCTTCTGCTGGTTGCCGCCGGAGAGGCTGTCGGCGTTCTGCTCCGCGTTCGAGAGCCTGATCGAGAGGTTCTTCACCGTCCGCTCCACCATCTCCCGCTCGCCTCTGCTGTTCACCGTTGACAACGCTCCCTTGAGGATATCGAGGTTCGGAAGGGCGACATTCTCGCGGATGCTCAGCTTGGTGCAGAGCCCGTCCTTTTTTCTGTCCTCCGGCACGAGGACGATACCGGCCTCGATCGCGTCCATCGGCTTTTCAATTCGCAGAGGCCGTTCGTCGAGCAAAATCTCCCCGCCGTCTTTCGGATCCGCTCCGAAGAGCGCGCGGGTCATCTCGGTCCTGCCTGCGCCCATGAGTCCGGCGACGCCGACGATCTCTCCTTCGCGCAGCTCGAAGCTCACGTTCCGCACCTGACGCCCCGCGTTCAGCCCCTTCACCCGGAGTATCGTCCGCCCGAGCGGTGTCTCCACCCTCGGGAACTTCTCTTTGATTTCGCGTCCCACCATGTTCGAGATGATCTCCGCCATGGTGGTATCGCAGAACCTGGTCGTCGCGATGTACTTGCCGTCGCGGAGGATGGTCACGCGGTCCACGATATGCTGCAGCTCTTCAAGCCGGTGCGAGATATAGATGATGCCGCACCCCTGGTCGCGCAGCGAACGGATGATATGGAACAGATCGTTGATTTCCTTGGAAGTGAGCGCGGAGGTGGGCTCGTCCATGACGAGGATCCGCGCGTTCGTGGAGAGCGCCTTGGCGATCTCCACCATCTGCTGCTTCGAGATGGGAAGGGTTCCCACCACTGTATCGGGAGCGATGTCGATGTTCAGCCGGGAGAGCACCTCGGCGGCGCGGATGTTCATCTCCCTGTCGTCGAGCATTCCCGAACGGAGCAGCTCTCTGCCGAGGAAGATGTTCTCCGCGACGGTGAGGTGGGTGCACATGTTCAGCTCCTGATGGATGACGGCGATGCCCAGCTCTTTCGCCCGCTTCGGCGTCATCTCGTCGATCTCCTCCCCGAAGACCCGGATGATCCCGGTGTCGCGGGTATAGATTCCGCCGAGGATCTTCATCAGCGTCGACTTTCCGGCGCCGTTCTCGCCCAGAAGCGCGAGCACCTCCCCGCTCTTCAGGTTCAACGAAACGTCGTCCAGCGCCCTGATTCCGGCGAAGGATTTGCCGACGCCCTCAAGCTCGACTATGTATTCCGACAC
>ERZ1645192.4485-NODE-4485-length-11033-cov-12.438696_pt1 | contig 11033 bp, 11 predicted proteins | sample MGYA00575354_ERZ1645192 | MGnify/ENA primary metagenome ERZ1645192 (study PRJEB40844, sample SAMN11349763) | freshwater sediment metagenome | isolation source: river sediment | host: Sediment | place: India: Faizupur Khadar , New Delhi | collected 2017-02-21 ...
ACGTCTCGGCCGTCGAGCGCTCCGGCCTCGGCACCCTCGACAAGGGCCAGAAGATTTCCTTCGAGACCGAGCCGGACAAGCGCGGCAAGGGTCCCAAGGCCGTCAACCTGCAGCCGCTCGAGGGCGGTGCCGAAGGCGGCGAGGCCCCGGTGGCCGGCGACGACTACGGTCATCCGGACGAAGAGTGATCCCGATCCGGTTCCTCGCCGTCGCGGGCAGCGTCCGCGACCGGTGGGTCGTCGTGATCGAAGCCGGCGGATCTCGCCGATCGTGATCTCCGAACCCTCCCGCGCCCACGCGGGAGGGTTTTTCGTCACCGCCCCGTGGCCGCGACCGGGAACCGGACCCGCGGTTCGCCGAGCCGTCACCGCGCGCCCGCCACGCCGCTGTCGCCCACCACCTCCCGACGAGAGGGCCGATGAACTACCGCCACGCCTTCCATGCCGGCAACTTCGCCGACGTGCTGAAACACGCGGTCCTCGCCCGCATTCTCGTCCATCTCGCGGCCAAACCCGCCCCCTTCCGCGTCCTCGACACCCATGCCGGCATCGGTCTCTATGATCTCGACGACGCCCGGGCCGGCAGGACGCGCGAGTGGGAAGACGGTATCGGCCGCATCGTCGCCGCTCCCTTCCCCGATCCGATCGCTCGCCTGCTCGCGCCGTGGCTGACCGCGGTGGCGAGCGCCGTCGGCCTCACCCGCCCCGACCACCTCTCCCCCGAGCGGTTGACCCGCTATCCCGGTTCGCCATTGGTGGTCCGCTCCGGCCTGCGGCGCGACGACCGTGCCACGGTGGTCGAGCTGCATCCGGCCGATGCCGCGTCGCTGGCCGAGCTCTTCGCCGGTGATGCCCGGGTCAAGGTGATCGAACTCGACGGTTGGCTGGCGCTGAAGAGCTTCTTGCCGTTCAAGGAGCGCCGCGGCCTCGTCGTCGTCGACCCGCCCTTCGAGAAGCCGGGCGAGTTCGACCGCATCGTCGCCGGCCTCGTCCAGGCGACCCGCCGCTTCGCCACCGCCACCTATCTCGTCTGGCATCCGATCAAAGATCGCCGCGAACTCGACCGCTTCCACGACGCCCTCGTCGCCACCGGCATCCGCCGGATGATGGCGGTCGAGCTGGCGACCGCGGCGATCCGCGCCGACGGTCCGCTCACCGCCAACGGCCTCGTGATCGTCAACCCACCCTGGACCCTCGCCGACGATCTCGACCTCCTCCTGCCGGCGTTGGCCGACCGCCTCGCCACCGGCCCGGGCGCCGGCGCCTCGTGGCGTTGGCTGGTGCCGGAATGAGGCCCCCCGTCCGTCATTCGCCGCGCAGCAGCCGCACCAGCCCCTGCGCGCCGGCGGTGACCTCGGCCCAGGTGATCTCGAAGCCCTCGTCCGGACCGTAGTAGGGATCGGCCACCGCCTCGCCCGTACGACCGGCGACATGATCGAGCAGCAGTGACACCCGTGCTCGCGCAACCGCCGGCCGCGCCGCGAGGAGCGTGGCGAGGTTCTCCCGGTCGAGGGCGACGATGTGGTCGAAGCGGTGGAAGTCGGCAGCCTCGACCTGCCGCGCCCGATGGCCGTCTATGTCGACGCCGTGGCGCCGCGCCACCGCTCGCGCCCGCGCGTCGGCCGGTCGGCCGGCGTGCCAGCCGGCGGTCCCTGCCGACGACACCGTGACCGCGACGCCGGCGCGCGACGCCTCGGTTCGCAGGGCCGCTTCGGCGAGCGGCGAGCGACAGATGTTGCCGAGACAGACGAAGAGCACCGCCGGACGATCGTTCACCACACACCTCCCGGAATCGACGACGACAGTTGGACCATGTTCCGGTCGAGTTGGAACCGCCCGATCGAAGGCGACCGAACCGCGGGGCGCCGCCACCGGGTGCGAGCCGAGGTGCCCAGGCCGGCCGACACCGGCATCGGAAGTCCCCGTCTCCGATGCTGGTTCGTCGCACTGCGGCATTGACCGCTTGACCCCCGCGCGTGGCTCGCCCATCGTCGCAGACGACGGTTCGAGCCGTCGTTCAGGGAGTCGCCCCATGCGCCGCCGTCTCAACCGTGGATCTCTCGCCCGCCACCTCGCCTGCGGGGCCACGCTGCTTCTCGTCCTCGGTGTCGCGCCGGCCACTGCCGGCACCTCCGCCGCCGACCGCCTCGGTGGTACCCCGGCCTGTGAAGACGGATGGACACTCGCCAAGATCCGCCATCGCTTCGCCTACGGAGCCGCCCGCGTCGAGAAGCGGGACCTCTCGATCGTCGAGGTCGGAAAGATCCGCGAGATCCACGCCTCGGTCGATCGGCCGAGCCCGATCCCGCGGCGTTGGTGCAAGGCGGCGGTGCGTCTCTCCGACGGTAGCCGCACCACTCTCACCTGGGTGGTCGAAGGTGGCGTCGGCTTCGCCGGGCCGGGCCTCGCCTACCTCCCCGACGAGGTCGAGTTCTGCGTCGCCGGTCATGATCCCTGGCGCGTCCACGACGGCAACTGCCGTACCACCCGCCGCTGGTGGTGACCACCGTCCCCGGTCCGTCCCGCCGTCCGCCGCCGAACCGTCGTCCGGAACCACTCGCCATGACGCGTGTCGTCTTCGCTTTCCTCGCTCTTCTTCTCACCGTTGCGGGAGCCGATCCGGTCACCGCGCAGAATCGCGGACGTCCCGGCGACTTCGATCTGTGGGTTCTGTCGCTGTCGTGGTCGCCGAGCTTCTGTGAAGCGACCGGCAACGCCCGCGGTGACGCCCAGTGCGCCCGCCCCTTCGCCTTCGTCGTCCATGGTCTGTGGCCGCAGTATCATCGCGGCTGGCCCTCCGACTGCGATGCCCGCGCCGCGCCGCCGAGCCGTGATCAGGTGCGCGACATGCTCGACATCATGCCGAGCCCGGGCCTGATCCAGCACGAGTGGCGCAAACACGGCACCTGCTCCGGGCTCTCCGGCGAGGCCTATCTCCGGGTCATCCGCAAGCTCTTCGAGAAGATCGCCATCCCCGACCAGTTCAAGGATCTGCGAGAGCCGCGCATGGTGTCGACCCGAGAGGTCGAGGCCGCCTTCGTCGCCGCCAACAAGGGCCTCGATTCCGACGAGATCGCGGTCCAGTGCGACAACCGCCGTCTGCAGGAGGTCCGCATCTGCCTGAAGAAGGATCTCTCCGCCTTCGTCTCCTGCGGCGAGACCGAGCGCCGTGCCTGTCGTCTCGACCGGCTCTACATGCCGGCGGTGCGCGGCGGGGCGAATTGACCATGAGGCACCTCGCCCCGATGGCGCTCGCCGCCCTCGCCGGTCTCACGACGATGGCGACCGCGGCGGAAACGTCGACGAAAGGATGGGCGGCGAAATGCGACGCCCCCATCTGCCGCGCCTCGAAACCTTCCGCCTCGGGCCTCCAGGCGCTGCTGATCGGCCGCTTCGAGACCGGTGACGGTATCGCCGTCGGCCTCGCCGCGCCCGGTGCCGTGGTCGATCGTGACCGGCCGATGACGCTCCGGATCGACGGCCGCCGCATCGGCGATCTCGTGCCGCGGTCGGGCTACCTGCCCTACGAGCGGGTCGAGACCTTCTGGATCACCGACACCGGCGCCGCCCGCGCCCTGGTCGACGCGCTGCCCACTGCGCGGACGGTGCGCTTCGAATACATCGACGTCACCGGCGCGCCCCACGACGCCGACATCGACGTCGCCGGCTTCTCGGAGATCCTCGCCTGGAGCGACCGCGAACTCGGCCGCACCACCGCCAAACCGACCGGCGTCGTGCCGCGCGGACTCGAGCCCGCCCCCAATCCCGGCCGTGCCGCGCTGGTGGTGCGCATGGGCGTGCCGCCGCGCCTCCTCGCCAAGCACGTCGCGGCGAGTGACTGCGAGGCCCCGAACTCGCCGCTGCTGCGCGCCTTCAAGCCGGTGATCGGTGTTCTGTCGTCGACCGCGATCCTCTATTCGATCCCCTGCACCGCCTCGCAGGGCAACGTCTCCTTCCGCCTCTGGGTGGTGGAGAGCGGCGAGATCGGCGGCATCACCGCTCAATATTTCGCCCTTTTCGACCCGACCTACGGCTGGAGGGGCTCGGACCTGCTGCACAACGTCGCCTACGACGAGGCGAACGCCCGGCTCGTCGCCACCCTGCGCGCCGGTGCCGGCTGCGGTGGCCGCGGCGTGTGGCGCTGGAAGAGCTGGGCCTTCGCCATGGAAGAATACCGCATGGCCGCAGACTGCGTCGAAGGCGCCGATCCCGCCGCCTGGCCGAAGGTCTGGCCGAAGGACTGACGCCGGCGACGGCCGGGATCGGTCATCGCCATTCCGTCCGCGAATGTCTCGAATCTCCGAAATCACTCTCGCAATCCGATATCGTCGACGCCCGAACGCGCCGCCGGACCCCGCCGCCGAACGCCGCCCCGCCACCGCCACAGGAGATCGACATGCCGGTCCTGCGCTCTGCCCCGCCCTCGCCCTTCGGCCGCAAGGTCAAGATCGCCGCCGCCGAACTCGGCCTCCTCGATCGCATCGAGATCCGGATGGCCGACACCGCCGACGCGAACGACAGCCTCCGCAAGGAGAACCCGCTCGGCAAGATCCCGGCGCTCATTCTCGACGACGGCACCGTGCTGTTCGACAGCCGCGTCATCGTCGAATGGCTCGACATCGAGGCCGGCGGTGGCCGCATCCTGCCCGCCGACAAGGGACCGCGCCTCGCCGCCCTGCGTCTCCAGGCGCTCGCCGACGGCCTCGCCGACGCCGCCCTGCTCATCGTCTACGAGAGCCGCCTGCGCGCCGAGAGCGAGCGCAGCCCGACCTGGGTCGCCCATCAGCAGGGCAAGATCGATCGCACCCTCGACGCACTCGAGGCCGATCCGCCGGCGACCGGCGCGCCGCTGACCGTCGGCACCATCGCGCTGGCCTGTGCCCTCGGGTACCTCGATCTGCGCCACGGCGGCCGCTGGCGCGACGCTCACCCGAAGCTCGTCGCCTGGCTCGACGCCTTCGCCGCCCGCGTCCCCTCCTTCGAGAAGACCCGCTTCGTGCCCTGATCCGCCGGGCCACGGAAAAACGAGAAGACCCCGCCGATCGGCCGACCGGCGGGGTCTTCTCGTGTCGTCGCCACCGGATCGCCGGTCAGAAGCGATAGGCGGCGCCGGCGCGTAGGATGTTGCTGTTGACCGAGGTCCGCGCCACGATCGGACCGGGCAGCAGATGGGTCGAACGGCCGAAGCCGAGATGGACGAACTCGCCCTTGACCGAAATGTGGTCGGTGACCTGCGCCTCGACACCGGCGCCGGCGGCATAACCGATCTTGACCGTGCTGGTCGAGGTGCCGAGCGCCTTCAGCGTGTCGTCGGAGAAGGCGATGCCGGCCGTGGCATAGGGCATGACCTTGTCCATGCCGACACCGATGCGCGGCCGGATCGAGGCATTCCAATCGGAACTCTGCTTGTAGAGATTGCCGCCGACCATGCGGCTCGCGGTCTGGCCGGAGACGTTGAGATCGGCCTCGACACCGGCGATGACGTTCTGACCGACATTGGTGTTCATGCCGCCGTAGAGTCCGACCTGGGTGCCGTTGAGGGTCGACGGTCCCCAGGCGTGACCGGCATGGGCGCCGACGTAGACGCCGCTCCAGTTGGTGGCGGGAGCCGGTGCCGCGTAACCCGAATAGGGTTGGGCCGGCGGCGCACCGTACATGTCGGCGGCGACCGCCGGAGCGATCGTCGAAAGACCGGCGACGGCGGCGAGAGCGAGCGTGACGCGGAACATGGGGCAGACCTTCGTTCGACGATGTTGCGAAGTCTCCGGGATTTCGGAGGATTTCGTTGACCATGATCGCCCTGGAGCGGTTAAGGCCGCGTTCAGAAACAAGGTTAATGAAACTCCCCTGGCCCGAGCCGACCGAAATTTCTCAGTTGTGAACAAAGCATATGATAAATAAGAACCGGCGGCACGCCGTTGCGCACCGCCGGTTCGAGGTCCGGAATCAGGTATTCGCTCGATCGAAATCAGAACTTGTAGTTCACACCGACACGAACGATATGATCGGAGAGCGACTGGCGGGTCGCCACTGCCGGCGCGACGAAGGCGTTGTTCACCGAGCCGAAGCCCTCGTAGAGGTATTCGCCCTTCACCGAGACGTTGTTGGTGACGGCGTGCTCGACGCCGGCGCCGATGACGTAGCCGGCGCGGGTCGACTGGGCCCGCTCCGTCCCGCCGAGGTTGGTCGCGGTGGTGGAGAAATTGGCGACGGCGAGGCCGCCGGTGCCATAGACCAGGGTGCGGTCGACGGCATAGCCGGCACGAGCGCGCAGCGTACCGTTGACGCCTTCCTGAGTCTTGACGACGGTGGGTCCGAACGTGCCGGTCTTCGACGGCCGACCGTAGCCGACGTCGCCCTCGACACCGAACACCCACGGGCCGTTCTGGAAGTTGTAGCCGGCCTGGACGCCGCCGAACACCGAACCGGCATTGAGCGAACCGACCACACCGCCGACGTTGGCACGGTCACGCATGAACTCGCCGCCGACATTGGCGCCGGCATAGAAGCCGGTCCAGTTGTAGACCGAGACCGGGGTCTCGATCGGGGTCGCCGGCGGGGCCTTGCGGTACATGTCGGCCGCCTCGGCCGCACCGGAAACGGCGACGAGCGCCAGAGCGCCCAGCGCTGCACGAAGGTAGGTCTTGGTCATCGTAAATCCTCGTCCTCACACGATCATCGCCTCGCCGGAGCCTCGCGGCTCACGCGGTCCCACGCGCCCCCTTGTCGTGGAAGCGGACCGCCGACATCGGGCGACGTTTCTCGGATATGCTCTCCGAATGAGACGACAAGGCGCGGCGAATGTGGCGAACCTCGGGTGAAATTCCGACCGGCGCCGCCGCTTTCCGACCTCCCGGCCGATCTTCGGAAACGTGGTGAACCAAGGGTTTACGCCTCGTCACAGGATCGGACGCGACGTCCCGAGAGGCGGGGTCCCCACCCGACGCCGCGCTCGACCGGGGCCGAGCGGCAGCGAACCGGGACAGCGGTCGCGGGACCGGAGATTCGGATTCACGCGACGGACGGGTACCATCGATCGCGCTCGACCCGTTAGGATGGGCCGACACTCGTCCCCACCATCGAGATCCGCATGTCCTTCGTTCCCGCCCCCCGCACCGCCCTGATCACCGGCGCCGCCCGCCGCATCGGCGCGGCCGTCGCCCGCGACCTCGCCGCTCACGGCTGGGCCGTGGCGATTCACTTCCAGTCGAGCCGCGACGAAGCCGAGGCGGTCGCCGCCGAGATCCGGGCCGGTGGCGGACATGCCGTGACGGTTCGGGCCGATCTAGCCGATCTCGCGGCGTTGCCGCGACTGGTCGACGACACCGTCGCTGCGCTCGGCCCCGTCGGTCTTCTGGTCAACAACGCCTCCGAGTTCGAACCCGACGAGATCGGTACCCTCGATCCCGCGCGCCTCGAACGCCATCTGCGCGTCGACCTCGCCTCGCCCTGCCTGCTCGCCGACGCCTGGCTCGCCCGCCTGCCGGAGAGCGTCGAGGGCCACGTGATCAACGTCGTCGATCAGCGCGTGCTGGCGCTCACCCCGCGCTTCTTCTCCTACACGTTGGCGAAGTCGGCGCTGTGGACCGCCACCCGCACCATGGCCCAGGCGTTGGCGCCGCGCGTCCGGGTCAACGCCATCGGCCCCGGCCCGAGCTTCGCCAACCACCGCCAGACGCCGGAAGACTTCGCCCGCCAGTCCGCAGCGGTGCCGCTGCGGCGCGGCCCGGCGCCGGAGGAGTTCGGCCGCACCGTGCGCTTCCTCGTCGAGACGCCCTCGGTCACCGGTCAGATGATCTGTCTCGACGGCGGCCAGCATCTCGCCTGGGAGCCCCCCGACGTGATCGGCGTCGGCGAATGACGCCCATGGGCGAAGCGCCCGTGATGGCCCATATGTGGAACCGACTGCGCCGACGACCCCGAATCGGCATCCACCACCCGGCGACCCCATGACCGCCCGCGACGACTCCGACGACCTCGACGACCTCGACGACGACCTTGCCGACGCCGCCACGCCCGAAGGCGTGCCGGCGGAAACGTCCGCGTCGCTCTCCGGCGTCGAGGTCATCGCCGATCAGGTCAAACGTCTGCCCAATGCGCCGGGCGTCTACCGTATGCTCGACGGCGACGGCACCGTCCTCTACGTCGGCAAGGCGCGGAATCTGAAGAAGCGGGTGGTGAACTACACCCGCGGCCAGGGGCTGACCGCCCGCACCCTGCGCATGGTGCGCGAGACGCGGAGCATGGAGTTCGTCCAGACCCGCACCGAGACGGAAGCGCTGCTGCTCGAGGCGAACCTCATCAAGCGGCTGCGCCCCCGCTTCAACGTCCTGCTGCGCGACGACAAGAGCTTCCCCTACATCCTGGTCACCGGCGACCACGACGCCGCCGCACTGGTCAAACATCGCGGCCCCCGCAAGCGCAAGGGCGCCTACTACGGTCCCTTCGCCTCGGCCCAGGCCGTCGGCCGGACGATCAATTCGCTGCAGAAGGCGTTCCTCATCCGCACCTGCTCGGACGCCGTCTACGACACCCGGACGCGGCCCTGCCTTCTCTTCCAGATCAAGCGCTGCGCCGCCCCCTGTACGGCCGAGATCTCGCTCGCCGACTACCGCACCCTCGTCGACGAGGCCGAACGCTTCCTCGCCGGCAAGTCGAAGGCGGTGCAGGCGGAGCTCGCCGCGGCCATGCATGCCGCGGCCGAGGACCTCGACTTCGAGCGCGCCGCCGTCTACCGCGACCGCCTCGCCGCCCTGTCCCATGTCCAGGCCCATCAGGGCATCAACCCGCAGGGGGTCGAGGAGGCCGACGTCTTTGCCCTCCACCAGGAGGGTGGCCAGACCTGCATCCAGGTGTTCTTCTTCCGCACCGGCCAGAACTGGGGCAACCACGCCTTCTATCCGCGCGCCGACCGGACGCTGGAGCCGGAGGAGATCCTGGAGAGCTTCGTCGCCCAGTTCTACGACGACAAGCCGGTGCCGCGCCTGATCCTGCTCTCCCACGACACGCCCGAGCGCGAACTGCTCGAACAGGCGCTCTCCGAGCGTTCGCAGTATCACGTCGAGATCGCCCACCCCAAGCGCGGCGAGAAGAGGGACCTCGTCGACCACGCGGCTCTCAACGCCCGCGAGGCGCTCGGCCGCAAGCTCGCCGAGACCTCGTCTCAAGCGAAGCTGATGGAGGGCGTCGCCCGCGCCTTCGCGTTGCCCGAGACACCGAAGCGCATCGAGGTCTACGACAACTCCCATGTGATGGGGACGCATGCCGTCGGCGGCATGATCGTCGCGGGGCCGGAGGGCTTCGTGAAGGGGCAATACCGCAAGTTCGACATCAAGTCGGCCGAGACCACCCCCGGCGACGACTACGCCATGATGCGCGAGGTGCTGACCCGCCGCTTGTCCCGCCTCGTCAAGGAACACGGCTCCCGCGACGCCGCGCCCCGCGACGAAGCGGGCTTCGGCCCCTGGCCCGACCTGATCCTGGTCGACGGCGGCAAGGGCCAGCTGGAGATCGCCCGACAGGTGGCGGACGAAATCGGCATCGGCGATCAGATCGCCTTCGTCGGCATCGCCAAGGGTTCGGATCGCGACGCGGGGCGGGAAAAATTCTTCTTCTTCGATCGGCCGGACATCATGCTGCCCGAGCGCGATCCGGTGCTCTACTTCGTCCAGCGCCTGCGCGACGAGGCCCACCGCTTCGCCATCGGCACCCACCGGGCGAAGCGGACGAAGGCGATCAGGCAATCGACCCTCGACGAGATCCCGGGCATCGGCCCGACCCGCAAGCGGGCGCTGCTGAACCACTTCGGCACGGTGAAGGCCATCGGCCGCGCCGGCCTCGGCGACCTGATGGAGGTCCCCGGGATTTCGGAAGCGATGGCCGAGACCATCCGGGGATGGTTCCATCAGGGGGAGGGGTGAGGCCGGGCGGTCGACAGCCATGATCACGGTGACACGACCGAGCTCTATTCCGCTTCTCTACGATCCTTCGACCCCGATCTCCCGAAGAGAGGCCGACGATGGGCCATTACCCCGAGAAGATCCTCCAATTGCAGGCCCTCGCTTGGCTCGAGGCTCATCGCGGCTACGTCGGATGTTTCTCCGATGAGGAAGGCCGTGGCGCGCGCATGGACGCCGCCGGACGCCTCGGCGACAGGTTGGTGTTGATCGAGACCAAGGCACGGGCCGCAGACCTTCTGACGGTCGGCCCGGACGACGCCGATCAGATGGAATGCAAGGTCTCCGCAACTCTCACCGCGCTCTATCGCGGGCTGGAGACGCCCCTGACTCGCGCCGCCGCCGAGATCTGGGACCGACGTCGTCGACCGTTGATTGCCCTCCTCGCCGGCGACTGGTCACCGAGCGCACGTGGCGGGCTCGGAACAACGTGCGAACGACGCGCCCGCGAGTGGGGCTTCGACTGGGAGTTCTGGCTCTGGACGGGAACGCACGTCGAGACGATCGCGGCGGGGGGCGCCCCGATCCTCGACCAGGCCGGCAGCCCTCCGAACTGGGCCGAGATCCCCATCCCCTTGCTGCGAGCCACCGGCGGACGCGCTGTTGCGCGAAAGATCGAGGAACTGCGGATCATGGCCGCCGAGCGCGGCGTCGGCGCTCTCTTCGAGCGCTTCCTCACCGCGGCCGCCACCTCCGGCTACGGTTTGAAACCCGGCCGGATTTGCCTGTCGGCCACACGAAAGCGGTTCGCGGGACGAGACACCGCCGTAGTCGTCTCCGCCTATCTCGACCACTCCTCACCGGGCCGTCTCGCCGTCGGTTTCGTGAAGGGATGGTTCGACATCGAGCCGACCGATCTGCCCGGCACGCCTTCCCCCCAGCACTTCTATTATCTGAACGACGATCGCTTCTTCATCGCTCTCGACGAGATCGATCGCCTGTTTGCCCTGCCGTTACGCACGATCGAATGAATCGACACACGGTATCTCGAGGAGGCAGCATCGGCAGAACCCGGCTCCCCACCCGTTGACGCCCCCCCTCCCCCCATGCTCTGACTGGCATGTCGACGAGGAATCCC
>ERZ1645192.4486-NODE-4486-length-11032-cov-5.627129_pt1 | contig 11032 bp, 12 predicted proteins | sample MGYA00575354_ERZ1645192 | MGnify/ENA primary metagenome ERZ1645192 (study PRJEB40844, sample SAMN11349763) | freshwater sediment metagenome | isolation source: river sediment | host: Sediment | place: India: Faizupur Khadar , New Delhi | collected 2017-02-21 ...
GACCTTGGGCAATGCGGGATGATCGCCATAGGTGGAGCTGGACGCGGCATAGACGAAACGCCGCACGCCTTCGTCCTTGGCCGCAACGAGCATGTTCAGGAATCCAGTCACGTTGTTGGCATTGGTCAGCAACGGATCGACGATAGACCTCGGAACTGAACCCAGTGCGGCCTGATGAAGAACAAAATCCCCCTCCGCGCAGACGTTACGGCAGGTGTCCAGCTCCCGGATGTCCCCTTCGATGAAGGTGAACCTGTCCCACTGTGCTTGCGTCACGCTATTTCGGACTTCATCCAGATTGGAACGGTATCCGGTGGAGAAATTGTCCAGCCCCTTAACTCTCTGCCCAAGTCTCAGCAAACTTTCCAGGAGGTTGGAGCCAATGAATCCAGCAACGCCGGTGATGAGCCAATGCTGAGGGGAAATCTGCAACGTTTCAAGCACAGACTGGTAGTTCATGGTTTGTCCTTTTCGAAAAAAATTGCGTCCCGAAAGATCAAGTCTCGGGACGCAAGATCACGGCGGAGCGTAACGTCTTGGAATCAGCTCTGGATGTTCTCAGCTGAGTCTGTGGACGAGTATGTGTCGTCGACTGACTTGGGCCGAAGGGATGCGATTTCGTTCTCCAGGGAATCCATTTGTTTTCTGAACTGCTTGCACTGCTTGGAAAGACGGACTCTTTCCAGAAAAAAATAGAGGGTGCACAACAGGGATCCAACCACAAATGACATGAGGATGATGAGGTAAAAGGGTACTGCCTCGGTCTGGTAATGCCAGCCGAATAACTTGAGTTCCAAACTCAGTTCTTGAATCAGGATGGCATGGTTCTGAATGAAGAAAAGCATGGAAAAAAAGAAAAGTGCTATCAGCCCTAACACCTTGAGATAACGCATCCGTATCACCTCTGCCGTTGAAGGTTGTCAAAAAAAGGTTGTAGTCGTTCGTAGGTCGATCGCAGGTGTTCCGGGAGAACATTGGTTTCGGACATAATGGCCATAAAGGAGTGGTCTCCATTCCATCGCGGGACCAGGTGGACATGGAGGTGTTCTCTGATTCCAGCACCTGCGGCCTCGCCAATATTCACCCCGATATTTATACCGTGCGGTCTGAAAGCTTGCTCTAGAATAAAAGAACTCTTTTGTACATAGTCCATAACCTCGTGACATTCCAATGCTGTCAGTTCCGTAATGCTGCTGACGTGGCGGTAGGGGGTGACCATAAGATGGCCATTGCTGTAGGGAAAGATGTTCATGATCACGAAGCAGTGTTCGGCGCGGCAGAGGACGAAACGCACCTCGTCTTCATCCGTGGAATGGGGCAGACAGAAAACGCATGCATCGGGCTTGGGACCGAGAATGTAGTTGATGCGCCAGGGCGCATGGATGGTTTTCATGATCGATTCCTACAGGATCTGGCTCAGGAACTTCTGGGTACGGGGGTGTTCCGGGCTGGTGAAGAAATGTTCCGGGGTGCCCGTCTCCACTATTTGTCCGTGATCCATGAAAATGATCCGATCCGCCACTTCCCGGGCAAACCCCATTTCATGGGTGACCACGACCATGGTCATGCCCTCCTTGGCCAGGGTGACCATGACATCCAGCACCTCTCCGATCATTTCCGGATCCAGGGCAGAGGTGGGTTCGTCGAACAACATGATCTTCGGATTCATGGCCAGGGCCCGGGCAATTGCCACACGCTGCTGCTGACCTCCTGAGAGCATGCTTGGGTAGACATCCGCCTTTTCCTGGATACCGACTTTGCGCAGGAGGTTCAGCGCCTGTTTTTTTGCATCCTGTGCCGGCACTTTTTTCAGTTTCATGGGTGCCATGATCAGGTTGCCCAGGACCGTCTTGTGCGGAAAAAGATTGAAACTCTGAAAAACCATGCCCAATTCCTGTCGGATGACATTGATGTCGCTTCCTGATGCGTAGATGTCCTGGCCATTGACGATGATTGTCCCGCTGTCGATGGTTTCCAGACGGTTGATGGATCTGAGGAGGGTGGACTTGCCTGAACCGCTGGGCCCGATGATGACCACCTTCTCCCCGGTGTCGACGGACAGGCTGACGTTTTTCAGGGCATGCAGTTGGCCAAAGGATTTGCAGATATTCGAAATTTCGATGGTGGGCCTAGTCCCGCTCATAATAATTCAACCTCTGTTCCATTTTGCTGACAGCCTTGGACAAAAACAGGGTGACGACCAGATAGACCAGGGCCACCATGGTGTAGGCTTCGAAATACAGGAAGGATTCGCTGGCAAATTCCCGGCCCCGGCGTAACAGATCCGAGACGGCCAGGATGGACACTAGGGAACTGTCCTTGAGCAGGGCGATGAATTCGTTTCCAACGGGGGGCAGGATGGTGCGCCATGCCTGAGGCAGGATGACCAGCGTCATTGTCTGGGCACGATTGAAACCGAGGGATCTGGCCGCCTCGGTCTGGCCCTTGTCGATGGAGTCGATGCCAGCCCGGAAAACCTCGCCCATATAGGCCCCGTAGCAGATGCCCATGGCCACCACTGCTGCGGCCAGAGGGGGCAAGTCTTTGAACAGCTCGATCCTGCCCAGGGCGTAGTAGATGTAAAAAAGCTGGACCAAGAGCGGGATGCCGCGGATGACCTCCACGTAGGTGGAGGCGATGAGGTTGATGAGCCGGTTGCGGGAGAGGCGCCCCAGGCCGGTGATGAGCCCCAGGACCAGGGACAGGAGGATGGATAAAATCGTGACCTGGAACGTGACCAGAATCCCGTCAGGAAGGAATTTGAGGATGCGCCAGTAGGGGTCCGGCTTTACAGCGCAGAGGTAAATGATGATCCCGATGGCGCCGAAAAAAGTCATCCACCAGGCGTTGAAAAGGCCCAGATCCTTGCGGACGGGTATGGCGGCACCATCGCTGATATCGATTTTAACTTCTTTTTTTGGGATTTTCTGGGTCATGGCTGGCCGTGTTCCATGGACGGTGATGAATGATGAATTTCAGGGCAAAGAAAAGCCGGGGCAGTGCTGCCCCGGCTGAGATGGCTATTTGGTGCTGAACCACTTCTTGTAGATTGCGTCGTACTCACCATTTTCCTTGATTTTCTTCAGGCCTGCATTGATCAGTTCGCGGGTCTTGTCATCGCCCTTCTTGACGGCGATGCCCAGGTACTCGGGTTTTTCAGGGGTGATGAGATAGGCCAGGGTCAGTTTTTTGGAATACTGCTCATGCTGCAGGGCATAGTTGGAAGCCACGGCATCGTCGGCGATGACGGCATCGCATCGGCCATTGTAGAGATCTTCGACAGCCAGGCCGATTTCATCATAGGATTTGGCCTTGGCCCCTTCTATCTTCTTGCAGACAAAGTAACCCGTGGTGCCGATCTGGGACGCCACTGTCTTGCCGGCCAAGTCAGCCAGGGAGTTGACAGTCACCCCTTTGGCGACGATGACGCCTTGTTTGACGTCAAAATAGGGGTCGGTGAAGTCCATGGTGGCCTTGCGTTCGTCAGTAATGGACACGGAGGAGCAGATGGCGTCGTATTTCCCAGCGGCCAGCCCTGCGAAAATGCCGTCCCAGGCCGTGTTTTTCGTCACTGCATTGAAGCCCGCGGCCTTACCGATGGCCGCCACGAGCTCCGGTCCAAATCCGACAATATTCTTCTGGGCATCCACCATCTCCATGGGTGGATAGGTGGCATCGACCGCGAAAACCAGATCCTTGGCCAGGGCACTTCCGGTCAGACAGAAAAAGGTGAGCAGAACAACCACGAACCGTTTGAACATACGTCCTCCAAATCTGATAAAATGGTGAATCCTGAACATGCAGTGCATGAAGTCGACAAAAAAATTGTTAAAGAATTGCTGTGGTCAGGTCAAGAATGGTGGTCTGCTGGCTGTCTCTGCAGTTCCTCGACCAGGGACCGGGCCAAGAGCAGCTGTTCCTCCCTGGTTCGCGCTTCGTTGTTGAGAACGGCCCGCTTGACGGTCTGCAAGATGATGGAAAATTCAGGTCCCGGGCGCAGGCCCATGGCTTCGATGTCCCTGCCGGAAACGGCGATGGCCATATCCTGCAGATGGGTCAAGTACAGGGACAACGCTTTTTTCAGCTCCTGTCTGCGCTGTTTGGCCATGGAGTAGAGCAGTCCCTCAAGGGAAAGTGGGCGGAGGATGTCGTACAGGTCGGCTCGAGATCCCTTCTTTTTTCCCCATTGGGCGAGCTGCATTGCCATGTAACGGAGTTGGCGGCGGGTGGTTTCGATCAGCTCAACGCGCTTGGGAGAAAATTGCAGGCGGGATGTCAGGGTCTGCACCTGTTGCGGATCAAAGCCCGAGACCAGACCAAGGAAGTAGACGATCCAGATATCCGGATTTTTCTCGCGGAAGAGAAGCTTGTACCAAGTGATGACCTTCTCGATCTCCTGCAGCAAAGATTCCTTGGTCGGGGGGAAGTGGAGCAGGGGATGGATTTCCATCAACAGGCCCAGGTCCCGCATGCGCACGAGCCCGTCCACTGGAGCTGAATCCTCAGTCAGCAAGCGCAGTTCATGACGTATGCGGGCCCCGGATAGGCGTTGGAAAATATTCAGCCGCACGGCGTTTTTGATCAACCTCTCGGTCTGGCTCCCGATTTTGAACTGGAACCGTTGTTCAAACCGGATAGCCCGGATGATGCGGGTCGGATCTTCCACAAACGAAAGGGAGTGAAGAACGCGGATGATTCCGTCCTTCAGATCCTGCTGGCCGCCGAAAAAATCCACCAGTTTTCCGAAGTGGGGCGGGCACAGATGTATGGCCAGCGTGTTGATGGAAAAGTCCCTTCGGTAAAGGTCCATCTTGAGCGAGGAAAGTTCCACGATGGGGAGGGCGGCAGGATACTCGTAATATTCCAGTCGGGCGGTGGCCACGTCTATTTTCTGGCCAGTGGGCAGGATGAGTACAGATGTGCGGAATTTAAGATGGGGTCGTACCCTGGCCTGCAGCCTCCCTCCCAGCGTCTGGGCGAAGGAGATGCCGTCACCTTCCACCACCAAATCGAGATCGTCATTGGGGATGTTCAGCAGCGCGTCCCGCACGAACCCTCCCACGGCATAGACATCTACCCCCATTTCACGTCCGATCTGTCCTGCAAGCTGGAGAAGCTGGATCATGTCCTCTGGGAGCCGCTCATGCAGCATTTGCCGGACATTTCTTTCCTGCCGTTTGTCTGACAGGGACGCTTCGGGAATGCGGGCCGGTTCCTGGATAAGGATGTTGATGAGGTCCGTGCGGGTGATGACCCCTATCAGCTCCTGATTTCGCAAAACAGGCACCAGGCGTTGACGGCGTCCCAGGATGATTTCCATGACCCGGTAAAGGTCCTGATCCTCTGTCACCGTTTCAAAGTCTTCAAGCATGTACTCCACCACGCGTTCATCACCCAGGCCGTGACCAACACCCTTGTCGGCCACAGTACTCTCGATGATGCCGCAGGCCTGGCCGTCTTCAACCACCGGGAGGGCCTTGAGACCGTAGCGGATCATGATCTCTGCAGCCTCGGCCAGACTCTGGGATGCTTTGATACGGACCACCGGGGAAGACATGTATTCCCGGACCGAAAGCTGGGGATTGATGTGTGAATAGAGCAGGGCAAAAAGTTCATCCTTTACCTGAGATATGGTGCGATCCTTGATCGAGGCTGAAGCGGCATAAGGATGTCCTCCCCCGCCAAAGGAAGAGCAGACCATACCCACATCCACTTCCGGAACCTTGCTGCGGGCGACAAGCTGGATGCGGTCTCCCATGCGGCCGATGGCAAAAAGAACGCGGATTTTTTCCATGTCCATGAGTTTGTGGGTGAGCAGGGCAAAATCACCAACATAGCTTTCCAGGGACACATCGGCCAGGACTATCTCAACACCGTTGATGGTGTGGGTGGAAGAGGAGTCGATGAGTTCCGAGAGGATGGCAACCTGCTCGGAAGACAGATCGCGGCTCATGATGTCCCGGATGACATCCAGGTCCATGCCCATGGTGCGCAGCCATGCCGCAGCCTCGAAATCGTGTCCGGTGGTGGCGCTGAACATGAATCCTCCGGTGTCCTCGAAGATGCCAAGGCCAAGAATCGTGGCTTCGTCTTCGGAGACAGCGAGGGAAAGCTCTCGGATCCTGTCCACGATGATGGATGTTGTGGCACCCCAGGGCCGACAGAACTCCTCTGTCCCGGTCAGGGCGTCTTCGGAAGGCGGGTGATGGTCGTAGATATGGATTTCCAGGCCGGGAATGGCAAGGAGGGGCTCGACATGGGTGAGCCGGGCCCGCTGTCGTGTGTCCACGACGACCAGGAGACGAACCGCGTCCAGATCGATGTCCTTTAAGGACTGGAAATTGAAAAGATACATGGCGCTCTGGACGAAATAGTCCTTGAGCGAGGTCTCCTGGGAGCCGGGAAAAACCAGAGCTGCTCCGGGATAAAGCTTGTTGGCCGCGATCATGGCTGCAAGGGCGTCAAAATCGGCGTTTGCGTGACAGGTGATGACCGTGGAGGGATGTATTGGTGTCATTATGATCGCGGATGGAATTTGCGGTGCAGGGCGATCATGCGCATCGCCTGCACATGGGTGTAAATTTCCGTGGCCATGATATCGCTGTGTCCGAGCAGGATTTGCACGGTGCGCAGATCAGCCCCGCCATCAAGAAGATGGGTGGCAAAGGAGTGGCGGAACGTGTGGGGAGAGACGTCACGGGAAATGCCTGCCTCCCGGGCATAGCGGCGGATGAGCTTCCACACGCCCTGACGGGAAAGGCCCATTCCCGAGCGGTTCACAAAGACCTTGTCACATTTGGGTCCCAGCAGGGGGCGCCAATGGCGCACATATTCCATGATGCAGGCGACGGCCTCCTGATGCAGGGGGACGTGACGTTCCTTGCTGCCCTTGCCCAGGATGCGCAGCAGTCCCACCTGGGCGTCGAAATCAGCCAGATTCATGCTGACCAGTTCCGAGACACGCAGGCCGCACGCGTAAAGGAGTTCCAGCATGGCACGATCCCGAAATCCAAGCCTGTCGCTCGTGTCCGGCCGGGCCAACATGGCGGTGATCTCTTCCCTGGAGAGGACATTGGGAAGCTTTCGGGGCAGCTTAGGGCTGTCCAGAAGCGCTGCCGGATTAACGGTGATGACGCGCTCCTGCACGAGAAAATCGAAAAAACCCCGCAAGCTGGACATGTTGCGGGCCAAGGATGTGTTTTTGAGGCCACGGCGGCGCAGATGGACCAGATACAGGAAAACAGTGTCCTCATCGACACTGTCAGGGCTGCCGCGGTGCTCTTTCAGGAAGGATCGGAAAAAAGCCAGGTCGGACCCGTAAGACTCGACTGTTTTTTCCGCCAACCCGCGGATGACGGTCAGGTGCTCGAGGTAGGCATCGATGTGTTCATGCATGCGCAATCACGCTACATCTGGCCTCTTGCCTGCACAAGATGAAAAAGGTAGCTTTTTTTCAAATGCCTAGCTGCAAGGAAATTCCCGGGTACATCAGCCTGGGTTCGAACATGGGAGATCCCCGGGCCAACATCGCGCAGGCCCTGCAGGTCCTGCGCGGGATGTTGCGCGTCGATGCTGTTTCTCCCGTATTCTGGACAGAGCCCCAAGACCTGCGGAACCAAGACTGGTTCGCCAATTGTGTTGCCAGGATCATGGTTTGTGCAGAGGCAGACCCTGAGGATCTCCTCGCCTCATTGTCCAGGGTGGAGCAGGAGCTGGGCAGGGTCCGGAACCGACCCAGTGGCCCCCGGACCATGGATATCGATATTCTGCTGCTTGGAGACCTGGAGTGGCATTCCGAGACGCTGCACATTCCCCACCCGCGCATGTGCCAGCGGGCTTTTGTTTTGATTCCACTCATGCATCTGGCTCCGGATTTGCGCATCCAGGGCCTGCGTGCTTCACAGTGGCTGTCGCGGCTTGCGTACTCCGTTGAAGGAGACCGCATCTGGCAGGCCCAGCCCTAACTTCTTTTGAGGTGACTGATGATCAAGTTTCTTGTTTTCGCCGCAGCATGCTTTCTGCTCTACAAGTTGATAACGAATGATCGGAAGAAGAAGGTTGAGATCAAGACAACCCACAATGAAGATCTGGCCAAGGAGGGGGTGCTGGTCAAGGACCCTGTCTGCGGGACATACGTGTCCAAGGATTCGGATATCCGCATCAAAGAAGGTGAAGAGGTACGCTGCTTTTGCAGTTATGAATGCCGGGACAAATATCTGAAAATGATCCGGTCCTAAAAAAGGAGTTCCCATGCAATTCTTCATCGACACTGCCAATCTGAAAGAAATCAAGGCGGCAATGGCCATGGGTTTGGTGGACGGGGTGACCACCAACCCGAGCCTCATGGCCAAGGAAGCTGACAACTGGCAGAGCATAGCCAAGGAGATCTGCGCCCTGGTAACCGGACCGGTGAGCCTTGAAGTCATTGCCCTGGATTCAGAGGGCATGGTCCGAGAAGCACGGGAGTTGATGGAGTATGGACCGAATGTCGTGGTCAAGGTGCCCATGACGGCAGAGGGTCTGAAAGCCGTGCGCATCCTCCGATCCATGGATATCGAAACGAACGTGACCCTGATTTTTTCCGCTGCCCAGGCCTTGCTTGCCGCCAAGGCCGGCGCAACCTATGTCAGTCCATTTCTGGGTCGCCTGGATGACGTGGGTCAGAATGGCATGGACCTGGTTCGACAGACCATGACCATCTTTGAAAATTACGGATTTTCCACTCGAATCATCGCGGCCAGCATCCGCAGCCCCATGCATGTTCTCGAAGCGGCCCTGGCCGGCGCACATGTCGTCACCGTCCCGTACAAGGTTCTGACACAACTCATGTCGCACCCTTTGACGGACAAGGGAATTTCTACCTTCTTGCAGGATTGGGAAAAGAAACAGTCCTGAAGGCTGAGCAGTGTGTTCTATGCCAAGCCCGCAGCGAGCGGGCTTTTTTGCGCAGACGAGTTGCCGAACGGTTTTATTTTTGTCTCATAATGTAAATTATGTAAACTTTAATAAAATTCAACACACTGGAATGCCTGACTATTGCCGAAGCCCGATGTGCTTTGTTATGAAATTGTCAGTCACCGCCCCGGTTGTCTGCACTGTTCGATGATCTACAGAAGGAGTTTCCATGAAACGCGTTGCGATGTGTGTTCTCTGTATTGTTTTCATTCTGATGCCTTACATGACCTTGGCCGACAGTAACGCCTCCAACCTCAAACCCGCCCAGGACCAACCCAGGCCCCAGAGCGTGGATGAAAAAAACGGAACGTCGGTTATCGGAACGAAATTGCCATTGGATATCATCAGCACGGGATCGGACCAAAGCGGTACGCTTCTGTCCTACAAGTTGAAGGAGGAATTGATGGCCAGCAAACTGTTCACCCTCACAGCGGCCGAAAAAAAGAAATTCGTTCTGCACCTGCAGACCCAGCCTGAATTCTCCGACCGGCCATCCATCGCCTCCATATACTCCATTGCCCTGGTCTATCAGGAAGATTCTGGAACATTGACCTATTACTTGAGCCAACTTCAGGGTCAGGTTCACGCAGATGGCGTTGCCGCTGAAATGCAGAAGATCCTCGAGTGGACGTATTCCAAACTCAAGCGGTATCATTATTTGTTAAGCGATTGACATGGGGTCGATGATGACCATTGCAGAGTTCCCGGTGCATGCCGCGCTGCATCATTCCGGACAAGGCGTTGTTTGTCCCGGCGGTCAACCAGACCTTCCAAATCATCGTTTTTCAGCAGCAGGAGATGTCGTCCGCTTGTCGTGCGCAGGGCAGCGCGGGGCCCTGGTCGGCCTTGACCGGGCCAGAAGCACGCCAGACGCAACCATCTCCCTGACCTCATTCATGAAATTTTTGTAGGCATATTTTCCCTGTTCCATTTGCTTGAGCTTCTTTTCCCACTCCCCTGTCATTTCCGGTGATGCCAGTTGAGGCATCATGGAGCACACGACATCCACTGCCCAGCATCCGAGATCCGTTGCCTGAAGGCGTTTACCATCCTTGAGCACGTATTTGCGTCCGAGTAGGGTTTCAATGATCTGGGCGCGTGTGGCAGGTGTACCCAGACCCCGTTCCTTCATGGCCTCGCGCAACTCCTCGTCATCCACGAGTTTCCCTGCCGTCTCCATGACTGCAAGGAGCGTAGCGTCAGTGAAGTGTGCCGGCGGCTTGGTTTTGTGCGTGACCAAGGTCAGTTCGCGGACCAGAACATGCTGCTCTTTGCGCAAATCGGGCAAGGGATTGTCTGCGGATGCACGCCACGGCTCGGCATCGAGCCAGCCCTTTTCCAGATAGGTCCGGCCTGTGCAGCGGAAGCGGTGGCTGGCCAAGGAGATCCAGAGCGAGGTTGCAGCAAAAATGGAGTCATCCATGAAGGTTGCGGCAAAACGGCGGCAGATCATTTCGTAGATCGCCCACTCCTCCTTCCTCAATTTCTGGGGATCAGCGCGCAAGGTCGTGGGGATTATGGCGTGATGGTCCGAGACTTTTTTGTCGTTGATGCACTCAAACTTTCTCTTGTCCTCCTTGATATTGCTCGCTGCCTTTTGCGAAATTTCAGGGAAATGCGGATGAATGGCCCGCAGATTTGCCAAACACTCACGAAAAAGCTCCCGAGTCAGATAGCGCGAATCCGTGCGCGGATAGGTGATGAGCTTGCGTTTTTCGTAGAGCTCCTGGGCGATGTTCAGGGTCTGCTGAGCTGAAAGGTCGAGCCGCACGTTGGCATCCTTCTGCAATGTGGTCAGGTCGTACGGGAGGGGCGGCTTTTGCCTTCCTTTTTTCTTTTCGAGACTCAGTATCTCCCCCCTCTGGCCGGTGCATTCTGAGACAACGGCCTGCCCGAGGTCTTGATTCCAGATTTGGGAGTCCTTGAACTCAGGGGGAGAGAACCACGTGCCCTTGAAGCTCTGGGCGCTGTTCTCGAATTCCCCCTCCACGCTCCAGTAGTTTCTCGACTCGAAGTTTTAGATTTCCCGTCGGAGCTGGACCAAAAGATTAAAAACAGGGGTCTGGACCCGGCCTAT
>ERZ1645192.4488-NODE-4488-length-11029-cov-7.335520_pt1 | contig 11029 bp, 13 predicted proteins | sample MGYA00575354_ERZ1645192 | MGnify/ENA primary metagenome ERZ1645192 (study PRJEB40844, sample SAMN11349763) | freshwater sediment metagenome | isolation source: river sediment | host: Sediment | place: India: Faizupur Khadar , New Delhi | collected 2017-02-21 ...
CGGGTCAAGGGGGGGGCTCCCGGCCCCGGATGTGCTGCTGGAATGAAATATCCCGCCGGATTGAATTGTTTGCATGAAATGGGCTTTGCTCTTTTCAGGCATATTCGTATACAGGTAGTCGGCAAGATATCCATAGTAGTCATCAAACTGCCGGTCTTTGTCTGACAGGTCGAGGAACACATCGCCCATGGAGGGGGCCTTGGTGAGCCGTCCCATGGCGGGCTGGAGGGTTGAGATGCATGCGGTGTTGCTTTCATAACTGTCCCAGGTTTCAAGCGGCAGTTGCACCGGGAAAATAAGGTCTGCGTTTTTGGACGTCTCATCCATGACATTTGAGAAACTGACCTTGAAGATCTCTTTACGATTAAAAATATCCGTTAAATCAGCGTTTTCTGGAAACGTAAACAGGGGGTTGGTATTATAAAACAATAGGAGTTCCGTGGGTTCTGTGACGACCGTTTTGAAGAATTTGGCGGTTTCTTTTGCTGTCATGACTTTTTCAAGGGCGTGCCTTTGTTCAAAATCATACAGAGAAAGATCCTTGTCCAGCACAAGATTCATGAGGATCACGGCCATTTCCACGGCAAAAGAGGCGTCTGCCGTTGTGGTGCCTGTTGATCCTAAAACCAGGGGGCGGTGGGATGCGAGCAGGGATTGGGCCAAACGGTTTTGATCCGCTTCCGGAAATCCGGTATTTTTTTCAACGATGTCAGGCTGATATGGCCTGACAACAGCCGTAAGTTCTTTTAAAAAAGGCTCAGGCAGATGATCTATTGTTCTGGTTTTCAAAATGTGGCGGATGACCCCCAAAGCCACCATATATTCCGTTCCCGCCGTAACCGGGAAAAATTTGTCTGCATTGGCGGCCGTCAGAGACATGTAGGGACCAACATGGACGAATCTCCCCTTTTTACCGTCTTTAGGGCTGTGCATGGATTTGAATTTGCGGATATATTCAACCGGTGACAGCCAGGTTTCTACGAAATCCGCGCCAAATCCCAGAATGAAATCTGCGTTTTCCATATGAAAAGAGGGAAGCATGGGCTTTGAAAACAGGGCTTGGTGGGCGGCTCTCAAGGCATCGTGGGCGTATGGTTCGTACTCGGCTGCGGGTTTTGCGCCAAATGCCTCCAGGGTGGTTGCAAACAGGGCGGAAAGGGGTACTGATGTTATGCCGGTCAACATTTTGACGCGGTTGCTTCCCTTTTCTGATGCGGTGTGCATCCGATTTTTCAGAATGTCAAAGGCTTGATTATAGGAGATCGGTTGAAATGTCCGGCCTGTTTTGAGTTGCGGCATCATCAGTCTGTCCGGATCATAAACAGACTGTAGAGCCGCCTGGCCCCGGATGCACAGTCGTCCACGGTTCACCGGATGGGCGGGATTTCCTTCCAGCTTAATAACCCGGCCCTCACGGTTTTTTGCAAGGATACCGCATCCTGCAGGGCATTCCATGCACGTGGAGGCATACCATACCGCTTGCCCTGTTACAAAATCTTTCGGGGCCGTTACCAGTGAAAAAATATTTTTGTCATAGTCTGACTTGCAGCCATAGGCAACAGAAATGCTTCCGATTCCGGCCGTTTTAAGAAATGTTCGCCTATCCATTATGCGTCCTCTTATTGAAACGGTGCTGATATGTTTTTATATATCTTTATTTCCTTGCTGAATGGATCACTGCGATGCCGTTTGTCAACTTTGTAACTTTGATATCCTTAAAACCGATATTTTGTAAAATCAGGCTTAACTCCTCGGGGAGTGGAAACGCGCGTATGGATTCCGGAAATGCCGTATACGCTTCTGTTGAACCGGTGATGAGTCCCCCTATCAACGGCATTATTTTGAATGAATACAGATCGTAAAGATATCTAAAGAAAGGGTTGTCAGGTTTTGAAAATTCCAGGCAACACATGGCACCGCCTTTTTTCAACACACGGAAGATCTCCTTGAAACCGGTTTCAAGATGGGTGACGTTTCGAATCCCAAAGCCGATGGAAACAGCATCAAACGAACCATCAGGAAAAGAGATGGATTCAGCATCCCCTTGAACAAAGGTTACCCCTTTGATGGATTTTTTTTTTCCTTGTTCGATCATTTTCCGGTTCATATCATACACAACCGACATACCCTTTTTGCCTGTTCTCGAAGCGGACAACCTGGCTATATCACCCGTTCCTCCGCAGACATCCAAAATTTTTTGATTCGGTTTGATCATGAGTGTTTCAACGGCCCTTCGTTTCCATACATAATGAATTCCGCCACTCAAAATGGTATTCATAAAGTCGTATTGTGTGGCAATGGAATTGAAATGCCGGTTAACCCGGTGACGCTTTTCTGATTCGGCATAGGTGGTAAACCCGAATCTTGCCGTCCGGGTTTCTGATACATGAGTTTCCAACTGCTCAAGTCGTTTTTTTCGATTGTACCATTTATCAAAATTTAAAGTCATTCTCTTGTCCGGGTCCGTTTGATAGAGATGTTAAAAATATAATTGTCATAGCATTTGCCGAAAAAAATGAAAATATTTTTTGTACGTTTCAAAAATCGCTTATCTGCCGGCATTAGGTTGTATCCCGATAACAACCTTGTAGAAGGCATCTTCCAGGGCGAAACTCCTTTTGGAGGGGATTTTATGAGGGTAAAAAGTGTTACAGGCGTCCCGAGCGAAGGATTGAAATTATCAACCAGAGTCCCAGAAACGTTGCGATGACATACCCTGTAACACCGAGAAGGCCGGTTAGCGATATTTCGGGAAATCCGGCAAACCCAAAGTCGATGTCCAAAAGCTTCTGGGAAGAATTAAGAATCAGGGCAGCCGAAATGGTTGACGCAGCGATTACAATACCCACAATCAGCCGGTTGATCAACTTTTCCATGGTTTGCTGTATCTTGAACGAGGTTGTATGTCGAATTTCCATGGAAAGGTTGTTGGCGGCTGCATTGGCAATAATTCCGCTAATGCTTTCCGGCATGGATTGAAGATGGCCTGCCATTTTCCGGGCATCTGCATTGAATCGTTTGAATAGTTGGTCCGGTTTTAAATTCTGCTTTAGCAGGTTTTCGGCATATGGCCGGGCTACTTGAAGAATGCTTGACGTGCTGCCGAGTTTTTTTCCAATGGCTTCGTTTTGAACAAAGGTCTTGAAAATCAGCAGGAGATTTCTCGGCATTGTGATCCGGTGCTTGAGTACTATCTGTATTACCTTGTCATAGACCTCTTTGACCGAGATCGAGGGAAGAGGGCGGCCATAAAAAGGTTCACTGACATCCTTCAGGTCGGCTTTGAATTCCTTGAGGCAAATCTGTTTCTCGTTCAAAAGACCCATCTCTTTCAAGGCATCCATAACCAAATCATAATCGTGATCTGCAAAGCCAAGGCAAATATTGGCAAGTTCTTTCATCATTTCATCATCCACGTAACCCATCAGCCCGAAATCGATAATGCTGACCCGGCCATCTGCCATGACAATGGTGTTTCCCGGGTGGGGATCAGCGTGGAAGAAACCGAATTCCATGAGCTGTCGGGAAAAGGATCGAAGGCCTATAAGCGCTATTTCACCGGGGTCTATGCCGGCAGCTTTGATGGCCTCTACCTGATCGACCTTGATACCATCAATATACTCCATCACCAGCACTGACCGGCTTGTGTATTCACGATAGACTTTGCAGATATGCATTTCGCGCGTATGCTTGAAATTCGTTCTGAATCGTTCAATATTACCGGCTTCCGTAAACATATCCAGTTCTTTGAAAATGGTCCGTTCAAATTCTTTGACAAGATTCACGACACCGAGCATTCTGCCGCGTTCAGAACGATTCTCTATCATTCGGGCAAGATAATACATCAGCCGGATGTCTTTTCGAATAACGGGAAGGATATCAGGTCGAATAACCTTGACCGCAACCCTTTCTCCTGAAAAAAGCCGGGCCTCGTGAACCTGGGCTACGGACGCTGCGGCAATGGATTCGGAGTTGAAGCGATCAAACAGGTCTGCCGGGGGTTTGCCTAATTCCCTCTCCACCACATTGGAAATCGCAGATAAGGGGAGGGGTTTTACCTGATCCTGTAGTCTTTTGAATTCATTTACGTATTCAAAAGGCAGAATATCATCTCGGGTGCTCAACAGCTGTCCCAGCTTGATAAAGCTGGGACCGAGCTGCTCCATGCAGAGGCGGATCATCCTGGGGGACGGAAATTCTGTTGCAGCAGTATCCCTGTTCTTTTCCGGAGTTCCGGGGACCTTGAACGCAACCCCGGCAATACGACCGGTCACATCTTTGATTCCATACCAGACTAAGACCCGGAGGATACACACAAGCCGCCAGAACAGCTTAACGTTCAGGCACAGTCTCAAAACAATCACTCGTCAGAATCGTTGTCCGATTTGTTTTCGGAGGCTTTATTCCATTTTTTTGCGATCTCTTTCAGTTTTGATCGGTCGGAGATATAATGTTCAACATAGCCGCAGTTGACACAAACGTAGTTATCAATAGGAGCCATGCTTGAAAGGCTTATGGGAATTGAATTGCTGGCAAAAGGGCCGCCTTTCAGGATACTGGCGATTGGTCCGTCTTTCACAATCAGATCAGCGCCTGAATAGACTTCACCGGAACCACATTTAGGGCAATTGGCGTTTTTCAAAATAACACCTCCAAATAATCTTAATATTTAAGAACAAATTGTTGTATCCGTTGTCATTTTGCTTTCAGGCGAGGCAAATACCCATTCATGAAAACCCACGGCGGATCGGGCGTCGGCCGTATTCGGCCTGAAAGTTTCCTAAACTATCACAATCTGTCAAAATTTGTAAAGACTTGATTACATGTATCATTTTTTGTTGTTATCATGGGATTTCGCTTCGATGCTTTAATTTTTAAACAGGCTTTTTTTTTAAAGACAAACAGGCTTTTAAAGACGGTTTACCGGTATATGGGCCAGCTTTTCCTCCCAGTAATCATCTATCAGTTCTTTGTATTTATCCTGGGGGTAGTTTTTGCCGCAGGCGGCGCAGCGTATGATAACATGGGGGCAGGCACGTCTGACAACAAGTTTTCCGCCGCATGACGGGCAGTATTTGGAGGCTTTTTCCATTTGTCTTCCTTTGTTTTTGTTCGGTCGGTCCTCTTTCCTTTCTTCCCGGATAACATAAAACGGGCAGACTTGAAATATTTTCAGCAGATATTTAAATTTTAAATCAAGATTTAAAATTTCTATTGCCATAATCAATTGGATAAAAATTGTCATGGATGGCAGAAAACGGTCGATGTGTAACCGTTTTGTGTTGTGTGGACCTTGTTGTTAGATCATTGAGCGTTATGAATAATGAAATGTATAGGAGGTAGCCGCGCCATGGCTAAAAATTTTTTTTCCACCCGCGTCGGCATCATTTTTGTCGGCGCTGTGATCGGAATTCTTGCCGCTGTTTTACAGAAACTTGGGAATCCGGGAAATATGGGAATCTGCGTTGCCTGTTTTGAACGGGATATCGCTGGAGCCATCGGGCTGCACAGAGCTGACGTTGTCCAGTACATCCGTCCTGAAATTATCGGATTTGTGCTGGGTTCCCTGGTTGCTGCCTACAGCTTCAAGGAGTTTAAACCAAGGTGCGGATCAGCGCCCATCGTTCGTTTTCTCCTGGGTGTTTTTGCCATGATCGGTGCCCTTGTTTTTCTGGGGTGTCCCTGGCGGGCCGTGCTTCGCCTGGCCGGCGGCGACCTGAATGCCGTTCTGGGACTTCTGGGCTTGGGCTTCGGGGTCTGGATCGGGGTCATGTTCCTGAAAAACGGGTATAACCTGGGACGCTCCCAGGCCACCCATACAGGTGCCGGATGGATGCTGCCCCTGCTGATGCTCGGTCTTTTGAGTCTCATGTTTATTTATCCCCAGGTGCCGGGGCAAGATAAAAGCGGCGTGCTGTTTTACAGCCTTAACGGTCCGGGGGCCATGCACGCCCCTTTGCTGATTTCCCTTGTGGTGGGCCTGGGCATTGGATTTTTAGCCCAGCGCAGCCGCTTCTGCACCATGGGGGCGTTTCGGGACCTGATTTTGTTCGGCCAGACCCATCTGCTTTCAGGCTTTTTATCCCTTTTGATTTTCGCCTGCGTTGCCAATATCGTTCTTGGCCAGTTTCATCCAGGATTTACAGGCCAGCCTGTGGCCCACGACCTTCATGTCTGGAATTTTCTGGGCATGGCGCTGGCCGGATTGGCCTTTGCCCTGGCAGGCGGCTGCCCGGGGCGTCAGCTTTTCCTGGCCGGTGAAGGGGATACCGATGCGTCCGTCTTTGTGCTGGGAATGATTGCCGGTGCGGCCTTTGCCCATAATTTCGGACTGGCAAGCTCTCCCAAGGGGCTTGGACCCCACGGTATCACCGCGGTTATCGTTGGTTTTGCCGTTTGCCTGTTCATCGGATTTGCCATGAAAAAGAAAATTGCCGCTTAATTTGAATAAAAAGATAAGGAATATACAATGAGCAAAATAGTCGATGCAAGGGGACTTTCCTGCCCCCAGCCGGTACTGATGACCCTGGATGCCATAAAATCCGGCAGCGATGGTGAACTAGAAGTTATCGTGGACAACATGGCCTCCAGAGAGAATGTGGTCCGGGCCGCAGAGAGCCACGGCTGGAGCGTTTTTGAGATCAAGGACAATGACGATAAGACGCAGATTTTTATCCGGAAAGGATGATATTGGTGTTCAAACGCATATCCCGCCTGTTTAACCGGACACAGAAGAATGAGGCCCGGAAGGTAAAGGAAGATCTGGGCATTCTGGTGTTTGAGAACACATCCGAAGTAATCCAGGCGGAAAATTTTTTAAAATCCCGGGGGTGGGAGATCAAGGTAATGGGTCCTCCCCCCGGAATCCAAAGCGGGTGCGATCTGGTGATTCAGTTTCCCCTCATTGAAAGGCTGATGCTGACAAGACAGCTTGAAGAGGCGGGGCTTCCGCCTCTGGACGTGGTGCCGGTGACCCATCCTTTGCTCAAGCCTGTGGACCTTTTTCATACCAAGGATTTTGGTGATTACCTCATGGTCCGGGCCGCCAACATGAAACTGACCATTGAAAAGAAAACAAAAATCATCGTCAATATTTCAGGCGGCGGGTGCCCGGATGTACCCTACCTTGCCCGGGAAATGGTGGGCAGACACCTGGATGAGGCCCCAAGACCCGGCAAAATCGGGCATACACTTTGCGGATACGCCCTGGAACTGGCGCATAAGGAGATGATTCGCCAATGCTCCTGATTGTCGGCACAGTGCCGGATGAGACCTTTCCTTTAACTCTGGGACCGGCGCTCCTGGACGGTGCTGATATGATCGTCAACGGTGTCCGTGTGCCTGTGAACCGGGGAACCCCGGCCCTGGTCGGTGCAGTGCTGGCCGCCTGTCAAGTGCTTGGGCCGCTGCCGGTGGAAACAGCTTTGGTCGGTGACATCGGCACCGGTAAGGGCAGTCGGCAACTTTATGAACACCTGTCCCGGGAATTGCCGGGTATGGCGCCAACCACCCTGGCGTTTCACTATCTTCAGCCTGACGTAGACTGGCACAATAAAGTTCTTTTTGCCGTTGAAGAGATGGAGAAAAGGCCTGTTCTCGTTGCGGATGCCGGATTCATGTACGCGGCCAAGATGAGCGGCCAGGCCCAAAGCTATGACCTTTTTACTCCGGATGTGGGGGAACTCTCCTTTCTGGCTGACGAAACTGCGCCCCATCCTTTTTACACCAGAGGGTTTATTTTGCACCAGGACAACAATGTGCCGGATCTTATTGCCCGGGCCCATGAACACCGGAACGGGGCCCGCCACCTTCTGGTAAAAGGCAGTGTTGATTATATGGTGGCTGACGGTGAAATCACAGGTCAGGTCAGCAAACCTTCTGCCGAAGCCATGGAGGCCATGGGCGGTACCGGAGACACCCTGACCGGCATTGTCTGCGCCTTGATTGAATCCGGGAAAAGCATCCCAAAAGCCTGCCGCATTGCAGCCCGTGTCAATCGAATGGCCGGGGTGGCTGCCAGGCCGACACCCGCCTCACAGGTTATGGACCTTATCTTACAGATCCCCAAAGCCCTGGCCCGGGTTATGGCAGATCCGGACTATCAATAATAAAAAAACAGTGAAAAAGTGACGGATAAATCAGAAAACAGTTCTTTGATCAGCGCAATTGAGCCCGGCATGACAGTGCTGGATATTGTTTCAACATACAGTGCCGCCCAGGAGGTGTTCAAACGCTGGGATGACAGGGCAGGGGAGTGTATTTGCTGCAACGCCCTTTTTGAGTCCCTTGACGCGGTTGCCGAAAAATACAACCTGGATTTAGCGGCCCTGGTTCAAGATTTGCGTAATGCCGGCGACAACGCCAAGCCAGGTGCTTAAAATTTTTCTTCAAATCTGCCCAATTCTCTGTTTTTCATTACTTTCCCACCCATGAATATTTTTCCGTTCATGGCGATATAAACACCGGGGCAAGCCTTTTGAACAGCGCCCAGGGCGCAGCCGATATTAAAAACCGCGTCTGTATCGCTGAACATGGCAGGAAGCAGAGCGCCCGTGAGCACAATCGTTTTATCCTTTGCGCCGCCATGGGCGATGATGTGCCTGGCTGTCTCCGGCATGGTATCTGTTCCGTGGGTGATAATAATCATCCTGCAAGGGTCTGCCGCAACCGTTTCGGCGATAAGTTCCCTGTCCTCATCCGTTAAATCAAGGCTGTCTTTACGCAGAAGTGATGTAATGGTGTAAGGGACTTGCAGGTTAAAATGATTAAGCACCTCAATGGCGTTTGGCGGCCCCACTTCATATTCACTTTTTGCATCAAAATAAATTTTATCAATGGTGCCGCCGGTAGCAATAATCGAAATGGTTTCCATGCCTGTCCCTTTTAATATAAAATCAATAACTGGTATTTTAGTCCCTTAAATTCTGACCAGGGGCCTTACCTATCCAATAATTTTACTGGTAATTTTTTCCGGCAACCCTTCAACAAAAAGTCTGATCTCATCCCGGACGCGTCGATAAACAGCAAGCTTTTCATCTTCGTTATTTAAATTTTTAGTCAGCTCTGGAGGGTTGTCAAAGGATTGACAAATGACATTTACCTCAGCCGCAAAACTTGGGCATTTTTGCGCTGCGGTATTACATACGGTTATGACACAATCAATATCTTTTTTCATAAAATCCTTAACTTCATGGGTTTCATGACCAGAGATGTCAACACCGGCCTCTTTCATTACCTTAACGGCAAGCGGGTCAAGCGGGCCAGTGCTGATTCCTGCTGAAAAAGCGTTAATTTTATCCGGATAAAGGTAATGAGCCCAACCTTCAGCCATTTGACTGCGACAAGTATTCATTTCACAAACAAAAAGTATCGTTTTTTTTGACATGTAACTTTACCCCTTTTATAAGAAAGTTATGAGTATTGAGTAGTGAGTATTGAGATTTAAAACAAGCTGTTTTCTCAATACTCAATACTCAGATCTTTCAACCTTCGTTGTGGGCTATGTCTGGCAGTTGATATGCCAGGTCAGCCCATGGCTGTTCTTAAAAAGTCTTTAATCAGAAAAATTGAGATTTAGACTATCAAATGTAAAATGAATTACATGTAGCAAATAATTGTTAGACGTTTATGAGAAAATGAATTTAATGGGAGATTAAACATCCCGCCAAAAAAAACTGTTATTCATGGACCAGGGATGTTAAAAAAACCGCTCAGGTTGAAATATAATAAAGAAATAAACTGTTAAGATTTATGTAATGGTCGCGTCTGCCGCCGCTGCCGGTAAAAAATTAGGAACAGGATGAACAGCGTTACACAGCTTGATTGTCTGATTGATGATCTGATAGAAAAAAATGTCGCATTTGCCTGCTGGTTCCAATCGTCGAGTGACAGCCCACAACTGATTGCCGGGTCGGAAAATGATATCATATTCCCGGCAAGTATAGAGGCGTTGAGCCGGGTCCGCGGATTTGTGTTTGCCCCGTTTAAAATATCGGACAATGCGCCTGTCATTGTTTTGCAGCCGGCCATACACCTGAAAGGGTATGATCAGATCCAGTCGTTTAACCCGGAATCCCTGACGTCGGCCCCTTTTAGTCGCGAAACAAAAGACCCTTGCATCTCAACGGAGTTTCATGATTACCTGGTGTGCGTCAACCATGCCATTGAACAGATCAACGCCGCAAAATTTTCCAAGGTCATTGTCTCCAGGCGGATTTGCAAAGAGAGAAAAAGTGAATCCATGGGTCGGCTTTTTCTTGGGCTGCACGACGCAAACCCGGCTGTGTTTGTCTTTGTGGCAAATCTGCCTAAGGCCGGGCTTTGGATGGGGGCCACCCCTGAACTGTTGTTTCGCTCCGATGGGCGGCATGCCCAGACCGTGTCCCTGGCCGGCACCCAGCCCCGGCGTCCCGATGGCCGGTATTGCTGGTTTACCAAGGAGATTGAAGAGCAGGCCTTTGTCTCCAGGTACACGGTGGATGTGCTCCACCGGTTTGGTTTTTCAACCTACCAGACAAAGGGGCCCCAGGATCTTGAGACAGCCACCGTGGCCCACTTGAAAACTTCTTTCTTTTTTTCCGGAGACCCAATCCAAGACCGGCTTGGAGAATTTGTTGAACAGCTTTGCCCGACGCCTGCGGTCTGCGGTTTGCCCAAGGTTGCGGCAGCTCGTTTTATCCAGGACTTTGAACCCCACGACAGGCGGTATTATACCGGGTTCCTGGGGCCCTGGCGTCTTGGACAAAGCGGCACGGACGTTTATGTGAACCTGCGCAGCATGGAAATTGAAGACAACCAGTATGTCCTTTACATCGGCGGGGGAATCACGGCCCGCTCCAACCCGGAACAGGAGTGGGAGGAGACCACGCAAAAGTCCAGAACGCTTTTAAACGCCATAGAGGCGTTGCAGGGACAAGAAACAAGAGACTGGAAACAAGAAACAAGAGGGTGAAGCGCCTTTGGCGCCCATTTTATATTTAACCCCACACTTTGAATGTTATCCCGTTCGAAAATTCTATAACACCGCTAT
>ERZ1645192.4493-NODE-4493-length-11020-cov-7.043958_pt1 | contig 11020 bp, 11 predicted proteins | sample MGYA00575354_ERZ1645192 | MGnify/ENA primary metagenome ERZ1645192 (study PRJEB40844, sample SAMN11349763) | freshwater sediment metagenome | isolation source: river sediment | host: Sediment | place: India: Faizupur Khadar , New Delhi | collected 2017-02-21 ...
TTTACCGTGCAGACTTTGCAACACGTTCCCGTTCTTCACGCTTTGCGACAGAGTAACACTTGACATCCCCATTTGCAGCTGCAATAAGTTCCTCTGCGAGGGCATTTGCAACGGGTTTCTTCTTTTTGTGAGATGCTGAATAGACACCGGCGGCGATTAAGCCGACTGCGGTATTAACACGGCGCATCGGTGCGGTATCAACAGACTTTGGCACATTGATACCACCGTACTTGAGACGGACGGTCTCTTCACGGGGTCCGGAGTTTGCAACTGCATCACAGAGAACCTCGATTGGATTCTTTTTGGTCCTCTGATGGACAATCTCAAAAGCATCCCTGACGATCCGGATGGCAAGCTGCTTCTTGCCAGTATTTACTTCAGTACGCATCAGCTGATTGATCAGCCGCTCGACGATGAGCATATTTGCTTTATGAAACTCCTGGCGGGTAAGACGTCCGCAGGAATGGGGCACCATCATCGAGTTCAGGTTCACGTACCGTGCGATACCCGGGTCACGGATGGTGACCTCACTTGTGTCCCAGCGGTTAAAGAGGAGACGTGCCGGGGCAGATACTTCTTCACTCATCACGATCACCTGCGTGGCTTCTCCTTCCTGCCTATCACCAGTTCATGGAGACAGACATTATTCACCTTCGTGACAACAAAACGGACTCCGGGAATATCACCCATGGAACGTCCGAGACGACCGCCGATACCTTCAATTTCGACTTCATCGTGTTCATCGATGAAGTTGATGGCACCGTCGCCGACTGCAAAGGCAGATACCTGACGTCCGTTTTTGATCAGCTGAACACGAACACACTTCCGGATCGCGGAGTTTGGCTGTTTTGCTTCAACACCGATCTTCTCAAGGACGATACCTCTTCCCTGGGGCGCGCCCTCAAGGGGATCGGACTTCAGTTTCAGACCACCTGCTGTTCTCGCAAAATGCGGGTCACTCCAGCGAAATCTCGCAGAGTCACGCTTTAATTTACGTGCTGCAAATTTACCCTGTCCCATTACATCACTCTGATAATCTTCGATAATTTCGCCATTGAGAGGCGAATTAGAATCCAAATGCGCGACGATTCCGATATAAAATGTCGGCTTTGAAACCTGTCTGTATACGTTGACACTTATGCAATATAATAGTTGTATTCACACCCAACCTAATCTCATGCAGATCAGACTCTACAAAGAGGTCTCGTTTGATGCAAGTCACCGGCTGTTACATTACCGGGGGAAGTGTCACAATCTTCACGGCCACCGTTGGAAAGTGGAAGTGTGGGTATCAGGTTACACCGATGAGGATACAAATATACTGGTAGACTATAATGAGATCCGCGAGGTCGTTGACTATTATGACCACGAGATCATCCTCAATGAAGCAGATCCGATGGTCCCGCGTATCCAGGAGTTTCATGAGGTCATCACCACACCCGGTGATCCGACGAGCGAACTTCTGGCACGCCTGATAAGGGATGCAATTGAATTGAGATACAAAGACAGCGGGAGAGATATCATCGTCGATACCATCAGGGTCTGGGAATCACCCACCGGCTGCGCAGAGCTCAGGCATGAAGATCGCTGAAATCTTTACCTCACTCCAGGGGGAGGGGCTGACATCCGGCTACCCGACCATCTTTATCCGGCTGGCCGGGTGCAATCTTTCATGTTCCTATTGCGACACTCCGGCAAGCAGGCAGGGCGGCAGTGACATAGCTGTTCGTGAGGTTGCTGAAAGAGCGCTTGTAGAAAAACCACACTATGTCTGTATTACCGGTGGTGAACCCCTCCTCCAGAAAAATGAGGTCGCAGAACTATCCCGACAACTTATCAGCGCCGGAAAAACTGTGAGTATCGAAACGAACGGGACGGTTCCTTTTGATGATCTTCCAGATAATGTCTCGATCTGTATGGACGTCAAATGTCCGTCTTCAGGAGAAACAAGTGATATCAACCTGTTGGCGAGTTTGAAACCCACCGATTCGGTTAAGTTTGTGGTCGGAACAGGCGATGACCTGCAGTATGTTGAAAACGTTATTGTGAACAACCCGACCACGGCGGAAATATTCATATCACCTGTATATGGGACTGATTATCAACGAATTGCATCATATATTCTCTCCCGAAATCTTCCTGCACGAATGCAGCTTCAGTTACACAAATTCATAGGATTACCCTGATATGAAAGCAGTATGTCTCCTGTCAGGCGGAATGGACTCATCCACGCTTGCCTGCCTCGCAAAACATGACGGTTATGATATCCTTGCCCTGCACTTTACCTACGGGCAACGGACCGAAGAGAAGGAACGGGAATGTGCAAAACGGATTGCCCGCCACCTCAACGCCCTAGAATTCCTGGATGTGGATCTTGCCTATCTGAAGGTAGTCGGAGCCTCCAGCCTGACTGATCGTGCAATGCAGGTCAAAGCTCATGAAGATGCAGGAGACGGAATACCGGATACCTATGTACCCTTCAGGAATGCAAACCTCCTGTCGGTCGCCACCAGTTTTGCAGAGGCGCGAGGAGCGGATGCGATTTACATAGGTGTCCAGGCATCAGACTATTCAGGATATCCGGACTGCAGACCAGAGTTCATCGATGCGTTCCAGAAGATCATCACCCTTGGGACACGCCCCGATGCAGGGATTATCCTGAAGACACCATTCGTATCACTCAATAAAGCAGAGATTCTAAAAATTGGTCTGGATCTGAAGGTCCCCTATGAGGACACCTGGTCCTGTTATGCAGAGAATGAGGTTGCATGCGGAACCTGTGGTTCATGCCACTTCAGACTGGAAGCATTCAGACAGATAGGGATTCAGGATCCCATCCCCTACCGGTGACCATGGAGATCTATCGCGGCCGCAGGCTCTGGGTTGAAAAACGGGGATTTCAACTTCCGGATGGGCGGGAGAGAGAGGCAATTGTTGTCCATCCCGGAGATGCAGTCGTCATCCTTCCCCATGATGGAGATGAAATTTTACTTATCAGACAATGGAGACCCCCGATTGGCACCTATATTTACGAAGCACCTGCCGGGACCATGGAAGAAGGGGAGGATCCGATGCAGACCGCAAAACGGGAGCTCATCGAAGAGACCGGTATGGCAGCAGGGTCCATGCATGCCTTAGGATATATCTATACAACACCGGGCTTTACCGATGAGCGTCTCTGGCTCTTTGAGGCAACAGATCTGACTCCCTCCCGGGAACATTCACCTGATGAGGATGAAGTCATTGAACCAGTCAGGTTTACTGCAACACAGATCAGGGAGATGATCCGGACCGGGGGGATTGTGGATGCAAAGACCATCTGTATCTTTTACCGGTGGATGTGCGGGCGTTCTGATGAATAGTTCCAGTCTGCTCATGGCCCTGATTCTCGCCATCTCACTTCTTTGTGCAGGCTGCACCGATTCTGGTGGAGAAGAGAGGAAACCGGTTGCATCATGGAACCTGTCCCCTGAAGGCAGCATCGGGTTCTCTGTTCCGATGTGTGTGGTTGATGAACAGGCTTTGGAAGACGGGAGAAACCTGACTAAGACTGACCTGACATTCAAGGGATTTGCCGGGGATGTCCATGCGATACTGCTCAGCCCGGAAAATCCGGTTGCATTTCTGGTCTGGGCTCCAGGCGCTAATAATCCTGCTGAAGGGTATGCCGAATACATGAATTATTACCCACAGCACGGGATTGGTGTTCTTATCATGGATGTCAGGGGAAATGGAGGCACCACCCCCGGATATCCGATGAATATTGAAAAGGATGCAGAACTCTTTGTCCAGGGAGCCTGGCCACAGTTCTACCTTATTGCGGCTGATATGATTGCCGCACGAAAGTATCTTGAGCACACGTACCCGTATATTCCAGTCTATGCGGTCGGTGATTCAAACGGAGGCAGGTATGCTGCACTTGCCGCAGGTATTGATCCGGGTTTTGCCGGATATATCGGAATCTCCACTTCCGGCTTTCACCGCATTGGAGAGGACTACACATCCCCCATCAGGGAATTTCTCCTGAGCATCGACCCTGATGTCCAGGTTGGAAGAATAGCGCCCAGGCCAATCATTCTGTTTCATGCCCCTGATGACCCGGTGATTGCTTTTGCCGAAGGAGAGGCTCTTGCAACATCTGCCGGAAAGGAGGCAATGTTCATCCCATTCAACGGAACTCATGGCGTAAACAGGGAGGTTGATGACAGGATCATCACTCTGGTTTCGCCCCCCTGAAGATGACCCGGAACAACGGTGAACCTTAAGTCAGACACAGATCAATATATACCAGCTTATACTGTAGGATTGTCTCATGAGCGAAGCGGTTGAACTGGACGAAGCACGACGGAAATATGAATTTAAAAAGATGCTTGAGCGTCTGGAGGCAAAGGAAGGGAGTGGAACCGAACTTATATCTCTGTATATTCCTCCTGACAAACAGATCTTTGATGTAACCGCCCAGCTCAGGGATGAGTTTGGCCAGTGTGCGAACATCAAGTCCAAGCAGACACGGACCAATGTCCAGAGTGCTATCTCCAGCATTCTTTCCAGGCTCAAATATTATACAAAGCCTCCGGAGAACGGAATAGCAGTCTTTTGTGGCACCGTCAATAAACACGGGGACCGGCAGGATCTTGAGTGTGATATCGTAAATCCACCTGAACCACTGGGCCTCTACTTATACCGGTGCAGTTCCCGGTTTGAACTGGAACCGCTCCGGGATATGCTTGAGGAGAAGTATGTCTATGGCCTGCTGGTACTGGACAGGCGTGAGGCATACTGGGGATTTTTACGGGGAAACAGAATAGATCCCATCGGTGGTACGACATCGACCGTTCCGGGAAAGCAGCGGAAAGGTGGTCAGTCAAGTGTCCGTTTTGAACGTCTCCGTCTCATTGCCATAAATGAATTCTATAAGAAGGTCGGTGAACGTTCAAGTGAGATCTTCATCAATGAGAAGGACTTTTTTAACCGGTTCAAAGGACTTCTTATTGGCGGGCCCTCTCCGACCAAGGAAGAGTTTGAAGAAGGAAACTTCCTGCATCATGAAGTCCAGAAGCGTATCATCGGACTTTTTGATGTAGCCTATACCAATGAGAGCGGACTTCCGGAACTTGTCGATGCAGCAGAGGATGCCCTGAAGGGACAGGAAGTCATTGAAGAGAAACATCTCATGGACCGGTTCTTTAAGGAACTTGTCAAGGATAACGGGCTTGCTGCATATGGTGAGCAGTCGATCAGGGCAAACCTAGAGATCGGGGCGGTAGACACGTTGCTGCTCTCAGATAAACTGAGAAAAAGCCGCCTCTCCATAAAATGTGACGCCTGTGGATATACTGAAGAGAAGACGGTCCTTATCACTCCAGGTGAGAACCCGGAGGATATCGAACTTGGTTCCTGTCCGAAATGTACCTCTCCGCTGGTGCTTGCAGACTCATCAGATATTGTTGATGAACTAACCTATCTTGCCGACCAGTCCAACAGCAAGGTCGCTATCATCTCTGACGATTTCGAAGAAGGATCACAGTTATTTACGGCATTTGGTGGTATTGCCGCAATTCTCAGATACAGGACCGGATACTGATGTACCTTACAACATGTGACGCAATTGCTGCAATTCTCAGGCAGCATACGGGAAAAGAAGATGTCATGCTGACAGACGGCGGTGACCATGCCGATGTCGCCTCGACCATTGCATTTTCTCTGGCAAAAGAACTTAGGAAAGCTCCCGCTGTCATCGCCCAGGAGATTGCCGGAGCGATCAGTGACAAAATAATGACGGAGACCGGGGCAGAGACACGTGCCGTTGGTCCGTATGTCAATTTCATTTTCGGGGCTGAATACTGCTCAAAAGTACTGGAGCAGGCTGTCCGCGAGGGATATGGAAAGGGTAAGGAGAAATCCGAGCGGGTGGTTCTCGAACACACATCTGCCAACCCGAACGGCCCCCTTCATGTCGGGCATATCAGGAACACCATCATCGGCGATACACTGACCAGATGCTTCCGGAAGGCCGGCTATCCACTTGAAGTCCAGTATTATGTCAACGACATGGGCAGGCAGATAGCCATTGTTGCCTGGGGAATTGCAACCCAGGGAGCTGATATCCATGCCAAAGGGAAAGGCGATCATCTGATTGCCGAGGTATATATTGAGGCAAACCGTCATCTTGAAAAAGATCCTGCCCTGAATGCAGAGATTGACCGGCTCATGCAGCTGGTTGAATCAGGCGATCCCGGTACCATCAGCCAGTTTAAGATCCCGGTAAAACGCTGTCTTGACGGATTCAAGGACACCCTTGCCGCCATGCACGTGAAGCATGACCGGTTCATGTACGAGAGCGACTTTATCCGGAATGGCGATACGGCAAAGGTCCTCTCCCGGATCTCTCACCTGCCTGAAGCACGGATGGAAGAGACCCTCTCCCTTGACCTCTCGGCATATGGATTTGAGAAGAATTACATCCTGAGGCGGTCTGACGGGACCAGTGTCTATGCCGCGCGTGACATCGCATTCCACATCTGGAAGGGCCATAACTTTGACCGGGTAATCGATGTCCTGGGTGCTGATCACAAACTTATCGGGACCCAGCTGCAGGCCACCCTTGATATTCTGGGCGAACGGGTGCCGGAGATCGTCTTCTTTGAGTTCGTCTCCCTTCCTGAAGGATCGATGAGTACCCGGAAAGGAAAATTCATCTCCGCTGATGAACTGATTGCAGAAACCGAGCGACGGGCGATGGAAGAGGTTACGACACGAAGGGCAGAACTCTCCGAAGAGGAACGCAAAAAGATCGCTCACTCTGTTGCAATATCAGCCATCCGGTATGATATCATCCGGACCATTCCGGAGAAGAGCACAGTCTTTGATTGGAAAGAGGCTCTTGACTTTGAAAAACAGAGTGGGCCATATATCCAGTATGCCCATGCCCGGGCCTGCAGTATTCTCGACAAGGTGGAAGCTTACACACCATGTTTTGAAGCAGAAGGAGAAGGGGAGATTGCCCTCACCAAGCAGATCGCCCTGTTCCCGAAAGTCATTACTGAGGTTGTCACAGAACTGAAACCTCATCTTCTTGCCATTTATGCCCGTGAACTTGCCGACATCTTCAACTCATTTTATCATGCAGAACCGGTGCTCAGGGCAGAAGGAAAAGTCAGAGATCGGCGGCTGACCTTGGTTGATGCAACGAGAAATACGCTCAAAGAAGCATTGGAAACGTTGGGAATTGATGCACTCCGTGCAATGTGATCCGTCAAAGAAGGCACTCCGGGGGATGGGATACCAGTTTTTCCACCCCGATTCTTCTGCTGCCCTCAAACCCTGCCTCTGGTGCAAACGATCCCTTTCAGGCGGGGACCAGTGTTATAAGAACCAGTTTTACGGGATAACCAGTCACCGGTGTGTGCAGCTCACCCCGACACTCCGGTGCAACCATACCTGCCTTTTTTGCTGGCGCTCATTTGAGCACGAGTATACCGGTGAAAAAGATCTCATGCCACAGGAGATCGTGTCCCGAATCCCGTTTCTGCAGAAAAAAGCCCTGGGCGGATATAAGGTCTCACCAAAAGTTACCAAAGAGAAATGGGAGGAGGCATTACAGCCTGACCAGTATGCAATCTCTCTTGCAGGAGAACCAACCCTCTATCCGCACCTGCCTGACCTGATTGATCTGCTTAATCAGACAGGAGGCACAACATTTCTCGTATCAAACGGCACGATGCCGGATGTATTGAAACGGTGCCATCCGTACCAGAAGTACATCTCCCTCACCGCCCCTGACCGGGATACCTATCTCAGGATTGCACGACCCCAGGAGGACTACTGGGATCGGGTCCTGGAAAGTATCTCTGATCTCGGACATGAGACCGATGCAGGACGCCGGACTGCCATACGGGTCACCCTTGTCAGGGGGATCAATGATATGGATCCGGAAGGGTATGCACGGATCATTCAGGAGAGCGGTGCACAGTTTGTCGAAGTGAAGGCATACATGCATGTCGGTTACAGCCAAAGGCGGCTTACTATCAAGCATATGCCCCTTCATGACGAGATTGAACAGTTTACGAAGAGAATGCTTCCTCATCTTTCATACAGAGTCCTGGGTGAAAACACGCTGTCACGGGTTATCTGTCTGGAGCGAGATTCATGATATTTGACACAGAAGAGTTTAAAAAGCGGGGGAAAGAGGATTTTGAATCAGCATGGCATGCAGGGCCGTCTGTTCTTACCCCCCCGACAACAGATCGTATCTATCCCCGTCTTACCTATCCGAGGGCACAGGCCCATCCGGTTTTTGAAACAATTCATCGGCTCAGAGAGGCATACCTGGCCATCGGGTTTCATGAGGCGGAAAACCCGGTCATCGTCGATGAACAGGAAGTATACCGGCAGTTCGGACCTGAAGCAATGGCAGTTCTGGACCGGGTATTTTACCTGGGCGGGCTCCCCCGTCCGAATGTCGGAATCGGGAAGGAACAGATTCAGAAGATAAACACAATTCTCGGACGAAGTCTTTCAGAGGATGAGGAAGAATCACTCCGAAAGACCCTTCATGCATATAAAAAGTCAGAGATCGACGGCGATGAACTGGCCTATGAGCTCTCCGGAGTGCTCCATACCGATGACGCCCGGGTTGTTGAGATTCTGGACCAGGTGTTTCCGGAGTTCCGTGCATTAAAGCCCGAATCATCCAGGCAGACGCTCAGGTCCCACATGACGAGCGGGTGGTTTCAGACCCTTGGTGCAATATGGGAGAAAGTCCCTCACCCAATCAGGCTCTTCTCAATTGACCGGTGTTTCAGACGTGAACAGGCAGAGGACTCACACCGCCTCATGAGCTATCACTCCGCTTCCTGTGTGGTTGCCGGGGAACATGTAACCATCGAGGATGGAAAAGCAGTAGCACGGGCACTTTTGTCTGCCTTCGGGTACACTGACTTTGAGTTCAGACCGGATGAGAAGCGATCGAAATATTACATGCCTGATACCCAGACCGAAGTATATGCCGCACATCCTGACCATGGATGGGTTGAGGTGGCAACGTTTGGTATCTACTCTCCTGTCGCCCTTGCTGAATACGGGATTGGGATTCCGGTCATGAACCTCGGACTTGGAGTGGAGCGGATGGCTATGATCATGAACAAGGCAAAAGATGTTCGTGAGCTCTGTTTCCCCCAGTTCTTCCCCATCCGGTATACTGATACCGAACTTGCAGCAGGAGTCTCATTACTCACAGAACCTGCAACAACCCCTGGAAAAAATCTTGTCAGATTACTGATTGATACCGCAGTCGAAAACAGCACCGCGATAGGTCCCTGCTCATTTGTCGCATTTGAGGGAGAGATAGCCGGAAAGCAGATCAGAGTATTTGTCGAGGAGCCTGAAGAGAATGCAAAACTTCTCGGACCTGCCTGCATGAATGAGATCTTTGTCCATAAGGGTGCAATTCTTGGTGTCCCGGACACGGAAAAGTTTGCAGAGGTCAGAAAGAACGGTATTACCACCGGGATTTCATACATCTTCGCTGCCGCATCACAGGCTGCTGCAGAGATTGAGCAGGCAGCACATTTTGGTATTCCGACTACCATTCAGATAAAAATGGCACGACTGCCAGGTGATATTAACCTGAAGATTGAGCCATGGGCCATGCGATACATTACCGATAATAATCTCAAGACCGATGTCAGAGGTCCGGTATTTCTGACTATCAGATCTGAGATCCTTCCCTCTTCTGAAGCATAGATAAGCCCGGGAACCATATTTTTTTTAAAATACCCGGATAATTATACCAATTTAAAGATATTTTTTCATTTGATTTGATTAACCGTATCTGACTCGGAGCGAGGAGTTCTTCCACAATACTTATCTCTCCTGTGCACAATATTCAAACACTCAGGACTGTTTGTACTCCTGATCGAAACATCGGGAAAATATGCTTATCTAGGGGATGAAATGATGGATGGGATTCGAATACTCAGGCCGGCGGCAATGCTGGCTGTTCTGCTCTGTCTGCTGATGATGACGGCAGGGGCAGTACCACCGCTGCCTGCCGAATTTTATGGCAAAGTAACCGTTGACGGAACACCCGCTTCAATTGGTACTGCGCTGATCGCAAAGATCAATGATCAGGTACGAGGAAAACTTGCTCTGTCAACTGCCGGAACATATGGTGGGACCGGCATATTTGATGATAAACTCGTTGTTGCTGCAACAGAAGATGATGTGAAATCCGGTTCGGCAACCATCTCCTTTTACGTAGGGGATAAGAAAGCAGACCAGACCATTCCGTTCGAGCCAGGTGTCGCCAAAGAACTGGATCTGACGGTTGGCAATTTCGGAGCTGACTTTACCGCAAGTCCGACATCAGGAACCGCACCACTTACGGTTCAGTTTACTGATACGTCCACAACCGAGTGGTCAGTCTGGACCTGGGACTTTGGCGACGGTGGAACTTCAGTCATTAAAAACCCAAGCCATGTATACGAGACTCCGGGGACGTACACAGTCAAGATGACCGTGGGATCCATGGGTGGCTCTTACACCGTCACCAAGGATAATTACATAACGGTCACCCAGTCAGGAGGAATTGTTGCTGACTTTACCGCAAACCCGACATCAGGCACGGCCCCACTCACCGTCCAGTTCACCGACACCTCGACCGGAAGCCCGACCATGTGGTCGTGGGACTTTGGGGATGGAACAACGGAAGGAATGCTCGCAAATCCCTCACACACATACCAGAACGCCGGTACATACACCGTGAAACTGACCGCAAGTTCAGCAACCGGTGGTTCCAGCACAAAGACAAAAGAGGGATTCATCACAGTTACCCAGTCTGGTGGAATAGTTGCTGACTTTACTGCAGCACCAACGACAGGCACTGTTCCGCTCACCGTCCAGTTCACCGATACCTCAACCGGAAGCCCGACCATGTGGTCGTGGGACTTTGGGGATGGAACAACGGAAGGAATGCTCGCAAATCCCTCACATACATACCAGAACGCCGGTACATACACCG
>ERZ1645192.4494-NODE-4494-length-11019-cov-62.069865_pt1 | contig 11019 bp, 11 predicted proteins | sample MGYA00575354_ERZ1645192 | MGnify/ENA primary metagenome ERZ1645192 (study PRJEB40844, sample SAMN11349763) | freshwater sediment metagenome | isolation source: river sediment | host: Sediment | place: India: Faizupur Khadar , New Delhi | collected 2017-02-21 ...
GGATCGTCTTGTGCGTTGAGCGGCAATCGCCAACGCCCCATATTCGATGAAACTGCCGGGATCGTATAAGTCCTCAATGTTCGCACGTGCTGTGCGCTGGTTTTTTTGTTTTCTTTTTTTCACCGCTTCGGGTCGGTTTTCGTCCGCGCCGAAAGATTGTCTTTTGATCAGTTCGGCCAGGTCCGCGCGGATCGGGTTTTGACCGGTGTGCTTATTTTCGGCGGATGCGTTTTTTACTGTCGTCTCGTTGGTAGGTTTGTCTGGTTCCATTTGCGTAACACTCTCCTGTTGATTGTGGATCGCCATGTTCCGATTTTTCCAGCAGCGGCGGGAATTTCCTGGAGGGTAACATTCCCGCCGCAGATTTGCATCCTAAATCGCTTCGATTGTGGAGGTCGGTTTAGATGTGATGTTGTAAGTGACGCTGACGACTTCCGGGATATCGTGGGTGATCTTTGCGGCGATCTTTTCCAGCACATCAAATGAAAGCCTCGTGGGCCTTGCAGTGCGCGCGTCCAGACTGTTCCAACAACGGATTTCGATCTGGTTGCCGAAAACCCTTTTGTTCTTGCGCATGCCTGTCACACGGTCTTCATGCAGAATAGCCAGGTACTGAAACGCCTTGACGTCTTTGAGCGCTGCTTCGGTAATGGCGGTTGCTTTCTGGATCAGGGCGATTTTTGCGGGTGTGACTTCGCCAATTACGCGGGCGGCAAGCGCCGGCCCGGGAAAGGGTATCCGGTCGAACATGCCGGGCGGCAGTCCCAGTCCTGCTCCGACTTTGCGCACCCCGTCCTTGCGCAGCTCGATGAGCGGTTCCAGAATTTTGTAGCCGAAGGCTTTTTGCGGATCAATGCCCAGTTGTTCAAATACATTGTGCTGCCGTTTAATACCGGCGACGGTTTCATCCACGTCGGTCAGAATGGTGCCCTGCAGCAGGTACTGGGCTTTGCTTTTGATGACCAGCTTGCCAAAGACGTTTTTGTAAAAGGTTTGCGTGATGGCTTCTCTTTTTTCTTCGGGATCGGTAATTCCTTTAAGGGCGGCAAAAAAAGCCTTGGATGCGTCCACTACTGTGACCTTGATCCCCAGCTTTTTAAAGGCAGCTGCCACTTTCGCTGGTTCGTTTTCCCGCATGATACCGTTGTCGATGATATAGGTTTTCAGACGATTGCCCAGCGCCTTATGTCCCAAGGCGGTGACGACAGCGGAATCCACGCCGCCGGACAAGGCGTTGATGGCCAGGCCGTCGCCCACGGCTTCGCGGATTTTGCGAACCTGATCGTCAATAAATTTTCCCACATTCATATGACTTGCTTTTATTTCTTTCATTTTGATCATAGCGGCTCCTTTTTATGATGGAATAGATTGCAAAATGATTTAAACGAAATTGCTTTGCATTTCAAGCATTAAAGAAAAATAGAACAAAATGATTGCCTGCCGGTCCTGTTCTTGAACATTTTAGTTGTAAATTTGACACGTTCGGTTTACAAATCGGCAGCGATGAAGTACTACCGTTTAAATTCTTTATTCTGATCTGAAAGGAGATTTTTATGGAACCGATTAAAATCATGCCCTGTCTGGATATGAAAAACGGAAGGGTGGTGAAGGGTGTTCATTTTGTCGATATTAAAGAAGCGGGTGATCCGGTGGAGAACGCCTCGTTTTATCAGGCTGAAGGCGCGGATGAACTGGCCATGCTGGACATTGCGGCCACACTGGAAAACCGCAAGACACGTTTAGAATGGGTGCAGAAGGTTTCGGCCGTGTTGAGTATTCCGCTGACGGTTGGTGGCGGCATTGCTTCGATTGAAGATATCGAAATGGTGTTAGGTGCGGGAGCGAGCAAGGTGTCCATGAACAGCGCGGCAGTGAAAAATCCGGACTTGGTGAATCAGGCGGCAAAAAAATACGGCTCGGAAAAAATCACCGTAGCCATTGATGCGAAGAGAAACGTGGCGATGCCTTCCGGGTTTGAACTGGTTGTGTCCGGTGGCACACTGCCCATTGCCAAAGACGCGGTGACCTGGGCGAAAACCTGTCAGGAACTAGGTGCAGGGGTGATTTTGCCCACCAGTATGGACGGAGACGGTACCAAGGCGGGCTATGATATTCCCTTTACTAAAGCCATCTCTTCCGCTGTCACACTGCCGGTGGTGGCCTCCGGCGGCGCGGGCAAACTGGAAGATTTTTATGAAGCGGTTGTCAAAGGAGGCGCCAGTGTTTTACTGGCCGCTTCTGTTTTTCATTTCCGGTTGCTCAAAATTAAGGACGTCAAAGATTATCTGAGGGAAAAAGGGCTTACGGTTGCCTGATGATTAGCAGTGGCCGGCCTTAACTTTTCAACATGATTTGCGCCGTCACAAAGAAAAATTGTGAGTAAGATGGATTAATAGTTGATGGCTCGCAGCTCATAGCGTTAAAGGAAGATATGATGAGCAAAGTAGGCGACTTCTTTTTTGTAAGAAAGCACCATGTTTGCCCTCGCTGGTTGTGCTTTACCTTCGATAACTGGATTCGCAGGCGATTACAAAATCCCGATCAGATCATCAAACCCTATGTCCGAAAGGGTGACACCGTTTTAGATGTTGGTCCAGGCATCGGTTTTTTTACGATTCCTATGGCCCGCCTGGTGGGAGACGACGGACGGGTCATCGGGGTTGACATTCAGGACAAAATGCTTGCCGCCATTTCTAAGAGGGCTCTTAGCGCCGGGGTTGCAAATCGGATCACCACGCAGTTGGCCTCTCCAGTCTCTTTAAATGTTGCGGCACCGGCCGATTTTATTCTGGCTTTCTGGATGGCGCATGAAGTGCCGGATCAGGGAAAATTCTTCACGCAATTGCATCATGCCTTGAAAGATAACGGCAAATTTCTTCTGGCGGAACCCAAACTACATGTTTCCAAAGCGCAATTTGACGCAGCGGTAAGTATGGTGCAAAAGGCCGGTTTCAGATTACTGGATCGTCCGGATATTCCTTTGAGCCTTGCCTCATTATTTGCGAAACGCTAAACAGGCTCGAAGCGGAGCATTATTGGTGGCCTGTCATTAGTTCTAAACTATAATTCTCCAGAGGATAGTTTCATCGATTTCTAATTAACTTTACAAGCTTATCGCCTTATGCTATGAGGCAAAAAAATATGAAAGATTATCTTTTTTCAGGAGAAAGACAATATGTCCGGCCATTCTAAATGGAGCACCATCAAACGGAAAAAGGGGGCGATTGACGCCAAACGTGGTAAAATATTTACCAAAATTATCAAAGAAATCACTCTAGCGGCACGTCTGGGCGGTGGCGATATTGAAGGCAATTCCCGTTTGAGGCAAGCGATAATGGCGGCCAAGGAAGAGAATATGCCTAAGGATAATATTGACCGGGCAATCAAAAAGGGCACCGGCGGCGGCGATGGTGCGGCGTCTTATGAAGAAATTACCTATGAAGGTTACGGACCAGGCGGTGCGGCGGTGATCGTTGATGTCATGACGGATAATAAAAATCGGACTGTGGCTGAAATTCGTCACATCTTTTCAAAACATGGTGGCAATCTGGGTGAAAATGGATGTGTGTCCTGGATATTCTCGAAAAAAGGAAGCATCGTAATCGATAAAAAGCTTATTGGTGAAGACGAACTGATGGAACTGGCACTGGAGGCCGGAGCGGAAGATGTGAGGGCGGAAGGCAGTGAATTTGAAGTGATCACGGAACCGGCGGCTTTTGAAGCCGTGAAAAAGGCCATTGACGCTAAAGGCATCAAACATCTGGAAGCCTCGATCGGCAAGATTCCTTCCAATACCGTGAAACTCGAAGCGGGGAAGGCGGAGTCCATGTTGAAACTCATGGAGAAGCTGGAAGACAACGACGACGTGCAGAATGTTTACTCTAATTTCGACATTGATGAAGATGTCATGGAAAAGTTGAGTTAGGGACCAACACTGATTTTTAACGAAAGCTGATATTTTGCGAATCTTAGGTATCGATCCCGGAAGCGTCGTGACAGGGTATGGAGTGATTGATAAAAGCGGCAATTATCTGCGTCACGTCCTTCATGGTGAAATCAAGCCTCGTCAAGGTTCTCTTCTCTCTGAAGTTTTAATGGATATTTTCAGCAAGCTTAGTGCCGTTATTGTTGAAACAAATCCACAGTCGGTCGGCCTGGAAAATATTTTCTATGGAAAAAATGTCCGCAGTCTGATCCGGCAGGCCCAGGTCCGGGGCGTGGTGATTTATGCCTGTGCCGACAAAGGCGTCCCCGTTTTTGAATATTCGCCACTGGAAGTTAAAAAGGCGGTGGTCGGTTACGGCCGGGCGGAAAAACGCCAGGTGCAGATGATGGTGAAGGCCATCCTGAAGCTCAATGAACTACCGCCCGCGGACGCGGCGGATGCACTGGCCGCAGCCATCTGTCAGGCCAATTTTTTAAAGGAGCAGCCTCTCTGAGATGATCGCCCTGCTATCCGGTAAAATTGCTTATAAGGGAATATCTCATATTGTCGTGGATACACAAGGTGTCGGTTATCGCGTTTTTATACCGCTTACGACTTTTTATGAACTTCCGGAAGCGGGGCAGGCGGTAACCTTGCATATCCATACATCCGTCAAAGAGGATGCGATTAATTTGTTCGGTTTTTACACGCTGCAGGAGCGGGAACTTTTTCAACTGATGATTTCCGTTAGCGGGATCGGCCCGAAAGTGGCGATGAATATTCTTTCGGGCATTACATCATCCGAGCTGCTGGAGGCGATCTCCGGGGGCAATCTGGCTAAATTGATCACTATCCCCGGGATTGGCAGGAAAATGGCGGAGCGCTTAATTTTGGAGCTGAGGGAAAAAGCCATTAAGAAAATGGCGGCGGATCAGATTCCGGTTACCGATGCCCGGCAAAAGCGAAGCGATATGATACGGGAAGATGTACTTTCTGCGTTGGTCAATTTAGGGTATAAAGCCAATGCTGCGAGAGACGCGCTGGACAGGGTTGCCCGCGATGCAGAAGGGGAGTTGGCCATGGATCAACTCTTAAAAAAGGCTTTAAAGATTCTTGGCGGTTGAACGGGTAGGCTCAGGTAACGACAATGGATGGCTATATAAAAAATCCCTTAATTGATCCGATTTGTGCCGAGGACGAAGGCAATCTGGAAAATTCTCTGCGTCCGCCGAAGCTTGCTGACTATATCGGCCAGGACAAGGTTAAAAGCAATCTGTCGATCTTTATTGAAGCAGCCAAGAAGCGGCGGGAGTCGCTTGATCATGTGCTTTTATACGGTCCTCCCGGTTTGGGTAAAACCACGCTGGCTTATATCATCGCCAGAGAATTGGGCGTGGATATTAAGGTGACCTCGGGTCCGGTGATCGAACGCCCGGGAGATCTGGCAGCGATTTTGACAAACATGCACGAACACGAGGTTTTATTTATTGATGAAATTCACAGGCTCTCTCATGTTGTGGAAGAAATTTTGTATCCGGCCATGGAAGATTTTCACATCGATATCTTAATCGGACAGGGGCCGTCGGCCCGGTCGATGAAACTCGACATTCCTAAATTCACACTGGTGGGTGCGACCACACGCGCGGGGTCTCTGACGTCCCCGCTGCGCGATCGTTTTGGTATGCATTTTCGACTTGAATTCTATTCACCGCAAGAGCTTTCCGTGATTATTCAGAGATCTGCCAAAATTCTGGACGTCCAGCTTACCGGTACAGGCGCGGAAGAGCTGGCCAAGCGGGCGCGCGGTACGCCCCGCATTGCCAACCGACTGCTCAAGCGGGTTCGCGATTACGCGGAAGTGAAAGGCGATGGAACCGTTGACGGAAAAATCGCCCGCGAAGCGCTCGATGCTTTTGAAGTGGACCAAAAGGGTTTTGATCAGATGGATCGTAAACTGCTTCTGGCGTTGATTGAAAAATTCAACGGAGGCCCGGTCGGTGTGGAAAGTTTGGCGGCTGCTATCGGTGAAGAGAAGGTGACGATTGAGGATGTTTATGAACCCTATCTGATTCAGGAAGGCTATCTGCAAAGAACGGCGCGGGGCCGGATGGCCTGTTCCAAAGCCTATGAACATTTCGGTTTGAAAGCGTCGGGCGCTCAAAAGGAACTATTTTAATCCCGGAGTTAATTTATTTCATGAAGCTGCTCATGCATATCTGCTGCGGACCTTGCACGATCTATCCTCTCAAGGCATTGAGAACGCACGGCCATGATGTGACCGGTTTATTTTACAATCCCAATATCCATCCCTATCTGGAATATTCGCGCCGCAAGCAAAGCCTTCAAGACTATGCTGAAAAAATCCTTTTAAATGTCATCTGGCCTGAAGGTTATCTTCTGGAAGAATTTTTGAGGCAGGTAGCGTCCCGGCCTGAAGACCGCTGCGCCTATTGCCTGAGTGATCGATTAAGATTTACGGCCCAGCAGGCCAAAAAAGAAAATTATGACGCCTTCACCACGACATTACTTTACAGCCGCTATCAGAAGCATGATTTAATCCATCAGCTTGGCGAAAGTCTGAGCCAACAGCTGGGGATTCATTTTCATTATCAGGATTTCCGCAGTGGCTGGAATGAAGGTGTTAAGCTTTCCAAGGATTTGGGAATGTATCGCCAGCCTTATTGCGGTTGTATTTATAGCGAAAAAGAAAGATTCTATAAGTAACTCTTCATTTTCCGGTGCGTGTTCCCCATTTAACCAAGTGTGTTGTTTCGAACACAAGAGATGTCGATATCTGGAAACCAGTCTGTCACTGGATCTGTAAAATACCAGTAAATACATATTGTTTATTAATTTATTCCCATTTCTGACGTTTGGCATAATTATTGCTGAACTATAAATCCTAATAAAATTAAGGTTAAATATGCATTTACAACGTACTCTGAAAAAACAGATTTTTTGCTCCAGTATCGGTTTACACACTGGCCGTAAAGTTAACATGGTGATTAAACCGGCCCTTGTTGATACCGGCATCATTTTTGTCCGGAAGGATCTGCCGAATGCCCGACCCATTCCGGCTGACTTCAAGATGGTTTGTGATACAACCCTGGCCACATCTCTCGGCTCCAATGGTGTCACAGTATCCACCGTAGAGCATATTTTATCAGCTTTCAGTGGAATGGGGCTCGATAATGCCGTCATTGAACTCGATTCTTTTGAAGTGCCGATCCTGGACGGAAGTGCTCGCCCGTTTGTCAATATGCTTAAGGAAGCGGGAACATGCACCCAAGGTAAATTCAAAAAGATGCTGGTCATAAAAAAACCCGTTTCTGTGAAAGAAGGGGAGGGTCGTGCCATGCTCCTGCCTTCTGAAGAACTCAAAATAACTTATGATATTGATTTTGCTCACCGAGCCATCGGCAAGCAATCCTATAGCTTCATATTTTCCGATAAAAACTATGAGGATAAAATTTGCAGCGCCCGAACATTCGGTTTTCTAAAAGAAGTTGAATTTCTTCAGGCCAAGGGACTGGGGTTGGGTGGATCGCTGGATAATGTGATTATTCTCGATGACGAAAAAATTATCAACAAAGACGGCCTTCGGATGCCTGATGAATTTGTCAAACATAAAATTCTGGATGCCATTGGTGATCTATTTTTGCTGGGGATGCCGATTATCGGACATTTTGTGGCGTACAAATCGGGTCATCGGCTGAACAATCTTTTATTGCGGGAACTCATGCGCCATGAGAGCAGTTGGGAGATTCTCACTGAATACGACCAAAAAAAATCAGCGAAACTCACATCCTGCAAGATTCCATCCTTTACTATTCTGGATGCTGTGCCAATTTGATCTTTGTACAAAATCATCCATATCCTTTGCGGTCCTTAAATTAACCTTGATTTTTAACGCCAGGTTACCTAGTATACTTCATTAAAAATTTAGCAACATTACAAAATGGCTTTCGTGATAATTTTGCCGCGGCCGATAGTTTTGGCCGGAGATCGAGATGAACGGTATGCACTTGTTACCAATGTCGATTGAAATTTGCCGGAAATGCAATGAACTTGTTCTCATAGGAAGATAATGGTTAATATGAAAAATAATATCAGTTTTGCGGTGAAGGTACTGAGTGTCTGTTTATTGATGATACTTACAGCGTTAGTCTTGCCGGTTACGGCGAGGACGAGTATCATGCCTCGAATGGTTGATACCTTAATAACCAGCAATACGGAAAACGTGCTTTTATACGCAAGGCTGGTGGATTGTTTTAAGCCGGAGATGGAGACTGCAATTTTAGCCGGCGTTCCCGCCGTTTTTACGCTTCAGTTGGATGTCTATCAGGAAAGGTCTTATGTGTGGAATAAACATATTATCAGTAAAGAAGTTCGTCGCGTCATCAAATACGACAACTTGAAAAAAATATTTTCAATTACCACGAGCGGCGTCAATCAGCCTGTAATTTTTCCGGATTTTGCAAGCGCTCAAAAAGCCATGGCGGATTTGAATGGAATTTTTGTCATTCCTATTGCGCATTTGTCCAAAGGCAATAATTATTACACCGAGGTCAAGGTTAAAATTGACAGAGTGCGGCTGCCTTTTAATATGGAATATGTATTATTCTTTGTCTCCTTGTGGGATTTTGAAACACCGTTGTATAAAATTAGGTTTTCCTATTAATCAGCAATCTCTATTTCTGCGGGAAAGTTGATCCAATCCAGTGATGAAAATTAAAAAAAAATCCAGAAGAGTTGCCCTTGATGAAAGCGAATTAAAAAAACGTCGGCGTGAAGGCATTCTCATACTGGTTGTCGGCAGCCTGGCGATTGTTTTTACAATCCTGGCCAGTCAAATGTCGTCCCGAAAAGAACTGCCGATATCAGCCAACATTCTAGTTTATGGCCTGACCAGTATCAATATTATGCTGATCCTGCTTCTATTTTTTCTTATTGTCCGCAATATTTTTAAATTATTTTCCGAGCGTCGCAAGGGCGTCATTGGCTCCAAGTTACGCACCAAATTGGTTGCCGCTTTTGTCGGTTTGTCTCTTGTCCCGACTATTTTACTTTTTTTATTTGCCCTTAATTTTCTTTCATACTCCATTGAGTTTTGGTTCAATCTTAAAATCGGCGATGCCTTGAACAGGTCGCTGGAAGTTGCCCAAGTGTATTACACACAAGCAGAGGAATTGGCCAAGTTTAACGCCCGCCAAATCAGTGAGGATATCACCAAAAACCGTCTCTATGACGCGGATAGAACGGACTATCTTAACAGTTTGCTCTCTCAACGCCAGAAGAGTTATAAAGTTGGAAGAGTGGAAGCCTATTTTGATTTTAAAGGAGAAAGCATTACTTTTGCCGATGCTGAAAATTCCTTACGGACGCCTGTTAATCTGTCGCCGAAAATGCTGGAAGATATTTATTCCGGCAAGGAAATATCAACAGTAGCCCCCACCAGTGCCGGGGAGGCGATCGTCGGTGTTGCGCCGGTTTTTTCTTACGCCGTTCCCACGGAAGTCATCGGTCGTGTTTCCGTTAGTTACAGCGTTCCGCAGGGATTTGTCGATAAACTGCGGAGTATTGCCAACGCCTCTGAGCAGTATGGACAGATTAAGCTCTTGAAAAATCCGATTAAATTTAATTATGTTGTAATCTTGTCGATCGTAACCCTGTCGATCATCTTTCTGGCGACATGGTTTGGTCTATCGCTTGCCAAGAGTATCACGAATCCCATTCAGGATCTCGTTTCAGCGACCAATAGAATCACCCAGGGCGATCTGACAAGTCGAATTGATATCGAGGCTGATGATGAAATCGGGCTGCTGGTCAAATCATTCAACTCGATGACGGATGATTTGCAAAAAAGCAAAATGGGACTGGAAGAAGCCAATATCTCTCTTGAAGAGCGGCGTAAGTATATGGCCGCCGTTTTGCGCAACGTTTCCGCAGGGGTTATTTCAGTCGATAAAGATCATATGATAACCACAATTAACCGCGCCGCGGAAACTATGTTCGAGATTGACGCCTCTCAATTTCTTTCACGGGATTATCGCGATCTTTTACATGATGAACATCTTGTTCTGTTGGATGCCTTTTTGCTGGAAATGAAGGAAAGTAATGAGCGGATACTGCAAAAACAGTTGGAGTTAATGCTACGGGATAAAGTTTTAACAGTACTGCTGACGTTGACAACCATTGAGGATGAAGAGGGCAACGATTCCGGAATTGTTGTCGTGTTTGAAGATTTGACGGAATTGCAAAAGGCGGAACGCGCCGCTGCCTGGCGGGAAGTGGCCAGACGTATGGCGCACGAAATTAAAAATCCACTGACACCCGTGCAACTTTCTGCGCAGAGACTTCAGCGTAAATATGGTGACAAATTGGGAGAGGAAGGCTCGGTTTTTAAGGAATGCACGCAGACCATCATCGATCAGGTGGAAGTGCTTAAGAATCTGGTCAATGAATTTTCCCGTTACGCGCGTATGCCTGTGACAACACTTGTTCCCAATGATCTCAATGCGGTTGTGTCCGAAGCTGTGACGCTTTTCGTGGATGCCCACAAGGATATTAATTTTGAATACCGTCCTGCGGAAGGATTACCAAGATTCAATCTGGATGCTGAACAGATCAACAGGGTGATGATTAATCTACTGGATAATGCCGTGGCTTCCATCAACAAGAAAACGGGACATATCGGGGTCATTATTCGGTATGATGAGCCGAACAAGAAGGTGACCGTTGCCGTTGCCGACGACGGCGCCGGTGTCCCGGCGAGTTATAAGCGGAAAGTATTTGATCCGTATTTTTCAACCAAGAAATCAGGAACGGGGCTCGGCTTGGCTATCGTCAGCTCGATTATATCGGATCATAAAGGTCAGGTCAGTGTCAATGACAACTACCCGACAGGAACAATTGTATCTTTTCAGTTGCCGGTTTTAGAAGTTTAATTTATACATAAAAATAAAGTTGAGTGAACCTAATGAATGAAACCATTCTTGTTGTAGATGATGAAGTCAGCATCTGTCAGTCGTTGAAGGCTATTCTGGAGGATGAAGGTTATCAGGTCCTTGTAGCGGGCAGCGGCGAAGAGGCGA
>ERZ1645192.4496-NODE-4496-length-11018-cov-13.032564_pt1 | contig 11018 bp, 8 predicted proteins | sample MGYA00575354_ERZ1645192 | MGnify/ENA primary metagenome ERZ1645192 (study PRJEB40844, sample SAMN11349763) | freshwater sediment metagenome | isolation source: river sediment | host: Sediment | place: India: Faizupur Khadar , New Delhi | collected 2017-02-21 ...
TTCTCGCATCGCGAGAACAGTGGCCTTGTCGGACGGCCAGTGGACACCACACTGAAGATCCGCTTCCTGCAAGCCGACTTTGGCGTGGATTGACCGTAGAACACGGACGTGTTCATCGGTTCCATGATGAGAAGCACATAAAATGGCAAGCTCTTCTTCCGTGAGACCAAAGTGCTCCGGACCGCCATCCTCCACGAACGGAAGAGCCTGAAGCGGTTTCATCGAACTGCGCGGAAAGGTAAGCAGGTTTGGGTCTCCAAGAGAGGTCAGCAGGTTCCCTGAAGAATCAACCACTGCCATCGACCCAAAGTGGATACATTCAGTGATGCCACCCCTGGTTAACTCAACCACCGCTTCATAGCCTGTTTGTTTGTCTGCCATTCCTTTTTCTACCTACCCCTGGTTTAGTTCGTAATAAGTTGTAAGACCCCATCGCAGGCGATTGAAGAACAGTTCGCCTTCCGCCGGAGAGTATTCGATGCGTTTTAGAATACGCGGAATTAATTCGAGATAGGTATCCAGGTCTGCATTCTTTTCTTTTAGTGTGGCGATTGAGTTCTCGATGAAAGACATCAATTTTCCCATCGTCCTGACCTGCTCCTGGGTGACCAAACCTGCCCGCGAAGACACAATTTGGTAACCTTTGTAGGCACGTGAAGCCAGCAGCTTCATATCTGCCGCCCAAGCAGCTGGATTGGAATATGCCAAAAATGGGGGTTGGTTCACCATGACGCTGTCGCCCACAAAGATCACCTTTTCCTTGGGCAAAATCGCCCAGATCCCGGCCACATTCGACCCTGGATGATGCTCAAGCAAGACGTCTGACCCACCAAAGAATAGGTTCATATTTTCGTCAAAACTGATCTCGGGTGAGAACGGTCGGGAGGTTGAGCCGATCATTTCATGGCTGTCACCTGCTCCAAGCAACTCCTCCTGTAATTTGACCGCTTGTTGGCGGGGTTTTGCAGGCAGAAGGTAATCGGATTGAGAAACAACAATACAATCACAACCTTTAGCGCTCAAAGTACGGTCGTACTGGGTGTCCAGCAGCACCAGGAATATAGCCTCAGACTTGCCTGTGCGGCTTCCCCAGTTTTTTGGTTCATCAGTGCGATATGGGGAATCGATCAGGATGGTTCCATCCTTGGTTTGGATGATCCCGGTATATAGGCCTAATGCGTTTTGCTGGATCGAGACAGTGGGGGTTAATTCCTGCATGGAGACTCCTTTTTCTACTGCCGCTCATTATAGCCAAAGTCAGGGAGAATCGCCAACAGAAGACCGTTTAAGGCTGGCACATCGGGATTTCCGACTTGCCAAGTATTTTCGCGTTCAACTCAAAACCAAGATATGGTGACGGGTCCAGGGTGTTGTTGATGTCCAGTTCATTCAGGTAATGCCCATTACCATCATCCCTGACGATCGAGAAATGTAAATGCACTCCCACCGGTCGGGTTGGATTGCCAGAGTAGTCCCCCTGGAACCCCAGCAGATCCCCAGCAAAGACGGATTTATCGTGAGTTCCCGGTGGAAACGCGCTCTCAATAAAGGAGTTACCATCCGGATCTGCCAGGTGGGTCATGTAAAGCCAAATCTGTCTGCCAGGGTTCAGCGGATCTTGCGGGATGCGGATGATCAGGCTGGATTTCCAACCATCCTCGCGGGTAACAAAGCCATCATAAGGGGCGTAAACAGGGGTTTTGCCTGCGTCGGTTCCACCAAAAATGTCAATGCCCTGATGCCGGTTGAAGAGTTTGAATGAATCATCCCACAAGTAGCCGATGAAGCCCTTACTCGGCATCAAAAATGGCGCGTCACCGCATCGAGTCAGAGCCTCCACTTCGTATTCAGGGTATTGCTTCGGGTTTCGCAGGAAATTGATCACCATCCTGTTACGTCCGCCCAGGTACGTTCGTCCGAGCAGGTAGAAACCTGCCAGGCCGATCATTCCAGATACCAACAGAACGGCCAGGCAGGCTTTACGGTTTACTTTGTGTGGTTTTCTCAAGTTATTTTCTTCCATGCCGGCTGATTATAATGTCGTTTTTGAATCGCTTCTTACAAACCTTGACTCTTCGTTTGATATCTGATCCGGGAGTATTTAGAATCCTAATTGGAACAAATCCATAGTGCAGTTCGTCTTGATTGTTGTAAGTCAAGTTTAAGTCAAGTAAAGGAGTTAAAAATGAACAAGAAACGTATATTTGTGATCGTCATGCTGTTAACCTTGATGATTCCAGCATTCGCAGGCATCAGTAAGGCTCAGGCAGCATATCCAAGTTTTACTATTAGCGCAGTCAAGAAAGACGTGTCGGTAACCATTCTGACACAGGACATGCCCAAGAACCTTGATTGGAAGGTCCTTATGGGCGAATACAACACCCGCGGTGAAAAAGGCATTGAAGTAGCCACATTCAATTCCGGCGCTGGCGGTTCCATCTCGGCTACTTTCGATATTCCAGCCGCCCTCAAAGGTCGGGCGATGATCTCGATCCGTATTGAGAGCCTGACCGGCGGTTATTACTACTACAATTGGTTCTGGAACGATGAGGATAATGGTACCTGGCCGACCCCGGCGCCGACCACCACTCCAGCTCCGACCACAACTCCCGCGCCAACCAGCACACCTGCTCCGGCTGTGAAGTATCCTTACTTCAACATCGTTGCAGTCGAAAAGGACAAGACTGTTTCTGTGGAAGGCAAAAACTTCCCTGCCAACACCGAGTTTACAGTCCTGATGGGCAAGATGTGGACGATGGGCATCAAAGGCACAGAAGCCGGCACAATCAACAGCGGACAAGGCGGCGACTTGAAAGCCACTTTCAACATTCCGCCTGACCTGGCTGGGCTGGTTCGGATCTCCATCCGCTTGGAGGCAAAGACCGGCGGCTGGTATGCTTACAACTGGTTCTGGAACTCCTCAACCACTAAGTAACCAGACACAATCTTAGATTTCAGGACCGTTTTTTTCCCGGTCCTGATTTTTTTATTTGACCAGACAATGTGGTATCATTTTGCGCGACCATGAACAACAAGATTACGATTATTGAAGGACCAACTCCTGTTTTTGAACGCCTCTCGGGTGATGCTGAACACCGGGATGAGCTCAGCTGGGCAGTTGGCATTTTGGAAGGTCCGTACCTCTACGACACCTTTCTGACCACCTTGCGCACTTTCGACAGCAATAAGCTGTTGGAACGTTGCAAGGCTACCTGGGAAACCCGGCAGACCATGTTCCTCGAATATAAGGACGAGATCGGGCTGCGCAAGGAAGATCCCATCATTGCAGCCCGGGCACTTACCGTGGAAGAAGGCGATATGTTGCTGCTCTGGGTCAGGCGCGAGCTTGACAGCGAACACGCCAATGATTTCGTCGACTTCGACGACCTGGAAGACTGAAAGCCACCCGCCTCGATAGAAAGCAAAAACCACCCAAAAGGTGGTTTTTTTATGCCCCAGGAGGGAATCGAACCCCCAGCCTAGGCGTTAGGAGTGCCTCGCTCTGTCCATTGAGCCACTGGGGCGCGCAGAGATTATATCACTGCTAAGGCAGATAGTCCCATGGACTGACTGGAACTCCAGCATAACGGATCTCAAAATGCAGGTGGGCACCTGTGGAATTGCCGGTGGAGCCTGCCGTGCCAATCACGCTTCCCTGGAAGACGTTGTCACCGCAATTGACAGAAATATTTTCGAGGTGCTCATACCAGGTGGTGAAACCATTGCCATGATCGATGATTACAAAATTGCCATAACCGCCGTTCATCCAACCCGCATACACCACCGTGCCGCTGTCTGCGGCGAATAACGCCGAACCAATACCTGCTCCGATATCAATACCATTATGCCCAGGACCAAAGTGGTTTCCCGAGATCATGTGTACCGCTGAAGGCCAGATAAAGTAGCCATTACCCATCAGACCAACACCCGCAAGGGAACAAGCACCTGGTCCGGAAAATCCGCTGATCAGATTTCCACTTTCATCGGTTGTGACCCCGGCAAAGGTGATATTGACTAATTCACGGTTTCCACCCGGCACCATCACGACCGTACCTGGGGTGATGTTAGGATTTGAAAGGTCAAGATCGTTTCCGATGAAAAGCAGGATGTCTTGGATATTCGCGCCATAACGGGAAGCAACCGAACTCAGGCTGTCCCGGCTGCGCCAGGTGTGCAGAATGCCGTTTGTCGGTGGAATGGTGAGGACCTGCCCGGGCATCAGGTTGTCGGATTGGTCTTGCAGGATGTCGTAGTTGGCGTAAAGCACCGATTCGACGCTCAGGCCAAACTTGTTTGCAATACCCCAAACAGAGTCTCCGCTTTGCACAGTATAGGTAATGGGGATGGTACGCAACTCAGTTGAGATCTCGGTATTAGGATCTGATTCGCGAATCAAGCCGTTGATTTCTTGGGTTGGCGAGAAGGCTGGCAACGGCACTTCAAGTACCGCGGGATTATCCGAAGGCAAGGTGCCAACCTGAACGCCCGTTTGGTAGTTCGCCATGGATTCGGCAATTTTCGGCTGCCAGAACAAGAATGAGATCAAGCCAGCGCAAACTGCCGCGACGAGAATCCAACCAATTGCCCCCAATAAGCGTCCCGAGGAGGGTGACGCCTTCGTAATATCCTTCTGTGTCATGAGCTATTCACTAATCCTGCGGCAGACCTTACATGTCTGCCAGGTTCTCCAGGAACTCCGCATTCGTCTTGGTTTTTTCCATTTTTTGCAGGATTGCCTCAGTGGCAACCGCGGTATCCATGCCTGCTCCCTGGGGAGGGCTGGAAACCATCTGCAGGTACATTCTACGCATCAACCAGACTCTTTGCAAGGTTTCAGGGCTCATCAAGAGGTCCTCACGGCGCGTGGATGACTTTTCGATATCAATCGCGGGGAAGATGCGGCGCTCCTGCAGGCGGCGGGAAAGGATCATTTCCATGTTGCCGGTGCCTTTGAACTCTTCATACACAACGTCATCCAACCTCGAGCCGGTATCCACCAGCGCTGTGGCTATGATCGTCAGGCTGCCGCCATCTTCAAGGTTGCGTGCTGCGCCGAAGAAGCGTTTAGGAGGATAGAGCGCGGAAGGATCCATACCGCCGGAAAGCGTACGCCCGGAGGGATTGACAACCATGTTATAAGCACGCGCCAAACGCGTCAGGGAATCCATCAGGATGACCACGTCCAGTCCGTTTTCCACTAGGCGCTTTGCGCGATCCAGTGAGATCTCTGCCATCCGAACGTGGGAGTTGACCGGTTCGTCAAATGTGCTGGCAATCACTTCTGCTTCCACGGAGCGATCCATATCGGTCACTTCTTCAGGGCGCTCACCGATCAAGGACATGATCTGGCGCACTTCAGGGTTGGTGATACTGATGGCATTCGCGATGTCTTTCAGGATCGTAGTCTTGCCAGCTTTTGGCGGCGAGACGATCATTGCACGCTGTCCACCACCGATTGGGGCCACCAGGTTGATCATGCGGGTGGCCAGGTTGAGCGGATCGTGTTCCAGGCTGAGTAGTTTGTTGGGAAAGATTGGGGTGAGATTCTCGAATTTTGGGCGCTTTCGGGCTTCATCAGGGGTCAATCCATTGATCGACTCAACTTTGAGCAAACCGTGGTGACGCTCAGACTCGCGTGGCGGTCTGACGTGCCCGATGACCAAATCGCCCGATCGCAATTCATAACGGCGTAACTGTGCCTGGGAGACATAAACATCTTCCGCGCCAATGCGATAGTTTGCGCGCAAGAATCCAATTCCTTCATTCATGATCTCAAGCACGCCACCGCGCATTTCGAGACCTTCAGCCTCAGCCAGAGATTGAGCGATCTTTACGATCAATCCTTCGCGTTTTAGCCTGTTTGAATTTGGTATATTGAGATCTTTTGCAATTTTTGAAAGTTGTTTGACGGTTTTCTTTTCGAGTTCGAATATATCCATGTTTCACTCACCACGTTATGCCATACTTTCCACCCTCCCAAAGGACTTGTACAAAACTTAAGGGACCGACAATTCCAAAAGACTAAAGCAGCACAAATTCCATTTAATTATCAAGGATTGTATTAGAGGATGGCGGGGTTGATTTTTAGAAAGTTAGTAGTATAGAAAGATTATAACAGTATTATTCGATTATGCAAGCCAAACAAGCAAAACCTTTTTCAAAAAACGTCTCTTTTTCAAGCTTCCACAGCAGCAAAGGCGCGCATGCTATAATTTAAAGACTAACGGAAAGTGAGTAGTATTGTAATGGCGCGGAGTACAACCACAAGTAAAACCAAAAAATCGTCCGGGACAAAGAAGAAGTCCACCACCACACCCAGGACGCCAAGCCGTGCCCGTAAGAGCACCCCACAAGCTTCCCGTTCCAGGACTTCCACTTCCACCAGAACTACGACTCCACGCAACAAGGTCATCCAACCTGCGCCACAACCTCTCTCGGCTGAACGTAAAGTCGACATTGCCGGGATTGTTCTGATTGTGATCGGGCTTCTGACCCTCCTGAGCTTGATGACATCCTACTCTGGTGGCATCACCCAGGCCTGGACGAATTTCTTACTGCGTTGGATGGGCTGGGGTGCGTACGCCCTCCCGCTTGTGCTGCTCCTGATTGGAGCCTGGTTCCTGCTTTCCAAGATGGACCGGTTCCCTGGGGTTTCTTCAGAAAGAGTGATCGGGGTCGTACTCATTTTCTTCAATTTGCTGACCTGGTTTCAGTTACTGGACGTCAGTTTCGGTGGCGTATCCACACCTCCTGGCGGCGGGATGCTTGGCGGAGCATTTTACCGCGCGTTGGAAAACGGACTGGGCAAGGCAGGCACGATCATCGTCCTGATTGCCTGGTTACTCGTGGCACTCGTTCTATTGATTGACCTCTCCATGTCTGACCTGGTGAGCTGGCTTGCTGAAAAATATAAACACAGCCATTCAAGATTTGCGCATTTAATCCGGAAAAAAGCTGAGCAACACCGTCAGAAAGTGGAAAGAGCTCAGGAATTTACTGATCTCGAAGAACCGGAGATCGCACAGCAACAGGCAAATACTCCCGATCTTGGCGTTAGCCCATCCGTCCCAAGCGGTATAGAGAGTGACAAACCTGCGCCAGAAAAAACCTGGATATTACCCGAACCCGAAGAGATCCTCAACCCGGTTCAGACAGCCCCGGTTGATGAAGAATCCGATGAAGACAAGGCACGCGTAATCGAAGAAACCCTGAGATCGTTTAACGCGCCAGGCAAGATCGTCGAGATCAGGCGCGGTCCAACCATCACCATGTTTGGCGTGGAACCGGAATACAACGAGAACCGGACAGGGCGAACGCGCGTCCGTGTGAGCAACATCACCCGCCTTGGGGATGATCTTGCGATGGCACTTAAAGCATCACGCATCCGCATCCAGGCGCCCGTTCCAGGCAAAGGCTACGTTGGCATCGAAGTGCCTAACCTAAAAACCAGCATGGTATCCATGCTCGAACTCGTAACAAGCCTGCCTTATCAGAACCACAAATCACAGCTCAAATTCGCCCTCGGTAAGGATGTTACCGGCACTCCAACGACCGCAGACTTGACTGCCATGCCTCACCTCTTGATCGCGGGTACAACCGGTTCCGGTAAGTCGGTCTGTGTGAACTCGATCCTGACGGGCTATTTGCTCCATCTCAATCCAGACCAACTGCGATTGCTGCTCGTGGATCCAAAAAGAGTGGAGTTCTCGGTGTATAACGGCATCCCGCACCTGCTCACAGATGTGATCATGGACCCGGAGAAGGTTGTAGGCGCATTGCAGTGGATGCTGCGAGAGATGGACCTGCGCTACCGTATTTTTGAGAATTTCGGCGTGCGGAATCTCGAGGAATACAACAAGAAAGTTGTTACTGAAGGCGGGAAGAAATTGCCCTACATCGTCGTCGTCATCGACGAACTGGCAGATATGATGCTGCTCGCGCCGGACGAGACCGAGCGCTGCCTGACCAGGCTTGCTCAGCTGGCGCGTGCCACCGGCATCCACCTGATCATAGCCACACAGCGTCCTTCAGCGGACGTCATCACCGGTTTGATCAAGGCCAACTTCCCGGCGCGAATTGCTTTTGCAGTCGCCTCAAACGTCGACAGCCGTGTCATCCTGGACCAGCCGGGCGCGGAAAGGCTGCTCGGTCGTGGGGATATGCTCTTCCAGGCTCCAGACGCGCCAGCGCCAGTGAGGTTGCAAGGCGCTTTCGTCTCAGAAGAAGAAGTTTCCCGGTTAGCGCGCTTCTGGCAAGCACAATCGGTCGCCAACGGGGCACCGGAACGCCCGGATAAAGCGCTTTATACCAGCGGTAATGCCCTTCCACTGACCCAGGAACCCCTTTGGAAGGAACTCCAGAAAGATCCGGATGAAGACCCTCTGACCGAGGAAGCTCTGCGGATCATCCGCAAAGAAGGTCGGGCTTCCGTATCAATGCTGCAACGGAAACTCCGCATAGGCTACACACGCGCGTCCCGCTTGGTTGAAAAGCTGGAAGAAAAGGGTATCATTAGTGCAGCCCATCCTCAAACGGGCACGCGAGAAGTCCTGGACTGGGGCGATTACCCCCCACTAAAGGAAGACTAAACCTTTTTTGCCCATCCTCACAGCGATGCAAGAGGTTTCTTCGCCCGATATTTGTATTGCGGGTTGCAGGAATTTGATTCTAGGTCTATAATCAGTCCCAAATCTTAATTCGGAGTTCATTCAATGTCAGACAACGACGCCATTAGTAAGCAGGAGCAAAACCAGGAGAGTAATCAGGAAAACGAAAAAGAACAAACCATGGAAAGTTTGATGGGAGAGTATTCTGAAGATTTCTCCTTCCAAATGCCAGTAGCGGGCGAAATCCGCGATGGCATCATCGCCAGCATCTCAGGATCGCAGATCCTGGTCAGTGTTGGAGCCAAGTCTGAGGGACTCATCGTCGGTAAAGAATTCGAGGCGATTCCCGCAGAATTACTTGCAACTTTCGAGGTTGGTAAAGCCATCCCGGTCTTCGTGGTCACCCCACATGATCAGGACGGAAATCTTATTCTTTCGTTTGTTCGCGCGGTGGAAGAACAAAGCTGGATCGACGCTGAAGCCGCCCTGGCATCTGGCGAGAGCTTTGAGTCAACTGTTGTTGGTTATAACAAGGGTGGGCTTTTGGTACCGTTGTCTACGATACGCGGCTTCATCCCTGCTTCCCAACTCAGCCTGAGCCGAAGGTTAACCATGACCGGTGAAACCCCCGAAGCCAAATACAAGAGCTTTGTCGGTGATGCCGTCACGGTTTGTGTTATCGAAGTCGACCGGGAACGCCATCGCCTGATCCTTAGCGAGCGCGCAGCCAGCACCGAAACTCGCGATCAGATTCGCGACAAGGTCCTGGAAGAACTCGCCGAAGGCGAAGTTCGCAAGGGTCGTGTCACCAGCCTCGCAGATTTTGGCGCTTTTGTCAACATTGGCGGAGCAGATGGCTTGGTCCACATGTCCGAAATTTCCTGGGACCGTGTGGTCAATCCCACCGAAGTTCTGAAAGTCGGTGAAGAAGTCCGCGTGAAGATCATCAGCATTGACCGCGAACGCCGCCGCATCGGTCTCTCCATCCGCCAATTGCTTGGAGATCCATGGTCAGAGCAGGTCAAGAACCTGAAAGTTGGCCAGTTGGTTGAAGGCGAAATAACCCGCCTGACCAGTTTCGGCGCTTTTGCCCGCCTGAACGTGCCCGGTGACCTCGAAGGTCTGATCCACATTTCCGAGCTGAGCGACCGCCGCGTTGATCATCCCAAGGAAGTCGTCAAGGTTGGCGATGTGGTCACCCTGCGTATCCTGAAGATCGAAGATGAAGATCATCGCATTGGTTTGAGCATGCGCCGCGTGGATTCACCCGCTTACGCTGACTCCGACTGGAAATCCCTCGCCGCTGATTTTGACCTGACCCCCAGCACTGAAGGTGAGACCATCGCCACGATGCTCGGTGAAGCAGCTCCCGAAGTTGCGGAGGAAACCACCGAGGTGGTTGAACCTAAGGCTGACGAAGAAGTCAAAGAAGACTAATTTCATAATGAAGAGAAGCGCCGGCAAAAACCGGCGCTTTTTGATGCCCATGACTTTTATTCTCGACGCACACCAGGACCTTGCCTATAACATGACCGTTCTTGGTCGTGATTACAGCTTGCCGAACGCCCAAACCAGGTTGCGGGACCATAAAAACGGCATGGATGTACATGGCGGAGGGTCCCTGCTTGGCTTGCCTGAATACAACGCCGCCAACGTGGGACTGGTATTTGGTACGCTCTTTTCGGTACCTGAACGCCGATGCAACCCAAACTTTTTTGGCGAAGAGTGCTACAGCACACCTGTTGAAGCCCATCGCATCTACTGGAACCAGCTGGATCACTACCATAAACTCGCGGATATCCGATCGGATGCCTATCGCCTGGTGCTCACCAGACAAGATCTCAAAAGCCACCTGGACCTTTGGCAATCCCAACCGGGCAGCTTAAAGCCCATTGGCATTGTTCCGCTGATGGAAGGCGCGGAAGGGATCGTGGATTTGGGTGAGCTTCCAGCCTGGTGGGAACGTGGTCTGCGGATCATTGGGTTAGCGTGGGCTGGCAATCGTTTTTGCGGTGGAACAGGCGAACCCGGCGGACTGACTGCCGTTGGCAAAGACCTGATCCGCGCGATGGCTGAGGTTGGCTTTGTGCTCGATCTTTCCCACATGGACGAACCGGCAGCGCTTCAGTGCCTTGATCTTTACCCTGGCCAGATCATCGCCAGCCATGCCAATGCTGCCAAACTGGTAAAGGGCTACTATTCGAACCGACTCTTAAGCGACGAAGTGATCACAAAACTGATCGAACGCAATGGAGTGATCGGTATTTGCCCTTTCAACGGGTTCCTCAATGCGGACTGGGTGCAAGATGGTGGAAAACAAGCCATCTCACTTCGGTTGGTAGCAGAACAGATCGACACCATCTGCCAGATGGCGGGCGATGTGCTTCATGTCGGTATCGGCACAGACTTTGA
>ERZ1645192.4499-NODE-4499-length-11017-cov-7.034118_pt1 | contig 11017 bp, 8 predicted proteins | sample MGYA00575354_ERZ1645192 | MGnify/ENA primary metagenome ERZ1645192 (study PRJEB40844, sample SAMN11349763) | freshwater sediment metagenome | isolation source: river sediment | host: Sediment | place: India: Faizupur Khadar , New Delhi | collected 2017-02-21 ...
ATCAGTCTCAACAATCGCAACAAAAGTGGATTCAGTGAGCAGACTTTCCCAGGAGGCAAATACGCTCTCGACGAACGGAGTTACCCAGGCAGGAGTCGCCGAAAAAGGAATCGCCGCAATCAATGAGTCAGTTAATGATGTCGGTTCCATCATCGTTGAGATACGTTCCCAGATGAACGAGATTGGAAAGATCGTTGATATAATCGGGGATATTGCAGACCAGACGAATCTCCTCGCCCTGAACGCTGCAATAGAAGCTGCACGGGCAGGAGATGCCGGCATGGGATTTGCCGTGGTTGCAAACGAGGTCAAGACCCTTGCCCAGGAGTCACAGGGTTCAGCCGAGAATATCGGTCAGATCATAGCATCGCTCCAGCAGCAGTCTGAACGTGCGGCAAAAGCAATGGAACAGGCAACTTCTGAGGTCTCTAAAGGATCTGATGCGATTACCGATACCATTCAGTTCTTCCACACGATCGCTGACCAGGTAGAGGATATCTCGCAGAACATGGTTGAAGTTGCAAGTCTTTCAGAGGAGGGTGCAGCAGCGGTTGAAGAGATCACCGCAAGCATCTCCGAAGTGAAGAATCTGTCCGAACTGACCGCACAGGAGGCAGTCGGCTCCTCTGCAGCATCTGAAGAAGCATCAGCCGCATTAAACCAGATATCAACCGTGATATCAGAACTTTCGGTCATTGCAACGAGAATCAACGGTTCGATGGACCGGCTGAACGGGTGAGATCCACTCACCAGTTTTTGGAGGAGACGATGACCTTTACAATAGATACAGGGGATGGAGGAGCAGTTATGGCTGATTCTTTCCGCTCCTCACCTGCTGGAATACGGACCAGGGATGGAGATACCCACCAGTTTGTTGAGTTCATCCTCGGTCATGAGAACTTTGCCGTCAACCTCTTTCACACCAGGGAAGTGATAACACCAACAGAAATCACCCCTCTTCCCAATGCACCCGCATATATCACCGGGATAATGGACCTTCGCGGGATGATTACCACGATTGTAGATCTGAAGCAGATGATGAATATCACCACCAGTTCAGATGGGAAGAAACGGTCCAGAATTATAATTCTTGACCAGGATATCTCAAAAAAGCCGGTTGGGATCCTTGTCGATGATGTATCCTCCGTAGCCACCTATGCATCTGTTGATATTGATTATGAGGGTGATGACAAGGCCCATCATGGCCGGAGTATTCTGGGAGTTATCAGGAGAAAAGGAAAAGATGGAGGAAAAGAAAGTCATTCTTTGGTCCTCTGGCTTGATATTCATGCTATGATTGATAAAATATCAGGAGAGATATAATCTGGCTTAATGACAGGAAAAAGTTGGTTCCGGGTCACATCCCAAATACCGTTACTTTTCTCCCCTGATGGTCAATCGTATCGGTAAAGATCTTATCATCCCAGCTCTTCTTTTTATCACGGTCAAATATGAGCAGATACACCTCTTCTGCTCCGCACCGGTCAGCATACCGAGTCACCTGGTCAAGGCCTTTGCTGATGGTTGCTTCCCGTGAACCGTATACCATCTTGCATTCAATGACAAACCGCTGGTATCTCCCGTCAGGAAGTTGCCAGAGAATAAAAAGGTCGGTTCTGCCGAGACCAAGACCATATTCCCGTGTTATCTGTCCGCCTCCGTTGAGTATCCGCTGCAAAAATGCCTGAAGGAGGAGCTGGGGAGCAGCCTCTTTATACTGGGCAATATCGGTCCAGCTTTCAGAGTGCTCACGGAAAAACTGTTGGAATGATATGAGGAGATCATTCACCCTGATGCTTCCATCTGCATCAATATACCAGGCAGATTTCATGGTCATACCTGACTGGGCAGTATAACTGAGTTCCCGGGGAATAATCTCCTGGTATATCGGGTTTGCAATCGCCAGAGCTCCACCCCTTTCCTGGGTAATAAGACCAAGATCAACGAGGTACGAAATATCGTCCGGTTTTATGTTCTGTTCAAACATCTCGCCGGTGAGTATTGGCTCAATTACTCTCCTGACACGCTCTTCCTGGAGTTTATCAACCAGCTGGTCAAGGTGAGTCTCCCTTCTCTGGATTAGCCGCTCTTTCGCCTCCATGACAAGGGACCCTGTAATTGGGCTCGAACGGTTCTTCCCCTCATCAATTTTAAAACAGGTTTCATATGCAAGGGCATTGACAAGCCAGGGCTGGCCCCTCGTCAGGTTCCAGACTGCATCCAGGGCTTCGTCTTCAAATCTCTGTCCGGTCTCTTTGGTATGTTCACGGAGAAGTGTTCTTGTCTCCTCTTCGGTGAAATTTCCAAGTCTTAAGGACTCTGCCTTGATGTTAAAGGCACTTCCACCAGTGATAATTGCCTTGTCTTTATCCGAATGGATACGGTAGTCACGAACATCACGGACTCCGCAAAGGATGATGGAGGAAGGAAAATGAACAGGGCGACTATCATATCCTGACCGGATTTGTCTGAGGACTGAGATCAATGTATCACCTACAAGGGCATCGATCTCATCAATGAGAAGTATAAGAGGCTTATTGTCTATTGACGCCAGTCTGCTCAGGACCATATTAAGAGCTGAGTAGGCATTGGTATTATCCCAGAGTTCTGCATTAATTACACTTGATCCAGTAAAAACCGGACTTTGCGATATTCTTTTATTTATTTCAACAATAATAGAACGGACCCCGTTTTCAACATCTTCACGAGCAGCCTGAGCTGCTTCGACATTGATATACAATGAACGATAATCGCCTGAAATATTTAAATATTCTCGCAAAGCAAGCAGACATGAGGTCTTCCCGCTCTGCCTGGGTGCATGGAGGACAAAATACTTCTTCTGGTTTATGAGAGTGAGTATTTCAGTCAGATCAAAACGGGTAAGAGGAGGAAGACAGTAATGATCCTGACAGTTCACCGGTCCGGCGGTGTTGAAGAACCTCATCGTATATATCTATAGGTCCTGATGACAGAAAACTCCTCCCTGTGATAATAGGCGTACCATCATGAAAATAGGAATTTCGGAATAATGTTTATCAAAGTCGCCCAAAAACCAACATTTTCATTCATGAGGAGATATGTGTCCACCTGTTTTATGACAAGGATATCAGTGGCTCCTGGATGGCTCTCTTTCTTCCATTGTCAAATAAATTCGCCGGTGATTATCTTTGAGGCCGAAAAACTCTGGTTCCGGGTCACATCCCAAATACCGTTACTTTTCTCCCCTGATGGTCAATCGTATCGGTAAAGATCTTATCATCCCAGCTCTTCTTTTTATCACGGTCAAATATGAGCAGATACACCTCTTCTGCTCCGCACCGGTCAGCATACCGAGTCACCTGGTCAAGGCCTTTGCTGATGGTTGCTTCCCGTGAACCGTATACCATCTTGCATTCAATGACAAACCGCTGGTATCTCCCGTCAGGAAGTTGCCAGAGAATAAAAAGGTCGGTTCTGCCGAGACCAAGACCATATTCCCGTGTTATCTGTCCGCCTCCGTTGAGTATCCGCTGCAAAAATGCCTGAAGGAGGAGCTGGGGAGCAGCCTCTTTATACTGGGCAATATCGGTCCAGCTTTCAGAGTGCTCACGGAAAAACTGTTGGAATGATATGAGGAGATCATTCACCCTGATGCTTCCATCTGCATCAATATACCAGGCAGATTTCATGGTCATACCTGACTGGGCAGTATAACTGAGTTCCCGGGGAATAATCTCCTGGTATATCGGGTTTGCAATCGCCAGAGCTCCACCCCTTTCCTGGGTAATAAGACCAAGATCAACGAGGTACGAAATATCGTCCGGTTTTATGTTCTGTTCAAACATCTCGCCGGTGAGTATTGGCTCAATTACTCTCCTGACACGCTCTTCCTGGAGTTTATCAACCAGCTGGTCAAGGTGAGTCTCCCTTCTCTGGATTAGCCGCTCTTTCGCCTCCATGACAAGGGACCCTGTAATTGGGCTCGAACGGTTCTTCCCCTCATCAATTTTAAAACAGGTTTCATATGCAAGGGCATTGACAAGCCAGGGCTGGCCCCTCGTCAGGTTCCAGACTGCATCCAGGGCTTCGTCTTCAAATCTCTGTCCGGTCTCTTTGGTATGTTCACGGAGAAGTGTTCTTGTCTCCTCTTCGGTGAAATTTCCAAGTCTTAAGGACTCTGCCTTGATGTTAAAGGCACTTCCACCAGTGATAATTGCCTTGTCTTTATCCGAATGGATACGGTAGTCACGAACATCACGGACTCCGCAAAGGATGATGGAGGAAGGAAAATGAACAGGGCGACTATCATATCCTGACCGGATTTGTCTGAGGACTGAGATCAATGTATCACCTACAAGGGCATCGATCTCATCAATGAGAAGTATAAGAGGCTTATTGTCTATTGACGCCAGTCTGCTCAGGACCATATTAAGAGCTGAGTAGGCATTGGTATTATCCCAGAGTTCTGCATTAATTACACTTGATCCAGTAAAAACCGGACTTTGCGATATTCTTTTATTTATTTCAACAATAATAGAACGGACCCCGTTTTCAACATCTTCACGAGCAGCCTGAGCTGCTTCGACATTGATATACAATGAACGATAATCGCCTGAAATATTTAAATATTCTCGCAAAGCAAGCAGACATGAGGTCTTCCCGCTCTGCCTGGGTGCATGGAGGACAAAATACTTCTTCTGGTTTATGAGAGTGAGTATTTCAGTCAGATCAAAACGGGTAAGAGGAGGAAGACAGTAATGATCCTGACAGTTCACCGGTCCGGCGGTGTTGAAGAACCTCATCGTATATATCTATAGGTCCTGATGACAGAAAACTCCTCCCCGTGATTCAGAGCGAAAAGCCTGAAAACGATAAACCTTGAGATCATATTACCCTCTTCGGATACAACACCCCGGGGTTCATGACCATTCGTGGTTGTCTGGAGCATTTTGGGGCGTGGTTTGTGACCATATACATGAGAAGAGAGCCTTAAAAAAACAGGCCCTGGTGGTTTATGAGCCGGTGCTGCCCGATGATTATGGGATAGAGATTCAAGCAGAAATCAATTCTGAACTCTCCCATTCCCAAAAAATTTAATTGATTATTCCATCAGATATTTCTTTTTAAGCTTCTCCCATTCTGGTGAGAGCATCAGAAGATCTAATCCTTTGTTCATGGTTTCGAGAAGGTCAGTATTGCCTTTTTTCACTGCAACGCCATAATTATCATCTGTATCAATCTCACCGATCACATGGCAGTCACAACTATCCAGATTGGTCTTAATCAAAGAACTTGCACTGATTATTGCATCCAGCCGACCAGCCTGCAACTCATCAAATGCTTCGTTCATCCCCTCGAATCTGACAAGTGACTCAGGTGCCATCTTCCCCTTTCCGATGAGGTTCAATTCCACAAAGCTCACTCCCTGAGTATTATTCTGAGCCCCGACCCGAAGGGATCCGGAGTATAAGTCATCAATCGTTGCGGAACTCTGATTTTTCACCGCCACAGACTGATTGACCTGCCAGTACGGAATCGTAAAATCACAGATCTCCTTTCTCTCATCAGTTATCGCAAACCCGGAGTAGATCATATCTATCTCTTCGGTTTCAAGAGCAGTGAGAATACCATCCCATGGGACCGGAGTAATCTGTACCTTAAAATTCATGGTATCCGCAATCCACTGCACTGAATCGACATCAAATCCGACAGGTGTCCTGTTTGCATCCAGATACGTAAACGGAGGGTAGTATGCATCAATCCCAACGATATACACCGGTGTATCGGTCCCGGATATTTTTTCGGCAGATCCAGAAGAGATCGTCATCAGAAAACCAGCCAGAAGCAGGAGAAGGAGATAATTCATGGGTGAGTTCATATGGGTTATCTGTTATCTGGATACTTGATAGTTGCTGATGAGAAAATAAACAGATAATGAGCGAATAGAAAAGACCGAATGTCATTTATTTACAGCATACCTGTATTTATCAGTGTATTTGTATTGAGAGAGAATTTTTTATAAAAAAAGCATAAGAATAATGAAGATACCATATTCTTTCACTGAGATCAATTTTTATGAGACCAATATTAAGAAAAGTAATCATCTGGCTCTTTGTGTGTCTGGCTGTCTTCTTTTATTCAGTCGGTGTGGCAGATGAGACCAGAGATTCAACGAAAACTACCGGAATAACGAATTTTCTGCCTGATCCTCCATATGTGGAGGGAAGTATCCTTGTGCAGGCAAAAACAGAACCTGACGGATCAGTCAATTCCCTTTCAGATATTCATGCAGCAATCGGGGCTACAATAACCCGGGATTATGAGGCCCTAGGAATAGCAGGATTGTCTCTGGTAGCCCTTCCTGACACTATTTCAGTTCAGGATGCAATCCGGTATTATTCCGGGAATCCGAATGTAGCCTATGCAGAACCAGATTATTATGTCAGTGCCCATACAACTCCGGATGATCCAGAGTTCTGGAGACAATGGGGGCTTTCCAATACCGGGACGCCTTATAAGGAAAATACCACCCCGGGGGTTTTCGGTGCAGATATCAGTGCCCTTTCCGGATGGAATGAAACCACCGGAACTGATGGGATTATCATTGCCGTTCTTGATACCGGAGCAGATATTGGTCACCCTGACCTTGCCGGAAATATCTGGAGCATGTCACAATCAGGACTGGTGCTGCATGGATTAAACGCTCTGGAGGAAATAGCGGTTGAACCCTGGGATGATGATGGTCATGGAACCCATTGTGCCGGGGTTATTGGTATGATTGGGAATAATAACCTTGGAGGGGCGGGAGTCGCCTGGAATACTACCATCATGCCGATAAAAGTCCTTGATTATCGTGGCAGCGGAAAATTATCAGACTTAGCGTTTGGCATGGCATATGCAACGCTTTATAATGCCTCGATCATCAGTTGCTCATTTGGAACAGAATACAGCCGGACCATGGAGGATATCATACGGCAGTCACCGGCACTATTTGTCTGTTCAGCAGGGAACTATGCAACGGATCTGAACTGGATTCCTCAGTATCCGGCATGTTACAACTTCAGTAATGTGATGGCGGTCGCTGCCACTGATCCACAGGATGAACTATCGTGGTTTTCGAATTTTGGCAATCGGACGGTCCATGTTGGAGCTCCGGGTACTGATATCTACAGCACCATTCCATCCGGATATTCCTATACTTCAGTCTTTGAAGACCCCACATTTGCAGGGGAGAATTTTACGCTTACCGGGAACTGGACCCGCATTCCTGGAACCATGCCAGGAGAGCCCGTGTCATTACAGGCAATTCTCAGAGATTATCCTGACATTTCAACATTTGTCATCGAGATGAACACCTCTGTTGATATCCCTTCTGAAGAAAATAAAATCCCTCATCTGATCTGGGAGGTAAAAGGAGATTTTTTTGGGTATCAGACAATTGAATACTCAAATGATATTGTAAATTGGACATCCTTGTGGGATTTTGATACAGAATTTCACGAAGATGGCTGGAGACAACTCTTCATCCCGCTTAATTCTGTCTATACCAAATCAGGATTCAGGACCAGATATACCTATACCCTGTTTAAGAGAGATGTTCCATCAGACTTTTCTATCAGAAATATAAGGATCGGATACCGGGGTGAAGCAATAAAACCTGAATATCAGTACATGAGTGGTACATCCATGGCAGCTCCCATGGTATCCGGAATGGCTGGTCTTATCAAGGGGAAAAAGCCTGATCTTACGGCAGAAGGAGTGAAGCAGATTATCATGGATACCGCTGACCCGCTCCCGTCACTCCAGGATAAAACCATCACAGGTGCTCGGGTAAACCTCTCTGCAGCCCTGAAATCTTTGAAGAAGAGAGATGAAATCTCTCTATTTCCGGGATGGAACCATGTATCCATCCCCAGGCGACTCAACCCAGGATATGATACTGCACAAATATTTGCCAGTGTGAACTCATCAGGACATTCAGTCCTGGTATATGTGAATAATACCACCGGATACAGAACGCTCTCAATGAACGATACGGTAGTTCCCCTCCAGGGGTACTGGGTCTATTCATCCAGTACCATGGCTGTCCCGGTCAGGTTTTCTGACCAGATCATTCCATTCTCCCGAGAGATTCCGGCAGGATGGTCATCGATCGGGGGCTGGTTGGAAACGGATCTTTCAGCGAAAGAGACATTCCACACCCTGACAGCATGGTCATATGCCACCGGGTATGACGCACTCGTGCAGCAGTATGAAGAACCGATTATCAGGGGAGGAACCGGGAACCAGAGCGATGAACGGCCGATACGACCATACCACGGGTACTGGCTGTACTGCTCACAGAACGGGACATTTCAGGCAGGGTTTGGATAACAGGCGGAGATGGACAAATTGAGGCTGAATTGATCTCCGATTTACCCCTGCTTTTTCTTTTCTCTTCTAAAAGGACAATACTGGTTGCCACACCCAGGACAGAGAATCAGGTAGCTGCTCATTGCCGCAATAATGATACAGATCCAGAAGAGCACAAACAGATGGAGTGATGTGATAAGGACAGCCTGAGGGATGAGAATTATTATCGCAAACAGAATCCCGGTCAGGTAAATTTTCACGGAAGAATATGGTCCTGGTGGCTGGTTCCAGAACTGTGCCAGATAACCTGGAAGAATATGCACACATGTCCTCTTAATCGGACAGGATGCACAAAAGACTCTGACAATAAGCATCCCTGCAATAAGACAGACGAGGAGATATCCTGCAGCCAGATAATAGGATATCTGTGAGAATGAAAATATTCCAACCAGAATGGCGATGGTTCCACATATGAGACCCAGAGTTCCGGGGATCGTCCGGTTCATATACAGTGTTGGTTAGAATGGGCATTATTTTTTGTTGAAATATTACCTGGAAAAGGGGTTTTTTCAGAGATATATCATGTGAGTATCCAGAATACCAGTATGAATGGAGTCATGGTTCTCATATTTATCAGTTCGATACCCATTATATACCTGAATTATTAACCAATGGCGGGACCCTCTTATAAACCTTGAAAATTCGTACGGTAAACTACTTCATCGTATGTTACTCCAGAGTAACATACTTTGAAGTAACATATTTATTATCTTCAACCGTGTAGTATACGATATGTTTCTTAACCGTGAGGCTGAACTCACATCACTTCAGCAACGGTTTGATGACAATAATGCAGAGTTCATTATTGTATATGGACGAAGACGTGTTGGCAAATCTGAACTAATCGACCAGTTTATCATAAAAAACACAGGTGTTCGAATTCTCGCACGAGAAGAGACAAAAGAGTTACAACTGAAACAATTTTCCTCAGAACTTACCGCATTTTTTGGGGATATGCATCTTTCATCTGTGGTTTTTCCGGACTGGGATGCCATTTTCTCCTATATCAGGTCACATAAAGACAAACGGGTGATCATTGCATGTGATGAGTTTCCATACCTGGTGAATGAGGAGCCTTCCCTATTGTCAGTAATTCAGTACCATTGGGACACATGGCTTAAGGATTCACATCTGTTCCTGATAATATGTGGTTCCTCAATCAGTATGATGGAAGAAATGACCATGAGATACGAAAGTCCTCTGTTTGGAAGAAGAACCGGACAATATATCATAAAGCCATTACGATTCACGGACATTCTGGAATATTTTCCAGACTTTAACACAGCAGTAAAGCATTATGCAGTATTTGGGGGAACCCCGGCATATATATTAAAAGCGGAAAGGAATAAAGACATTTATGAGAATATTATCTCCAGAATTCTGTCAGAAGACTCGATACTGTTCCGGGATACAGAATTTATTCTCATGTCAGAGGTATCAGAACCCCGATATTATTTCTCAATCCTTCGTTCAATTGCAGAAGGAAATACAACGCCGTCAAAAATATCCCAGATGACAGGACTAGAACGGGCTACCGTCTCGAAATATCTCCAGGTACTCATGAACCTCCAGCTCATAATCAGGGAGATTCCTGCAGGAGAACCATTAAAAAGTAAAAAAGGACAATATTTCTTATCTGACAATTATTTTGCGTTCTGGTTCAGATACGTCTATCCTTATGTGAAATCAATTGAAATGGGTAATGGAAGAACCCTTTGTGTTCAGGAGGTAAAGCCAACTCTTCAGACATATATCGGAAGAAAATTTGAGGGGTGCATAGAGGATCTGTTATGGAAGTTTAATGCATCCGGGCTGCTTCCCTTCAGGTTCCACTCCTGCTCACGATGGTGGATGAAAGAGCATGAGATTGATCTTATCGCCTTCAGTGATACAGATGTTTTATTTTGTGAGGTGAAATGGCAGGAAAAGGTGAATGCAGAAAAAGTATATGCAAATCTTCTGGTAAAAAGTAACGTTTTTCTTTCATACCACCCTGAATTTCGTGACAGGCACTATCTGGTCATTGCAAAAACGTTCACAAAAGAATCCGGTATTGCATCTGACAAGGTTCATGTCTGGAATACTGCATCATTGGAAGAGATGTATCGCCGATGCAGGTTGCAAATTAATAAAAAAAGAAGTTGATTCTGTGTTCCTTTAATATTCACCAAAGATTTTAAAGAATTTATTCTTTTTTCTTGTAAACCTCATCAGGATCAAACATCCGTTCTCCGGAGACTGTCCCGTCAAGCCTGCGGTAAAAGCATGACCGGTATCCGGTGTGACACGCCGCAGTCAGCTGATCCACCAGGTAGATGACTGCATCTTCATCACAATCAACCAGGATTGCATGAACCTTCTGAAGGTGACCGGATTCCTCTCCCTTCTTCCAGAGTTTGTTCCGGCTTCTGCTGTAATAGTGGGCATACCCGGTTGACTGGGTCAGGTCAACAGCCTCCTTATTGGCATATGCAAGCATCAGTACATCTTTGGTCGTAAAGTCCTGTGCAATAACCGGAACTAATCCCTTTTCGTCAAAGTTTATCGTAATCATGGTATCGTTTTCATCTCCCTATTGCAAAGATATGAAGTATACTCCTACAGTATGATCAGAAGATGTTTAAAT
>ERZ1645192.4500-NODE-4500-length-11017-cov-5.633096_pt1 | contig 11017 bp, 7 predicted proteins | sample MGYA00575354_ERZ1645192 | MGnify/ENA primary metagenome ERZ1645192 (study PRJEB40844, sample SAMN11349763) | freshwater sediment metagenome | isolation source: river sediment | host: Sediment | place: India: Faizupur Khadar , New Delhi | collected 2017-02-21 ...
CCATCGGGTGCTCAAGGGTGAAGGTGTGGATTTTGCCCCACTGCCAGCTGTCACTATACTCACCGTACCTGGCGGTGAGTGTGTCATAGGCAGCCCTGATGCTCTGCGCAATAATAATATCCATAGTTTCCTTCTCAGGGGTGTCAGTGTTGTCAATCCACTCGTCAGGGCCCTGGCTGACCATGCTGTAGATATAAAAGTCGTACTGCCTTCCCAGCGTCGACCCGTAAAGCTCGTCGAGTTCATCCAGCATTATGTGGCGGGCAAGCTCTATCCTGATAAACTCAAAAAGCGTTGGAGCCACCAGTGACGCATTCATGTCATAATTCCAGCCCTTAAGTTCCTCAATGACAGTATTTACTTTGGAATCATCTGCGCCGGCAGAAGTTGCATTGCTGATGATCACAGGGGTTAGCATAGCTGCATAAGCCGAGTGATTGTCGGTAATCATCGTTTTAAAGTCCTCTATGCCCAGTATCTGTTTCCCGGCCGCCATCTCCCTGATTCGCATTATGCGGTAAGGCATGGCAAAATCACCGCTGATGAAAAAGGGATATTCTTCATCCACCGTTCTCTGGTTGGCCGAGGAGACAAAACCGTTCTCCGGATTGAATGAAGAAGGGAGGAGCTCAAAGGGAACATATCCTTTCCATTCGAACTCATCACTGTCACCCTTCCTTGGGAGGATACCGGTCCCTTTCCTCACGGGAATACCGCCACCTGTATTAAGTCCGATGTTGCCTTCAACATCAGCATATGCAAAGTTCTGGCTTATTGACCTGAAATTGCTCAGTGCGGCCCGGAATTCATCCCATCCGGCTGCCCTGTTGAGCTTGTAAACTGCCTTTATCTCATCACTGTAGTCATAGCCGGTCCAGCACATTGTCAGCACGGCATCATCAATGCCCTGCATTCCTGATATGACCGGTCCGTGATGAGTATACTTTATTATTCGCGTCTGCGATGAATCAGTCCCCATCTTCAGCACGTGCTCCTCCGTCCTGAATGGCAGCCACTCTCCATTATACAGGTAATTGTTGCCGGTGGAATCAACAGTCTCTGCAAACAGGTCGATGTCATCCACGCTCAGGTTCGTCATCCCCCATGCTATTCTTTCATTATGACCTGCTATTATGAAGGGTTCACCCGGGAAGAGCACCCCGGTTACATTGAGTTCGCCGGGTATGACCTGGTGAATCTGCATCCAGAATCCGGGCACATTGAATCCCAGGTGCATATCATTGGAGAGTATCGGTTTGCCCGTCTCGCTCCTGCTGCCTGATACGGCCCAGTTGTTGCTTCCCGAGAGGGTGACTATCCCGAGTTTTTCAATCTCTTCCATCGACCCTATGGCATCAGATGCCTGGTCAAGAAGCTTATCGTCAAGCCTGAAATCCGGGAAGACAACCTCATCAACCATATTCCAGTCGGCAATGAGTCCGGAGGCCTTCTCCGGGCCCAGCTTCCTGACAAGTTTGTAATTGTTTATCTCGTTTGAGAGGTTTGACGATGCCAGGTCCCAGCCGATGAAGCCGATAATGTTTGCAATGTCAACCATTGTCCATGGCTCCGGTTTATAGCCAAGTATCTTGAACTCCGGGGGAAGCTTATTGCCGCACTCTGCAATCCAGCTGTTCACTCCGTCAGTGTAAGCCTGGAGGATGGCCAGGATGGCCGGGTCCTCTCTTTCAAGAACCATCTGTGACTTCTTCGGCATGCCAAGAGCCCTGAGGAAGTAGTCGGTCTCGAACATATCCCTCTTGAACATTTCTGAGAGCCTGCCCTGGGTAGCGTGTCTCACCATATCCATCTGCCAGAGCCTCTCCTGGGCCGTTACGTAACCGGTCATGAAATAGAGATCATGTTCATTTGAGGCATAGATGTGGGGTACTCCCCGTTCATCGTGTATAACCTTCACATCGGCTGTAAGGCCGGCCAGGCCCTTTTCTCCGTTAAGATCGGGAAGGCCCGATTTGCGGAGTGCCGGAACAATGATGATCCCTGCCAGCAATGCAACAGCAATTATTACAGCAAGGACTGTGAGGGTGACTTTCAGGATTTTCATATAATTTACGATTTGGATCGTATAAAGTTAATAAATGACGGCAAGCTGACCAAGAGTAATTATTCCGGCCGTTGGAAGCGATTCTTCTTCTGTTTGTGATGAAACCGTTCTTCACCTCCTGAAAAAGATTCTTCTGCCCTGCGGGCAGTTGCTGCAGATGTCTGTCAGCCGGCGGTCTCTCATGACCTTTTCCCGGAAAATGCGATATTCATTGCCCACCCATATGTCACGGAAGGTACTGTTTCTCATGTTTCCCATAACATGAGCCGCATTCTTGTCATAGCAGCATGGCACCACATCGCCGTCAGCCGTAATCACTGCCGAGGTCCACATCCTGAAACATCCCGCTGACGGCACTCTGCCGCCAGGCCGCGCGCCGCCGCTGCTCAGGGGGTAACGGGCCTTTCGCAGGTCCGCAGGCATCCACTCCCCCGCCCTCTCAGGATCAAGAAGCTGCATGCTCTTGATCCTGAAACCCGCCCCCACAGAAGCTGCAAAAGCAGCGGCGGCGCGCACCTCATGCTCATTGTGCCTGTGAACCAGGTACTGCAGTACGATCTTCAGCCCTGATTTCCGCTCCCTCACCGTTGAGGTCAGCATCCTGATTCCTTCCGTGACAAGGGCATGATCACCTCCCCTCCTGTAGATTGAATATGTGTCCGGGCTGAATCCGTCATAGGAGATAATAATCTTTTTAAGTGGTGAACCGGCAAGGCTGATGCAATTCTCCCTGTCAAGATAATGACCGTTGGTTGAAATAACGGGATTCATTCCGCGGAAAAGCTCCGCTATCCTGAAAAATTCAGGGTGCATCATCGGCTCACCCTGGAAACTGAGCCATGTAGAGAGAACATGTCCCCGAAGCTGTGTTGCAATATCAGACGCAAGTCTGTAACTGATGAAAGAAGCCTTCCTTGCTAAGAGTCCGGCACCGGTCATACACTCAGGGCAGGCGAGGTTGCAGCAGCTGCTCAGTTCAACGCTGACAGCCGGGGGCAATGGCGCAGGGACAGAGATATTGGTATATCTTCTGGCTGCATAAGATAAAAGAGAGTAACTTGCATTCAGGTACCTGGGAGCCATAATGGTGGCAAATGAACAATTTTTTTTAGTTACTGTATAGGGATGAGGGGACTATTCCGGTCTTTATTATGAATCATTGATCCGGATAACAATCTGAAAAAAATAAAAAGACCATGAAAACAAAAATTCTTTTTGCAGCAATCGCTTCGGCTCTGCTCCTGGTTATGACAGCCGGTGATGCAATGGCATCAGTCGCTTCAGAAAAATCAAAGAAGGAACAGCAGCAGGTGAACATTATCAGGGGAAGGGTGGTTGACGCAGAGACCAATCAGCCTCTTGTATTCGCCGGTATCGCAGTACAGGGAAGCAATGTCTCAACAGTTACCAACCTTGACGGTGAATTTACCCTCAAACTGCCGGAAGGAGAAACCGGTAAACTCGAATTCTCATATGTAGGGTATAAAAACAAGGAAATGGCCCTTGACGAGATGAAGACCAACGGGCAGCGCAACATAATTGCCCTTGAAACAGCCATGATACCTATCAAGGAAGTAATCGTCAAGCCGCTGGTTCCGGAAGATATTATGGAACAGGTGATCAGCCGTTTTGATGAAAATTACCCGCTGGTGGCAAATGACATGACAGGCTTCTACCGCGAGACAATACGCAAAAACCGTAGTTACATCTCCATCGGTGAGGCTGTAGTTGAAGTCTTCAAAGCCCCATACCAGAGTGACCTCAGGTTTGACGCCGTCAGGATCTACAAGGGGAGGAAGAGCAATGACGTTGAGAAGATGGACACCGTTCTGTTCAAGCTACAGGGTGGCCCCACCACCACACTCTATCTGGATGTGGTGAAGAATCCCGAAACTTTCCTGACCAGGGAGGCCCTCGAACAGTATGACCTCGAGCTTGCAAGCATAGTAGTAATAGACGACAGAACCAACTATGTCATAAATTTCTTCCAGAAACCCTCAATAACCACACCTCTTTACCAGGGAAGACTCTTCGTTGATATCGAAACCTATGCAGTAGCCCAGGCCGAGTTCTCCTTCAACCTTGAAAACAAGGAGCTGGCAGCCTCAATGTTCATCAGGAAGAAGCCGATGGGGATGCAGGTGACTCCCGAACTGACCTCTTATATGGTCCGCTTCCGCGAGCAGAACGGTAAATGGTACTTCACCCATTCAAGGGCAGAGGTCAAGTTCAAGGTAGACTGGAAGAAGAAACTCTTTAACACCAACTACACAACCATGTCCGAACTGGCAATCACAGACCGTACCGAAGAAGATGTCATCAAGTTCTCAAACAAGGAGAGGATGAAGCCCTCCGATTTCTTTACCGAAGAGGTGGCAGCCTTCGCTGACCCTGATTTCTGGGGTGATTACAACGTTATTGAACCGGACCAGAGCATCGAGGCAGCAATACGCAAGCTCAGCAGGAAAGTAAAATTCAGCGACAGGGAAGAATAAAGCCAGGAAGAACTGACTCATGCAGAGCGACAGTGAAATAACAGGGAGGATCAGACAGGGCGACAAACAGGAGTTTGAGAAGCTGTTCCGGTCCTCCTATGTTTCGCTGGTCCGTTATGCGAAAACCCTGTTAAAGGATCATGACGCTGCTGAAGAGATAGTACAGGACCTCTTCTTCAGGCTGTGGCAGGACAGGGAAAACCTGAAAATAGAAAGTTCATTGAACGGGTATCTCTTCAGATCAGTGCACAACAGGGTACTGCATTACATTGAGCACCAGAAGGTGGTAAGCCGACATGCCGGCGAGATTGTAGCTGGCGCTGAGCTTACAAATGAGCCGGTAACGGAAGAGATTTATTACCGGGAGCTGGAATCCAGGGTTGCCAGGGTGCTTGAGAGACTTCCGGAAAGATGCAGCATGATCTTCCGGATGAGCCGGTTTGACGGGTTGAAGTATAGCGAAATAGCTGATAAACTTGCTGTCTCACTGAAAACGGTGGAGGCAGATATGGGAAAGGCTCTGAAAGAGTTCAAAAAAGCACTGGCAGAATAATGAAAGAAAAAACACATACAGACAAATGGAGTGACCGCGAATGGGCGGAAGCTGCAGCATGGCTCTCCGGAGAAGAGAGCGGCAGCAGTGAGAATGCCCGTATATTGGTCAGTGAAGAGGAAGAAATAATGAAAAAGTGGAATGATCTGAAAAACCGGGAACAGGAGATAATTGATGTTGACAGGGCCTGGGAAAAGCTCAACTGCAGGATAGAGGCAGCAAACCCCTCCATTTCCCTGCCCGCAGGCAGGAATTCTTTCCTCCGGACCTTTGCCAGGATAGCAGCAATGGTATTGATTGTGGCAGGCACAGGCTGGTTGCTCTTCGAGGTGGCCGCACCACAGAAGATAACTGTAGCTACATCAGCAAATGAAAAGAACATCGAGGTTCTCCTCGCTGACGGAAGCACAGTATACCTTAACCGCGACAGCCACCTGACCTACCCGAAGAGCTTCAGGGGTGAATCACGCCGGGTCTCGCTAAGGGGTGAGGCTTACTTCGACATTGCTCCTGATACGGAACACAACTTCATCATTGATGCCGGCAAAGCCAGTGTAAGGGTGGTGGGCACTTCGTTCAACGTAATAACTGAAAACGATGAGAGCGAAGTGGAGGTCTATGTTGCCTCCGGCAAGGTGATGGTCACCAGTGAAGACGGCGAACAGACCCTGACACTCGAGCCGGAATATATCGGCAGGGTCTCTGACAGCAATGCCTCACAAGAACGCAATACCAATGTGAATTACCTCGCCTGGCACACAGACATGCTGATTTATGAAGATGAACGTCTCAGCGTGGTATTTGAAGACCTTAAACGTGCTTACGGCATAAATATCAAGGTTGCTGACCCTGAAATAAGTGATTTCAGGCTTACCTCACCCTTTGAACAGCAGCCCCATGATACCATTGTTAAACTGATTTGCACTACCTTTAACCTTCGTTCTGTCAGAGAGGGAGGAACTTATATCCTCTATCGCTGACCAGCCTGAAGTGAAATGATTTGGCCGACAGGATCAGCGGGAGTCCGTATGACCCTGGTTGCCGGTATGCTGTTGATCACTTTGCAGTCTTTCCCGCAGGAGAGCGTACTTGACAGGCCGCTAACACTGCCGGGAAACAGCATTAAGGCATCCAGGGCCATGAGTGAGGTAACCAGACTCACCGGCTATCTGTTTACCTATGACGCCCGGATAATAAACCCGGAAAGGACCTTCGTCCTGGCTGACCGTGAGATGCCTGTGAGCCAGATTCTTGACTCCGTGGCAGGCAACCCGGCAATACACTATGCGGTTCTGGGCAGGCATATTATCCTTTACCTTGAAACTGCTATGCCCCCCGGGACTGAGCCGCCCTCGGACTCGCTTCCGCTGTTCCTTTCGATTGGCGGTAAAATAATTGATGCCGAAACCTCAGAGCCCCTTCCCTACGCGACAATCGGAATAAGTCATCGCGGAAAGGGCACCGTAACCAACTTCAACGGTGATTTCGTCCTCCGGATAAGCGAAGAGAACCTGGATGACACTCTCTCAGTCTCTTACGTGGGCTATGTCAACCGCCTGCTACCGGTCAGAAGCCTGCCGGGAAACGTCATGACAATCACAATGGACAGGGACTTCATCCCGATTCCGGAGATCATCATCAGGGCGCAGGATCCCCTCATGATCATCCGGAAGACAATCTCCTCGGTGGCATCCAACTACGGCACCACCCCTGCCCTGCTGACAGGCTTCTACCGCGAAGGAGTCTACCGGAGGAAGGAGCCGCAGGTATACTCCGAGGCCGTTGTAAAGATTTACAAGAGCCCCTATACCAGGTCCCTGCAGAATGATCAGGTCAAAGTGATCCGCAGCCGCAAGATCGAGAACCTGGAAGTGAAAGACACCCTGGCCGTCAGGCTGAAAGCGGGACTCAGCGCCACACTCTCACTCGACGGGATGAGACATCTCTTTGATTTTCTTGATCCTGAATCATTTAACACTTACGAATACCACCTGACGGACATAGTTACAATTGACGACCAGACGGCATTCGTGATCTCATTCATGCAGAAGCCATGGGTTACCGAGCCACTGATGCAGGGTGACTTCTACATCAATGTTGACAACTACAGCCTGGTACTGGCAGAATTTGAGGTAAACCCTCTTTATGTTGACCAGACCGGTGAATCCTTTATCAGCAGGCTCCCGATGGAATACTCAATGAGACCGGAATATGTGAGATACCGGGTGCGGTACAGGCATATTGACGGAAGGTATTACCTTACGCACGTAAGGGGTGACCTCGGCTTTTCGGCCAAGGGAAGAAAGAGGGTATTCAGCAGCCGCTTCAACATCTTCTTTGAACTCGCCATAACCGAGTACCGTACCGATAACGTCTCCCGCTTTGACCACGAGGAACTGGCGCCGGTTTATTCCATTTTTTCAAAGACAATCACCGGCTATGATGCCGGTTACTGGAAGGACTTCGACTTCCTGAAGCCCGAGGATGACCTCCTTGAGGCACTCAGGAAGCTCAATGTGAGACTGGGGGAATTCAATGAATGACTCCGGCCGGCAAACAGGCATCAGGAAATTTCAGCCGGCCATCCGGCAGAACTGAGGCATTTCACTGACTTCTAATAACTCTCCAGAATCCTGTACAGTGCAGTGAGATCAGGGGTGAGAATGATCTCCGTCCTCCTGTTCTTCTGCCGTGCATCTGGAGTCTTTAACGGATCTACAGGCATGAATTCACTACGCCCTGAGGCAACCAGCCTTTTGGGATTGATGTGTGTATCCTGAGTGAGAGCCCTTACAACAGTCGTTGCCCGTTTGACACTCAGATCCCAGTTATCAAGTATCTGTTGCCCCGGTGCAGCCCTGTACGGAACATCATCAGTATGACCTTCAATTGTGATTGTTACATCCGTGTTTTTCTCCAGCAATGCCCCGAGTTTGCGCAGTGCGGCACGACCATTGGCGTCAATCTCATAGCTGCCTGTCTTGAAAAGGAGCTTGTCATCCATTGACACGTAAACCTGGCCGTTTTTCATCGTCACCGTCAGGCCATTGTTCTCGAACCCGAATAGGGCATCAGATACCTTGTCCTTCAGGGCCTTGACTGCTTTCTGCTGAGCATCGAGCATCTTTTCGAGTTCAGCCAGCCTGGTGTTGCGCTTCTCCAACTCATATGTCAGCTCCTCAAGCGTTGCCTTTTTAGTATCCAGGTTCATCTCCAGGTCACGCATGAGATCCTCACGTTGCTGAAGCTCCGTCTGCGCACGCTGAAGCTCGGCCAGCAGCCTCTGCGTCTCCTGTGCCTTACCGGCAGCCAGCTCGGCCTGTGCCTTCTGAAGCTCCTCATAACGCGTTGAAAGGCGACTGACCTCGTCACGCGCCTGGCTCAGCTCGCTGCGCGTCTTTTCCAGGTCCCCGGTGAGCCTGCCGGTATCCTCGGTAAGTTGCCTCGACTTCGCCGTAAGCTCCCTGTTTGACATAGTCAGCCATATATTCTCAGCCTTCAGCGAGTCTCGCTCCTCCATCAGCATCAGATTCCTGTCAGTGAGGTTGTTATACCTCTTTCCCGTGACGCATGAGACCGCCGTCAGAACAATCAGCAGTGCTGGTAAAAGAATTTTCAGTGCTCTCATAAAATGGCATTTTTTTCTGTGCAACTGATGCGAAATAAACAATAAATGCCTTAGGCTGTTCTTAATTACCGGGTGATTAATTAACAACGGAAAAATTTTACCACCAGCCAATGTGTAAGTTGTATCAAGGCAAATTCCCAGGTGATTAATGATCCTCGGCAAAAATTAAAATATAAGTATCTTTGTGCCATTACCTGACAACCTAACCAGATGTCATCAACAGAACGCCTGTTAGATAGTATAAATACACCTGAGGACCTCCGAAAGCTTGACAGGCTTGATCTTGTCAGGCTCAGTGACGAGCTGAGACAACACATCATTGACGAGGTAAGCTCCAACCCTGGTCATTTTGGTGCAAGCCTTGGAGTAGTTGAACTGACCGTAGCCCTCCATTATGTTTATAATACGCCCTTCGACAAGATAGTGTGGGACGTCGGGCACCAGGCTTACGGTCACAAGATTCTCACAGGCCGGAAGGCTCAGTTCCACACAAATCGCAAGTACAAGGGCATCAGCGGCTTTCCGCGTATGTCCGAGAGCGAATACGATGCCTTTGGTGTGGGACACTCCTCAACATCCATCTCCGCTGCACTCGGCATGGCGGTTGCGTCCCAGACGAGGAAGGAGAAGCGCAAGGTAGTGGCAGTGATTGGAGACGGCGCCCTGCAGGCGGGGCTCGCATTCGAGGGACTGAACAATGCCGGCAACCAGAAAGCCGATCTCCTGGTAATACTCAATGACAATAATATTTCAATTGACGCCAGCGTCGGTGCACTCAAGGAGTACCTCCTCGACATTACCACCAGTCAGACATACAACCGGTTCAAGGACAGGGTCTGGCATTTGCTCGGACGATATAAGCGCATGGGTAACAGGGCCAGGATACTGACTGCTCAGATTCAGAGCGGCATCAAGGGAACGGTGCTGGAACAGAGCAATATGTTCGAGGCCCTGAAATTCAGGTATTTCGGCCCGATAGACGGACATGATGTAATGCATCTCACCCGGGTCCTGGAAGACCTGAAGACCATTCCCGGTCCCAAGCTCCTTCACTGTGTCACAGTAAAGGGGAAGGGATTTCCCAAGGCCGAGGAACAGCAGACAATCTTTCATGCCCCTGGTAAGTTTGACAAATGCACCGGTGAGCTGATAAAGCCGGTCCAGTGTTCCAAACACCCGTTGTACCAGGAGGTATTCGGTCATACAATACTTGAGCTGGCAAGGCAGAATGACAAGATTGTAGGAATAACTCCTGCCATGCCTACAGGCTGCTCTCTCAATATCATGATGAAGGAGATGCCTGACAGGGCATTTGATGTGGGCATCTGTGAGCAGCATGCAGTCACATTCTCAGCCGGAATGGCAGCAAACGGGATGCTCCCCTTCTGCAATATCTATTCCTCGTTCATGCAGCGGGCTTATGACCAGGTAGTCCACGATGTGGCCATCCAGGGTTTGAAAGTGATCTTCTGCATGGACCGCGGGGGCCTGGTAGGTACCGACGGTGCAACACACCACGGCTTTTTTGATATCGCATTTATGCGAAACATTCCGGGAATGATTACTGCTGCCCCGATGGATGAGGTTGAACTTCGCAACATGATGTACACTGCTCAGCTTGACAGCGTGAAGGGTCCGTTCAGCATCCGTTATCCGCGGGGGACAGGTGTGATATGCGACTGGCAGCAACCGTTTGAGGAGATACCGGTTGGCAAGGCAAGGCTGATCAGTGAGGGCGATGACATTGCGGTGCTGAGCATCGGTCATGCCGGAAACTTTGTGACAGAGGCAGCCGAATCTTTGCGTGAAAAGGGCATTTCGGTGATGCATTATGACATGCGTTTTGCCAATCCGCTTGACGAGGAGGTGTTACATGGCGTCCTGAAAAGATTCAGGAAGATCATAACTGTGGAGGACGGCATTATCAAGGGCGGTTTTGGCAGCGCCGTTCTGGAGTTTGCTGCCGATAACGGTTATTCCGTGGATATAAAGCGTATGGGCATTCCCGACTATTTCGTGGAGCATGGTACCCAGCAGGAGCTGTGGCATGAATGCGGGTATGATGCGGACGGGATTGAGAAGGTTATTCTTCAGGCATTAGGCAATAGGCAGTAGGCAGTAGGCAGTAGTGGACTGTAAAACAAGACGTTAATACATAACAATGCTCCTGGAGCATCAAGAATTGCATATATATGGCTATGATATACCTTATAAAATGCCCGATAATAGCTTGCCGTACCCCTTCTTCGTATTGGGTACCTGGGTGAAGATCTGCT
>ERZ1645192.4501-NODE-4501-length-11015-cov-6.379106_pt1 | contig 11015 bp, 9 predicted proteins | sample MGYA00575354_ERZ1645192 | MGnify/ENA primary metagenome ERZ1645192 (study PRJEB40844, sample SAMN11349763) | freshwater sediment metagenome | isolation source: river sediment | host: Sediment | place: India: Faizupur Khadar , New Delhi | collected 2017-02-21 ...
GCACTAACAAATATGGATCACAAGTGGCTTTTGCCGTACTTCACCTATTAAACGCCCTCAGCCAGGCGGTGCCATTAAATGTACCGTTTCCGGGTTGTCCCGTGGATCACCCTATGAGACCTCATCGTATCACCCGGGGACCTATGGAAACGAGGAGAGGCACTACTCATCTATTGGCATTCAGAGGCTATAACCTCTTCCCGGAATCCAGAGTCTGACACCTGAATAGTCATCTGACAAATCAGGCCTGAAAAAGTCTCCTGAATCAAATACTACGGTTCCACCAAGGATTGTCTGCTCCGGAAACACTGCTGACATTCCTTCATACGGTGACCATCCCGCAGTACTGTGAAGGGTATCTGCTGATATCCGGGTCAGGGTATCAGGATAGAGTGCAAAGTCTGCCCGGTCTCCGGGTGAGAACCCTGCCTGCGTGATCCCGAGAATCTCTGATGGCCTGGTTGAGGTTTTGGTGATAACATCCGCAATGCTGATCTTCTTCTCATGTACCCAGCCCATAAGCAGAGGAATCATCGTCTCAACTCCCGGTATACCTGAAGGAGCCAACAGAAACTCCTGTCCTTTTTCTGCAATGGTGTGCGGAGCATGATCAGATCCGATGATGTCAATCTGATTCCAGCAGGAAAATAACTCCCTTCTGACTTTTTCTGAACGAAGCGGAGGATTGACTTTTCTGTGTGTATCTTCCGGATCACATGATTCATAGCTGAGAAAAAGATGATGGGGGGTAACCTCACGGGATGCAAGACCGTCTGGAATTGCCCGGATAGCATCAGCAGATGAGAGGTGACAGAAATGAAGGTTGCACCCTGGGGTATTCAAAGAGAGCACGTCCTGAATTGCCTGAACCTCTCCATTGATCGGACGGAGATGATCATGATCGGCAAGTGTTCGGTCCTGACCTTCTGTCACCTGCTCGGCATGGATAGTCATCAGCCCATCCCATCCGGCAACCTGCTCCATGGTGTGCTGGAGGACAGATGAAGACACAGCCTCACCATAACTTGATGGACCGGCAAATGTCTCACCAAAGGCAAAAACACCGGCCTTCCACATCCCGGTAAGATCTGCATCACTGGTAACCCCGCCATTTATCGCAAATCGTGCATATGCCTGTGACTCTGCAAGCATCACCCGGTCACGAATCCGGTCAGGAGTTGTCAGGGGCGGAATGGTATTTGGTTGATCCACTACCACCGTTACCCCGCCGGCTATGGCACTTTTCGTACCGCTCTCCCATGTCTCCTTCGCTTTTTGTGTTCCGTCCCTCATGTGGACATGCAGGTCTGTCCCGGCAGGAAGAACGGATCTTCCACGACAGGAGATCTCCAGATCACCCTTTCCTGCTGCACCAGCATGCATCACCTGCCCGTTCGATATGGTTATATCGGCTACCCGTCCGCCCGGAATCAGAACGTCCCTGAGTACCAGTATCTCCTGCCCCTTCTCCAACATCGCTCCTCAATATTAACTGTATATCGTAATTACTCTGATCTGTTCTTCTTCCATCGCTGGTATACCCAGTACCCTGCACCTCCCAGGAGGATAAGGGGCAGCAGTGTCAGAATGGCGATAAAGAGCCAGACCAAGGTGTCTACAAACCCGGCAATCCCGTCACTGATGACCGCCGGCACTGAATATCCTCCCGGTGCTTCAACCTGGGCCGGTTCTGAGAGGCTGACGGTTATCGTTGAGAAGGATGTTCTGCTGTCCAGGTACTTCATTCTTCCCACGATCCGGTCAAGTTGAACCTGAACACGCTCGATCTCCTTCTGCACATCGAGAATCTCTGAAACATTCTGTCCTTTTGCCAGTAGTCGGTTGTACTGGGCTAGCTGATTTGACAGGGAATCGCGTTGTGCTACAAGGTCTACATACTCTTCAGTCACATCATCAGCGGTCACTGAACTTGACAATACTCTTCCAATGGCAACAATATCAGCAAGGGCATCATCAAATCGTTCTGCAGGGACCCGTATCGTAACCGTCCCTGAATATCTGTTCTGGCTCCCTGCATAGACTGATGATGACTGAACCTGGCCATCATGCCGTTTTGCCACTTCTTTTACCCGTTCTGCCGATTCTGAAACATTGGTGACTTCGGCCTTTATATCAGCAATCCTGATTATCTTCTGTTCAGGAAGAGAAGCTCCGGTTTTATCTGCTGATTTTTCATCATATCCCCAGGCTGCCTGTGTTGCCTGAGGAGCAGGGGCCGGAGCATATCCATAATTCTCACTCTCGTATGCTGCCTTTGAGCGAGAGAGCGTGTCCTCGGTGAAAGTTGCCGGCTGTGTTCCTTCAAATGCTGTACATCCGGCGGTAACCATAGCTCCGATAAGCAGGAGCAGGATGAGTACCGATAATTTCTTCATGCATTATACTGGACGAACGGAGATAAAAGAGCAATGGTAACTTCAGATTATTCTGAAGTTAAAAATCTTACCTGACAACCACGGTGGTAACTTTTGCATGAGTCAGGATATAGGTACTGACACTTCCGAGCAGAATTCTGGCACCAAGTCCTTTTCCTGTTGATCCGACTGCGATGAGATCTGCTCCGACCTCTTCCGCGGTTTGTAATATCTCACTTCTTGGATCACCGGTTCTCACAATGATTTCAATATCCACATTCCGGTCATGAGCCAGCTCTTTGATTCTGCTAATGACCTGCTCCTTCTCATCATGCACCAGTCTTTCCCGAATCTCATGGAGGGTTGAGATGCCCTCATACCCTGCTGCTCCATCAATGGTCGCATACTTGGCGGGTGATATAACATAGAGTGCACAGGCTCTTCCCTCCTCTTTTATATGCTCCAAAACCCAGATGAGAGCATTATATCCTTCAGGAGATCCGTCAACTGCAACAAGCATTGTCCCAGACATAATTGCAAGGATATTGATCCAGGGACTTATCAGTATACCGGATTGTCTGTGTAGTCCATGCACCAGTATTAATAATTATCTTTCTCTTCGTTCACAGATGATCTTCCATATCCGGTTCGTTTCCATTGGTTCCTGCTGAATGATACATATGTCCATTCATATTAGGAATGGCGATATTCAGTCATCATATCCAGTAACTATAATTAGATGGGAACCAGAATATTCAACTGATCCTATGGATGTCGGGTTTCTCTCATCTGATCTCTTTACATTTGGATTAATCCCGGTACTCATCTTCCTTGCCCGGATTTGCGATGTCTCTATTGGTACTATCCGGTATATCATGATATCCCGGGGTTTTAAGTATATAGCTCCAATATTTGGTTTTTTTGAGGTTACTATCTGGCTGGTTGCAATCGGACAGGTTATGGCAAATATTACAAATCCCATCTGTTATATTGCGTATGGTGCAGGATTTGCAGCCGGAACCTACATCGGAATGGAGATTGAAGAACGAATGAAACTGGGCATGGCAATCATTCGTCTCATAACTCCCCTTCCGACCGAGGAGTTCATCTCCCGATTACGGCAGTACGGCTATGGTGTGACCAACATAATTGCTCAGGGAGCCAATGGTGAGGTTACCATCATCTTCATGGTGGTGAAACGAGCAAAAATTCCTCATCTGGCGGTCCTGATTCGTGACTTTAATCCTCATGCCTTTTACACGATAGAGGATGTCAGATCAGCGAGTGAAGGTATCTATCCGATAGAATCGAAAAATAATCCATTTTCATTCTTCAAGCGGCCGTTTTTATTTATTGGGAAAAGAAAATAATATTGAGGCTATCTTGCCATCCACATTTTTTTGTCCATGAGTGGCCGATTCTCAAGTCCCGGGTTCTGTTCGATAAACTCCATGATCTCATCAGGGGTAAAATGATACGGGCAGGGGAGTGAGGGATCTTCAAGTTCCCATCGCTCTAGTCTTTCCCCGTATAATGCTTCATCATGCAGGGTGCAGTATTCTTCCAGGGCATTGAAAAATATGCATTCTTCACAGGAACGTATCTGTCTGACAAGAATCGGCGGTATCATAGATATGAATGTCCTTTATTGAAATCAGCTGTATAAATTTGAATCTTTTCATATATGGATACTGGTTTTTCGCATATCATATGAGTGATCGGGGGATATCTATTCAAAGTCAGGCAAGCCATTAATAATTTGGAATTTGTCAGGTATAATAAAGGGGGTTCTTCATGTCAGGAGCAGATACGAATTATCAGATACTCTGTGTTGATGATGAGGAATTTCTGCTTGACCTTTGTAAACTGTTTCTGGAACGGGGCGGCGGGCTTTTTGTCGATACAGCGATATCAGCATCTGTGGGCCTTGAAAAATTACAGGAAAAGGAGTACGATGCTATCATCTCTGATTATGAGATGCCAGGGATGAACGGGGTTGAATTCCTAAAAGTGGTCCGCTCTTCAGGTATAACCATTCCTTTTATTATCTTTACCGGCCGGGGCAGAGAAGAGGTCGTTATCGAAGCACTGAATAATGGTGCAGACTTTTACCTCCAGAAAGGAGGAGACCCGAAAGCTCAGTTTGCGGAGCTGAAATCCAAAGTTGATCACGCCATAAAACAGAAGAATGCAGAAAAAATCCTTCAGCAGGAACGTGAACAGCTGCTCTCCATATTTGATAGTCTGGATCAGATCGTATATGTTACTGACCCACGAACCTATGAAATCCTGTATGTAAATAAATATTTCCAGAATCTGCTTTCACAGGATGTGAAGGGAAAGATCTGCTATGAAGAGTTTCAAAATCTGAAAGCCCCGTGTCCTTTCTGTACAAATGACATTATACTGTCTCAAAAACCCAGACCCTATTCCTGGGAGTATTACAATCCTACATTAAACCGGTATTATTCGATAGTAGACCGGGTGATCAGATGGCCGGATGGCAGGGACGTCAGGCTTGAGGTTGCCACTGATGTTTCTGAGGCAAAACGCGCTCTTGAAGAGTTAAATGCTGCATATGAGGAGATTGCCTCATCAGAAGATGAACTAAAACATCAGTTTCAGGAACTTATTGAGAGCCGGGAACAACTCAAAGAGAGTGAGGAACGGTATCGTTCGGTTATTGAAAATACGCAGGATGTCTTTTACCGGAGTGATGCAGAGGGAAATCTCATCATGGCCAGCCCGAGTGCCCTTCGCATGTTCGGCTATGACTCTCTTGATGAAATCATCGGAAACAGCATATCTGATACCTTTTATCAGAATCCCGTAGAAAGGCAGAAACTGATGGAGATTTTACAAAAAGAAGGTTCGGTCTATAATTATGAAACTCCTTTGGTAAAAAAAGATAAAACACCGGTGTGGGTATCGACAAACACTCACATCTATTTTGATAAAAATGGTGCTTTTGCCGGGGTAGAAGGGAATATCCGGGACATTACTGAAATTAAAAAGACGTCGATGGCTCTTCGGGAGAGCGAGGAGATGTACCGGTTTTTGGTGGAACACATTGAAGATGGAGTTTTTATTGTTCAGGATGATCTGCTCGTATTTTGTAACCAGACCTTTGCCGGGATGATCGGATATTCACGCGATGAGATCCTGGGCACCCTCATGTATGAATACATCTCCCCGGAAAACCGCGACGAACTGATATGGAAATGTCATAATACAAAGGAATACGATGTCATCCTTGAATCATATGAAGCCAGGTTTCTGCATAAAGATAAAAAATCCAGTATATCTGTAATAATCTCATTACGGATCGGGGAATACAAAGGAAGACCTGCCTGTATTGGTACAATTCATTTTGCTGCCGGTATCTGTGACCAGGTGGAGCACTCCCTCCGGGAAAGCAGGGCAATGCTCAATGCAATTTTACAGGAATCCCCGATCCCGCAGTTTGTCATAGATAAAAATCACAAGGTGGTATACTGGAATCAGGCTCTCTCAGTGTACAGTGAAATTCCATCAAGTGAGGTTGTAGGAACAAATGAGCATTGGCGGGCATTTTACCCGAAATCGCGCCCCTGTATTGCGGATCTGATACTTGACGGAAGAACTGATGATCTGTCATTATGGTATGAAGGAAATGCAAAGCAATCCACTCTTGTAAAGGATGCCTGGTCATCGATTGGATTTTTCCCCCACCTGGGAGACCACGGGATCTGGCTTTATTTTACCGGGGCGCTCCTTCGTGATTCAAATGGAGATATCTGGGGAGCACTTGAAACCCTTGAAGATGTGACCGAACAGAAGATGAATGAAGAAGGGCTTCGTGAGGCCAATAAAAAATTAAATCTTCTCTCCGAGACAACCCGGCATGATATCCTCAATACCCTCACCGTCCTGACCGGGGCAATCGATCTTATCCGGGATGAGATCAGTGATCAGGCGGTTTCTTCCTACCTGCACCCGGTAGACAAGGCACTCGATACCATTTACCGCCAGATACTCTTTACCCGGGATTATCAGAACCTGGGAATCACCACCCCGGTCTGGCAATCCCTGCAGACCATCATAGAAGAGACTATTATTCGTGTTCTTCCAAAAGAAGTCAGATTTGTACAGGACAACACGGCATATGATATCTATGCAGATGCCATGCTGGGCAGAGTGTTTGCAAACCTGGTTGATAATACACTCAGACATGGCGGCATCGTTACCGAAATCAGGGTTACAGTCAGGGAGGACAATAATACCCTCTGTATCTCCTATGCAGATGATGGAAAGGGAATTGACGATTCAATAAAAGATCAGGTTTTTAATCGTGGTTTTGGGTCTCATACCGGATATGGTCTCTTTCTTATCAGGGAGATTCTTTCCATCACTCATATTACCATTCAGGAGATCGGAACCGCCGGAAAGGGAGTTGTTTTCGAGATGCATGTCCCGTCCGGATTTTATAAACTGCATCAGTCCTGATTATTATTTTCCACATCAGGAGAGGAGTTGAAAAAGATCTCCTGAAGTGACTTCAGATCTTTAATGGATAGCAGAACCGGAATATTAACTCCGATTGAGTATGAGGGATACAGGCCAAGCATCTGTCTTCGGTTATATGCATACAGTCTGCTCTCTAAAAGAAGACTTTTTGCCTTTGTTCCTTCCTCTCCGAGACCTGATCCCATAGCTATTTCTGGGAGTTTTTTCAACTTTTCAGCAAAGTCGGATATCATCGTCAGTGCTACCTTTCTGCTCAGGTAACTTTGCAGGTACTGCATTATCACAAACTGGGAAAAGAGGAGTATTAATACACTGAAATTTCTGCCGGCATACGAGAAGGCGATCATATTCACGTATTTAGTCAGGGTAAATGCAGGCATGACCATTGCCACGATCATGAGGATCACGAGAATTGTCGTAGCCGCAATCAGGACAGATCCAAGAATGGTAAAGACGATGATTCTTCGGTGACTGATCATCCGGTTCTTCAGCCGGAGATGAGTCCGGTAAAGCATTCTTCCCCTGAAAATGAATATTTCTGCATAGAATACAATAATGCCCAGACACTGAACCAGGAGCAGAATGAGTGTTTCAGTTGAAAAATCACTAGTAAATGCAATGATGACAGTAAAGAGAACTGAAAGCCCGTAGATACAAAAAACCCCATAGGTGATTGGAATCATGCTGAGGAGGAAAAACCGCAGGAAGAGCTGGTATCCCACCCGCTTATTTGAGAAAATTTTGAGTTCTTTTGCCCATTGCAATAATGACGTATCTTTTTTCGGTAGCGGGGCCTGTCCGGATATCTTCTGATGCACCATTCTGAACGGGAAGAGAGCAAGTGGCAGCATCGGATAAAACAGGTAAAAATACAGGCTTGCAGCAACCCAGAGGAAGGGATAAATGGATTTATAATGCCAGATGAGCAGGATATTTACCAGGATAACGCCGATGAGCACTGCAAACGATCTCCTGCAGATAGTCTCATGGGTTATGGTTTGACGCAGGTTTAAAAGCCGGTTTATCTCTTCGGTTAATGCCTGATCAGCCGAACCTGAATTAATATCTCCTGTCCCGGTGCAGTTTTCTATATGGATCACCACTGCTTGAATAATCTATGTAAAAAGACATAAAAGAATCGAAACAGGCGGTATGTTCAGAGTCGAAAGTTCGTTACCAAACCGGTGATTTTTCATCCCATGACAGACAGATATATTTCACATCGGTTCGGCCAGGTAAAATACGGGTGTGCAGTATGTCAGACATATATGAATACTTGTCAGCCCTCCATCAGGGCATATGGGAAGTGGTAATCCCTAAGGATCTGCTGACAGTTCCTCTGGGACCTGAATGGAAATTTTCACCGATTAACGTTCCCTCTCAGGAAACCATTGCAAGTTACCGGAACGGTCAGTATCATCTTCATGAGACAAAAGACGAATACCGGGTTCATCTTGATCGGTATGATCCGGAAAAAAACCCTATCCTTCACCTTATTGATGATGCCCCCCTGGTCCTGATGATCCTTGAGACATTACAGACAATATATATGACCGCCAGGGATGCCAAAAAGAACCCAGTGCCTGATTTTATCAAAGATCAGCGTTTGACATGGGAATTTCGGATTCTTCTGGGAGTAATTATGCTCTCCATCAGTGGCATTCTTGTCATGATAGCATTAAACCAGGATAACAGATTGTTCTCTATTCTTCTCCCGTCGATTGTTTTCCTCACCGGAGCCCTGATTCTTGCTCATGGATTTTTTATGGGAAAACGAAAGGAACATTCAAAAAAGGATATTGTAAATGGATTTTTAATAATGATCGGAGGCATCATCATGGCACTCCTGTGGGAGTTGTATCTGCTCATCATTCTGCTCATCCTTGCCATATGGTTCTTTGGAAGTGCCTATGTGTCTTTGAAACGGGTGATAAAGGATAAAAAGGAGATCCCCCAGGGATTATGGCTCTCACTTGCAATGGGTGTTGGCTCATTGCTGTTTGGTGCTCTCACGATCTTTGTCCCTGATATTCTGCTAGAAATCCTGGTCGGTATAATGGCGGTGATTGTTGGAATCATCGGGTTTGGGTTCCTTCTGGATGGGTATGGCCTTCGGAATGCCGAACATCTGATACAGGAACAGACTGAAACAAAAACAATAGCGTAAAAAAAGTCAGGCCGGGGGTCTCATGGTCACCCGTACCCGACATGGAGTGCAGGTTCCATAGGAGACTGTTCCATACATGGGATCATCTTCCTTGTCATAGATCCTGCTGTCGATATCTTCACAACAGATAGTTCCCCAGGTGTTTCCTGTAGCCATCACATCCACAGCATTTCTGTTCTCAATATCATACTGGGTATTATCCTGGAAGGTATTCCCTCCGGTACTTCTCCCCCCACCACCAATGTCAGGCCGTGTGGCTCCTCCGGTGGCAATATAGATTCCGACCGGGTTTTGCTTGATGGTGTTCCCCTGAATGGCCGGTGTTGAATCCATCCTGACAATAATACCATAATCGCCATTTCCATTGACGGTGTTACCGGTAATAGTCGGGTTTGCAGATCCCTTTGTACTGATTCCGGCACTTCCACAGGAGATCTTGTTATTCTCTATGGATGGATGGGATGATGCAGTACAGTCTATCCCATTCAGTGTTGAGAACGTGTTCTTTGAGATGGTCGGGTAGCTCTCACCATATGCAGTAATGCCCCAGTTCAGGTTTCCTGCAAAATTATTGTCAGAAATCTTCGGATGAGCGGTTCCGAGCGTGGTTATTCCGGCATGTGCAGTTCCGGAAAATGAGCATTTCTCGATGGTTGGTGATGTACCATCACAAAGGATAGCGGTCCCATCATGCGTCCCGCCCGGACTATTTACAATGGAAAAGCTCAATGAGGAAATAACCGCATTGTCTGCACCAATAATGGATGGATATCTGCCTTCCGGTGAGTCCGGGATATCATATCGTGCTCCTCCGGAAATGACCGGATTCGGCGATACTGGAACCATGGATCCTGAAGCAATTACTTTTTTTCTGGTAAGGGTCATTCCGGACTTCAGCCTGATGGGAAAGACCTCTCCATTTGCCGCATCATACTTGTTTGCGGATTCAACCATGACGGTATCACCGGACCGTGCCCTGCTAACAGCCATGGTAATTGTTTTAAGCGGCTTTGTCTCCGCCCCTGTACCCGTACTGTCACTTCCGGTCTTCGAGTTCACATAATAGGTCATCTTGGCCGGTGCTTTACTCACACCTTCCGCGAATACAGTTGGCGTCTTATCCAGATTCACCGGTGCTGCTGCCAATGGCCAGATGAGAAGACACCCAATAATGACCAGAATAATCCATGAAGTATACTTTTTCATAGTGGTTACTCCTGATGGAGAGTATACTCAATGACGAGAAAAAGCTTGCTTAAGGAAAACAAAAGATACAAAATTATTTATGAAAAGCGATAAGAGCCCTGTGGGACCTGGATTTCAAACCTGGCTCCTTCACCATACCTTCCATTCTCCCGTATAGACAGGCCGGTGATAGATAGAATTTCCCTGATAAGAAATAATCCAAAACCGGTATTTTTTCCATACCCTCTCTGAAAGATGCTTTCCTTCTCAGTATCTGGTATACCTGTCCCGTCATCCTCATACAAAATTACCAGATCCTGTCCATCCGGTTTATGGGACAGGGTAATCTGCCTGACTTTTTCTCCATGCATCAGACTGTTCTGAATCAGGTTTTCAAAGACCATGCCAAGCATCTGATCTGCAAAAACTTCCAGGTCGTTCAGTTCATTCACAACCCTGATCCCTTCAGTGTGTATGACCTCTACCAGGTGGGTAATATTCTGCCATTGTGGACTTTCAGCACCGATATTCTGATATGTACTGGTGAACACAATTTTCCGCTCAATATCTCCGGTAATCGAGGTAATCCGACTTAGTAACTCTTTTTCACTATCGGTATCTGCTTCCTCTGCAATGAGGTAGAGATATCCTTTCAGAGCAGTAAGACTGTTTTTTATATCATGTCGGGTGATACTGGTGAGAAGAGAGAGTTTCTTGTTTACCATCGTAAGGGCCTGGGATATCCGTCTCTGCTCTCCGATATCAAGAAAAGAGATAACAGA
>ERZ1645192.4502-NODE-4502-length-11013-cov-15.863844_pt1 | contig 11013 bp, 7 predicted proteins | sample MGYA00575354_ERZ1645192 | MGnify/ENA primary metagenome ERZ1645192 (study PRJEB40844, sample SAMN11349763) | freshwater sediment metagenome | isolation source: river sediment | host: Sediment | place: India: Faizupur Khadar , New Delhi | collected 2017-02-21 ...
ATGCTCAAAGGCGAGATTATCATGAAGCCATTCGCTGGACGCGTTCTTGAGTAGACATTGATAATTGGATCCAGGATCGAGCTCAATTTTACCTAAGGTGGGGCTTTAAGACAGCTGCCGAGCCCGTATCATGCAGCTTATGTTGACATCATCAAGACAAGTCTCACCTCGTAAAATGCTCTTTGCACACCTGAAATGCGGATAGCTAGAGCGCTGAAAATTTGGTTTTTAAGGGGTGGATCATTCACATTCTCCCCGCCCCCCAAGCCTCGCCCTGATACCACTGGAGCACTCTGTTCTTCATCAAAAAATCGAATCTGCCCGGCCTTCTCCCTAATCGCTATAGGGATTGTGCAGCAGCCCCGCTCTAAGAAATCCAGCTTTTTGTGTTGCCCTCTTATCTCCCAGCCGTCTCCTGGCGCCATGAAATGATCCGGTCAATAATTGCTCAGAATCGCGGATCATTACCATCTAAAAGAAATTTTTAAAAATACATAAAAATTTTTGTTAACGTGTCTCAGCTATTTGATTTGATGCAGGATTCGAATTCTACCCTTTATAATGCTGATCCCAATAATCCATTGATGTACTAATTAACGCATGTAAACCTTAATATTAGCTCTATTGAGCATAATCAAGCAAAATACTTATATATTAAAAGCTTTAATCGTCAAACGCCGAAATCCCTTTCGGCATGGTAGGGAGCGGGCGGCCATTTGACTGTAGACCATAACTATTGTCTTACGTCGAGTGCCGAATGGAGATAGGATCATGAACTTCAGACCAGGATTAGCGGCAGCTAGAGAGATAGCATATAATTTATGTATAATAAAATTACCTCTAGCTAAGTCGATCCTAAAATCTGGACCGAATGCACAGCTTTTCACAGGCACCCACATCTGCTGCACCAACAAGTGCGACCTATTACGGAGGAGATGGAATGAAATATAGGATCCTATCCCTTCTCTTAGCCATCCTATCCACTTTTATCATCGGCTATCATCTCCCTCCGCTCCTGGATCAGTTCAATGATGCTGCCTTTTCCAGCGCCACCATCCTGGACCAGCCGGATCTGATGGAGGCTCTTCGAGAGGTTCAGTCAAAGGGCCTGCTCATGGGAATTCATGGCTGGAGGCATGAGAACTACTCCCGCATAACCACTTCACAGGCCAGAGAAGCGGTGGAAAATAGCCGTTCTGTCTTCTTAGAGGCCGGCCTGGTTCCCGTGGCTTTCCTGGACCCGTACCTCTCCTTGAGCGCTTCTTCTGCTCAGGTTGTGGATGCCATTAACAGCACTGGAGTCTCCACCGACCTCTCCTCACTCAAGATAGATGACTCTGCCATGCGCGAATACGGCAAAAACTGGAGAGATGCGGAAAAAATTAACAGCACCATCTTCTCCCGGGAGCTGGAGAAGATCAATAGCGAGAAGCCAACATCAATTCTCCTGCACATCCAGGACTGGAATCCTCGTCTTAAACAGCTTATCTCTAGCTACCTCTCCAGCACGGACAAGAAAGAGATCTTTATCCGGATAGATGACGTAGAGGTCAATACCCCTCCGGAGAAGGTCCTGGACCTGGCCAGCCTCCTCAATTATCCCTCCGCAGGCAGCATCATTCTGGGAGTCATACCCGCAGGAACTCTGAAAGGTGAAGATGCAACCCTGATGGGCTTTGAGGCCAGCAGCATCTTCAGAGTCTACTGGTGGTACTACATGCTCTTTGCCTTCTTTCCCCTCATGTTCTTCGTTTCCTGGCGTCAGATATCCTCCCGGAAAATAGAGCATGGCAGGTTTGCCGTCGGCACCCCCATCACCACCTGGCAAGAGCCGAGCGTCTCCTTGGTCGTGCCGGCCCATAATGAGCAAGATCACATCGCTGAATGCCTAGATGCCTTGCTTTCCCAGGACTTCTCCGGCCAGATGGAGGTAATAGTGGTAAACGACGGCTCCACAGATGAGACGGCCCGCATCGCCTCCAAGTATCCCGTAACTCTCCTGGACCTGAAGAAGAACCTGGGCAAAGCCCGGGCTCTTAATGTAGGCATCAAAAAGGCTAAAGGCGATATAATCATCTTCTCGGACTCAGATTCGGTAATGGATAAAAGTGCCGTGCGCCTTCTGGCCGAATGCCTTCGGGATCGGCCCGATGCCCATGCCGTCGCTGGCAAGGTTCTGATAAAGAGCTGTAGCATAAAACCCAACCTTCTCCACTACTTCCAGGTCATAGAGTATCGCATCGAGCAGGACATCAACCGGTTTCTGCAGAGCCTGGGCGGCAGGGTTCTGGTCTGCCCCGGCCCTATCTTCGCCGTCCGTCGAGAGGTGATGGATTCGCTGAAATTCAGCCCTCAGACCATTGTGGAGGACGCAGACTTTACCATCCATGCCCTGAAAAGCTCCATGAGCATAGTGCAGGAGCCCCGCGCCATCGTCTATACCTGGGCTCCTGAATCAGTGCGGGGATGGTTCACCCAGCGAAAGCGATGGTGGTACGGCAGCCTTCAGCTCTGGGATATGCATAAAGTCTGGGCCAGGCGGAATCCCTGGATGATCCTCAACTACTTCGGGTTCATGAACAGCATCATATCCATACTGCTCCTCCTGCTCTTGCCCGTATTGCTCATCAGATATCATGAGGTATGGCAGGTGATTCTTCGATCCCTCACCTACCTCATGGCCCCGCTGATGCTGTCCTGCTTGGTCATGGTCCCATTTTTCATCAAGGATAAAAAGCTGATGGCCATTCTCATGCCTTATACACTATTTTATTCCTTGATGAAGATAATTGTTGTAAGCTACCTTTATATCTGCTATATATCTGGAAGAGGCATTGACGTGAAATTCGGGCCGCGCGTATTGAGGGTGAGATAATCATGATCAAAGATGTGTGTCTTCTGGGACTGCTCATTGCATTTGTAGTAGCCTTGACAGCCGGCCCATCAATGGCTGAAGCCTCTCAGCAATATTCTGAGGGCGTATGGAATAACTTCAACTTTACCCGTCCGGCCACAGACTGGTCCGATGCCGCCAAGGAATTTGCAGCCGAAGGATCCCTGATCGATCTGGTGGTGGCTCAGGAGAACCTGGACCAGTTTACCTATATTCCATTTCCCCATCCTGATTCAGGCTACCTGCGCAGCTCAAGCCAAATAGATAGGATTGAGCCTTATCTGCAGAAGTTCGACGAGACAGATCAAAAGGTCATTTTATCGCTTCAGCCGGGGAGAGTTGATCCCCTCCAGTTGATGCAGATCCTGCTCTCTCGATATGGCCATCATCGGTGCATCATAGGGATAAATGTGGACCTGGAATGGAAGAAGACCGGAGAGGCAAACCACGCCAGCAATGAGGAAAGAGATGCTTGGCTTTATGCCATTAAGCAGCATGATCCGGATCTAAAGCTCTTTTTGACCTACTTCCTGGATTACACTCATTTTCCGGACGATGCCGATGACCTGGTCATACTATTCGATGGAGAAGGAGTCACTCAAATGGAGCTATTAAGGCAATATAAAGAGCTCGCTGGCCATTTTAAATCAGTGGGAATTTATACTGGCTACAGATCGAGCCACCCTCAAACTGCACCAGTTGGTCAGATAATGGCTGCCGCTCCCAATACACAATATATCATCCATACTCAGGATGTCTTTCCCCAAGAGAAGGTTCTCATATTTTTAATCAGTGACATCCAGGTGGACTGGCTGGAGAAAGAGAGCATAGATCTCCTTGACGCCTATAAAGAAAAGAATATCCCCACAGTTGTGGGCGTGATCAGCAAAAATCTGGACAATCCAAACGTAGGCGGTGGATTTTTGCCCGGCATGCTGCAAGAGCTGCATCAAAATGATTCAGATCTCTTCGAGATAGCAGAATATGCCTATTCAGACCAGGACCGCCAGAGCTACGAGGATCAAAAGAGGAGCATAAACGATAGCTTGCAGGCATTATTGAGATTGGGTATCTGGCCTACGACTCTGATTCCATCCCGATTAAATGCGGACGAGGATACCGTCCGGGCGGCTGAAGAACTGGGATTTGGAAATATGATTTCTTCTTCTCAGAGCCTGGATCCTGGTCGGCTTAAGGTCCTCAATATATTGGTCTCTATGACCGAGGAAACCGGAAGGCTGAAGGACCCCGCAGAACTGATGGCAGAGATTGATGGCAAAGAGCAGGAAGCAATTGTAGTCATTTATCAGATACAAAACCTGCAGCCGGGCTCAGGAAACAGAATAGAGGACCTAAGCAAGATTCTGGATGCCTTAAAGGAGAGCAAAAGGTATCGATTCATGACAGCAGATCAATATCTTGCGTCTCTTCCTGCCCACGGCAGGAATTCATTGTCGATGGAAAAGCTGCCAGGCTGGAGCTTCTATTTAGCAGCAGCTGCAATGTATGCAATCAGCAGATTATTTTCTCCTGGCAAGATGGGAAAACTCGATTAGGTGGTGACAAATTTGTGCGGAATTATCGGATATATTGGAGAGAAGCAAGCCTTACCGGTATTGCAGAAAGGCCTGAAGAATCTGGAATACCGGGGCTATGACTCAATCGGAATGGCCACGATATCAGATTCATTGAATATATGCAAGGCAATAGGAACCATAGATGGGGCAATGAGGGATCTAAACCAAGATATGCTTGAGGGTCGAATTGGAATTGGTCATACTCGTTGGGCTACCCATGGCGGTGTGAGCAGAGAGAATGCTCATCCTCATGTTGATTGTCAGAAGAGGATTGCCATAGTTCATAACGGCATAATCGAGAACCACAGAGAGCTTCGGGAGGAGTTGAGTGGCAAAGGGCACAATTTTGCCAGCAGCACCGACTCAGAAGTGATTGCTCATCTCATTGAGGACAATCTCAGAGAAGATGCAAATTTCGAGAGCGCCTGCATGGCCGCCTTCAGCCGTCTGCGTGGCAGCTATGCTATACTGGCCATATGTGAGGGCGAGCAAAAGATTGTCGCCTCGAGAAAGGATTCGCCTCTCGTGCTGGGCCTCATCGAGGATGGATTGATCTTTGCTTCAGATGTATCAGCGCTTCTTGAATGGACAAAAAGGGTAGTGTACCTGCAGAATTATGATCTGGCAATAGCTGCCAACAACAGGGTCGTTTTTCGGAACTTAAGGCTCAATAAAGAGGTCAGCAGAGAAGTGAGCAATGTTCAGTGGGATATGGAGCAGGCAAAGAAGGGGGAGTTTGAGCATTTCATGCTCAAGGAGATAGCTGAGCAGGCCCAGACGATATCCAGAGCCATTCAGCAGGATGAAGCGGTGATGGAGAATATCCTGCAATTGGTAAACAAGACCGAATCTGTTTTCCTGGTGGGATGCGGATCAAGCTATCATGCCTGTCTGGCCGGATCCTACCTATTCTCCCAGGTGGCAAGAATGAATGCCAATTTGGTGGTTGCTTCTGAGTTTGAGAGATATGAACAGTTCTTGAATAAGAAGAGTCTCGTAGTTGCCGTCTCCCAATCCGGCGAGACGGCGGATGTCCTGGATGTGGTGCGGGCAGCAAGAGAGAGGAAGAGCAAGATCATAGCCATAACCAATGTCATAGGATCATCTTTAGCCAGAGAGGCAGATGAGCTATTGCTCATGAACTCCGGACCGGAGATATGTGTTCTTTCTACCAAGACCTATACCTCCCAGGTGGTGCTGATGTTCCTGCTGGCTTATTGTCTGGCGGGAAAGAAAGAGGAGTGCTCCAGGAGGATCAAGGGCCTTTACATGGATGTTTACAATTTGACCTCCAAATCAATGAGAGAGGAGCTAAAAGCACTGGCGGGAGTTCTGGCAGGCCGGGAGCACATATATATGATTGGCCGTGGGCTGCAATTTGCCACCGCTAAAGAGGCTGCCCTCAAGGTCAAAGAGGTATCTTACATCCATACAGAAGCTTTTGCCGGCGGCGAGCTCAAGCATGGACCTCTGGCGCTGATAGAAGAGAGGACGCCGGTTTTTGTGTTTATTGGAAAGGAGAACCAAGAGAAGACTCTATCTAATGCACAGGAGATTAAAGCTCGAGGGGGCATGGTGATCGGTGTCTCAGCAATAAGCCAAGAGATCTTCGATTATTGGATTAAAGTTCCCCAATGCACGGATCTCAATCCCGTAGTTCAGGCCATTCCATTGCAGATCTTGGCCTATGAATTAGCCGTGAAAAAGGAATTGAATCCTGACAAGCCTCGCAATCTGGCGAAATGCGTTACTGTGCTCTGAAATGGCCATCATGCAGCGGGAAGGCTGGCGGCCTCCCGCTCTTCTTGATTTTGCAGGCTAATTTGCCTGCAAGGTGGCTGGATACAGGTCCAAGGACGAGCCGCCGCTGATATTCCTGGGCTGATCGCAAAATCCATCAGAGTTGGTATCATTGCAGCCTTCCTCAGGCTCATCGTAATCGCTGTAATAGTTGCCTTGCATCCTCTTTCCCAAAAGCAGCTCCGACAGCTTGTGCAGGCCTTCTGCTTTTTCGATGCTGCTCCAAGAATTATTGCCACTGTCGCTGGCTGCTATGTCATTGTCCAGGAAGACATTGGAGCTGAAGGTGTTATTTACCACACCGGGCTTGACATAAATGCCGTACTTGTTTTTATAAAGTACATTATCCAGGACTGTGTTATTGCTTGACGCAACCGAAATTCCTGCACTTCCGCATCCACAATGGCCGGAGCCGGTCAGGTTGAATCCCTGGACGGTGGACCCATTGGCCGAAAGGGTGATGACACTGCTGGATCCGTTTCCATCTATCAGCGGCATTCCCTGGCCGGTGTCTAGGCCTATTAGCGTTAATGCTTTGGTGAAGCGAAGGCGCTCCAGGTAGGTTCCGCTATGCACCTCGATTATATCTCCAACGGATGCATTATTGATGGCTTCTTGAATTCGGCTGTAGTCCTCGTCTGCCGGGCCCACAGTGATTATGGCTGCATGAGCTGATCCTAATATCAGAATTAATATTAATAGCAGATTTCTATGCATAATCTCTCGTAAATAAGGCTCTTGTTGATATTTATATCTATGTACTATCACTTCATCCCAAACCTTAAGCTCAATCGTGATCCTAGCGCCCGAATATAATCAATATTATAATTAATTAGAATTAAAGTGAAACAAATTTATTCAAATTTGATAGTAACTTAGTCCCATTAGGAGTTATCACATAAAATTTTTCCTTTTCTATTAAAAATCCATGAGCTAACAGCCAATTCAAATAACCAGTGGTTATATTATAATTTGTTTTAGATTTATATATAATATGGGTCTTGAGCAACCTATCCTGGCTGCATACTGCGAGAATATCTCTTAATATATCTAATTTATCTCGTCGCCCGTGAGTCAGCATAGGCACCCCAGATCTTTGCCGCTCTTAATCGAGGTCTCATTCCAGGACAACCTCTTTTCCAGCAGATTCTCGTCGCATGGGCACCAGTCCTGCCAGAATGTGGGGGTTATGGAGTAGACTGTCTTGCCCACCATCACCGGGGCAGCCACCCTGGCAGATGCTATCTCCGGGCAGTCATGGAGCGAGTAAACGATGACGCTGGCATTGGTTAAATAGAATCCCTCTTCTTCTGCTTCAGCCATGAAGCTGATAGATCTCTTCTTTCCAGCATCCAGCCTATCGAGAGTCCAACTGAACATATCTTCACTTATATTCTTTTGACGAGAGGTTGAATTGATAAAGTTCATGCCGGACGGCAGGACCACAGTGATATTTGCACTCACGTTCTCCGATGCCAGGTTGTCCAATGTCAGGCGATAGCCAAGAATCTTGGGCTGCTTGGAATTGGGCGTAGCGGAAAAGGCAACCGAAAAATTGCCAGAAGCACAGGAGCCGCAATCCGCTTCAAACTGGGTGGTATTGCTGGCGCCTGGTCTTCTATCGGAGCTCAGATTGCCTCCTATTTCCTGGCTGGCTTCAATCGTGGCAGATGCTATCTTCCGGCAATTATCGCGAGAACTCGCAATGATAGTGGCATTGCTCACATAGAATCCTTCTTCCTCCCCTTTAGCCATGAAGCTGATGGATCTTCTCTTTCCGACATCCAGCTTGTCTAAAGTCCATCTGAAAATATCTTTGCTTATATTTTCTTGACGAGAGGTTGAGTTGATAAAGCTTATGCCGGACGGCAGGTTCACGGTGATATTTGCGCTCAGGTTCTCACGGCCCTTGTTTTCCAAGGTCAGACGATAGGAAAGGATCTTTGGCAGCTTGGAATTGGGTCTAGCAGTAAAGTCAACCGAGAGATTTCCAGCGCTGCAGGCGCTCCAGTCGGCCTCAAACTTGGAGGTATTGCTGGCGCTCAGCCTTCTATCGGAGCTTGTCTGGAAGACAGTGATATTCCCAGTTTCTTTGTCTTTGATCTCATAGCTCCTTATCGCCTGGTAAACTGTGACCGCCCTCGAGCTGCTGCTGTAGTTCTCCTTTCTGGCTGTGACCCTGAGATCAAGATTGATCTTGACCGCCTCACCTATGCTCAGCCGGGAGATGGACCAATTGGCATATCTGGATGATAGCTCAAATGGTCTTATAGAGGAATCCAGATAGCTGGTTCCTGTGGGGAAGGAAGTTCTCACAAAGACCGGTCCCAAGGGCCTGTTGCCATCATTTGCCAGAGTTATGATATATCTGAGTATGCCGCAATCCTGCGGATCGATGCGCCCCTGGTTGGTTATAGACATATGAGGCTTGTTCAAGGCCGGGTACACCTTATGTCCTCTAACGATGCTGAAATTTCCCACAAACTCGTCTTCTATGAACACAAATCCTTTCTCAGGATCGGACGAGTTGATGTATCCCGACTGAAATCTAGCTCTGCCGGTAAATCTGGCCGAGGTTCTGGTCTCATTGGCAGATATGATAAGAGTCTCCGCATCAAGCTCTCTGAGATCGGAGTATTCTGATCTCATGAAGGCACCATTCTTGGCCCCAGATCCAGTTCCCTCACTCCATGAGAGAGACATGGGCAGGGGGGTGACACGTGCGTAGGAATGATTTACCGGTGCCTGGCGCAGGCTGACGTCCTTGGCCAAGAATATATTGCTCGTACTGGGAGGAGAGATTAAGATCGGGCTGATATTGATGGTTGAGATATCGCTGGCGTCTATCAGCTCCTCAGAATGATATTCGCCAGTGCCTTTTTCATAAGTATATGCATACTGATCTGTTTCCCCTTCACTGCCTATCTTTTTATCGGTGCTGATAAATCCTTCTCCATCTACCGACAAACTGATTTCATCAGAAATATTTTCCTTATAGTCATTTGTAATATTGAATCGTCCGGCATATTCCTCCGAGGCCCTGAAATTAGACAGATTTGAATTTATGCGGCCTACTCCATCGTAATCGGAGGAGATGCGGGCTCCCAGGTCGAAATTCCTATAGTGAACTATAATATCTGAATCCAGCCGAGCTGCATCCGTATGTGATTCGCATATGCTTGGCGATTCCTGGCTGCCATGGGCGGATGATGATTCGGTCCATTTTGAAGCATAATTCAGGGAGCGCTCCGGTGATACGGAGAAAGTGGCATTGGAGTATCTGGCCGATAGGTTGCTTTTGCTCAGATCCATGGCATAGGCGCTGCCCATCAGATCGGCGTGATATTTGGAGGCCTCTTCTGAGCTATATGTGCCGGAGCCGGATTCTCGGGACTTGAGGTATTCAGTATCCATATTGTGCATGACATTGCGGATCCTCACATAGCCCGATCCAGCTACGCTCTGATCCATATTGAAATGCATTTGACTGCTCTCCTCCTCCTCGCACAGCTCACCCAGTGTTGGCTCGCCCTGGGTGGATGTAAGGAAAAGCCAGATGTTTGAGCCATCCGGAGCTCTGCCCCAAACGCAATCGCTATCGGAATAATCATACATAAATGGAGTGCGGTCCACCAGAGTGCCCATTTCATCCTTGAGGATCAGGCTCTCCTCACTAGGATCCATCCATTGTTCTTCAAAGGTGATGACATAGAATCCTTTAGCAGATATATTGGCGATATCGATGAACTCCTCCTTGGCTCGGTCGCTCAAGGGGACTACGGACCAGGAGCTTATATCCACATCAACATCCTCGGTATTATAGAGCTCAATCCACTGCGAGACATCGTCTCCTGAGGGATCGAGCTCGACCTCATTTATAACTACAGTCGCTGAGCCTGATGCGGCCAATATCGCAGACAGCATTAGAGCGAGTAAGATAAGCTTTAGATTCATCGGAATATCACATCTAGCCTGCAATGATATTGCACTCATTTGTAGTTTATATTCTTAATGATATGCTGATTATTAAAAAAATTGGCCCTCCTATAAAACATGGGAGGACCAACACGTCAATAGTGCATTTACTATTCCGCAATCGGACATATTGTCGATGCGTGTACTGCTACGTATACTTCATTCCCTGTTATTGCAGCTCCTTTGATCTTTATCGAATTTCCATCCGGATATCCTTTGCCTCTGTACCATGTGTTAAATCCTTTTAGCGGGCACGGATCGTCAGTACTGAGCCAGACATGCCAATCCTTTATCGTGCAGTCGCCATCTAAGGGCGGGATTGACAAAGTAAATGACTTGCCGTCTCCAGCTAATGTAACTGTTGCATCACCTACAGGAGATCTCGATTCGTCGCAATAGTTCTCTCCAGATGATGCGCCTGGAATCAGGGATGCAGTCACTCCATCGCCTTTGAGATCTTCTGCACTGAAAGTGGTGTACCATCCCCAGTTCCTGGAGCAATCTGGGATGGTGCATATCGAGCCTGATCCCCAATATCCCCAAACAGTGTCGTAGGTGAAGCAATCCTTTTCAATCCAGCTGCCGGAGTAGGTGCAAGTGCATTCATCGGCGTTAGTGCAGGTCACGGAGTATGTATGCTCTATATCATCTCTGTCTGCCAGAATCGGTGTTGATCCCTCAGCACATGGAATTCCTGCTGCTACTGCTTTTGCAATAAGCTCTGGATCAGTTGGCGATGTGCCGAAGCATACCTCGAAATCAGGTATG
>ERZ1645192.4504-NODE-4504-length-11010-cov-5.110908_pt1 | contig 11010 bp, 7 predicted proteins | sample MGYA00575354_ERZ1645192 | MGnify/ENA primary metagenome ERZ1645192 (study PRJEB40844, sample SAMN11349763) | freshwater sediment metagenome | isolation source: river sediment | host: Sediment | place: India: Faizupur Khadar , New Delhi | collected 2017-02-21 ...
ATTTGGATTTGATGTGATGCAAGACTTTATGAATAGCAATATTGAAGTTTTATATTTTGGTGCGGCTGATCTCTTTTTACCTGACACAAGTTACTATAAAGATGAAGCAACCAAAGCACAACTGATTGGTTTATTTACAGCTACGACATCGCAATTATTATCACTCTATGGTTTTAGTAAAGAAGAAATTGATCAACTCATTTCAGATGCTTTAGCATTCGATGCACTCTTAGTCCCTGTAACAAAATCAAGCGTCGAAAGAGCTGACTATGTTAAACTATACTATCCATTAAGTAAAGAAGAAGTTAATAAGTTCACAAAAAACTTTGATCTCATGACGCAAGCAGAAAAGCTTGTTAAACAACCGGTTAAAGAATTGATCGTCATGAACTTAGATTTCATAAACGCATTTGATACCATCATCACAGAAGAAAACTCCAACATCATGAAATCATGGATGATCGTTTCTAACGCGATGAAGTTCGCATCAGATTTAACTGATGACATCCGTGTTGCAGGTGGTGCATTCATGCGTGCTTTATCAGGAACAAAAGAAGCTCAAAGCAAAGACAAGTTTGCATTCTATCAAGCTTATAATCGTTTTAGTCAAGTTGTTGGTCTGTATTATGGTGAAAACTATTTTGGACCAGTTGCTAAAGAAGATGTTAAAACCATGGTTCATGAAATGATAGGTGTTTATAAAGAACGTATCACACACAATACATGGCTCAATGGCGTAACAAAAGAAAAAGCCATTCAAAAACTTACAACACTTAATGTGCATGTAGGTTATCCAGATGTCTTGCCACCTTATTATGATCAATTTGAAATCAAAGGTTATGAAGAAGGTTCAGATTTGATTCAAGAAAAGCTTAAAGCATCTTACATCATGAATACCTACGATTTCAGCAAGTATAACAAACAAACCAATAAGAATATTTGGGGTATGCCAGCAAGCATGGTGAACGCTTATTACAGCCCAACCAATAATCAAATCGTATTCCCTGCAGCCATTTTACAAAGACCTTATTACAGTTTAGATCAAACCCCATCAGAAAATTATGGTGGTATTGGTGCAGTTATGGCTCATGAAATATCGCATGCTTTCGATAATAATGGTGCTAAATTTGATGAAACAGGATCACTTAAGAACTGGTGGACAGAAGAAGATTTAGCTGCGTTTAATCAAAAAGCTAAAGATATGATCGCTTTATTTGATGGTGTAGAAACAGGTTACGGAACATGTAATGGTGAATTAACCGTTTCTGAGAATATTGCTGATAGCGGCGGTATTAGATGTGCACTTGAAGCTAGCAAAAAGGGAAATCAGCACAAATCATCTGAATTCTTTGAAAACTGGGCACGGGTATGGCGTAATAAGTCATCTGTTGAATTCAACCAACTGTTATTAAGAGTTGATGTTCATGGACCTTCCATTTTAAGAGCTAACATGCAGTTAAGCAATCTACCAGAATTCCAAGAATTGTATCAAATTACAGAAGATGATCCTATGTATTTAGCTAAGGATAAGATGGTAAGTATTTGGTGATCATATAAAAAAATTTAAACAGCACATATTTATCATTTAGATGAATGTGCTGTTTTTTTGTATCATTAATCGCGTATTGATAGTCCTTAGCTTACATGATATAATGAAAGAAAATCATTTCAAGCGGGGGAAAACGAGAAAACCATTCATTGCACAGAATGGACAAATAGATTTTTAATCTTCATTTTGGGGGAGAATCATATGAGTAAAAAGGTAATCATATCCATCATTGTAGTTGCAGTTTTAGTTGTTTTATACATCATCATAGGGAGACAAATACCGATTCATCGTTCGGATTTAAAAGTGGGATCAGAACGGATTTATTATCATGAGACATCAAAACTTGTTTCATGTGATCTTGCCTTCACAGAGGTTTTAGTTCATGAAGATGAGAATAACCAATATATCTATGAACTGATCAGTATAGGTAACGGTAGTTGTAAGAGTGATTTATACATTTGGGATGGATTCAAATCTTACACGATTAATCAAGCCATTGATAAAGGTATTATTTCATTAGATGATTTTTTAGATAGTAGTTTTGTTATTATACGTCCGATTGTGGAAGAGTAGAGAAGAAGTTGAGGACATATGGAATCATTAACAAAGAATAAGCAATCCATCGAAACCATCAAAGCGATGACACGGGGGTATTTATGAATAAAATCAAATTGATTAGTATATTATTGTTGTGCTTAACACTGCTTTCTTGTTCATCAAAAGAATCGAACATTCGTCTATATTCATCATTGCTAAACGATTTAGAGCTTGTCGATCGCTTAAAACAAGATGACCCTTTGTTTGCTTTTAAGTTGAGCAAAGATGGTGACACATATCAGCAAACCATCTATATTTGGAACAACCAATTACGTAGAGACTTGCGTGAGGATTTGATTATGCTCTACGATTTGCTAGATGAGACAAGTGAAAAAGTAAATGATTATTCATTCAGGTATGATGAACTTGATGATCAATTGACTTTTTATATCAACAACAAACTTGTTGGTGAAATAGGAAATTCTAGTCTAACCCGACATATCATCAGAGCTATATTTCCAGAAGAATTTTCATATGCATCTTATGAATTTGCATCACGTTTAGGAATTATCATCATCCAACTAGAGACACTTGAAAGTTATGGAGATACTGAAGTTATTTGTATCATTACAGAAACAAATGATGAACTATTATTTGTTGAATATGAGCTAAATATTATTCATTATATCCATATTTTGATACGTTATTAAAGTCCCTAGTACTGATTCATGATGATGTTTGCATCAAAATACAGTATAATATAAGTGTATTCATTTTCATATACATCTAATCTTTTGATGCATCAAAGACCACTAGCATTTCCCGTCACGGATACAAGTTATCTTTTGTATCAATCAAAAAGCAGAATTAATTTTGATATTGTTTCAACTCATGAGTATACAGACTTATCAGAATTTCCAATGCAGATATATCAACTTATCCACTTGCTCATTTGATCACTTTAAATGAAGTGTTACCTTTATATTCTGTATTCGGATTATTTAATGAAACGCATCCTAACGCGATTGATCAACTTAGGGTTAGATATCAAGAGTTGTTTCCAAGATTCTCTACGAATTAATTTATTTTTATATTTCAAGGATCTATCCAGGTGGGTAGATTTTTTTTTATGCTTGCTTTTACATTAATTTTGATATAATGAACGTTGTGAATAGACGATACATGTAAAGCGAGGATGAAACAATGCAACACGGGACAGATTTTTATAACGATGTATTAAAACTTGTCATTTTTGATTTGGACGGTGTTATCACCAATACAGCACATTACCACTACTTAGCATGGAAAAAGATTGCAGATGAACTCAGAATTACGTTTGATGATCAACTCAATGAACAACTTAAAGGTCTAAGCAGATACGACAGTTTAGATGTCATTTTGGATGCCAATCACCTCAAATTATCGCAATATCAAAAAGAAGACCTCATCGCATATAAGAATAAAATCTATCAATTGTTATTAACTGAACTATCAGAAAAAGATATTCTAGAAGGCATATATCCATTTATTTTAAGGCTTAAACAAGATGGAAAGAAAGTTGCTGTTGGATCATCGAGTCGCAATGCACAACTTATATTAGAAAAGTTAAACATGACATCGCTTTTTGATACGATTGTCACAGGTTGTGATGTTGAAAAATCAAAACCACATCCTGATATTTTTCTACAATGTGCATATCGACTACATATCAATCCTAAAGCATGTCTTGTCATTGAAGATGCACTTTCTGGTATTGAAGCAGCAACGCGAGCTAACATGACATCGATAGGTATTGGATCTGAACACTTGAATCAAGCAACCATAAGACTATCTCAGACAAGAGAACTTACAATAGATATCATCAAGTCAATCTAGCTTCTACCAACTCAACAAGAGGGGTAACTCAGGTTATCCTTTTTAAATGTCAATACAAAATAAAACAAAAAAACAACAAATTTTTATCGTTTTTGCAACGTTTTTGCAACAAAGTACACTCCATATATCCTCATTTAGCATTAATTCAGCCCTATTTTAGTCTATATCACGTGCTATATGGCCTATAAAACTGTAAAAAACTGTGCAAATGAATACGCTTCCATATTGTAAAATGATTTGCTACACTGATAATGACGATATGTTCAGAAGAGCATTTTGGACATAAAAAATAGAAAACAGGAGAGAAAAATGAAAAAGTTATTAGTTTCATTATTTGTAATTGTTTTTGCATTCTCTTTGTTTGCCTGCAAAGGTCAAGAACAAAGTGAAGTAGAAAAAATAATTGCAGAAGCACAAGATATGACTTTGGTTGAATTAATGGCTAAAGCATACGAAGAATCAAATGGCAAAACACTTGAAGGCATTGGTAATTCAAGCCGTGGTAAAACTGCTGGTGAAGCATTCGTTTTAGCCATGAAAGAAATTTACCCTGACTACACAGGCGTCATCAATTGGCAACAACCAAAAGAAAATTCAATTTTCCAGATGCTTGAAAGTGATTATAAGAGCCCAAACCCAATCTTTTCGATGACTTTAATCCAAGATGGCAGTCAGATTCAAAGTAAAATGATCGCAACAGGTATCCTACGCAATTTCATTCCACTTGAATGGAGAGAAGCTGCAGGTGTCAATGTTGAAAAAGATGGTACACCTTTGACATTACAAACACTTAATAAAGTATTCATGTACAACAATTTAGGTGATAAAGTTATTAACAACGTATGGGATTTTGTTAAACAAGGTGAAGCTCCAATGTTTATGGGTCTTGAATCAGAACCAGTTGGATTTAACTTCTTACTCATGTTAACAAAAGATGAATATGCAAATATCGTTAAACAAGCATTTGATGCTCTTGATGATACTGAAAAAGCATATTTCCAACCAATCGTTGATTCATTAGCAGCTAAAGCTACTGAACTCGGTTTAGGTGCAAATGGTAAATATTCACTTGCGTGGATTAAGTTATTTACACAACAAATTAATGTGATGACTGACGATGGTCCTATCATGTCAGAATTAGTTACAACTTCAGCTGTTGACGAAACTGCATTATTAGTTTATTCTAAACTTCGTTCAATTTCTGAAACAGAAACATCATCAGTTAACAACGTAACTGTTGCAGCTTATCAACCAGGTTATGTTGGATTTGGTGGTTACGGTTACAAGCATTTCTTACAGATTCCAGACACAAGTCCACTTCCTTGGACAGCTGCAGCATTTATCGCATACATGGTTACTGTTGAAGCAGGATTCCATCCATGGGGTAAAGATATGGGCGGTTACAGTGCTAATCCTCTTCTTAGATTAGACCATACACAAGATGGTTTCATCGATGGTGTTGATACATTCCCAGCTAAGAATGACCGTGGTTATGAATGGTGGGTAAGCACAGGTGTTTATGGTGGTAGATTAGTCATTGAAGATCCTCTATATGCATCATCTGTTGCATTTACAGTAGGAGAATGGATTTCTACTTTGCAGTAAAGAATTTAATTTAAGCGTTAGTTTTTAAAAAAGCATGGAGGCAATTGTATGAACGAAAATATCATTAAAAAGGATTTCAAAGTAACCAAAAATAAAATAAAGACATTTTTACAAAAACCCGATCATATCATTTTATTGGTCTTTGGAATTCTGTTATCTTTCGCTACAATTGTCCCCATGATCACGCTTTTAAACGACACATTTGTTATTAAACCAGGTAGTTATTCTCAGTTTGTTACAGGTAGAAGCAGTGGTTATACACTCGTTAACTGGCAAGATTTGTTCTTTGGAGAACTTGCAAAGATTAATCTTTACATGCCGATGATTAATAGTATACTTCTAGCTATATTCGCAAGTTTAGGAGCTATATTATTTGGTGGAACATTTGCTTATTTAATTACAAGAACGAATATTGCGTTCAAGAAATATTTAAGTTCAATCTTTATTTTCCCTTACATTATGCCACAATGGACACTCGCTGTTATTTGGCAAAACCTCTTCAAGAGCAACCAGGTCACTGGTGGTTCAGATGGTATATTCTCTGCATTCTTTAATATCAATATGCCATTATGGTGGGTCGAAGGCTTATTTCCTTCAATTCTCATCTTAGCAATTCACTATGCGCCATTTGCGTATATCTTAATTGGAAGTATTTTTAGAAATATGGATTCCAATCTAGAAGAAGCTGCGGTGATCATGGATACACCTAAGCTTAAAATGTTTTTCAAAATCACATTACCAATGGTTTATCCAGCCATCCTATCAACTGTTCTTCTCGTTTTCGCAAGCGCGATGGGTAGTTATCCCGTTCCGCATTACTTAAAACTAGAAACTCTCGCAACTCGCTATGTCTCATTAGGTGTAAGACGAGCTGGTGAAAACAGTATCTTAGGTGTGCTGATGATGCTTTTCGGTGTTTTGATCTTGATTATTAATCATCAAAACACAAAGAGCAGAAAAAGTTATACGACAGTTACCGGTAAAAGCGGTCAAATCAGTCAAGTTAACATTGGTAAAGTCTTAAAATATGTTATCCCCAGTATTCTAATACTGATTACATTCTTCACATCGATTTATCCGATTCTTGCGTTTGCACTAGAAACATTCCTTCCCAACCCAGGAGATTATTCCTTCATCTTGCATGGCTCGTTTGATTCTCTGACAACCAAATGGTGGACACATAACAGCATGGAAGAAGCTGGTTTATATGGTCAGATGGGTATTCTCTACAACAGTACGATTTGGAATGGGTTTAAGGGTACCGTCATCGTTTCATCGTTTGCTGCACTATTCGCTGGAACCTTCGGGTTACTCATCGGTTACTCAGTCAGTCGAAATAGAAGAAATAAATTAGCATTATATGTCAATAACATGGCATTCTTACCTTACTTATTACCAGCATTAGCTGTAGGTATTGCATTCTTTACATTCGGTTCTGCTTTAGGAATATACGATACATATTTACTTGTTATTATCGCAGGTACGATTAAATACATCCCATTTGCATCACGTAGTTCACTTAACTCCATGATGCAAATCAGTCCGGAAATCGAAGAATCAGCCATGATTCTTGGTATACCGTGGCGAAAACGGATGATGCGGATCATCATTCCAATTCAAAAAGCAGCCATCATTAGCGGATTTTTATTACCATTCATTACAAGCGTTAGAGAATTAACCTTGTTCATGTTACTCGTTAATCAGACGAGACTCAGTACAACCCTCTTAGATTATTATGATGAAATGGGGTTATACGCGTTCTCAAGTGGTATCAACTTGATTATTATCATCTTCATTTTGATATTAAACTTTGTTGTCAATAAATTAACGGGTGCAAGCTTAGATAAAGGTGTAGGAGGAAGATAGTATGCCTGAGATAATTTTAAAAAATATAACCAAAAGATGGAATGGATTTTATGCGGTTGACAACCTCAATCTTGTGATCGAAAACAATTCATTTATCACATTATTAGGACCATCTGGTTGTGGTAAAACAACAACACTACGTATGATTGCAGGTCTTGAAACACCAACAGAAGGTAGTATTCAAATCGGTGGAGTCACCGTATTTGATAGCGAAAAAGGCATTAATATTCCAGCGAACAAGCGTAAAGTAGGATTCCTCTTTCAGAACTATGCACTTTGGCCTAACATGACGGTTTATGAAAACATATCCTTTGGTTTAAAAAATATTAAAGAAGAACTTCCTTTGTATGATTTTGTGATCATGAATAACAATCGTATGATTGAAATTCTTAATCGCATACAGGAATTCAAAGATGTTTTAAAAGATTATGAAGATACCGATGGTAATCTTGATGTCGCAAATGCGAAACTAAAAATCATTGATAAGTATCAAGTATCACAGTATACAGCCTCAACCTTAATTCAATATTATCGCAGTAAAAAGATAGATGTTAAAGAGATCATCACAGAGTTACTCAGTGTGAATAATAAGCGCATCATGGATTATAAAGCAAAACAAATTTCGATCACTGAAGATTATCGCTTGATTAAAGATGGTAAGATTATCGTTAAAGAAAGAAAACTCGATAAAGAAGAAATTGATTTGCGTGTTAGAGAAGTTTCTCGTATTGTTAAAATTGGTATGTTCATGGATCGCTATCCTAATGAATTATCAGGTGGACAACAACAACGTGTTGCTATTGCGAGAACATTAGCTCCTAAACCTCAAGTTCTCTTCATGGATGAACCACTCTCAAATCTTGATGCTAAATTGAGATTAGAAATGAGAACAGAGCTTCAAAGACTTCACATTGAAACCAATTCAACATTTATTTATGTCACACACGATCAATTGGAAGCCATGACATTATCAACCAAGATATGCTTGATGAACAATGGTTTATTACAACAATATGAAAAACCATTAACGATTTATGAAAGACCAACCAATTTGTTCGTTTCAGATTTTGTTGGTACACCTTCGATCAATCTCATCAATGCGCATGGTATTTACCAACAAAACAAATTCAACCTCTCTATTTGGGACGATTTCACGGTGACATTCTCACCTAAAGATTTCAAAGATTATGATAGCTGGTATAAGCAATCAGTAGAACAACTCAATGAATCTAAAAAAGTTGAATATAAAGTGGAAAAAGTCAATAAAGACACTGCCTTTGAATATCCAATTGCAAAAATAGCTGAAGACTATATGAGTCTTAAGGATCATGATCAATTAACTGAAAATGATTTTGTTATTGGTGTTAGACCAGAATTTTTGAATATTCATGAGAAGGGTTCATTTACAGGCGAAATATATAGCTCGATGCCCACAGGTATGGAAACAACCGTACGAATCAACATTGGAAATTATTTATTGACAGGTGTCGTATTTGGTGATGTGACATTTGATATTGGATCTAAGATCCGATTTGATATTGACACAGAAAACATTTTGTTGTTCTCTAGAAAAACACAAAAGATGATGTGTAAGGGTCAACTCAAACTTACATCTGAAAACTAAACAAAGCAGTTCAATTAGATAGAGATCACTGATTTCTATCTTTTGTTATATGAACCAAAGAAATCATCATCTATGTGTTGTTTTATGAGATATAAACCCCTAATCGATATCAAAATAAATCATCTGAAATGGTATAATGATAGTATCTAAATGAATGAAATTAAAGGATTGAGGTGATACCATGTTAGATTATAAAGATAATTATATATTGAAGCAATTGGTAGCATCCGATTCTATTTTAACGATTGCAGATCTTCAAACCACATTGGATATGTCTCAAAGAAGCATTTATTATTCTCTTGAACGTATCAATGATTATTTAAGCCGTCTTGACTTACCCATCATCATTAATAAACGTGGTGTAGGATTACTGATTCATGATAAAGTCATTGAGTATGTGAATAAAAGTAATGCTACGATTAAAGATGTTTATATTTGTACAAGTCAAGAACGAAACAACTTACAAGTATTAAATATGTTGTTATCAAAAGAGTACATTAATATTTCAACGCTGATGGAAGACTTTGATGTCAGTAGGAGTACGGTTATTAAGGATTTAAGAGAAATTAGAAATATTGTCGCTCAATATAATTTAGTTTTAGAGTTTAATGTAGAGCATGGCTATGAAATACAAGGAAGTGAAATTCAAAAACGTTCACTGATACTTGTTATCAATTCTGATTACAAATACTTAATGGATATTAAATCCATGAACTATTATGATGAGGCTGATGTTGAAAAGTTAATGAGTCTTTTCTTTGAAGTTGAAGAAAAGCTCAATGTGATCTACGTAAGAAGCACCTTACATCAACTCGCTGTTTTATTAGCAATCATCATGAAAAATAATTTACCTAAAGTTCATTTTGAGAAAGAGGATGAGGAAGCGTTTCTCAAAACGAACGAATATAAAGTTGTATCTGAGATTTTTGACGGTGTGATTAAACCAGATGAATATCTTTATCTCGTTTTACATTTACGTGCCTTGAGAGTTCAATATAGTGGAAACTCAACCATCAGTAAAGAAGACAAATATATTAGTGAAATTGTTAATTTCATCATTAATGAGTTTTACAACTTAACATTAATTAATTTTAAAAACCATGAAGAGCTCTTTCATAATCTTTACTTTCACATGAAACCAGCGCTATTTCGGTTTAAATACAGCATAATCTATCGCAATGAACTTAAAAATCAAATCATGAATGAGTTCTCTCAGGTTTATCGCATTACAAAAATCATCACCAAAAAACTAGAGAAAATTATTGATTATATCATTGGTGATGATGAAATTGCGTATATAGCAATCTATTTTGGAGCGATGATTGAAAGTGAACAACAGATGATTGCCCATCCTAAAGTTTTGTTGGTATGTTTGAATGGGAAAGCTTTGGTAAGAAATCTCAGAAGAGAAATCGAAAGTTTTTCTAAAGACTTGGTCATTATCGATGCTTTTCGATTATACGATGTCATCAATCTTAAAGATAAAGTTGATTATATCATTTCGACGGAGCCGCTCAAAGATGTTGTTACAAAAGCAAAGACCATGGTTGTTAATCCCATCTTGAACGATCGCGAACGCTATCGCATCATCAATTTTTTAGGTCTATCTAACGCGACGATTTATAATACCGATATCATTGATAATATTATGGATGACATTGATGAGTTTATCAATGCATCTAAAAAACATGAAGTTAGAGATATCATCACAGGTTATTTAAAGAACAATAAATAATATAGAAACGTCTTTCCTTTAGGAATGGCGTTTTTTTACTGTTGTATATCAGTGGTAATGGGATATTATGAGATGGTAAAATTGACATGCTCAAATGATATATGCACGATGAATTATTGATTTCGTGGAGGTTTATATGACACAACAAAAAACAATTAACGTTTGGTCAGGGATATCGATATTAGCGGGTATCATGATAGGTTCAGGTATTTTCTTTTT
>ERZ1645192.4505-NODE-4505-length-11009-cov-17.494157_pt1 | contig 11009 bp, 10 predicted proteins | sample MGYA00575354_ERZ1645192 | MGnify/ENA primary metagenome ERZ1645192 (study PRJEB40844, sample SAMN11349763) | freshwater sediment metagenome | isolation source: river sediment | host: Sediment | place: India: Faizupur Khadar , New Delhi | collected 2017-02-21 ...
GTCAACCCGCGCGCCAGCCGCACCGTGCCCTTCGTCAGCAAGGCCACCGGCGTGCAGCTGGCCAAGGTGGCGGCGCGCTGCATGGCCGGCCAGACACTGGACGCGCAGGGCATTGGCGCCGAGGTCACGCCGCCGTACTTCAGCGTCAAGGAAGCGGTGTTCCCGTTCGTCAAGTTCCCCGGCGTGGACACCATCCTCGGCCCCGAGATGAAGTCCACCGGCGAGGTGATGGGCGTGGGCAAGACCTTTGGCGAGGCCTACATCAAGGCCCAGCTGGGCGCCGGCGAGCGCCTGCCGCGCCCGCTGCGCGCCGACGGCACGCCGGCCGGCAAGGTGTTCCTGACGGTCAAGAACAGCGACAAGCCGCAGGCGGTGCAGATCGCGCGCGAGCTGGCCGGCATGGGCTTCGGCCTGGTGGCCACGCGCGGCACGGCGCAGGCCATCCGCGACGCCGGCATCGCCTGCGAGACCGTCAACAAGGTCACCGAAGGCCGCCCGCACATCGTCGACATGGTCAAGAACGACGACATCTCGCTGGTCATCAACACCGTCGAAGAGCGCCGCAACGCCATCACCGACAGCCGCGCCATCCGCACCAGCGCCCTGGCCGCGCGTGTGCCCACCATCACCACCATCTTCGGCGCCGAAGCGGCCGTCGAAGGCATGAAGTGCATGGATCAGCTGAGCGTGATTTCGGTGCAGGAGATGCATGCGCAGTTGGCCTGAGCGATAGGCGGGGTCGCAGTGACGCCGGAGTGACACCCGATCCACCCTGACGCGCGACCCCACCGGTGCATCCGCCCCTCTGCCAGGGCCATCTGGCGGCGCGCGGCCTGCGGGTATCTTCCGATGGATCGCGGCCAGACCGGCGGGCATCATGCCCTCCCTTTGTTTTGGGAGGAAAGCATGGGCATCAAATCCGTACTGGCCTTCTTGGCCCTGGGCCTCGCGGCCATGGCGTCGGCGCAGACGGCCAACTACCCGAATCGGCCCGTCACCTTGATCGTGCCGGCCGGCGCCGGCGGCGGTACCGACGTGGTGGCGCGCGTGCTGGCCGATGAGCTGGGCAAGCGCCTGGGCCAGGCCGTGGTGGTGGACAACAAGACGGGCGCCTCGGGCATGCTGGGCACCCAGGCCGTGGCGCGCGCGGCGCCCGACGGCCACACGCTGCTGGTGGCCTATTCCACCCCCATCTTTTACGCTCACCACATTTTTGCCAAGGTGCCGTATGACATCCGCAAGGATTTCGAGTTCATCTCCCAGCTTGCGGCCACCAGCCTGGTGATGATGGTCAACGCCGATGTGCCGGCGAAGAACATGAAGGAATTCATGGCCTGGGCACAGCAGAACAAGGGCAAGGTCAACTACGGCTCCTATGGCCAGGGCTCGCCAGGCCATCTGATGAGCGCCTACCTGAGCGACTCGCGCAAGCTGGACATGACCCATGTGGCCTACAAGAGCGAGGCGCCGCACATTCAGGACCTGGCCGGCGGCGTGGTCTCCTGGGGCCTGGGCACCATTGCTGCGGCCCAGGGTGCGCTCAAGGACAAGCGCATTCGCCCCATCGCCATCTATGGCCCCAAGCGCCTGGCCGAACTGCCCGATGTGGCCACCATGGCCGAGCAGGGCTTTGCCGACCCCGAGTTCAACACCGTCGCCTGGTTCACGCTGCTGGCACCCGCGGGCACACCCAAGCCGATCTTGCAGCGCCTGGAGAAGGAAACGGTGGAAATCATTCACTCCACGGCCATGAAGGCGCGTTTTCAGGTCTTCGGCCTGGAGTCCGTGCCTGGTGGCGCGGCGCGGTTCCACAAGGACTTCGATGCGGTTGATCCGGTGATCCAGAAGCTGGTCAGGATCTCTGGCGTAAAGGCCAACTGATCTCGGCACCCGGTGGCGGGTTGGCTTGGGTTGCTTTCGTCGTTGGAGTGAAACGTCGGGCCTCGCCCAACTTCAAACCTGCCAGCCGATCCGCCCCGTCGCCACATCGTGCATCGCCCCCACGATGCGCAGCTGTCCCGCCTGCACCAGCGCCGCCAGCACCGGCGCGGCGTTCAGCCTGGTCACGGCGTCCTGCACGTTGCGCTCGGCCACGCGCTGCACCAGCGCCTGGTCCTTGGAGCTGGGCGTGCCGCGGTAGTGCAGCCGTTCGAGCGAGGGGCGGATCTGGGCCAGCAGGCCGGTCAGGTGGCCGAGTTTTGCGTTGTCCACCGCGCCCTTGATGGCGCCGCATTCAGTGTGGCCCAGCACCACGATCAGGCGCGCGCCGGCCAGCTGGGTGGCAAATTCCAGGCTGCCCAGGATGTCGTCGTTGACGAAGTTGCCGGCCACGCGGGCGGCAAAGATGTCGCCCAGGCGCTGGTCGAACACCAATTCGGGCGGCACGCGGCTGTCGATGCAGCCCAGCACGGCGGCAAACGGCGCCTGGCCGCCGGCGCTGGCGCGCACCTGCGCTCGCAGGTCGCACTGGATGGGCTGGCCGGCGACGAAGCGGGCGTTGCCTTCGCGCAGGCGCTGCAGCGCGGCGTCGGGGCTGATGGCAGCCTGCACGTCGCGCGTGGGTACGGCGCAGCTGCCTTGCGCCAGCGCCCGGCCGGCGAGGGCGGTGGTGGCCATGGCGGCGCTGGCGTGCAGCAGGTGGCGGCGGGTCGGCTGGATCATGGCGTGGCTGTTTCGTTGCAGGTGGCCGGTGGCGCAGGGCAGGGCGCGCCGTTGGCCTAAAATCGTGCGCTGTTCAGACCATCTGTGCCCGGCGCAGATGGTTTCGTGTTTTCTGCTCATCCGCACGTTTCTTCATTCTATTTTTTCATGGCCACCTTTCCGATCACCAAGCGCGGCGCCGAGATGCTCAAGGCCGAGCTGCACCGCCTGAAGACCAAGGACCGTCCCGAGGTCATCAATGCCATCGCCGAGGCGCGCGCCCAGGGCGATCTGAGCGAGAACGCCGAGTACGAGGCGGCCAAGGACCGCCAGGGATTCATCGAAGGTCGCATCAAGGAGGTCGAGGGCAAGCTGGCCGCGGCCCAGGTGATCGACCCGGCCGGGCTGGACGCCGGCGGGCGCATCGTCTTCGGTGCCACGGTGGAGCTGGAGGACGAGGACAGCGGCGAGCAGGTCACCTACCAGATCGTCGGCGAGGACGAGGCCGACCTGAAGCACGGCCTGATCAACGTCGGCAGCCCGATCGCGCGCGCGCTGATCGGCAAGGAAGAGGGCGACACCGCCGAAGTGCAGGCGCCGGGTGGCGTGCGGCACTACGAAGTGATCGCCGTGCGCTACGTCTGAGGGGCGGCCCCATGTCCGACCGTCTGGCCCTGCTGGCTGCCGCGCTGTGGTGGGGCACCTTGTCGGCCGTGATCGGCTTCGTGGTGCCGTTGCTGTTCAGGCTGCTGCCGTCCAAGGCGCTGGCGGGCCAGACGGCGGCGGTGCTGTTCACCGCCCAGGCCTGGGTGTCGCTGGTGTGTGGCGCCTTGCTGTTGCTGCTGCTGCGTGGCCGCGCCGGCGCTGCGGGCGAGGTGCGGGCGCGCACCACGCTGGGCTTGGTGATGGCCGGCATGCTGCTGGCGCTGCTGATCGAATTTGCCGTCGCCCCGCGCATCGTGGCGCGCGTCAACCTGCCGCTGTGGCACGGGCTGGGCACGGCCATGTTCGCCCTGCAGTGGCTGTGCGCCGGCGTGGTGCTGTGGCGCCTGGGCGGTACACCACGGAGGTGAGGGGATGGACGCGCCGATCGTCGAGCTGACGCTGAACGACTGGGGCCAGGCGAGCAGCCGGCCGGAGTGGACGGCCGCCGTCGAGGCGGGCAAGGTGCTGTACTTTCCGCAGCTGAGGTTCCAGCTCGAAGGGCACGAGCTGGCCCTGCTGCGCGAAGACATGCTGGCGGCCGGCACGCGCAACGTCAGCCTGGGCGCCGATGGCGTGCTCAAGGGCGCGGGCGGCAGCGCCGACGAACAGCGGGCGCTGGCGGCCATGATCGGGCGCTTTCGCGGCCAGGCGCTGCAGCTGGTCGATGGCCTGCTGCCGGCGTACCGGGGCCTGCTGCGTGTGGCGCCCACCAGCTTTCGGCCGCGCCAGGTGGAGACGCGCGCGCAGTCCATTCGCGCCGACGACCAGCGCCTGCACGTCGATGCCTTTCCCTCGCGTCCCAACTATGGCGAACGCATCCTGCGCGTGTTTGCCAACATCAACCCGCAGGGCGTGCCGCGCGTGTGGCGCGTGGGCGAGGACTTCGAGACCGTGGCCCGGCAGTTCCTGCCGCGCGCCAAGCCCTATCGCCTGTGGCAGGCGCGGGCCCTCAACGCCCTGCACGTCACCAAGTCGCTGCGCAGCGAGTACGACCACCTGATGCTGCAACTGCACGACCTGATGAAGCGGGACGAGCGCTACCAGCAAAGCGGTGGCCAGGTCAGCATGCCGTTTGCCGCCGGCAGCGCCTGGGTGTGCTTTTCGGACCAGGCCACACACGCGGTGATGAGCGGGCAGTTCATGATGGAGCAGACCTTGCACCTGCCGCCGGGGCGCGAGGCCAACCCCCAGGCCAGCCCGTTGGCGATCCTCACAAGGCTGGTCGGGCGGCCGCTGGTCGGTGTCGGCGCGGGCACGCCGCGCTGACCGGACTGCTATCGTTTAAAGAGCTGCTGGCGCAATCTGGACGGGCGCTGGAGCCCTGAAACACCCATCAACCGGCGGCGCCTCAGCCCTGCCAGGCGTCGGCCACCCACAGGGCCGGCTTGATGAAGGCAAAGCGCTTGTTGCGCTTGCCCGCCAGTGCGTCCGGCGGGTTGACTTCGCCGTGGAAGATCACGATGCGCGCGCCCGGCGGCACGATGGGCGCCTTCCAGTAGTTGGTCGGCCAGGTCGGGATGCTGTGGTACTTGAAGCTGGGGCACCACCCCGCCGGCCAGTAGTTCAGCTTGCCCTGCCGGTGCAGGAAGTGCGACAGAAAGTCCTGCTCGTTGCGGTATTGTTTTTGCACCTCGTCCATGTGGGTGCGAAAGTACGCCAGCACGTCGGCGTGGGCGCCCAGCGCGAAGCGGTAGACCGACGAGTTGCCGACCACGCGCTCGCCGAAGCGCCAGAAGCGCGGGTAGTCGTGGATGATCAGAAACTCGCCCGGCTGCGTGAAGAAGTCGTCCAGCGGGCCGACCACCACCACGTCCAGGTCCAGAAACAGGGCGGTGCCGGTCAGGCCGTGCAGGTCGGCCTCGAAGGTGGTGAGCTTCTTCCAGGCGCCGTCGCGCTGGCCGGGCTTGAGCTGCAGGTTCAGCGGCGGGATCGGCAGGCAGCGCACTTCGGGGCGCACACCGCTGGCGTCGTCGGTCAGGCAGATGAACTGGAACTCGCCCGCCAGGTGGCGACGCACCATGCCGTACAGGCGGTTGACGTATTCGGGGCCATACTTGGTGCCCCATTTCATGCACAGAATATGGCGCTGGCGGTTGTCGGACATGCGCAGGCAGCTATGAAAATCGAAGCATGCGCCGTCAGTCGGCGCGCCCCTTCTTGACCGACTTCTGCTTCGGCTGCGCCCGCTTCACCTTGCCGCCGGGCGTCAGGCGCTGGTTGCCCAGCACGCGCACCACCTTGACTTCGGGCCGCTGGCCACCGCGCTTGCTGTGTTTGATGACCTTGACGTCCTTGGGGCCGGGCCGGCGTTCTTCGTCCAGGCTTCGCGGCTTGGCCGGTTTGGGCCGCCACAGCACCAGCAGCTTGCCGATGTGCTGGATGGGCGCGGCGTTGAGCTGATCGGCCAGTTGCTGAAACATCGCCTCGCGCGCGGCGCGGTCGTCGCCCAGCACGCGCAGCTTGATCAGGCCATGGGCGTTGAGCGCCGCGTCGGTTTCCTTCACCACGGCGGGCGTCAGGCCGTCGGCGCCGACCATGACCACCGGGTCCAGGTGGTGCGCTTCGGCGCGGTGCGCCTTGCGTTCGGCGGGGGTGAGTTGGATGTGCGGCATGGGCCGTATTATGTCCACGGCCGGCGCCCGTGCGCCCCGAGTTCGCGGCGCCAGGGCGGACTGCCACGCCGCCGGTGCGGCCAGAATACGCCTACATGAAAGTCAAGAGCAAAAGCAAGAAGGTCAACAAGGCCTGGCTGGCCGACCACATCAACGACCCCTACGTCAAGCTGGCGCAGAAGGAGGGATACCGCGCCCGCGCCGCCTACAAGCTCAAGGAGATCGACGAGACGCTGGGCCTGATCCGACCCGGCATGCGGGTGGTCGATCTGGGCAGCAGCCCCGGCGCCTGGAGCCAGTACCTGCGCCGGCGCCTGGCGCCCGCGGGCGCGGCGGTGGGCGCGCTGGACGGCACCATCGTGGCGCTCGACATCCTGCCCATGGAGCCGATCGAGGGCGTGCATTTTCTGCAGGGCGACTTCCGCGACGACGAGGTGCTGGCGCGCCTGAATGAAGCGGTGGGTGGGCAGCCGCTGGACCTGGTGGTGTCGGACATGGCGCCCAACCTGTCGGGCGTCGAGTCGAGCGACGCCGCGCGCATCGCGCACTTGGTGGAACTGGCGCTCGACTTTGCCCTGGGCCACCTCAAGCCCGGCGGCGCGCTGGTGGTGAAGCTGTTTCACGGCAGCGGCTACAGCCAACTCGTCAAGCTGTTCAAGGACAGCTTCAAGGTGGTCAAGCCGGTCAAGCCCAAGGCCTCGCGCGACCGCTCGGCCGAGACCTTTCTGGTCGGCATCGGCTTGAAGCGGGCATCCCCGGCGGATTGACGCGCGTCAATTTGCGCCGCTTCGCGCCCGGATGGCGCGGGTTTGGGGCCGGATGCCGGCACAAATACGGATTTTGGGCGCAAGGCTACCGTGGCACGCGGGCCCTCAGGATGGGTTGAAATGCCTAAAATGGCCCGCATGTGTCCGGCATCGCCGGAATGACCGACTGGAGCGCAAGGCCTTGAAAAACGAATGGTTCTCGAAGATCGCCATCTGGATGGTGATCGCCATGGTGCTGTTCACTGTCTTCAAACAGTTCGACGGCGGCCGCATGGCCAGCGCCAACCACATGGCCTATTCCGACTTCCTGGAGGAAGTGCGCAACAACCGCGTCAAGCAGGCCACCATCCAGGAAGGGCAGGGCGGCACCGACATCGTGGCCGTGATGAACGACGACCGGCGCGTGCGCACCCAGGCTACCTACCTGGATCGCGGGCTGGTGGGCGATCTGATCAACCACAACGTCAAGTTCGACGTCAAGCCGCGCGAGGAAGGCTCGCTGCTGATGACCCTGCTGGTCAGCTGGGGCCCCATGCTGCTGCTGATCGGGGTGTGGATCTACTTCATGCGCCAGATGCAGGGCGGCGGCAAGGGCGGGGCGTTCAGCTTCGGCAAGTCCAAGGCACGCATGCTGGACGAGAACAACAACAGCGTCACCTTCGCCGACGTCGCCGGCTGCGACGAGGCCAAGGAAGAGGTCAAGGAAGTGGTGGACTTCCTCAAGGACCCGCAGAAGTTCCAGAAGCTGGGCGGCCGCATTCCGCGCGGCCTGCTGCTGGTCGGCCCGCCCGGCACCGGCAAGACGCTGCTGGCCAAGTCCATCGCCGGCGAGGCCAAGGTGCCGTTCTTCAGCATCTCGGGCTCGGACTTCGTCGAAATGTTCGTCGGCGTGGGCGCGGCGCGCGTGCGCGACATGTTCGAGAACGCCAAGAAGAACGCGCCCTGCATCATCTTCATCGACGAGATCGACGCCGTCGGCCGCCAGCGCGGCGCCGGACTGGGCGGTGGCAACGACGAGCGCGAGCAGACCCTGAACCAGATGCTGGTCGAGATGGACGGCTTCGAGACCAACCTGGGCGTGATCGTCGTGGCCGCCACCAACCGCCCCGACATCCTGGACGCCGCGCTGCTGCGCCCGGGCCGCTTCGACCGTCAGGTCTATGTCACGCTGCCCGATATCCGCGGCCGCGAGCAGATCCTGAACGTGCACATGCGCAAGATCCCGATCGGCCAGGACGTCAGCCCGGCCATCATCGCCCGCGGCACGCCCGGCATGAGCGGGGCCGATCTGGCCAACCTGTGCAACGAGGCCGCGCTGATGGCCGCGCGCCGCAACGCGCGCGTGGTCGAGATGCAGGACTTCGAGCGGGCCAAGGACAAGATCCTGATGGGCCCCGAGCGCAAGAGCATGGTCATGCCCGAGGAAGAGCGCCGCAACACGGCCTACCACGAGAGCGGCCATGCCCTGATCGGCAAGCTGCTGCCCAAGTGCGACCCGGTGCACAAGGTCACCATCATCCCGCGCGGCCGGGCGCTGGGCGTGACCATGAGCCTGCCCGAGAACGACCGCTACAGCTACGACAAGCAGTACATGCTGAACCAGATCAGCATGCTGTTCGGTGGCCGCATCGCGGAAGAGGTGTTCATGAACCAGATGACCACCGGCGCCAGCAACGACTTCGAGCGCGCCACCCAGATCGCGCGCGACATGGTGATGCGTTACGGCATGAGCGAGGCCATGGGGCCCATGGTGTATGCCGAAAACGAGGGCGAGGTGTTCCTGGGCCGCAGCGTCACCAAGACCACCAACATCTCGGAAGAGACCATGCAGAAGGTCGATGCCGAGGTGCGTCGCATCATCGACGAGCAGTACGCGCTGGCGCGCAAGCTGATCGAGGACAACCAGGACAAGATGCACGCCATGGCCAAGGCGCTGCTGGAATGGGAAACCATCGACGGCGAGCAGCTCGACGACATCATGGCCGGGCGCGAGCCGCGTCCGCCCAAGGACTTCACGCCACGCACGCCGCCCTCGGGCGGCACCGGCGGCACCCCGGCCGAAGCCAAGCCGGCCGATCCGGCACCGACAGCAGCCTGATTGGGCCGCTGACGAACCCGTCGAACCCCCGTACGTCAAGGACGCAAAGCTTGCGCCAAAGACGCAAAAGAACCGCCCATCCAGGTTTTTCTGCGTTCTCTGCGAATTCTTTGCATCCTCCGCGTAGGGAGGTTCAGGATTTTCTGGTTTCTACGGGGCCGCGGCCCCGTTTCTATTGACGTCGCATGATCTGGCAGACCAGCCGCTTTCGCATCGACCTGGCCGAGCCGCGGGTGATGGGCATCGTCAACGTCACGCCCGACTCGTTTGCCGACGGCGGCCAGCACCCGGACGCCGCCTCGGCCCTGCGCCACTGCGAGCGCCTGCTGAAGGACGGGGCGCAGCTGCTGGACATCGGCGGCGAATCGACCCGCCCCGGCAGCCCGCCGCTGCCGCTGGCCGAAGAGCTGGCGCGCGTGCTGCCCGTGTTGCGCGGTGCCGTGCAGCTGGGCGTGCCGGTGTCGATCGACACCTACAAACCCGAGGTCATGCAGGCCGCGCTGGATCTGGGCGTGGACATCGTCAACGACGTCTGGGCGCTGCGCCAGCCCGGCGCGGCCCAGCTCGTGGCGCGCCACCCGTCCTGCGGCATCGTGCTGATGCACATGCATGGCGAGCCGCGCAGCATGCAGACCGCCCCCATGGAGGGCGACGCGCCGCCCCAGGTGCTCTCGTTTCTGGAGCATGCGGCGCAGGGCCTGCAAGCGCTGGGCGTCGACAGGACCCGCATCGTGGTGGACCCGGGCATCGGCTTCGGCAAGACCGTGGCGCAGAACTTCAGCCTGCTGGCGCGCCAGCGCGAGCTGCTGGCGGCGGGCTGGCCGCTGCTGGTCGGCTGGTCGCGCAAGTCCAGCATCGGCGCAGCACTGCAGGGCGATGCGCCGGCGCCGCCACCGCCTGCCGAGCGCGTGCTGGGCAGTGTGGCGGCGGCGCTGCTGGCGGTCGAGCGCGGCGCCCGCATCGTGCGCGTGCATGATGTGCGCGAAACCGTGCAGGCGCTGGCGGTGTGGCGCCTGGCCCGCCAGACACTATTAAAATCATAGCTGCGGGCGCTCACCCTGCGGGCGCAAGCACCGTTTTTCTTTCTAAGGAGGGAGCTTGGGCATGAGCCGACAGTACTTTGGCACCGATGGCATTCGTGGCACCGTGGGGCAGGCCCCGATCACGCCGGATTTCGCGCTGCGCCTGGGCCACGCGGTCGGGCGCGTGCTGCGACGCACGCAGCCCGACGCCACGGTGCTGATTGGCAAGGACACGCGCATTTCGGGCTACATGCTGGAGAGCGCACTGGAATCGGGCTTCAACTCGGCCGGCGTCGACGTGGTGCTGCTCGGGCCGGTACCCACGCCGGCCGTGGCCTACCTGACGCGTGCCCAGCGCGCCGAGCTGGGGGTGGTGATCAGCGCCAGCCACAATCCCTACCCCGACAACGGCATCAAGTTCTTCAGCGCCCGCGGCACCAAGCTGCCCGACGACTGGGAGCGCGAAGTCGAGGCCGTGCTGGCCGAGGTGCCGCAGTGGGTCAGTGCCGATGCCCTGGGGCGCGCGCGCCGGCTCGACGACGCCGCCGGCCGCTACATCGAGTTCTGCAAGAGCACTTTTGCCAACGACCTGACGCTGCGCGGACTGAAGATCGTGGTCGATGCGGCGCATGGCGCCGCCTACCAGATCGCGCCCAAGGTGTTCCATGAACTGGGCGCCGACGTGCTGGCCATCGGCTGCGCGCCCGACGGCCTGAACATCAACGACGCCGTCGGCGCCACCCACCCCGAGGCGCTGGTGCGCGCCGTGGCCGAACACGGCGCCGACTACGGCATTGCGCTGGACGGCGACGCCGACCGCCTGCAGACGGTCGACGCCAGCGGCCGCCTGTTCAACGGCGACGAACTGCTGTACGTGCTGGCGATCGACCGGCTGGCGCGCGACGCCAGCCTGCGCGGCGCGGGCGCGCCGCGCCCGCCGGCGCTGGCAGGCGTGGTCGGCACCCTGATGACCAACCTGGCGGTCGAGCAGGCGCTGCGCGCGCGTGGTTTCGACTTCGTGCGCGCCAAGGTGGGCGACCGCTACGTGCTGGAAGAGCTGGTGCAGCGCGGCTGGATTCTGGGCGGCGAAGGTTCGGGCCACCTGCTGGCGCTGGACAAGCACACCACCGGCGACGGCCTGATCTCCGCCCTGCAGGTGCTGCAG
>ERZ1645192.4506-NODE-4506-length-11006-cov-7.646882_pt1 | contig 11006 bp, 12 predicted proteins | sample MGYA00575354_ERZ1645192 | MGnify/ENA primary metagenome ERZ1645192 (study PRJEB40844, sample SAMN11349763) | freshwater sediment metagenome | isolation source: river sediment | host: Sediment | place: India: Faizupur Khadar , New Delhi | collected 2017-02-21 ...
AATAGCTTGTTAAAAATTTGACAAAGGGCGCAATTTATAATTATTTTCCTTCCAAATGTATGAGAAAACTGTACTATTAAGCTTTTTTATAATGTACTGTTCATGCCTTAATATTGAATTATCAAGGTCCTTAATCGTGGATTTTTATTATTTTTGCATGTTTATTTAGATTAAATTCAATTTAAGTATTAACAATTTGTTTTTATCCTTGTTTTAAGACAGGGAGTAGTAATTTGACAATTTCGGATGGAAATGGATCAGGATAGAATATTGGATGAGGTTACCTCCGGTGAGTATAAGTATGGATTCTATTCCGATATAGAAGCAGAGCAGATACAAAAGGGTCTTAATGAGGATGTTATAAAAACCATATCAGCTAAAAAGGAAGAGCCCTCATGGCTTCTTGAATTCAGGCTGAAGGCTTTCAGGCACTGGCAGACAATGAAAATGCCTGCCTGGCCAAACCTTAAGATACCAGCAATTGATTATCAGGACATTATCTATTACTCGGCTCCAAGGCAGAAGGCAAAGCTGAACAGCCTTGATGAGGTCGATCCGGAACTTAAGAAGACTTTCGACAAGCTCGGCATTCCACTTGAAGAACAGAAACATCTGGCAGGAGTGGCTGTTGATGCGGTTCTCGACAGCGTTTCAGTGAAAACAACTTTCAGGGAAACCCTTGCCGAGATGGGAATTATCTTCTGCTCCTTCAGTGTTGCCGTAAAGGAATACCCTGAACTTGTTAAGAGGTACATGGGAACTGTTGTTCCCTATACCGATAATTATTTTGCTGCGCTTAACTCAGCCGTCTTCAGCGATGGTTCATTCTGTTATGTTCCAAAGGGTGTAAGATGCCCGATGGAGCTTTCGACATATTTCAGGATCAATGCTGCCAATACCGGTCAGTTTGAGAGAACGCTTCTTGTTGCCGATGAGGAAAGCTATGTCAGCTATCTTGAAGGCTGCACAGCCCCCATGCGCGATGAGAACCAGCTGCATGCCGCTATTGTTGAGATAATTGCTGAAAAGAATGCTGAGGTTAAATATTCAACTGTTCAGAACTGGTATCCGGGCGATAAGGACGGAAAGGGGGGAATATTCAATTTTGTGACAAAGCGTGGTATGTGCCGCGGTGAGAGTTCAAAAATCTCCTGGACTCAGATTGAAACAGGCTCTGCAATTACATGGAAATATCCTTCATGTATTCTCCGTGGAGATAACTCAATCGGCGAGTTTTATTCTGTTGCTGTGACAAATAACTATCAGCAGGCCGATACCGGAACCAAAATGATACATATCGGAAAGAATACAAAGAGCACAATAGTTTCAAAAGGTATTTCAGCCGGAAAAGGCCAGAACAGTTACAGGGGGCTTGTCAAGGTGCTGAAGAATGCCTCCAATGCAAGGAACTTCTCACAATGCGACTCCCTGCTGCTTGGCGACAAATGCGGGGCTCACACTTTCCCCTATCTTGAGGTTGATAATCAGACTGCTGTGGTGGAACATGAGGCCACAACCTCAAAGATTGGCGAAGACCAGATCTTCTATTGCAACCAGAGAGGTATCTCAACAGAAGATGCTGTAGCTCTGATTGTTAACGGATATGCCCGCGAGGTAATAAACAAGCTTCCGATGGAGTTTGCAGTGGAGGCTCAGAAACTTCTTCAGATAAGCCTTGAAGGAAGTGTAGGTTAAACAGGTTCCCCTCCTGGGAGGGGCAAGGGGTGGGTTTTTTAGAAAATTGGAATATAAGTTCAAAGTTTAAAGTTCAAAGTTCAAAGTATAAAAGATAAGATGCTTGATATTAAAAATTTAAAAGCCTCGATAGCAGGCAAAAGTATATTGAAGGGAATCTCACTTCATGTTAAACCCGGTGAGATACATGCTATAATGGGGCCTAACGGTTCCGGTAAAAGTACCCTGGCGTCAGTGCTGGCAGGCAGGGAATATGTCGATATAACTGATGGCACAGTTTCATATTTTGGCAAGGACTTGCTGGGAATGTCAGCAGAGGACCGTGCCAAGGAAGGTATATTCCTTGGATTTCAGTATCCGATTGAGATTCCGGGTGTAAGCATGGTAAACTTCATGAAGACTGCTGTAAATGAAAAAAGGAAGCATCACGGAATGGATCCGCTGTCGGCTTCTGACTTTCTGAAGCTCATGAGAGAAAAGAAAGAACTTGTAGAGATTGATTCGAAGCTTGCAAACAGGTCAGTCAACGAGGGATTTTCCGGTGGTGAGAAGAAAAAGAATGAGATATTCCAGATGGCTATGCTTGAGCCAAAACTGGCAATCCTTGATGAAACTGATTCAGGCCTTGATATAGATGCACTCAGGATAGTTGCCAATGGAGTGAATAAAATAAAAAAGTCAGATAATTCTTTTATTGTTATTACACATTATCAGCGACTTCTCGATTATATAGTTCCTGATGTTGTGCATGTTCTCTACGATGGCCGCATAGTAAAGACTTCAGGTAAGGAACTGGCGCTTGAACTTGAAGCAAAGGGATATGACTGGATTAAGAAAGAGGTTGAAAACGACGTAGTTGCATGAACGGAATATCAGAAGTAACTGAAAAGTACCTTGAACTGTACAGGAATAATATCGACAGGATAGAGTCGATGTCATCTCCTTATATAAATTCATTCAGGCGGGCTGCCTTTGAAAAATTCAGGGAGCTGGGAATTCCGTCAAAAAAGAATGAAGCCTACAGGTACACAAACCTGAACCTCTTTTTTGATCATGACTACAGCGGATATTTTCTGCCTGTTGCTTCTGACTTTGAAAAGGCTGAGGCTTTTAAATGCGACGTCGAAGATCTTGATACACACGGGCTTGTTCTGCTGAATGGATTCTACCCCACAATAAGTGGCAAGCTGCACCAGCTGGCAAGCGGCGTCTGGATTGGCAGCCTTAATGAGGCAGCGCTTAAATTTCCGGAACTGATTGAAAAACATTATGGCAAATATGCAAAAAGCGACAGTGATGGTCTTGTGCATCTGAACACCGCTATGGCTTCCGACGGGGTTTTTGTGTATGTGCCCGAAAATGTAAAACTTAGCAAGCCTGTTCAGGTTGTGAACCTTGTTCAGGCTGATGAGGATACTTTCAATCAGCACAGGAACCTCATAATAGTTGAAAAGGGGGCTGAGTTTTCAATAATCGTTTGTGATCATACACTCTCTCCAAAAAAATTCCTGACAAATGCCGTTACTGAGGTGTACGTCGGTGAAAATGCACATTTTGACATACTCAGGGTGCAGAATGAACACAATGCGGCCTGCAAGATGACCCATACTTTTATCCATCAGGAGAAAAACAGCGTTACTTCATCCAACAACATGACTCTGCATGGAGGTCTGATAAGAAACAGCACTTATCACTACCTTGGCGGTGAAAGAGCTGAAGCATATTCATACGGACTGGCACTTAGCGACAAATGGCAACATATTGATAACTATGTGAACGTCGACCATGCTTCGCCGAATTGCACAAGCAACCAGCTATTTAAGGGAGTTCTTGATGAGATGTCGACAGGAGCCTTCAACGGCAGGATACTTGTCAGGCCAGATGCCCAGGGAACACAGGCATACCAGAAGAACAATAATATTCTTCTGACAGACGATGCCAGGATGGATACAAAACCACAGCTTGAGATTTATGCCGATGATGTGAAATGCAGTCATGGTGCCACTGTGGGACAGCTTGATGAAAATGCGATGTTTTATCTTCAGTCGAGAGGCATAAGCAAGAGGGAAGCCAGGCTGATGCTTATGTTCGGTTTTGCACATGAAGTAATTCAGAACATTAAAATTGAACCTCTCCGGGAAAGGATGGATAATCTTGTAATGCAGCGACTCAGGGGAGAACTTTCAAGATGTGCAAGCTGTGTTGTTAAATGCGGTTAATGCAGAAAAAGTGAAAGACATTTCCGAAATACGGTCTGATTTTCCAATTCTTGGTAGAAAGGTTTACGGGAAAGCGCTTGTTTATTTTGACAATGGCGCAACAACACAAAAGCCACAATGTGTAATAGATGCTGTAAATGAGATTCTTACGCAGAAAAACGGGAATATTCACAGGGGTGTCCACTACCTGAGTGACATGGCCTCGGAAGCTTATGAAAATGCACGTCAGAAAGTTGCTTCCTTCATTAATGCCTCCAGAAAGGAGGAAATAGTATTTACTTCGGGAACCACAGGATCAATAAATGCCCTTGCTTTTTCTTTCGGGGAAAAGTATGTTAAAAAGGGTGATGAAATAATTGTAAGTCATCTTGAACATCATGCCAATATCGTTCCATGGCAGATGTTGTGTGAGAGGAAAGGGGCAATACTTAAGGTTATACCAATAAGCCAGAGAGGGGAATTACTTATAGATGAGTATTACAAACTCCTTTCTCCACGTACGAAGATAGTCTCTGTTGCACAGGCTTCAAATGCTCTGGGGACAGTAAGTCCCCTCAGGGAAATAATCGATGCAGCTCACGCTGTGAATGTACCTGTTCTTGTCGACGGGGCCCAGGGCATCCAGCACGGAATAGTTGATGTACGACAGATAGACTGCGATTTTTATGCCTTTTCCGGGCATAAGATTTATGGCCCCACAGGAATAGGGGTACTTTATGGTAAAGAAAATCTGCTGAATGATCTGCCTCCTTATCAGGGAGGCGGAGACATGGTAGAGAAGGTTACTTTTGAAAAAACAACTTATAACCAGCTGCCGTTCAAATTTGAAGCTGGTACAATGAATTACGCCGGGGCAGCCGGTCTTGGCACTGCTCTTGATTATGTCAGTTCACTGGGAAGGGAGGACATTGACTTAAGAGAAAAGGAATTGCTTAAATATGCGACTCAGAAACTGAGTTCAACTGACAGGGTCAGGATATTCGGCAATTCTTCAAATAAAATTTCAACTATCTCCTTTCTTATTGAAGGCATTCACCAGTACGATACAGGAATGGTGCTCGACAAGATGGGCATAGCAGTAAGAACAGGGACGCACTGTGCTCAGCCTGTAATGGATTTTTATGGGATCGAAGGTACGGTCCGGGCTTCAATGTGTTTTTACAATACCTTTGATGAGATTGATGCACTTGTTGCCGGTATTGAACAAGTAAAAAAAATGTTTTGAGTTTTATGACAATAAGCGAGGTTCAGGATAAGATAATTGATGATTTCTCCCTGTTTGATGACTGGATGGATAAGTACAACCTTCTGATTGAGATGGGAAAAGATGTTCCACCGATAGATCCCAGATACAAGGTTAAGGACTATCTTATTGAAGGTTGCCAGTCGAAAGTGTGGCTGAGGCCCGAATTTGACGGGAAAAGCATAACATTCACTGCTGATAGTGATGCTATAATAACAAAGGGAATTGTATCTCTTCTTATTAAGGTAATGTCAGGAAGGACACCCCAGGAGATAATTTCCACTGAACTATATTTTATCGACAGGATCGGTTTACGACAGAACCTGTCGCCAACGCGTTCAAACGGACTTCTTTCAATGGTGCGTCAGATGAAGCTGTATGCCATGGCTTATGATGCAAAACAAAAACAGAACTGAGATGGATGCTGCAGAAAAACTTGAAATAGAAACCAGGATAGGAGAGGTTCTCAGAACAATCTACGATCCTGAAATACCCGTTAATATTTATGACCTGGGCCTGATTTATGAAATCAGCCTTGATGATGATCATATTGCCCATGTTACAATGACACTGACAGCCCCGAATTGTCCAATGGCTGAGGAGCTTGTTGAAGAAGTTAAATATAAAGTGGGAGGAGCTAAAGGAGTGAAGGAAGTCGATCTGAAACTTACTTTCACACCACCATGGGACAAAAGCATGCTCAGTGAGGAAGCCAAGCTGGAACTGGGATTCCTTTAATAATACAAAATAATGACCGCAAAGGCGGAGCAAAACCTATCGGAACTTATCAGGCAAAAATCTGTTGACCTGGGGTTCAGTATTTGCGGTATTGCGAGGGTCCGCCATCTAGCTGAAGCTGAGGCAGTCCTGAATAAATGGACAGCCTCAGGGATGCACGACAGGATGAATTACCTTACAAGAGATCCTGCAGGAAGGGCAGATCCTGAAAAAGTGTTTCCCGGGGCAAAGTCAATTATAGTTACAGGATTAAACTATTATACTGAAAAGCGTCAGAGGCATGATAATGTGCCGCTTTTATCAATATATGCCCTTGGTAAGGATTATCATGGGATAATTACCGGGAAGCTTGAGGAATTGCTTGAATACATAAAAACTCTTGTTCCTGAAGCAGTGGGAAAAGCCTTCTGCGATGATGCCCCTGTACTCGAAAAGCCCTGGGCTGTAGAAGCCGGCCTGGGCTGGAGGGGAAAACATTCAGTTGTAATAAATGAATCAACAGGTTCATTTTTCTTCATAGGTGAACTTCTTCTGGATATAGCTCTTGATTATGACAAACCTGTTGAAAATGATAAATGCGGGAACTGCAGTTTATGCATCGACAGTTGTCCGACAGGCGCAATAAACACCGACAGGACAATCGATGCGAGGAAGTGCATTGCAAACCTGACAATCGGCAACAGGGGACCAATACCTGAAGAGATTATCCCTCTGATGGGGCGGAGAGTATACAGCTGTGATACCTGTCAGGATGTATGTCCCTGGAACAGGGATGCAAAACAACATGAAGTTCAGGAGTTTATTATCTCCGATGAATTAGCCGCGATGACAAAGGAAGAATGGCTTACACTTGATAATGACAGATTTAACAGACTTTTCAGAGGGACTCCTGTTGAAAGGGTTAAATATGAGAGGTTTAAGAGGAATATTGAGGCTGTTTCAAAAAACCTGCCATCCGATTAGTCTGTAACAAATTCTATTGTTAATTACTTAACAGCATTCCGGACCCAATAAAATATTGCCGGACTTTTTTTTACCTTGCCTGTAAATTCGCGTCTTATCTGCAGAAACCCTACTCAAATTGATAGATCAAAAGCTAATAGAACAGTGCAGGCAGGGAAACATTGAGAGTTTCAGGAAGGTGATAGAGGCATCTTCACCGTTTGCCTACTCAGTTGCTTTTAAAATGCTTGGTGATGAGGATCTTGCCCGGGATGTAGTTCAGGAAACCATGATAACAATATGGAAGAAGATTGGACATATCAGAACTGCTCAGGGTTACAAAACATGGCTTTACAGGATTGTTGTCAACAAGTGCTATGATGAATTCAGAAAGGCCAGGAGACGTCCTGAAGTACTTGCTGCTGAAAGCACCTGGGTCAGGTTATCGGCTACTATTTCGGAAAATGGAGCTGATGAGTTTACAGACAGTGAGATATCTGTAATTATTTCAAAGCTGACTGAAAGACTCAGTCCCAGACAGAAAGCCGTTTTTGTGTTGTCAGAGCTGGAAGAAATGACGAATGAAGAGATTGCCGGGATTACCGGCATGAGTAAGACCTCAATTAAGGCAAATCTGTATCATGCCCGTAAGAGTTTCAAGGAAATGTTAAGTAAATACCTCTGATTATGGAAGATGAAGAAAAATACAGGAGGGCAGTTGATCTGCTTAAGGAAGCGGGTCGGATCCATGATGTCAGTCAGGTTGAAAGGGAGGTAATGACGAAGTTGTACGATCTGGAAAACAGGAAAAGTCCTGCTGTCGTTATTTACGGATTCCTATTCGGATGGACTGAAATAATGTGGGTGCGAAGGAGTTTAATACTTGCGTCTTTTGTTCTTATACTGATGTTTGTATATCAGCAGTCGGTTATTGTCAGGCAGCTGAACACTTTAAGCAGTCATATCGTGTTTGATAATCTAAGGCCTTCTTCCGCTATTCAAACTGAAAGGCTGACGAGATTAAGATTAATTAAGTCATCTGCAGGCAGAATGGATGAGGATTTATTAACGGATGAGCAGATTCAGCAGATGATAAAATCGTACGATAAACTCAGGACTGAATATGAAAGTCTTCTTAAAATAATTGAAGCTGATCCGGAGCTGAAACGGATATTTAATGAAAGGCTTTCAGATATGAACCATGAAAAAGTAAAAATGTAAGACCATGAAAACTTCACGCCTCAGATTTGTTTTTTCTTTCTGCCTGATACTGGTTGTCTCGTGCGAAGAGCCTGAGACAGTTGTGACAAATTTCGTTTACAGAGATGGTACAATCAGAAGGACTGTGGAGATGCGCAGCGGCAAACAGGACTTCAGGCAATCGCAGATACAGGTTCCTGTTGATTCGACATGGACTATAGAAGACACACTTACTATTTCAGAAAAAGGAGATACCACCTGGATCAGAACCGCAGAAAAGCTATTTGGCAGTGCTGCTGAAATAAACAGGGATTACAGGACCGATTCAAGCTGCAACAGCAGAGTAAAAAGACAGGCTGCCCTTGACAGAAAGTTCAGATGGTTCAACACAATTTACCGTTATTCTGAGAAAATTGACAGGATCTTTTCAAACGGATACCCTGTTTCAGAATTTCTGATTGGGGAAGAGCTCCTGTGGTACTATACTCCCTGGAATGAGCAGGAAGCAAAGCGCAATGGTATTGACAGCACAAAATATAGAGCTCTCTCCGATTCAGTTAACAGAAGAACAAATGACTGGTTCTTCAATTCAATTGTCGCGGAGTGGATTTATGAATTTACCGGGCAGATTCAAAAAAGGGATCAGGTTATAATTGCAGATGATACTCTTAAAACATGGGAAAAGAAATTGCTCAGACTGACTTTGGCAAATGAACAGGATTTTGATACTCAGTGGAAAAACGGATCAATCCTTGAAGCTGCAATAGGCAGAGAACTTTCCATGAAATACAGGAGTGAAGCAGACAGTTCTCTAGAATTAGTGGAAGGAAAAATAGGTCTGCCTTTCAAACAGTATAGTATGCGAATCGCTATGCCCGGGAAATTGATAGGATCAAATGGATTTGCAGACAGTTGTAGGGTGCTGTTATGGACTGTCACTTCAGACTATTTCCTCACGGAGGATTATGTAATGTGGGCAGAGTCGAGGGTTGCAAATATCTGGGCCTGGATTTTGTCAGGAGCCTTTGTAGTATTTGTGTTTACAGGCTTGATTATAAGGAAAAAAAAGAGAGACTGATCTCTCAGCCTCTCTTACTAACCAAACCTTTTAAACCTGACTTAAACCTAAACATTAATTATTATAATCTTTTAACATGAGCATCAGCTTCTGACGGGTGAAAAAGATCCTGCTTTTAACAGTACCTATCTTCAGTCCAAGTTCATCAGCTATCTCCTTGTATTTGAATCCGTTTACATGCATTCTGAAAGGAATCCTGAATTCATCACTGAGTGAGTCAATTGCTTTTTCTATCTCAGCCTCTGAAAAACTTGATTCGGGAGAAATGAACCCCTTGTCGTGTGGCTGATTGATATAATACAGATCCTGGGTTCCGTCAATTATTGTGTTCTCTTTAACGTTTCTTCTGTAATTATTGATAAAAGTGTTCTTCATAATTGTAAACACCCAAGCTTTCAGGTTTGTATAATCTACAAACTTATCCTTATATGTAATCGCTTTAAGATAAGTATCCTGTACAAGATCAAGAGCAGTTTCACGATCGGAAGTAAGACTCAGTGCAAACCTGTGCAGATTGCTCTTCATTGCGATCAGACTGTGGTTAAACTCATGCTGTGTCATTGCCTTATATTTTTTATAACTGTTTTCTTTGTCTTTATTGTTGAAGCAAATTTATACAGAGAAAAAAAGATATGCAACTCCGAATATCTTAAAATCTGTTTAATCTATGTGAAATATAAATAAACAAAAACACTAAATAACAGTAATAGAATAAGATACAGTAACTCATTGCAAGGCATTCTAAATTATTTATAAATAGATTTTTCCCGGGTTGATTGGTTAAATCAGCTTCAATTTCTGTGATAGTATTGTAACAACTTTTGTACTTTTATGAAAAAAAGGAAATGGATTTCAATATTAAGCTGACAAACGGAATGGTATTGAACGGGATAATAATGAGTCCCGGTGAAAATGCAAGAGCAATAGTGATATTGGTTCATGGACTTGGAGAACATATCAGGCGATATCAGCATGTGGCCGGAGTGTTCAGGGATAATGGTATAGGATTTATCGGGCTCGATCTTCCCGGTCATGGAAAGTCCCAGGGCAGAAGGGGGCATATAAAAAGTTATTCAGTTTTAAAGGATATGCTTGATATTATGATGAAAAGCGCATCCCAGACCTTTCCAGGAGTTCCGGTATACCTTTATGGTCACAGCCTTGGAGGAGGAATAGTTCTTGAATACATAATTAAAAACAAACCGAAGATAAAAGGCGCAATAGTCACATCTCCCTTTCTGAGGCTGGCTTTTGAACCTCCACGGATAAAACTTATCCTTGCTTCTGTAATGAAATACATTTTTCCGGGTCTCATTCAGCCTTCAGGACTGAATGCTTCCCATATTTCGCATGACATGGATGTTGTTAATGCATACAAATCCGATCCTTTGGTTCATGATAAAGTATCTGTAAGCCTGTTCGACTCGGCAATTAAAGCTGCCAGGTATTCACTCGGACATGCTGGTGAAATGAATGTGCCCTTGCTGCTCATGCATGGAAGTGATGATCAGATTACATCCCCTGAAGGAAGCAGGGAATTCGCTTCAAAATCAGCCAGGACGGAATTGAAAATATTTGAAAGCGGTTATCATGAGCTTCATAATGAGCCGTTTAAAAAGGAAGTGTTTGATTATATCCTGAACTGGCTGCGAAGGATTAAATAGTCATATAATTATATATATGGAATTCAGGACAAGCTTTGATATAGAACCTTCTGACTTTAAAATAGGATATAATACCGGGGTAATGTTTCTGGGATCATGCTTTGCTTCGAGTATTGGTGAGCAAATGAATATCAGGAAGATGCCCGTTTTGATTAATCCTTACGGCACAATTTATAATCCTGAATCTGTACGAAATGCAATTGAAGCTGTGATTTCCGGGAAAGAAT
>ERZ1645192.4507-NODE-4507-length-11005-cov-4.681644_pt1 | contig 11005 bp, 9 predicted proteins | sample MGYA00575354_ERZ1645192 | MGnify/ENA primary metagenome ERZ1645192 (study PRJEB40844, sample SAMN11349763) | freshwater sediment metagenome | isolation source: river sediment | host: Sediment | place: India: Faizupur Khadar , New Delhi | collected 2017-02-21 ...
ATTGTTTAATAATAAAAATGTTGATGTTATAGCAAAAAATAGCAAACTTTATTTGTGTTGCTCTGATAAAAAATTTAGGCACATTAGATATGATGATTTAGAAATTTATGCTTCGTATGGAAATTTGGAATTGAATGGAAAATCTTATCAAGGAAGTCTCAATCTAAGAATTGACCCATTAACAGGAAATGTTTTAATAGTTAACAGAATTGATCTTGATGATTACATTTATTCGGTTTTGAAGTCTGAAAGTGTTCCAACTTGGCCATTAGAAATGCAAAAAGTTCAGGCAATTGCATCCAGAAGTTATGCATTATACCACATGAAGCAGGTTAGGCTTAAAAATCCACGAAGTTTTTATGATATTAGGAATACTAGACAAAATCAGGTTTATAATGGAGTCCATGCATTTAAGCATTTGCGTGATGCTGTTGATCAAACCCGTGGTGTTATTTTGACATACAAGGGTGATATCGTTCTTGCAATGTTTGATATTTGTTGCGGTGGTATTATTCCAAGCAAAATGCGAAAAAACAAAAAATGTATGCCTTATTTGCGTCGTGACAAGCCTTGCAATTTTTGTAAAAACACAGCGTTTTATAGAAGTCAGTTGGTTTATAAAAAAGAACATCTGCTAAATACTGCCAAAGCAAGCCCAAATTTAAAAAAACGGTTTGAGGGTTTTGGTAATAAGTTAAATGATATTCAAATTACTGATCGGGATGCTGCTGGGGTTGTGCATAAGGTTCGATTTGCAGGTCGCAAATATGTCAATCTTTCAGGTTTAGAAGTTTTGGCATTGTTTGGGGATAAGGTAAAAAGCTGTTCATTCAGTATAAAACAAGATGGTGATAAGCTTATTTTTGCGTTCAAAGGCTGGGGGCACTTCAATGGCCTATGCCAATGGGGTGCTAGATCGCTTGTTGCTCAGGGATGGGACTATCGTAAGATTTTGAGTTTTTATTATCCCGGAACAAATTTGAGTCGATTGAAATAGCTTAAGTTGCTTTAGATAGTGGGTTGAGGAGAGTAATATGCCCGGGTATAAGGCGCACATAGCTGTGGGATCAGCTGCCTGTTTGTTTTTGATTTATATTATTTCGACTTTAGCTCATTTTCGCCCAACATTTTTACAATTTATAGGCTGTTTTGTATGTGCGGTCATGGGTTCAATATTTCCTGATATTGACACCACGAGTAAGGCCCAGCGCCTATTTTTTATATTTTCCAGCATAGTTTTACTAACGGCTATAGTTCTTCAAGCATGGTTTATTTTTTTTAATTTTAGTCTTATTTCGGTTATTGTAATGCTTTTAAAGCATAGAACAATCACGCATAATGCATTTTTTCTTTTCACGCTGTCAATTTTGCCGATTCTTTTTAGCTTATTGTTTCTTCATGGGATATCTACTACGGTCCTTTTAAGTGCGCTGGGATTTGCTGTTGGCGCATTCTCACATTTATTGCTCGATTTTGGTATATAACTGTCTTGCTCCAGTATATGTGAACAAGAGCTTCCCTTTGCGGCCTAGCCTATTTTAAGTTAAAATAGAATTAGTCATAGCTTTCAAAACAGGGCTAAGATTAATTTTGGGAGGTTTATCGTTATTTGGAGGTTATCATGGATTTTTTACGTTCACTTAAATTAGCAGTCGCGTTTGTATTGTTATTTTTTTCGGGTGTTTTAGGGATGGAGCATGAGCTTCCAACTGTAGATTCAGTTGGAGCCATTAAATCACAATTAGCTAAATATTTGGTTAGAATTGAAAAGGCTACGCCTGAGAGATCTGATGATCTATTGGTTCATGATGGCATTAGCACAGCAATCGGTGTAAGATTTCTTCTTTCCATGTTCAGCACTCCAGTCAATTTCCATGAATTACAAGACCGACAAGAAATTTTAAGAGAACTTGTTACGCTAAAAACACAAGATTTTGAAAGTTTAAATGTTCTTTTAAAAAAATTATCAACACTTTTTAAAGAATATTCAGTATTAGGAAATCAAATTGAGCAACTAGAGCCTCATTTGAAAAAAATGGAGGAAGGATTGTGGACTCCAGACTTAGATGCGCGTATGGCTTTTACCGCCTTCATAGCACTTCCGATTTTGTACTCTATGTGGGGCTCGCTATCGGGAACTCAATTTTCTGCATATGTAGGGCTTTCAACGCTTTTCAGTGCGCTAGATCAGTATTTTTTGAACGGTGCCGTTTCAAGTTATTCACCATTGGGATACATATTTTCAGGAGTAGTTGGAAAATTGTGCAAAGGAAAAGATACTTTACTTGCTACAGCAAATTCTGTTTTTGCTATGGATGATCATCATATTGCAAGTTTACTTGCTCCAAATGCTTGTGCTCAGCCGGATTTATTGACTTGCGGTGGTGAAAGTTGTTACTGTGTTGGGGCTGATGAGGTTAAAGCTTTTATTCCCGGCGGTAGTCAATCGGCTGGCTTGGGTTTTTCAGCATATGTTCCTAGCGTTGTCAAATCTGCTGCTTCTTGTGTGTCTCAGGCCAACAGTGCTTTGGTCGTTGGCAGTAGTTTACTGCATTTAACTTTGCTGAATAAGCGCATTGCTTATAAAAAGATGCAATCGATTTTGGCAACTAAAAAGAAAAAAATGAGAGAATTATTAAATCAATTTACTGTATTGCTTAATGATTTAAACGTTTCAATTAAACAGAAAAATTTGAAACTATCCAAAATAGAAATTTGCGAGCAGGCAGAGTTTAGCGTAAAACTTCGATATTTTGCAATGCTTGATGTTCTCATTGGTTTGGCATCACTTATGCGTGAAGCTAACACGCAGGAAAAAGGATCAGTTAAGTTTAAATTTGGATTTGTTGATTTTGTTGAGCCAGATCAAAATACAAATCGATTTGAAATAAGTATTAAAAACATATGTCATTTTTTTAAATTTAAGCCAGAAGATGAATATAAAACAGCAACAGTTTTCGCCAAGGATTATATATTTCCTGAATTAAGTTTTGTTGTTTCAGAAGATAACAAGTTCTTTGCTAACTCCAAAGAATTTGGGCAAATTAATTTTTTGACTAATTTATTTAATCCAATTTATGCTCAAATGCTTCTTGCTCATACATTTGGGATTGTATGGGGAGAGAGCGCGCGAATGAAATTTATTGATATGAGCAGATTGAGCTTCATATCAAACCAGGATAAAGCAGTATTCCAAGTAATTTTTCCAGGCTAATTTATTCTTTTCGATAGCGTGAAATAAAAATTGCTGGCATAGAAGTTGTTAGGACTGAATGGGGTCGAGTTTCATTCAGATCCCAAATAAATGTTCAGTATTTTTTGTTGTAGCATATTCTAATTGTTTAATATCTATATCTCTGAGATTCGCTATAAATTGTGCAATCAGCGGAATATATACTGGTGAATTTTGTTTTCCTCTGAATTGTTGTGGCGGTAAAAATGGTGCATCAGTCTCTAGCAATAGTCTATCCAATGGAACATTTTTGATGATATCACGTAGGGCATCATTTTTGGGATATGTTATATGTCCATCGATTCCGATATACAGCCCCCATTCCAAAATTTGATTTGCAAAGTCAGCATTTTGTGAAAAACAGTGGATGACTCCTCTTAGTCCATCTTTAACATATTCTTGGATAATTGTTAGCGCTTCGTCTCCGGCATTTCTTACATGGATAACTATAGGTAAATTGCTTTCAAGCGCGAGTTCAATGTGACTTTTAAATGCTGCATTTTGTATCTCTTCATTATATGGTGGGCGAAAAAAATCTAATCCGCTTTCGCCAATGCCAACAATTTTATTTTCTGTTTTGTTAGTTACCATTTTTTTGATTTCTTTAAACTGTTCTTTCCAGTCGGATGAGCAGTCGTACGGATGCATTCCAACAACTGCCCATACGCAATCAAATTTTTTTGCAATGGTTATACCATCTAATGAATCATGCAAACTACTGCCGATTTGTATTAACTTCCCAACATTGTTTGCTTTTGCTTGTTCACAAAATTGTTCTATTTTTTGCATATCAATATTTGAAAGTGGCGCGGATTCTTCCTTGCCTGTCATCATATTTAGGTGGCAGTGTGAGTCAATAAACATTTTTGTTCCTCTTTGTCATTCTGAATTTATTTTAGGGGCCATGGATTAATAAATGTCCCTAAAACTTAGTAAGTAAACTTTTTAAAATCATAGATTAAAATTATAGTTTTTTGAATTTTAAAATATTTTTGATATTAAGATAAAATATTTTTATAAAATTCTTAAAAATATTTTGATTTCACGATAGAAATAAATTTGTAAAAAAATAAACAATAAGAGACACATTTTTTTGTTTGGTAAAAATTTTAATATGCAATATAAGACTTTTTAATAATTAAATAGCATAATTCCTTGACAAACATCTAAATAAACTTTAGATTTCACACAGAAACTATCGAAAGATGTATTTTAAATTTGAATCGGTGTAGTGTATGTTTAACAAGGTATATGGGAGTTTGGGAGATTTACATGAATAAGACAGAATTGATCAATTCCTTGAGCGAAGAGACCAATTTTAGCAAAAAAGATATTGCTAAGGTTCTTGCCGCTTTCACTAGAATTGTCGAGAGAACACTCAGAAAGGGTGGAAAAGTTTCTTTGACAGGTTTTGGTACGTATTGGTTATCACGCAGACCTGCAAGAGCTGGAATTAATCCTGCAACCAAGCAGCGTATTAATTTGCCTGCAATCAATGTTCCTCGCTTCAAGCCAGGCAAGCATCTTAAGGAAATTGTACGCTCTGCCTAATTTTTTAGGTGAAAATTTGATACCGACACTTCCCCCTAAAAAAATGCAGAAAATTTGGCAGGTTACAGGGCCGATTTTATTGTCGGCCTTGTCTATTTTAATAACATTCATTTTTGTTCAGCCAGTCGCCTGTTGGTTAGATCCAACATTTAGCCTTTTTGCCAATCGTGGAATTGGAAAAATAGGCATCACAGTTCTTGTGATGTGGCATATTTTTCTACTTTTGTTTAACTGTGATAAAAAGTTATTATACGATTTTTGGCAGACAAATTTTTTGTTTTTTAAAAAAACAGACTGGATCAAACCATTTTTTTTATTCTTTATAGTATTTAGTTCTTTTCATGCGCTTTTCTTAATAGCTTTATATTTTACAGGTTGCCTTATTTATACACCTGTTCAAATTAATTATAATCTATCATTTGCGATTAAAATGCTCGTGGGTGTTATAGCAACTTTTTTTCTTGCATGGACTGAAGAACTTATTTTTCGTGGAACGGTTTATAAATTTTTTGTTCAAGCGCTTAGCCCTATTACAAGTGCTGTTTTTGCATCATTGATTTTTATGTTGTCTCATAATCTTTCTAGTCCATTAGCGCTTGTGACAATTGACTGGAAACTTGGGGCAGGGCTTTTTCTGCTTGGATTACTTCTTAATTTGATTTTTATCTTAACTGGCAAGCTTTATACTGGCATGGGTGCACATGCAGGACTTGTTTTTGTTAAGGTCTTTTTGCGACGTATCCCATTCGTTGCATTTTTGCCACCAGAGCAGCTTTCTTTTTTTATAGACAAAGACTTGAGACAGTCATTATGCTTTCATCTGGCGTTCATTTTGGTTGATATTATTTTGATAATTAAGATAATAAAAAATCAGAAACGTAATTTATCAAATAATTAATAAATTTTTCGACCAAAATATAAAATTTTTAATTTAAACATTTTGATTTTAATAATCTCTTGACTCTGTTTTTCCCAGATATCTGAGTTTGTACTGAAAATTTTTTCAGTTTTGTATAGAATATATTTTTATGTTTTAAATAATTGGAAGCATTACAAAAAAAAAGAGCTCGATTTTTACGACGAGCTCTTTTAAAATTTGATATCTGAGATTAGCCTACTTCAATTCAGGAAAGAAGAGAGCTAATTCAACTTTAGCGGTTTCAGGTGCATCAGAACCATGAGTTGCATTGCTACCAACATTTTTGCCGTAAAGTTTACGCAAAGTGTTAGCGTCTGCCTTTTCTGGATTTGTTGCTCCCATCAAATCGCGCCATGCTTTGATTGCGTTCTCTTTTTCAAGTGCCATGACTACAACTGGCCCTGATGTCATGAATTCTACTAACTCAGCAAAAAATGGCTTGGTGTTGTGTACAGCATAAAATTCTGCTGCCTGTGTCTTGTTAACATATATCTTTTTCATGCCAAGAATATTAAAACCTTCTTGTTCTATTCTTGAGATTATGTTGCCGACATGCTTTGCTTTGACTGCATCGGGTTTGATTATTGCAAACGTTTTTTCTATCATTATTGTTCCTAAAAAAAATAGGGATATTTATTTAATTCATGGATCCTGAAACGAGTTCAGGATGACAAAAATGTTGTTTTTAAACTTAATTGGCCCCAGAATTTGCGTTCTGAGGCCAATATTAAATCACACTGTTTATATTAATCGAGATCCTGAATCAAGTTCAGGATGACAAATAATTACTCAGATTTATCGTCATCTGACTTCATTTTGGCCGCGTGTGCTTCCAAAGCTTGTTGCAGTGAAGATTTAGCCTGAGGTAGGTCTTTTGTCTTAGGTGCTGATTTCTTAGCTTCGGCATAACGAGCAGCTTTTTCTGCGCGTTTTGCTTCTTGCATTGCTCTTTCACGTTCAACATCGACCGCAGGTCTTTCAGGTTGCTCTTTTGGTTCAATTAAAGCTCTTAAGCTCAAACCAAGCTTGCGCTCTTCTGGGCTGACCTTAATAACCTTAAATTTAGCCACCTGTCCGACTTTTAATATATCTTCGACTTTTGCGACTTCTTTGTCTGAAAGTTCTGAAATATGGACGAGTCCTTCAATTCCACTTTCAAGTTTAATGAAAGCGCCAAAACTTGTGATTTTGGAAACCGAGCCTTCAATTACGCTGTTAGCTGGGTAAGCCACGGCAACTGTTGTCCATGGATCGTTTTCAAGTTGCTTGATACCTAGTGAAACCTTACGGTTGTCTACATCTATTGAAAGAATGACAGCTTCGACGATGTCGCCCTTTTTGTATTTATCGCCTGGATGAGCAATATGCTCTGTCCATGAAATGTCGGAGATATGTACGAGTCCGTCAACACCTTCAAGTAATTGTACAAATAATCCAAAGTCTGTGATGTTTGTAATTTTACCAGAGATCTTTTCGCCGGCTTTGAATTTCTCAGCAACTGTTTTCCAAGGATCATCTGAAAGTTTCTTGATACTAAGAGACATTCTACGATTATCTTTATCAAGAGCAACCACCACTGCTTCAATATCTTGCCCTACGGTAAAGTGCTTGGAAAGATTATTGATTCGCTCTATCCATGAAATTTCGGAAATATGGATAAGTCCTTCGACACCTTTTTCAACTTCAACAAATAGGCCGTAGTCTGTGATGCTTGAGATTTTGCCTTTGACCTTTGTTTCAGATGGGTATTTCTTATCAATATTTTCCCATGGGTTAGGAGTAAGCTGTTTCATGCCAAGAGAGATCTTTTCATGTTGCTTATCGAATGAAATTACTTTCACCGTAATTGTGTCTCCAATTCTTACAAGTTCGCTTGGATGACCAATTCTTCCCCATGACATATCTGTTATGTGCAATAATCCGTCAATTCCGCCTACGTCTACGAATACGCCATAACTTGTGATGTTTTTAACAATACCTTGAATAATTTGGTTTTCTTGTATTGTTTCAAGTGCTTTTTTCTTATCTTCAGATCTTTGTTCTTCAATAAATCTGCGACGAGAGAGAATAACGTTGCCGCGTTTTTTGTTCACTTTTAATATTTTGCATGTAACATCTTGACCAACAAATTGATCAAAATCTGCTACGCGCTGAACATCAACTTGTGAACCTGGAAGGAATGCTGGTATTCCGATATCAACGTTAAGACCACCTTTGACTTTGTGTGTGACTACACCAGTAACCGGTTGATCTTGTTCCGCTAATTCAGCAATTTTGTCCCAGGCCTTTAGGGCCTTTGCTTTTTGGTATGACAAAATTATGTAACCGTTTTCATCTTCCAAACGGTCAAGCATAACCTCAATTTCATCGCCGGTATTGAATCGCTTCAATTCATAATCGGAGAATTCATAATTTGGAATAAATCCATCTGATTTGTAATCAATACTTACAAGTATCTGACTTGCGTCTTTGCTTACAACTTTTCCGGATACAACTTTTCCGACTCTAAACTTTACAGCAAAGTCTTCATAAACCGCCGCAAGTTCTTTATTTAGAGTCTCATCCATCTGCAAGTCTTCATCAATAACGTTCGCACGTAGAAGCTCTGCAAATTTGCTTATGTTTTTGTCCTTAAGCATCAATCAATCCTACTGTTTTTGACAGACTTTTAAAAAAGTCCATCAAACTGTGTTAAAAGGGTTAAACATGTAAAACAAAAAAACTAGTGGCATCCACCACCAGAATATACAGATGCTATCAGAAAAAACGTGTTCTAGCAAATATATTTTAGCTCCCCGACGGCCTTAAATTGATATTTAGGGTATGCATTTTTTGGATTACTTTTGATAAATTTACTTTTGTTTAAATATTTAATTTTTTTTACATATAAAATATCGATTTTTTTAAATAAATCTGTGTTTTCCGTCAGTCTATGGATAAAGTGATTTACTGATTGTATTGTTTTCGCCTGCCCCTCACGCTCTATGCAAGGATAACTTTCTTTTTTTAATATGGTTTTTTTAGTGGCATGTGGGATGTCAGCTGTTTTTTTATAGAAATTGATAGTTGTTAGATATGCAGTTTCAGGTATTTTGGATGCTATTTCCATAATATGGTCGAATGGATTTTGGTTTTTTGCATGTGAATATTCAAGTTTTGAGAGCGAATTTTTGATTTGTGTATTTGATTCCTTGGTTTGGGCGAAAATTTTAACCTGTTTATTTAATTTGTCTGTGCTGAGTTGCGATTTTAATATTTGATTTTTTAGTGACGCAACTTGCATGGTGTTATGATGGATAATGTTTTTTAGCCCAATTATTAAAACAACCATGCATACTAATGAGCCGATTAGCCATGGGTAAGGCGATCGAATATGATTATTTCCAAGAAGATCTAGCAGATTATTATGTTTGATTTTTACTGGCAATAGATTTTTTTGGGCATCAAAAAATGGAGAATCTGTGATGCTTGAAATTTTCACTTTCGCACTGCTTATGCATAAAGTTGCTTGAAGGACCGCTAAAGCCATTAGTATGTCGTGTTTTTTAGATAAATCCGGAATGCTTATGAACGTTTTTGGATATTGTAATTTTTGAGCGCTTAAAAACTCTGATATATTAGATTCGACGAGGCTTGGCTTATATATTATACCGTTTCGAAAACACGTTTGTTCGATATTTGTGCTTGTTACATTTATTATATATATACTTCCAGAGAAGCGCTTTTTTTTTGCATTAGCTAAAATTAATTGTGACCCGGTTAATTCGATCAAAAGTAATGAGTTTGAAAATAGCTTTATATTAAAGATGTTAAATGTTTTTTTCATGATTATTAAAGCAGTGTTTTAAAAATTGAATGATTTTAATAATTCTGAATTTACAACATTTGATTTTTGAAGTAGTTGGTCATAGGTTAGTAATCCTGTTTTGGCGCCTACATATTCAAGGACTGATGAGCTATTTACTATTCCATGCTTCAGGGCAGTCTGTATATCATTTTTGTGCATTAAGCTTGCAACAAAGCATGACCCAAAGGAGTCGCCTGCGCCAACTGAATTTGTAATTTTCACTTTCATGCTTGGGTGAAATAATATAGCATCTTTATTTGCAGCATAAACTCCATTGGCGCCGTTTGTTACTACAACTATTTTGGGGCCCATATCAAGCGTTGCTTTGAAGAAATTACGCAGGCTGAAGTAAGTGTTTTCGTAGCTTATAGGAGCGCTTAATAGATATGCTTGATCATCTTGTATTTCGCTGGAACGACATATTTGATTTGGTCCTGTGCATTCGAATACATCTTTATAGTATTTATCGTTTTGCATTAGTGCAAACATGAAAATTTGTGCTTCGTGTTTATTTAGAATCAAGATATCAATAAATTGAAGAGACTCTTTAAGTTTTTGTGTGCCCTTTTCAAGTTGACTTGAGCCGGGATTTATGGCGACAGGTACATTGTGTTTTTTTGCAAAGGATACAATTGATGGAAGTATTTGAGCAGAGTCATTACTTAGAGATGTTATATAAAGCTGGTCACATTCTTTTATTGCATCAAATGGTAGTTTGTCCAATTCTAGATAGCTATTGGAGCCACGATATGCAAAGATTGTGTAGTCTCCTTCAATTGAATTTACGATAAATGATGTTCCTGTTCGGTATTTTGCGTTTTGTATGATTAGTTCTGTGTTGATGTTTTCTTCTGTTAGTTTATCTATTATTGTTTGTCCTGCTGCATCATTTCCAATATTGCAAAAGCAGCTTGTAGTCATGCCTAAACGCTTGAAAGATACGGCGGAATTTGTGGCTCCTCCACCTGTTTCATAAGTTACACCCTCTACTTCTATTTTTTCGCCAGAGCCGAATAGCATGTAGTTTGAGTGAAAATTTTTTTTGGTAATACTCATGATATCTGTTCCATTGTAATGAATAAAAATGTCTTGCGTAGCACCGCCAATGGTTAAAACTTTCATCCAGAGCTCCTTTGCGTTTGAATTGGTAATTTTTACGTAATTTTTTTAGCACGTTTTGACTTTAAAAATCAAGAAAAATAAAACTAATGTGAAAAAACGCTATCTCTGTAAGCATTGATTGGATCGATGTTTGCGGAGTGGTGATGAAAAGTATTAAATATTTACGAAAAAAACTTTACATTGTGCCAGAATTGTTTATAATTTGTTTCGTAATGTAAGTTGAAATTTTCGAAGTAACAAATTCAAGCTTGAAATAAAAAACAGCAAGAAACAAGAAGCAAAAAAGATAAAAAAAGTTTAAAAAAAGTTTGAATAAAAAAAAGAAGTGAGTAAA
>ERZ1645192.4509-NODE-4509-length-11001-cov-7.555545_pt1 | contig 11001 bp, 7 predicted proteins | sample MGYA00575354_ERZ1645192 | MGnify/ENA primary metagenome ERZ1645192 (study PRJEB40844, sample SAMN11349763) | freshwater sediment metagenome | isolation source: river sediment | host: Sediment | place: India: Faizupur Khadar , New Delhi | collected 2017-02-21 ...
GCCTCATGCTCAACAAGAGCTGATTCAACCTCTGCGGTTCCAAGGTTATGACCTGCCACGATGATGATGTCGTCAGACCTGCCGAGGATCATGATGTACCCGTCCTGATCCTTCACCGCAAGGTCTCCTGCGGTGTAATAATTCCTTATCTGGTTCCAGTACTTGCGGTACCGTTCGTCATTGCGGTACACGGTCCTCATCATGGATGGCCAGGGTTTTTTAATGACCAGAAGACCGCCCTGCCCGGGTGGCATACTGTTCCCATCCTTGTCCACGACATCTACCTCAATACCCGGAACAGGAAGCCCGGCAAACCCAGGTTTCATCGGCTCGCCAAGAGGGGTTGTGATCATGTGCATCCCGGTCTCGGTCTGCCACCAGGTATCAAGTACCGGTATCCGGTTCTTTCCTATGACCCGGTAATACCATTCAAATGCCTCCGGGTTGAGTGGTTCACCAACTGAACCGATGATCCTGAGCGAGTCAAGATTGAACTTGTTTGGCCATTCCTCTCCGACCCGCATGAACATCCGGATAGCTGTCGGTGCTGTGTAAAAGATCGTAACGCCGAGTTCTTCGATGATGCTCCACCAGATGCCGGGGTCGGGCCAGTCCGGGGTTGTTTCGGTGATGACCACCGTTGCACCTGCAGAGAGAGGCCCGTAGACGATATAACTGTGCCCGGTGATCCAGCCGGTATCTGCCGTGCACCACAGGACATCATTCTCCTTCAGGTCAAAGATATACCGTGAGGTGTAATGTACCCCGGTCGCGTACCCGCCACAGGTATGAACAATGCCCTTTGGCATGCCGGTTGTTCCGCTGGTATAGAGGATAAAAAGCGGATCTTCTGCATCCATCTCTTCAGGCGGGCATTCTGCATCCACACCCTCAAGAAGGCTGTAAAAATCCTCCTCCATCTCGGAGTATAACTCAACCGAACATTTCTCCCGGCATAAAACAATGACTTTCTCAACACTTGGTGCATTCCTGATGGCATCATCGACGATGCTCCGAAGCGAGATGACTTTCCCCCTCCGTTTTCCGACATCTGCCGTGATGACCACTTTTGCTTCAGCATCGCGAATCCGGGTATGCAGTGCTTCGGCTCCAAATCCTGCATATACAATAGAATGAACCGCACCAATCCGTGCACAGGCTAACAGTGCGATGATATGCTCAGGGACCAGCGGCATATAAAAGCAGATTCGGTCACCTTTCTTTACACCAAGTCTTTTCAGGGCATTTGCAAACCGCATCACATCACGGTGCAGCTGCCGGTAGGTGTATACCCGCTCTTCACCATCCTCCCCCCGCCAGATAAGAGCCAGTTTATTCCTTCTCCCAGCCTTGATGTGCCGGTCAAGACAACTGGTGGTGATATTCAGGGTACCCCCCGAAAACCACCTTGCATATGGGTAATCCCACTCCAGGACCTTATCCCAGGGATTTATCCATTCAATCTCCCTGGCCATCCGATCCCAGAAACCTTCCGGATTGTTCAGAAACTCCTGGTATGCTTTTTTGTAATCACCCAGATGTGACTGGGCTTTGTAATCCGGATCAGGAAGATATGACTTCGTGTTTAAAATGACCTCAAAATCTTCGGACATTATCCAACTCCACGTAATATGAGACCTGATTGTTCGTCGTTCATTCCAGGGTATACCTCTCCTTGGCAGGTACATTCCATCAGGATTATGCTAAGCATCTAAAAATAGAAGGTTCGCGTATAAATTAATTTTTTGCATACGTAGTACAGATATGTTGTACATATAACCAATCTGATTCAGGCCAATAAATCCAATCATTACGTAAATTATGTGAAGATTTCTTCATCACATGAGATCTCCGAAAAGGGATCCTTCTGAACAGATTTATCAGGGAGTAAACCGGATGATTATGTACGACATTCACATCCCTGATACCGGGGCAGACAGGAGAGGAAAGATGATTGGAGATTACGAGGATATCCAGACAATAAAAGAATTACTGCATGGATCTCCACAAGGACTGTCAATAACCGATATTTCAAAGCAATTACATCTGCACCGGACAACTGCAGCAAAATATCTTGATATGCTCCAGATGAAGGGGGACGTAGATCTCCGGATCATGGGGACCTCAAAAGTATACCACCCGTCAAACCGGGTGCCTGCTGCAGTGCTTCGCAGTTTTTATGAGGGTCCCTTTATCCTTTTCACAACCAGGCTCACCGTCAAGGAATTCTCCCCTGACCTTGCAGCATATGGAATCGAAGGGGATATCACCGGAATGGAACTGACCGACAAGGAAATGTCCCCACTGTATGATGAGGCGATGGCTGATTTATGCAAGCGGGCAGTCCTTGGAACGTTTGCAGAGATAGATATCACGACACCGGATAAGAAAGACCAGAGAAATCTGCATATTCGAATCATACCGGTGGTTTTTGATGACGGTCGGGCAGGGTGTGCCTTTCTGATACAGGATGTCACTGATCTTGCCATTGCCAGGAAGGAAGTTGAGATCTGTGAGAAGGAACTGAAGGTTGTATCTGAAGATCTGAACGAGTTTGTCTTCAGGTGCACGCCGGACGGTATACTAAAACGGGTGAACCATCCCTTCTGTGTCAGAATGGATAGAAAGCCGGAAGAACTTCTTGGGTTTCCCTATGAACCAGTCATCTCTCATGAGGATCTTGAGCGGCTCTCAAAGATGAAACGGGATATAACCCCAACTACTCCCTCCCAGACCATCTCATTTAAGGCAATACAACCGGATGGGATGATGTCCTTTGAGGAGTGGACCTACCGTGGCATTTTCACACAGGATGGAAAACTCTCCGGCTATCTTGCCGTGGGTCACGATATCTCACGGGAAAAACACCTGGAAGAACAACTCAATACCTTCCATGCCAGTTTTGAGGCCCTGGTAAAACAGCGGACCAAGGAGATGCGACAGGCAAACCAGGACCTGATGAAAGAGATAGCCAGAAGGGAGCGGATAGAACGTGAACTTCTCATCATCGAGGCTGCGTTTAACCATGCATCCGACTCAATACTCCTCTTTGAACGATCAGGAGATCTCTGGCGGGCCAATGAGACCAGTTGCAGGCTGCTCGGATATTCGAAGGAAGAGATAGCAGCGATATCGGTCTTTGATATCAACCAGAAGATAACCCCGGAGATCTGGGAGGAGATGTGGGAGCAGGCAGAGCAGGAGCCGGGAATATCGCGGGTGACTTCTACCCATGTCCGCAGGGACGGGACAATCATCCCGGTTGAGGTCTCCCGGACCTTTTTCACCGCTGGTCCGATTACCCTGTTCTGTTCAATAGCCCGTGAGATCAGGTGAGGGGTCCCTCTCACCGATCAATATGGTTAACTGACTGCATAGCTCATTTTGAAGTAGCCTGATGATCCGCATACTCCTGGTCGATGATGAACCAGATCTCCTTGATCTCGAACGACGCATTCTCGAGCAGAAATATGGTTTTTTAACAGTAACTGCCGAATCAGGCAAAGAGGCCCTGGAAATTTTTCAGAGCCAGCAGATTGATGCGATCATCTCTGATTACTCCATGCCCCTGATGGATGGCATCACCCTCCTTCGAAAAATTCGGGAGATTGATAGCGCTATTCCCTTCATCCTCTTTACCATCAAGGAAAAGGAAGATATCGCAATAGAAGCGATGAACAGCGGGGCCAACTTTTATGTGCAGAAAGAAAATCTTCCCCAGGTTGTTTTTGCCGAGCTGGCCCATGATGTCACGAAAGCCGTTGAACTCTTCAGAGCAGAGAGAAACCTGAAGATCCAGCGTGATCTCGCTCTTGCCAATGCGAATGCCAAAAGCCTTGAGGAGACGCTTCTTATCTGCACCCGTGCCATCCTTGATGTATCCGGCATGGAGGGTGTGGCAATCTACCTCTTTGACGAGAAAACCCTGAACATTGCCATCATCAGCGGATCGTCCGAACACTACACCAGTGAGCGGGTCCAGTCCCAGGTGCAGCAGATGCTTCATTCGGTCATACACCAGAAGACTCCGATGTTCCGGGATGAGGAGGATATCAGGGCAGTGAGCCCAATCCTGTTTGAGAATGAAGGAATCCGCTCAGATGGATGCATCAGTATGACCCACCATGGGAAGACTATCGGAGTGGTGCACATCTTCACATCCTCCCGGCAAAGTTCCTATGGCCTCTCCCTTCAGCGTTTCATCACCGATATCGTTGTTCAGGTGTCAGGATATATTTCAGACCGTCTGGCTGAAGAGGCACTTCGGAACAGCGAAAACCGGATGAAGGCCATGATCCGGAACCTTCCTGGTATGGTGTACCAGGGATCTATTGATGAAGAGCGGACGATGGAATTTGTCAGTGAGGCAGTCTTCAATCTTACCGGATACTACCCCCGCGATATTATGCATAATACCGTCCGTTCTTGGGGATCATTTATTAATCCACAGGATCGGGTCAGGATCCTTGAAGTCATTACCCGGGCGGTCCAGAAAAATGTCAGGTTCAGACTCACGTACCGGATTACGACCAGAGATAACAAATACCGGTGGGTATCGGAGCAGGGAACCGGTACATTTGATTCTGATGGAAACCTTGATGGAATTGAGGGCATTATCATGGACATCACCAGACAAAAGGCCCTTGATGACCAGGTCCGGATGTTTCATACCCGCCTGAAGACGCTCTTTATGCTGATGGCTGCGGGATGTCTTATTTTTAAAAGTGACGGCACCATCAGGAATACCATCCTCGTTGATCTTAATAGTGCTGCTGAAAAGATTGAACAAAAAAAGAAGACTGAGTTAATTGGTACTACATATCAGGGATTATTCAAAAAGGCTGATCCGGAACTGCTGGAAGCGATCACCGGGATGCTTGAAGATAAAAAATCACGGACCCTGCAGAAATGTGCCATCACGTACCCGTTCGGGAAGCGTTATTTTGATATTTTTCTCAGCAGTTCACCAGTCGGATATGAACGAACGGACCTTGAGATATTTCTTATCTATAATGATGTGACAAACCGGGTACTGACCGAACAGCAGATCATCACCTCACTGCATGAGAAAGAACTCCTGCTCAAGGAAGTGCATCACCGGGTAAAAAATAACCTGCAGATAATATCAGGCATTTTAAAACTCCAGTCAATGAGAATCCAGGATCCCCGGGCACAGGAGATCATCCAGGAGTGCCGGAACCAGGTCTACACGATGGCATCCATACACGAGTTATTATATAACTCCAGGGATATTGGTAAGATCCGGGTAGAAGAATATATAAGCAGACTGGTTGATCACTTTAAACAGGAATATGAGGGGATCTCTGCACGGCTGAACCTTCGTGTCACGGTTGATCCCGATATCGTCCTTGACATTGAGCGGTGTATACCATGTGGACTTATCCTGAATGAGCTCATAATGAATGCAGTAAAATATGCATTTAAACCGGATGGGGAAGGGGAGATCAGGATTTCATTTACCCAGGATGCATCATCCTACCACCTGCAGGTAGCAGACGATGGACAAGGTCTCCCAAAGGATTTTGATGTCAGAAAAAGCCAGTCCCTTGGCATGGAGCTGACATCCCAGCTGACCCACCAGTTACGGGGCAAACTTGACATAACAAGTGAGAAAGGGACTACATTTACGATAATATTTCCAAAGATGGAGGAAGGCAGGGTAAAATTATGAGTCAGCGGCGTATCCTGATCGTTGAGGATGAAGCGGTAACTTCAGTCATGCTGGAGAAAACCCTGAAAGAACTAGGGTATGAAGTTGTTGGCAGCGCCTTTGACGGCAGGGAAGCTATCGAGATCGCACGGGAAAAACGTCCGGACCTGATACTCATGGATATCCGTATCCAGGGCGACATGGACGGTATTGAGACGGCAAAACTGATCTACCAGCAATTTAATATCCCGAGTATATACCTGACCGCCCACTCAGACGAAGATACCATAAAACGGGCGGTTGAGTCAGGACCGTTCGGATACCTGATAAAGCCATTCAAAGAGCGGGAACTCTACAGTAATATCGAGATGGTGGCGCACAAGCATAAACTCTACCGCACCACCGCTGCCAGAAATGAGCCTGAAGAACCACCCCAGGTTCCTGAAAGAAGGGCGGAAGAGAGAACGCCGACTCCAGCTCCGGTTCCGGCACCTGCCCCTCAGCGGCCACCGGATTTACGGCTGGGAATCCTTGCAGTCCAGGCAATCCCTCATCCGATTATCCTTCTGAACACGATTGGCACTATTGCATTTACAAATTCAGCGTTCAGGAATTTTTTCCGATCAGTATCGGGGAGTTATGAATCGACTGCATCAAGTATTGAAGATCTGCCTGACCTGTGTAAAAAGATCTGGATATCAGGAAAGGACCGGTTTAAAGAGGGAAAAGGATTTTCGATTACCGGACCGGTTCAGGTGAAAGGAACACCCCGCCGGTACCGGGTTGACATGCTGCCAATTGTTGAAAAGGGACTCCTTCACTTCATCGTTGCCATCATCCTGCCAGGCGAGACCAGCACCGGGACCGGGCCAGGTCTTTCAGACTCATCAGGTAATCTCCTTGAAGAAGTGATTGATACTATTAAGGAGATCAGATTTCTTGCCTCATCTGAGGAGACCTACCGGCTTCATCAGATAGTGGCACGGACAGACAATGTGCTGAAAAACCTGGGAGAGATTAAACACATCTCATATCCAGGACAGACCGAGAAGAAAAGTGGTCAGATACTGACCGGGTAGTCATTGAGGATCTTAGCCGGGAGTCTCATCCTGATATGCCATGAAGACTGGGGATAATGTTCTTCCAGGATGAGCAGCGAACACCGATCCAGATTTCCAAAGTGTTCACGGTCAAACCTGGCCTCAGCTGCCTTGTAAAAGGTCATTATTTTTTTGACGGCATCTGCTGCATCCTCACCGACGATGTTCTTTCCGAGTCTTTCTCCGATTTCAAATGGAATTGCTATCTCATACTCTTCCATCCAGAGGACGCTCTTGTCAACCTCGAAGAACCCTTTTCCGATGATGATATAATGAAACTCAATATCAAGTTCTGGTTCATTCGGACCGGTTCGTGCCAGCATATTATATAAAAAATCCAGAAGAACCCTCTTATTCGAGATCAGATCTCCTGTAATGGCTTCTTTTGAGAGACGGCGGGCCATATCAGGAATGATCTGTTCCCGGTCTACCATCATGAGGAACTGTTCCTGTGACCTGATGTTGCCTGCCATAACCTTCAGTGTCAAAAATTGTTCCCGAAGTGTTGACCCGGCGGTACGACCCATGTTGACTGCCATACTACAAAGATTCTTCACCTTCATTCAAGATATTAGCATCGGATCATAAAATGTGGAATATAAATTTCAATCAGATATATAGCAGCATGGAGTTTAATATTTAAAAGGGTGTGGATCATGGATGTCACAGACCCTGTTAAGAGGACATATCTGAAAAATAGGTTGTAATGATCAAAGAGATAACCGGTAAATCAGGACATATCCATCTCATCAAGGAATGGAAGGAGCCCGATTATCCGAGGGTTTTCCCCGGCCTGTTCAATCCGGACAATGGTCACTTCAAGCGGGATTGATTTCAGGGCATCATTGAACAGGGGATTCATCTCCCGTTGGATCTCAAGAAAGAGCTTGAGCGGGATAAAGGGGCGTTCATGCTCCTCAAACGTCCCATACTCCTGTAAGTCCTGCTCATAGGTTGAGTTGTATGCAAGGTCTTTCTCAAAATACAGAATTATCTCGCATGACTCCCGGACTGATATCTGTTCAAGAGCCCTGATATCTACAACCATACCGGAAGTCAGACTGGAAAGGACTACCGGAAACTCTGGCTTTTTTACTTTCATTATCCTACTCCCTGGGTATGAATCGCTTCTATTACCCGTTCGAGAACTTCACGACGCTTTCTTGACTCTTTTTTCATGTCACGAAGAGCGGAGACCATCTCTTCCTGCATCTTCAGACTCCGCTTTTGCAGCTTGATCATCTCTTTCAGATATTCAAGCCCCAGCTCTGACCGGTGAAACATCTCTTTTTGAAAGTCGCCAAAATGGGGTTCAAAGTGGGTGAAAGCTCCTTCACTGGCTGTCTCTGTGACACTAAGAGAATCAACCTGGATGAGTGGTTCATCTTCAGCTTTAAGATCTTCGCAAAAGAGGGCGAGTTCTTCTTCCTCACCTTCAGCAACAATCCTGACCGAGCCATCGGAGAGGTTCTCGGCATACCCGAAAACCCCGTGCCGGTTCGCAATCAGTCTGGCAAATCCTCTGAAACCAACCCGTTGCACACGGCCGGTTACCAGAATAGTATATCGTTTCTGCATAGGCTGTGATTGTCCTATGCTGAGACGGGAAACGGGTTTAAGATTTCGTTTCCCTTTGTCCCGGAAAGAGGAGGTGAAGATCAATCTCAATCCCGATAGCCGGTTGATCGATGTCAAAATGGTTTAATACGCCAGGGTGGACCTCACCAAATACACCAATCTTCTTTCCTTCAACCATGATATCAACTGCACGGCCGGGGATGAATGCCGGATCAACGCTTTCAGCCGGCGAATAGGAAACCCCGAGTTCTCTCATCAAAGCATCTGCCGTTGCATAGGCCTCGGAGAAGTCTGCTCCCGGATGGGTTGACGCAAGGGCAAGTTTCTGGAATGTCTGCATGGAAGAGACGACATCCCCGGTGTGGAATATCCGCTGGGGAAGTTCACGCCGTTTGTTCATCCGAAGCAGGTCCAGAAGGAGAGGAAGGAGATCGGTCCTAACCAGCGTCTGCTCTTCAGATATCGGATGCAGGACACGGAGTGCCTTCGGATCAGGTTCCCGCTGCATCCGGGTATACATAACATCCTCATTCGACAAGGTGAATGGCATGACCTCAAGATACCCTAACCCAGAGCAGATATCCCGGACTGCAGATGCAAGGGCGATGATGGGGTGTTCACATCCGGTTGCGAAGGTTGCCGGAAGCTCTGCATCCATATTACTAAAGCCGGCACCGATGGCAACATCCTCATACACATCCCACTCATGCATGATATCTGCCCGGTAGCTTGGTATCCGGACCGAGACTGTGTTTTCACCGGATTTTTCTGCTCCATATCGCATCTTCTTCAGGATGTTCGCGATCTCATCTGCGGAGAATGAGGTCCCGAGGAGCTTGTTGCAGGATGTTACACTGATATCCCGAAGTGCGGGAGAGAGGTCGGGCATGACGACGCCGTTTACTGTAACACTCTCACATCTTCCCCCGGCGGTGATGAGCGTCGTGCAGAGTACCTTAAGAGCCGTCATGACGGCACGTTCATCAGTCCCGGTGACATCAAGGAGGAGGTTTTTCGAGGCTTCAGTGACCCGGGTTAATTCTCCGTTGATGATCGGAGGGAATGAAAGAACATTGCCATTTGCATCCTCAATAAGTGGCATGACCGGCTTATCCTTCACGATATGGGAGTAGTCACGGCCTTTCGGGTGCTCTTCCATGATCTCAGTCAGGGTCATCTCCCGGTCATAATCAAGGGGGACAAAGGAACGGGACACCGGGGCACCATAATACCTGAATGGCGGGGTTACCTTGTCAAGGTCATGAACACCGATGGCTACTTTTGCCCGACCACGACCAACGACCCAGTGCAGAGCTTCCTGCACACCCATGAGACTGATGATCGCTTCATTGTCAAGCTGAATGTCCCTGATTACCGCTGAACCAATGTACGGTCTGATTTCTTTCAGGTTCTCGTCAACGGAGAACGTAATCGATGAAGGACTGACCGGATAGACTTCTTCTCCGGTCTCAAGTTCAAGGAATCCCCGCATGGCACGGGCAACCCCTTCGGTTGAGTAGAGATCAACCCGGGACGGGAAGAACTCAACATCCACCTGGTCCTCAAGGATACGCTCAATATCAGAACCGATCATGGGAAGATGGTCAATGATGGTCTTCCGGTCAGTGCCACACAGGCGTTCAAGATATTTATATGGAAGTGAAACAACCGGCATCAGCACCGACCTCCATGAACGACCGGCATACTTCTGACCCAGTCGATATCACTCTGGTAGAGTTCACGAAGATCAGTAAGACCCATTCTCAGCATAGCCACCCGTGAGACACCAAGCCCCCATGCAAGAACCGGACAGGTGATCCCCCAGGGTGCGGTGACTTCTTCCCGGAAGATACCCGCTCCTCCAAGCTCAACCCAGCCAAGACCCTCTATGTATACTTCAGGTTCCACACTTGGCTCAGTATAGGGGAAGTATCCTGGTCTGAACCGAACCGATTCAAATCCCATTCTCCCGTAGAACTCTTTCAGGTATCCAAGAAGGTTCCTGAAATTTACATGAGTATCCATGACTATTCCCTCCAGTTGTTCAAACTCCGGAAGATGGGTTGGATCAATTGCTTCCCGGCGGTATACCCGACCGATACAGAAAGCCTTGACCGGTGGCTCCGGGTGTGCAGCCAGGTGCTGAATGGAAAGACTGGTGGTATGGGTCCGGAGCACGGTTGCTTTTGCCTTTTCAGGATCCCACTTCCCACCCCATCCGGTAGACGAGGTTTCGCCTCCTGACTCATGCATATCACGGACTTTTTCCCAGCCGCTGGGAAGATCCTGCTTTCCGGCAAGGTGGAAGGTATCCTGCATCTCCCTGGCCGGGTGATCCTGTGGCTGGAACAGGGCATCAAAGTTCCAGAAGGCTCCCTGGATGATGCTTCCATGCAGTTCGGTAAAGCCCATGTCAAGGAGAATCCGCCGCATCTCATCGATCATCCGCTGGTAGGGATGGATCTTCCCAGGCCAGACCGGACGGGGGTGCTTGGTGATGTCATACCGGCGAAGCGAGAGTTCTTTCCAGGCCCCTGAACTGATCTGGTCGGCGGTCAGGGTCCCGGTCTCTTCAGTGAGCGTGATCCCGGCAGCGGCGAGTTTCTTCCCTTCATCGGTGATACTGATCGTATACCGGACTGACTCTTCTTC
>ERZ1645192.4510-NODE-4510-length-11001-cov-4.890828_pt1 | contig 11001 bp, 9 predicted proteins | sample MGYA00575354_ERZ1645192 | MGnify/ENA primary metagenome ERZ1645192 (study PRJEB40844, sample SAMN11349763) | freshwater sediment metagenome | isolation source: river sediment | host: Sediment | place: India: Faizupur Khadar , New Delhi | collected 2017-02-21 ...
CCCCTGACAAGAGTTCCTCGTCAACATACTCCTCATGATGCACTTCACTGCGCTCTCCGGAACCTATTGTTCCGGAGAGCGTGTTCTTTCCGCCGTAACGCGCTTTTTCCGGCATGCAACCTTGCAATTCAAGCCTTGCGATTTCTGTTGACAGGCCGTTTCACTCATCGTACACTTGCAGTTCAGGGGAGGATGTCTCGGGGGAGATGTCCAGCCGACATCGAAAGGGGATGATCGAATGCCGGCGCATGAAAAAAGTACCGTGAGGCTGGGCTTGCGGCACATTTGTTGTTTTTTGATGCTCTGTTATGTTTTGTTGGTTTCACCCTCTCCGTCCGCGGGTTCGGCCGTTCCGCAGCTGCTGCCCGAAGGAGAGACGGCGAGCGAGGATATCGCCGATCGTACTCTTCCGGAGGCCGCAACGGAGGTTCTCTCAGGAGATGTTTCCGTTCCGCGGGCAGCAAGCGAGGATATCGAAAAAGCCGAAGCGGGGTGGGGAACGCTTTCCGTTTCGCTGCTGCCTGAAGGCGCGCGGACTGCGGGGGCGCGCTGGAGCGCCGACGGAGGCAAAACATGGAGAGCTTCCGGGGAAAAAATTCTCCTTGCCAACGCCGACACGACGGTCACCTTCAAGAGCCTCGTCGGCTGGAAGACTCCGGAGACTATTCCCGTAAGGATCAGCAACGAGAGCGGTGCGCAGGCAGCCGCGACATACGTTCAGCTCACAGGTTCCATCCGGGCGGAAATCGACGGACCGGAGGGAGCGCGATGGAGTATCAACGGCAAAGGCGAGTTCCTCAGCGGAAATATGCGCGAAGGGCTTGTTCCCGGGGACTATACCGTCTCGTTTTCGGACGTCGTGGGGTGGCTGAAACCGGAGAACGCGAGCGTCTCCGTCAGTTCAGGCGCCACAGCAGCCGTATCGGCAGCCTATGTCCGTACGGGTTCCGTCCGCGTCACAATCAATGGACCTGCTGAAGCCAGATGGACCATCGGGGAAAAAATCAACCTCCCGAGCGGCACGCTCATCGAAGGACTCGCTCCCGGAGAGTACACAATTTCCTTCTCGGAAGTAGCGCTATGGAACAAACCGGAGGATCTGACGATTACGCTCGCTTCCGGAGCACTTCTGCGCGCTGGAGCCTCTTACGCCGCAAAGAACGGGAGCGGAAACACAAAACAGACCGCACATGCCGAGGTCGAAACGACGGACCTTGGTTCGACGAATACCGGCGAGATGATCGTAAAACCACAGGAAGATGACGCGGTTGCGTCATCCGAGGAAGAAACACCGAAGGAGGCAACTGCTCCGGAAAAGACGCCCGTAACCGAAGACGACGATCAGGAGCAACCTGCACCGGAAGAGCCCGAACCGGAGACTGATGTCGATGAAACAATCACCGACGTCGATGTAGATGAAGAGGAAAAAGAACAAGATCAAGACGATGATGAAGAGGATACGGACGACTCTGACGAGACGGACAGCGACCTGATTACCAATCCGGGCCCTTCTCCGGAGACAGAACCTACCCCGGAACCCACGCCCGAACCCACACCCGAACCTGAGACAGATCCGGTTCCTCCGGAGGTTGTCAGGCCGACATCCTTTATTCCTGAATTAACAAGCGCAGAGAGGACGCAAATTTCCCGAAATATCGCGGCAAAAAGACAGTCTCTCGATCTGGGCGACATGCGGTATGCGGCGTTTTCAGCATTTATCCCCGGCCCCGGCAGTTCGCTTCAACCGAGTTCCCGGCCGGCAAATGAACAGGCCGATATCCATGCTCAGCTCGCCGACTTGATTACAAAAGACGCCGAGGGGAACGACGCGCTCCCCTTCCTGCTGCAGACCGAGAGCTTCGAACTTGAGACCGGAGCTACGAACCTCAGGGGGAAGTTCCTCGTCGTGAGGATTACCTTTACAGTGACCCACTCCGACCTTGCCTCGGCCGATCCGAAGATCGTGAGCAGGATCGAAAAGGGTGTCGCCTCAGGGAGATCATTAGGCGACGCGTTTCTTGACGAACTACGCATCTTCAAATGGATAGGGGAAGGGGACAACGCGCGCTGCTTTGATTTGGCGGAGAGCGTTCGGGCTGGAGGCTACTCTCTGAACAGCTTCTTCAAGGCACAAGCCGTGAAGAACCCCGCCGACGAAATCTTTGACACGAAGGCACAGGACGCCTCCTATACGGTCGCGTTCACGCTCCTCATCTTCGACGGCGTCACGAACGACCTCTCGAGACTAGTCCAACCGCTTGAGGGCGCCGGCATTATCGTGTTCGACGGCCTGAAGGACGGGAAATACGCCGATCCGCTCATTCTCGCGGCGCCGCGCCCGAAGAACGCGCAGACACAGGGAACAAGCGGATGTGCTACATCCGCGGGAGGAATCTCGCCGGCCCTCCTGCTCCTTCCGGGAGCTCTTCTCCTGCTGCGGCGAAGAAAATAAGCAGCTGAAAAAGCGCCCCTTCTTGATGAAGGGGCGCTTTTTTGTCGCTCTATTCCAAACGGCTTACTTCTTGCCGTAGACGTCCTTGGGATTCCACACTTTCCAGACGTTCGCCACCAGGTCGGGACCGGGGTTGAGCACCTTGCCGCCCGGCGTCCATCCGGAGGGAGTAACCTCTTTGCCGCCGGTCTTACGCACAAGCTGGAACGCCTGAACCTGGCGCAGCGTCTCGTCGACGTTCCTGCCCACGGGAGGAGTGAGAATTTCCATCGCCTGGATCACACCGTCCGGGTCGATAAGGAAGCGCCCTCTGAAATCGACGCCCTGAGCAGGGCTGTACACGCCATAGACGGTTCCGATGGCGCCGCCGCCGTCGGAGCCCATGTGGAAGGGGACTCCGCCCGCCTCGATCATCTTGGAGAGCTCGACGTCGTTCCATACCTTGTGGACGAACTGACTGTCCACGCTCATGGAGATAACCTCCACGCCCAATGCCTGAAACTCCGCATAACGGTCGGCAACTGCCGACACTTCAGTCGCTCAGACGAAGGTGAAGTCGCCCGGATAGAAGCAGAGGGAAACCCACTTTCCCGCAAACTGCGACAGCTTCACCGTGGTGAATCCGCCCTTGTAAAACGCCGGCGCAGTGAAATCAGGCGCCTTCATGCCAACCGTAACACCCATTCGAACAGCCTCCTTCTTCACCTCTTCGGCGGGCGCAGCCTCGGCGCCCATTCCTTCGACCTCCGCAGCGGGAACCGTACATCCTACCTTTTCCTCGCTCATGAGAACTCCTCCTTTCATACCGGGAAGCAAAACATTACAAGAGACTCAACAATAGATAAAAACAATCTTCCGGCAAAAAAACATTCTTGAAACACGCACGCCTCTTTTATTTGCTTATTAGTATATGGGAAGTCATTTAAAAGTCAAGGTTTTTTATTGTCTTTTTTACACCGCATACCAGTGGACGCAAGAAATGCTTTGCACTTTTTCTCCGAGGATGCAAGAATAAGAGCAAGAAAACCGGAAAGAAGGAGATCGCATGGGCATCGCATCGGATCTTATTCTCGTCGTTCTCGCGGGGCTCGTCGGCGGACTCATCGCCAGACGGCTGAATCAGCCGCTCATCCTCGGGTATATTCTGGCGGGCATCGTCGTCGGCCCCTACACCGGAGGGATCACCGTCGCGGACGTCGACCGCATCGAAAATCTTGCCGAAATCGGCGTCGCGCTCCTTCTTTTCTCCCTGGGGCTCGAATTTTCCCTCAAGCAGATTCTCCCGATCAAGCGGATCGCCCTCGGTGGGACCGCCCTCCAGGCGTTGCTGACGATCGCGCTCGGGTTCGCCATCGGGCATTTCATGGGGTGGGCCCCCCTCGCGTCGCTTTGGTTCGCGGTAGGGATCATCTCGTCGAGCACCGCGGTCATCCTCAAGACCCTCTCCTCCCGGGGACAGCTCGGCACGCTGTCGAGCAGAGTGATGCTGGGCATGTCCATCGTGCAGGACATCGCGGTGATTCCGCTGATGGTACTTCTAATGGGGCTGGACGACGCAGTCTTTTCCGTCCTCTCCATCTTCGTCCCCGTCGTCAAGGTCGTGCTCTTCGTCTCCGCGATGCTCTACATCGGCGCGAAGTTCATCCCGCTCCTCCTGAAGCATGTGGCGCGGTGGGAGTCCCGGGAACTCTTTCTTCTCACGGTCACCGGCATCGGCCTCGGGATCGGGTACCTGACCTACGCGCTCGGGCTCTCCTTCGCCTTCGGCGCCTTCATGGCGGGCCTTGTGCTCAGCGAATCGGACTACGGACGCCGCGCATTGAGCGACCTTATTCCTGTCCGCGACCTCTTCGGACTGCTCTTCTTCGTCGCCATCGGCATGCTGCTCGACCCCGCCTTTCTACTGGACCATATCGGCGTCACCCTCGGACTCGTGACTACCGTCGCCGTAGGCCGAGGCGTCATCCTTTCGGCCACGGTGAGGCTGTTCGGCTTCCGCAACGTCATCCCCGCCGCAGTCTTCTTCGGCATGATCCCGATCTCCGAAATCGCGTTCATCCTGCTTCAGGCAGGGTTGGACTCCGGCGCGGTTCCGCGGGACGTCTATTCCTTCGCCCTGAACACGGTCATCCTCTCCATGCTTCTGGGTCCGCCCGCCACTGCGCTGACCGCGCCTGTGTACGCGCTCTTCAAAAGGCGGCGAAAAGTAGACGCGGTCCAGACGGTCAACATCTCTCCCGACGGGTTGTCCGGGCACGTGATCGTTGCCGGCGGAGGCATCTTCGCCCGACACATCGGGCTCGTCCTCCACAGCATGCGGCTTCCCTACGTCGTCATCGAGCCGAACCACGCGCTCTTTCTTGAGGCGAAAAAGAAGGGACTGCGACTCCTTCTCGGAGATCCCGGACAGGACGCGGTTCTGGAAGCGGCGTGCGTCGAGAAGGCAAAGCTCCTTGTCCTGACGCTCCATGGGGCTCTGGAGATTCAGGACGTAGTCAGCGCGGTCCGGAAGCGCAATCGCACTCTCCGGATTCTGGCCCGCGACGTCAGCGGCGAGGGCGGGGAGTTCCCCGACGAGGACCGCGAAATTTCGCGCATCATCCAGCCCGAGTTCGAAGCGGGGCTTGAGATGGCCCGGCAGGCGCTCATTCACCTCGACGTACCGGGCGCGACGATCCACAGGGAGCTGGAGACGCTCCGGCGGAACGTCTACGGCCCGCTGCGGGAGAATAACGCCGACTACGGCCTTCTCTCGCAGCTGCTGCACGCCGCATCGACGCTGGAACTGGAGTGGGAGGCCATACACAAGGACGGACCGCTCGAGGGAAAGACCATCGCCGGGGCGAACATCAGGGCCGAGTTCGGCGTCTCGGTGGTGGCGGTGCTCCGCGACGGCGCGCTTCTGCCCAACCCCGGAGGCGACTTCATACTGCGGGAAGGAGATCTCGTCGGCATCATCGGCACGATGGAGCAGAACCAGAAATTTTTCTGCTTCCTCGACGAGCAGAACGAACGATGCCGCTGCGCATCAGCAGAACCTCCGAAAACAGAAAAAGGAGAGAACGAAAAATGATATCTTCACAACGCATCGAGGACTACGGCATCCGCATCGGCCGTATGCCCAAAGGACTGCGGAATACGATCGCGGACGTCCCCGGCGTCGCCGTCGGACACTGCACCCTCGCCGACGGCCCGGTACAGACCGGTGTGACCGCCGTTATTCCGGCGCCGGGGAACCTCTTCCGCGAAAAAGTCATGGCGGCGTGCCACGTGATCAACGGTTTCGGCAAGTCGTGCGGGATCGTCCAGATCGAGGAGATGGGCACGCTCGAGACGCCGATCCTGCTGACCAACACCTTCGGCGTGGGCGCGGCGTCCGAGGCGCTCGTCCGCTCTATGCTCGCCGCGAACCCCGACATCGGCAGGGAGACCGGGACGGTGAACCCGGCGGTCTTCGAGTGCAACGACGGCTTCCTGAACGACATCCGCGCGCTTCCGGTCCGCGGGGAGCACGTGCTGCGGGCCATCGCCTCGGCGGGCGCCGACTTCGAGGAGGGCGCGGTCGGCGCGGGGCGCGGAATGTCGTGCTACCAGCTCAAAGGGGGAATCGGCTCGGCGTCGCGCATCGTCGAGTGCGGCGGCGCGTCGTTCACGCTGGGCGCGCTCGTGCTCTCCAACTTCGGCCAGATGGAAGACCTGACCTTGGACGGACGGAAGATCGGCGCCTCCATCTTCGGAATCGCCCCTCCGGAGGACGAGCAGGGATCGATCATCGCGCTGCTCGCGACCGACGTCCCTCTCACGGAGCGGCAGCTCAAAAGGGTCGCACGGCGCGCCTCGGTCGGCATCACGCGCACCGGCGCCTTCATCGGCAACGGGAGCGGCGAGATCGCCGTCGCCTTCACGACCGCCAACCGCGTCTTCCACGACGAAACAGCTCCTGTGCGGCAAATCGGCATGTTCAACGAAAACGAGATCAACCTCCTCTTCCGCGCCGCCGTGGAAGCAACCGAGGAGGCCGTGCTCAACTCGATGGTCCGAGCCGAGGCCGTCACGGGGAGAGACGGACACACCAGGCGCTCACTCGCCGAGTTTGCCGAGCTGTTTGCGGAACGATAACCACATCGCCTTTTGATTGCACCCCGAAGGCTGGAGCAAACACACGCAAGGCTTGGGGAGGAACTCGCAGTGGTCCTCTTTTTAAAGAGTCTTGTCTTCTTTCGACACTTCGCTTGACGCACTCGCCGCCGACGTGGTATAGTCCACATAACATGCATACGACTCTGCCGCTCGGGGGGAACTGTTTCATGCGCGTACTGGACAAAGAGAGCCCGGTTCCGCTTTATTACCAGCTCAAGGAGATTCTGCAGGCGATGGTCGACGACGGGGAGCTTGCCCCCGGCGACATCGTCCCGTCCGAGCGCGACATTTGCGAGCGGTTCTCCATCAGCCGCATGACGGCGAGCAAGGCCGTCTCCGCGCTGGTGGACGAGGGTGTCTTTCACCGAGAACGGGGAAGGGGTACGTTCGTCTCCTATCCCAAGCCGACCTGCACATCCTCCAGTCTCACCGGTTTTTCCGAGAACATCCGCGCCGCGGGGCTCGACGCGATGACGCACATTCTCGCCTTCGACGAGGAGGAGGCGTCCCGCACGATCCGCGAGTCCTTGCAGCTTCCCCAACACGACCCCATCGTCTTCAACATCCTGCGCCTCCGCTACGTGGAGGGGGAGCCTTTTTCGCTCGAGAACGCATGGGTTCCCAAGTGCCGTTTTCCGGAACTCTCGCGCGATCTGCTGGAGGGGCGGTCGCTCTATACGCTGATGCGGGAGCACTTCGGCATGAAGCTTTCGCACGCCTCGCAGACCATCGAGCCGGTATTCTGCTCCGACTTCGAGGCCAAGAACCTCGATCTTGACTCCGGAACTCCGGTGCTGCTCTTCAGAAGAGTCGCCTACGCCGAGCCGCAAACTCCGGTGGAGTACTCAAAGTGCGTCTACAGGGGAAAACGATTCAAGTACGAGATTTCCTTCGGTATTTAGGGCTTTAGGGGGCAAGGCCCCCCAATTCAATAGAGGAGGGTGTTGTACATGCTTAAAGGTTTGCAGAAACTCGGTAAGGCGTTGATGCTTCCGGTGGCGGTGCTCCCGGCGGCGGCGCTGCTTCTCAGGCTTGGCGCGTCGGACGTGCTGGACATCCCGTTCATCATGCAGGCGGGCGCGGCGATCTTCGACAACCTGGCGCTGCTCTTCGCCGTCGGCATCGCGGTGGGCGTGGCGTTCGACGGAGGCGGCGCCGCGGCCCTCGCCGGCGCGGTGGGCTACTTCACGCTGACCAAGGCCGTCGTCACCATCAACTCGACGATCAACATGGGCGTGCTCGCGGGCATCGTCTCCGGCATCGTAGCGGGAATGCTCTACAATAAGTACCATAATATCAAGCTCCCCGACTTCCTCGGCTTCTTCGGCGGCAAGCGCTTCGTTCCGATCGCGGCATCCCTTGCCAGCATCGTCCTTGCGCTCGTCTTCGGCTACATTTGGCCCCCGATTCAACAGGCCATCCACGGCGTGGGCGAGTGGCTTCTTGGGGCGGGACTGCTCGGCGCGTTCACCTTCGGCACGCTGAACCGGCTGCTTCTTCCGCTCGGATTGCACCACGTGCTCAACAGCATGGTCTGGTTCGTCTTCGGCGAGTTCACCAACGCGGCCGGACAGGTGGTCACGGGCGACCTTCACCGCTTCTTCGCGGGCGACCCGACGGCGGGCGTCTTCATGACGGGCTTCTTCCCCATCATGATGTTCGCTCTTCCTGCGGCTGCTCTGGCGATGTACACCACGGCCCGATCGGCCAACAAGAAAGCGGTTTCGGGAATCCTGCTCAGCGTGGCGCTGACATCCTTCCTGACCGGTATCACCGAACCGATCGAGTTCGCCTTCATGTTCCTCGCGCCCGTCCTCTACATTGCGCACTCTCTGCTGACCGGCGCCGCGCTGGCGCTCTGCTCCATGCTCGGCGTTCTCCACGGATTCGGCTTCTCGGGGGGCGCGATCGACTATGTGCTGAACTACGGACTCTCCACGAAGGGGTGGATGATCATCCCCATTGGGCTTGCCTTTGCGGCGGTCTACTACTTCCTCTTCGTCGCGGTCATCAAGGGGATGAACCTGCTCACTCCGGGACGCGAGGAAGAGGCGACCGGCGCCACAGCCTCCGCGGTCTCCACGGCGGATCTTGAAAACCTGGCGAAGGAGTACATCGCCCGCCTTGGCGGCGCACAGAACATCGAGGAGATCGGCGCGTGCATCACCCGTCTCCGCCTCGTCCTGAAGGACGGCAAGGTGGTCGAGGAAGCGCAGATCAAAGCCCTCGGCGCGACAGGACTCATCCGTCCCAACGCGACGACGCTCCAGGTCGTCGTCGGAACGAAGGCCGAGCTGCTGGCCGACGTCATGAAACAGCACATGAAAAAATAAAAGCTTCCGCGGGGCGTTCCATCCCGAGACGCCCCGCGGAAGGACACTCTCGCGGCTTTGCGCCGCGGACGCGGCATTTCCCGGATTTTTTGTAGACGCCCTCCCTTCGCCGACTGTACGGGAGGGCGTTCGTAATCGGCAACAACGGAGGTACGGCAATGAAAGCGATCACAGGCGGTAAAATAGTCGCGGGGCGCACTTGGCTCGGCGGTATGGTTCTTCTCTTCGACGGGAGGGTTCTCGATATCCTCCCTGAGGGCGAGCTTCCTGCGGGTGTCGAAACGCTCGACGCGGAGGGGGCGTGGATCGTCCCCGGATTCGTGGACATCCACGTGCACGGCGTCTGCGGCGTGGACACGATGGACGGGGCGGCGGAATCGCTCTCGGCCATCGCGGGAGGGCTGGCAGCACACGGCGTCACTGCCTTCTGCCCGACCACCATGACGATGGACGAAGCGCGCATCGAGGCGGCGCTCGACACAGTGAAAGCGGCGAAAAATGCGCCTCCGGACGGAGCGAGGGTGCTGGGCGCGCACCTCGAAGGCCCCTACATCAGCCCGTCCCGCCTCGGCGCGCAGGACGGAACGCACCTGCGCCGTCCCGACCCGGAGTTCGTGCGCCGCAGAAAGAGCGCCCTGCGCCTTGTCACGTTCGCTCCCGAAGAAGATACGGACGGTCGTTTCCTGGAAGCGCTCCGGGAAGAGGGGATCGTCGCTTCGCTCGGCCATTCGCAGGCGAGTTACGAGCAGGCGATGAAGGCGTTCCGCAACGGGGCGAAGAGCGTGACGCACCTTTTCAACGGCATGCCGCCATTCCACCACAGAACCCCCGGTCTCGCGGGAGCCGCGCTCGACGCGGACGTCTTCTGCGAGCTGATCGCCGACGGCGTTCACTCGCACACGGCCGTCTTCCGGCTGCTGCTGAAGATGAAGGGCGTCGAGCGCATCGTTCTCGTCTCCGACGCCATGCGCGGCGCCTGCCTCGGCGAGGGCGAGTGGGACCTGGGAGGCCAGACGGTCACGGTCCACGGTCCGGAGGCGAAGCTTGCCGACGGAACGCTCGCCGGAAGCGTCCTCACGCTCGATCTCGCGCTGCGGAACTTTGCGGCCGCAACCGGCCTCCCCCTCTGGGAGGCGACGCGCCTCGTCTCGGAGAACCCCGCCCGATTGCTGGGCGAGCGGGACAGGGGGCGCATCGAGCCGGGGTACCGGGCCGACTTCGTCCTCCTCGACGAAGGGTGGCGCGTCCTCAAGACATTCGTGGAAGGAAAGGAGGTCTTCGACCGCCATGAGAATCGTGACTGCAAAGGATTATGACCAGATGAGCCGGAAGGCGTCGTACATTGTCGCCAGCCGTGTCATCCTGAACCCGAAGTGCGTGCTCGGGCTCGCCACGGGGGACACCCCCAAGGGGCTCTATAACGAACTGGTCCGCCTCTTCCGGGCAGGGGACGTCGACTTCTCCGGCGTCACCACGTTCAACCTGGACGAATACGCGGGGCTCTCGCCGGAGAACCCGCAGAGCTACCACAGCTACATGGAGGAACATCTTTTCCGGCACATCAATATCCCGCCGGAGCACCGGCATATTCCCAACGGCGCGGCGCAGAACATCGGCGCGGAGTGCCGCCGCTACGAGGAACTCATCGAACAGGCGCACGGCATCGACCTCCAGATCCTGGGACTCGGTCGGGACGGGCATATCGGCTTCAACGAGCCGGACGTGAAGTTCGAGAAGGGGACGCACCACGTCCGTCTCACGCAGAGCACCATAGAGGCGAACGCCCGTTTCTTCGAGAACCGCGACGAGGTGCCCAAGAGCGCCATCAGCATGGGGATCAAGACGATCATGAGCGCGCGGCGGATTTTGCTGCTCGCCTCGGGATCGGAGAAGGCGGAGGCCATCCGCGGCGCGGTCATGGGGGCGGTGACCCCCGACCTGCCCGCGTCGGTGCTCCAGCTGCACCCCAACGCGACGCTCATCGTGGACGAAGCGGCAAGCGCCGAAATCATGCGCATTAAGTGACCGGCGCGGCTCACAGCTCGCTTCACTCGCATTTGCCGGCCGCCTACTGAG
>ERZ1645192.4512-NODE-4512-length-10994-cov-5.489990_pt1 | contig 10994 bp, 8 predicted proteins | sample MGYA00575354_ERZ1645192 | MGnify/ENA primary metagenome ERZ1645192 (study PRJEB40844, sample SAMN11349763) | freshwater sediment metagenome | isolation source: river sediment | host: Sediment | place: India: Faizupur Khadar , New Delhi | collected 2017-02-21 ...
CGCCACGCCGACGCTCGCGGTGAGGACGAACTCCCCGGGCCCGGCCGGGATCGTCTACGCCGACCGCGCTCGGCTACACTGATCGCGCCGTGCCCGTGATCGACGACCTTGCGCTGATGACCCTGATCGCGGCCGCCATCCTCGCGATCACGGCGATCGGCCTGATCTGGCTGCGGCGCTCGTCACGGCGCCTGCTCGAGCGGCTCGGGCCCGCGTTCGAGCTCGGCACCGCCCGCCGCGCGAGCACCGCGCCGCCCGCCGTCGCCGGCCTGTTCCAGGGCTTCAGCTGCCGCTACGGCATCGAGCAGCGGTCGCAGTACGGCCCCGGCGGCGCGAACCTCAGGATCCACGCCTCGAGCCAGCTGCGGTGGCGGGCCTCGCGAAAGGGCCCCGGGACCGCCCTGCTGACGGCGATCCGTGTCCTCACGGACATCGCCATCGGCGACGGCGACCTCGACCGGCGGCTGCGGCTCTCGGCCGGCGACGCTCCGATGCTGATGTCCCTGCTCGGCCAGCAGCGGACCCGCGACGCCCTGCGCGCGCTCGCGGAGACCGAGGGATTCACCTCGATCTCCGTCCGCGCGCGGCGCGCCGACCTCAAGTGGACGCCGCGCCGGCCCGAGCTCGACGAGGACCCCACGGTGCTGCGCCGCCGCCTGTCCGCCGCCGTCGACCTGCTCGCGGCCTGCGGCTGCCCGCCGCTGCTAGGCTGACAGCGGGCCTACAATCGTCACCGAGGAGCCCGCGATGTTCTGCACCAACCCCGACTGCCCCGACTTCCTCTCGACCGGCGCCCACGGCGAGTTCGTCGACGGCGTGACCGCCTGCCCCTACTGCCGGCAGCCGCTCGCCGCGACGCTCGAGGACGGCGGGCCGCTCCCTGCCCTCGAGCCGGACCCGTGGTCGGAGCCCGAGGCGGTGCTCGAAACCTCCGACCCGGCCGAGCTCGAGGTCGTCAAGTCGATCCTGACCGGCGCCGAGATCCCATTCCTGGTTCGCGGCCACGAGCAGTTCAAGGCGTTCCGGGGCGGCCACGCCGCGTTCCGCTTCAACCCGCAGGCCGGCGCCGTGGTCATCCTGGTCCCGGCCGAGCGCGCCGAGGAAGCACGGGCGCTGCTCACCGAGGTCGAGCCCACCGAGTGAGCGGGCGCCTTCCCGGCGCCGCCCATCTTCCGAGCTGGCACTCTCCGACCCCGGCGCCCTGGGCATCGCAGGCGGGTGCCGGTTCGGTTGGGGCGGTCTTGGCGCGCCGTCCCTCCCGGGAGGCGCCGACCGCGGCGGGAACAGGCGCGGCCTCGACGCGGTTGTTGAGAGCAGTTCTCAGCACGGACCGCGAGCCGCGGCCTGCCGCCGAAGGAGGCACCGATGTCCAGACTGTCATTGAGCGCAGTTCTCATCATCCTCGTTTCGCTCGCCATGGCAGGCCTCGCGCCTGCCCAGACCATCGAGCTCGCGCCAATCATGGACGCCACCCTGTACGAGGACGCCGGGGGCGTCCTCGCCAACGGCTCCGGGTCGTACCTGTTCGTGGGGCGCACCGCGCAGCCTCTGACCCGCCGGGCACTGATCGCCTTCGACATCGCCGGCGCGATCCCGGCCGGCTCCACGATCATCACCGCCGAGCTGAAGATCGAGGTCTCGAAGGTCTCCGACCCCTCCGACCAGACGGTGTTCGTCCACCGGGTCACCGAGTCCTGGGGCGAGGGCGCGTCCGACGCGCCCGGCCAGGAAGGCTCGGGCGCCCCGGCCTCGCCGGGCGACGCGACGTGGATCCACCGCAGCTACCCGGCCGACCCGTGGACGACGGCCGGCGGCTCGTTCGTCCCGGCGGCCAGCGCGCAGCGCGCGATCGGCAGCATCGGCAGCTACTCCTTCAACTCCACGCCCCAGCTGGTCAGCGACGTCCAGGCCTGGCTCGACGACCCGTCCGGCAATTTCGGCTGGATCCTGCTCATGACCAGCACCACCAACGGCCCGGCCAAGCGCTTCGACAGCCGCGAGATCGACGATGTCGTTCTGCCGGTAATCGAATTCCACCGCGAATGCCCGGCCCAAGCTGGAGATCCAGTACCAGGCCTCGACCCAGGCGCCGGTGGCCAACTTCTCGTGGAGCCCGCAGAGCCCCTCGGCGGGCCAGCCGGTTCAGTTCTCCGACATGTCGACCGGCAGCCCGACCGCCTGGGCCTGGGACTTCGGTGACGGCAGCGGGAGCTCGGCCGCGCAGAACCCGAGCTACACCTACGGCGTGGCCGGCACCTACAACGTCACCCTGGTCGCGACGAACGGCAACGGCAACGACACCGTCACCAAGCAGGTCATGGTCTCCTCCGGCGCCGCCCTCGACACCCTCTACTACCTGCCGGCCGCGGCCAAGTCCGCCGGGGCCCAGGGCTCCTTCTTCATCACCGACCTCGACATCCAGAACGGTGACGCCAACACCGCCACCTACCAGCTCCTGTGGCTGCCTCGGGGCGCGGACAACTCCACGCCCGAGGCCTCCGCGTCCTTCAACCTCGCCGCCGGCGCCGCGGTCCGCTACTCCGACGTCCTCGGCGAGGTCTTCGGCTTCGACGACGGCGCGGTTGGCGCTCTGGCCATCGCGTCCGACAGCCGCGACCTGACGCTGATGAGCCGTACCTACAACTCTCCGCCGGCCGGCGGCACCTTCGGCCAGGCCATCCCCGGCTACCGGGGGGACCAGCTGATCGTGGAGGGCGAGCGGCGCCGGATCCTGTTCTTCACCGAGAACGGTGAGTTCCGGTCCAACCTCGGCCTGCTCAACGGCACCGACCAGCCGACCCGCGTCATGTGGGAGCGCTTCCTGCCGGACGGCTCCTCTCTCGGCACCGGCCAGGCCGACCTGCCGCCGTGGGGCAATGTCCAGCTCAACCGGATCTTCGCCGACTCGCAGCCCGTCCGGGCGGCCTACATCGAGGTCTGGACATCCACCACCGGCGGTGCCTTCGCGGCCTACGGCTCGGTGCTCGACAATGAGAGCTCGGACCCGACCACGGTGCTGCCGCAGTAGCCGACGCGACGCCGACCCTGATCCCACGCACGGCCGCCTCCGGGCGGCCGTGGCTTTGCCGTCCCGGGCCGATCGCTCACTTCGACAGCGCGGCGTCCCAGTTGAGCACCACCGTCAGCGGCGGCCTGGCCTGGCTCTCCAGCGGTGACAGCGTGAGGAAGCGCTCACCGTCGCCCGCCGCCAGGTAACGGTTGCGGTAGATCCCGGGGGTCAGCCGGGCTTCGAACAGCACCTCGGGCAGCGCGGCCGTGAAGGCATCGGCAGCATCGACCGCGACCGACACCAGGTTTTCCTCGCCGTCGAGGTAGAAGATCGTGCGGCCGTCGGCGCTCCACCACGGCTCGGCCCCGCCCGCGGTCGACACCTGCCAGCGGCCGCCTGCGCCCGGGAACTGCCGCACGTAGATCTCGAATCGCCCGGACTCGTCGGACTCGTAGGCGAGCCAGCGGCCGTCCGGCGAGAAGCAGGACCGGCCGTCGAGGAACGGCGTCGCCACCACCGGGAAGGCGTCGCCCGAGCCGTCCATCGGCAGCGCCCAGATGTCCCACGAGGTGCCGGCGGCCTGCCTCATCACGACGATGAAGCGGCCATCCCGCGACCAGTCGCACGGGACCAGGTACCCGTCGGCCGTCAGCAGCGGCTGCTCCTCGCCCGCGCCCGAGGCGTCCTTGACGGAGATGGTGAAGGTGCCGGAGCGGATCGAGGCGAACGCGATGCGCGTGCCGTCGGGAGACCACAGCGGCGCAAAGTCGGAGCCCGGGTCGAAGGTGAAGCGGGACCTCGCGCCGCGCTCGAGGTCGTAGACCCAGACGTCCTCCTGCTGCCCCGACTGTCCCCATATGTCGACCGCGAGCCGCGATCCGTCCGGCGACAGACTCGACGCCCCGAACCGCGCCGGCTCACCCACCGCCCCGAGCTGCCGACCCGCCCGGTCCCGCCACACCGGCTGTCGGTCGACGAACGGCGACGTCCGATAGACCAGCGTCCCGTCACGGGACGCCGAGAAGTCGGCCTGGCCGACGCTGCCCGCAATCACCTGGTCGGCCAGCGGCCGTGGCTCGCCGGTGAGCTCCCCGGCGTCCGCGTCGAACGGCTGGGCCACCAGCGTGCTCTCCCGGACGTACAGCAGGTACCCCGGCTCGACGTACTGGGCTCGCGAGTCCGACTCTCCCAGCACCGTCGGCGGCGAGCCGTCGAGGGCACCGCGCAGCGTCCGCAGTCTTCCCTCGGAGCCGAGTTCGATGTAGAGAAAGCGCTTGCCGTCGGGCAGGAACTCGGGCCACCCGACGTTGAGCGGACCCCCGTCGGAGCTCGCCGTGATCACGCCGCGTGGCGAGCCGCCGGCCGCGGCGACCGCGCGGATCGGGTCGGCGGCGCCGCCGTCGTAGAGGATCTGGCCGGCTGTGCTCCAGCTCCCGTCGGCGCCGCTGGGCGCGTCACAGATGGTCTGCGACGGCCCGCCCTCGACCGCGACCTTCTTGAGCCTTCCGCTTGCGAAGAAGGCGATGTGCCGGCTGTCCGGTGACCAGATCGGACGTCCAGCAGGGTTGTCGGTGCCGGCGAGCGGCTGCGCCTCGAGGCTGTCGAGCGCCCGCAGCCAGATCGCGGTCCTGCCGCTGGCATCGGTCGCCGCGAAGGCCACCATGCGGCCGTCGGGCGAGATCCGGGGCGAGCCGACCGAGGCGAGCTCCTCGGGTACGGCGATCTCGAACCGGACCTGGCGCGGCTCGGCGGGAGCGCGCAGCGCGAAGCCCACGCCGAGCACCGCCGCGGAAGCCGCTGCCACCACGGCGAGCGCCCAGGCGATCCGCTCCCGGCTCTTGCGCCGCGCCGCCACCGGCGCCGGCAGCCCGGTCGACGAGCCGCCCTCGGCGATCCACTCGAGCTGCAGCTTGACGTCGTGCGCCGTCTGCCAGCGCGCCTCCGGGTCCTTGGCGAGGCAGGTCGCGATCACCCGGTCGAGGGCCGGCGGCGTCATCGGCGCGATCGTCGATGCGGGCTGGGGAGTGGAGTGCATGATGGCGCCGATCAGGCTCGCCGCGGATGCGGCCTGGAAGGCGCGCCGGCCGGTGGCCATCTCGAAGAGCACGGCGCCGAAGGCGTAGATGTCGGTGCGGGCGTCCGCCTCCCGGCCCTCGAGCTGCTCCGGCGCCATGTACTGGTAGGTGCCGACCAGGGTGCCGGCGGCGGTCAGCGGCTGGCTGAGAGTCGGCGACACGGTCGGGTCTCCGCCCTCGAGGACGACACCGGTCTTGGCGAGGCCGAAATCGAGCAGCTTGGCGCCGCCGCGGGTCAGCATGATGTTGCCGGGCTTGAGGTCGCGGTGGACGATGCCGGAGCGGTGCGCCTTCTCGAGGGCATCGGCGATCTGGACCGCGACCCTCAGCAGCTCGTCGATGGGCAGCGGCCCCTTGCCGAGACGGCGGGCGAGCGACTCCCCCTCGAGGTACTCCATGACCAGGTAGTCGACCCCCTGGTCGCGGCCGATGTCGAAGAGGGCGCAGATGTTGGGGTGCGACAGCGCGGACACCGCCCGGGCCTCGCGCTCGAGCCGCTGCCGCAGCTCAGGGCTTCCCGCCAGGTGCTCGGGCAGCACCTTGATCGCGACCGTGCGCTCGAGGCGGGTGTCGCGCGCCTTGTAGACCTCGCCCATGCCGCCGGCCCCGAGGGCTTCGAGGATCTCGTAGGGCCCCAGCCGCGCCCCCTTCGCCAGGGTCATGGTCTCCTCCCGCGGTGCTCCGAGCGAACGACCCGCATGATTGGCTGTTCCGATGCTCTCAAGGTGGGCCTCATCGGCGCGGTTGTCAACAGGAAAGCCCGGGAATCGCGCGGGAGGGCGGCGCGCTCCCGCCAGGCCAGCGGCCGGCGGCGATGCCGCCTCGCGCGGACTCCGCCGGCGGCTCGGGACCCCGAGGGGCCCCGCGGCCGGCGACGCCCACCCAGGTTGATCCTCGAGCGCGGGGGCGCAACCGGGCGTCGGGTCTATGATGCGCATGCTGCGGCGCCGGCCGCGGACGCGGGTCCGACAAGCGGGGGTCGACATGGGCAATCTCATCCGAACGAAGCTGACCCGAGTCGCCGCGGTCCTCGGTGTGCTGGCGGCCATGATCGCCGGCGGCTGCCGCCAGCCGGAAACCGCACCCGAGGCTCGGGCGGTCGGCGTCACGCTCCCGGCGGGGGCGGCCGAGGCCGCCGACACGATCGCGGCCGCGGACCTCCTGCGTGACGTGACCGAGCTGGCGAGCGACGCCATGGAAGGGCGGCTCCCCGGCAGCCCCGGCGACGCGCGCGCCCGCGCCTATCTCGCCGCGCGGCTCGGCGAGCTCGGCCTGGAGCCGGCGTTCGGTGCCGACGGCTGGGAGCAGCCGATCACCATGGTCGGCCTCACCTCACGGCTCCCGGAGGTCTGGTCGTTCCGCGCGCCCGGCGGGGGCGAGGTCGCCTTCCGGCTGGGCGATGAGTACACCGGCGCGAGCGGCGTCCAGCAGCCGCGGGTCAGCATCGAGGGCGCCGAGGTGGTGTTCGTCGGCTACGGCATCCAGGCCCCGGAGGAGGGGTGGGACGACTTCAAGGGCGCCGAGCTCGCCGGCAAGGTCCTGCTCATGCTCAACGACGACCCGGACTGGGACCCCGCGCTGTTCGCCGGCGCGCGCAAGCTCTCCTACGGCCGCTGGACCTACAAGTACGAGAGCGCCGCCCGCCAGGGCGCCGCGGCGGCGATCATCATCCACACCACCCCCTCGGCCGGCTACCCGTGGCAGGTGGTCCGCACCGGGTGGAGCGGCGAGCAGTTCGAGCTCGCGGCCGGCGGCGAGCCGCGGACCCTGCTCAAGTCCTGGCTGGCCGAGGACGCCGCCCGCCGCCTGGTCGCGCTCGCCGGCCACGATCTCGACGAGCTGGTGGCGTCGGCGCACTCGCCGGGCTTCGTCCCGGTCCCGCTCGGGGTCACGACCTCGTTGCGCTTCGCGGTCGAGATGCGCAAGACCGCCACCGCCAATGTCGGCGGGCTGCTGCGGGGCAGCGACCCCGAGCTGGCCGGCGAGCTGGTGGTGGTCAGTGCCCACCACGATCACTTCGGCATCGGCGAGCCCGACGCCACCGGCGACGCCATCTACAACGGCGCCCTCGACAACGGCGTCGCGATGGCCCAGGAGCTCGGCGTGGCCCGCGCCTTCACCGCCCTCCCCGAGCCGCCGCGGCGCAGCGTCCTCTTCCTGTTCCCGGCGGCCGAGGAGCAGGGCATCCTCGGCTCGGCCTACTTCGTGGCGAGCGGCGCCTTCCCCCCCGGCCGGATCGCGGCCGACATCAACTTCGAGCTCGGCAACGTGTGGGGCCTCACCCGCGACGTGACCGTCTTCGGCAAGGGCAAGTCCGAGCTCGACGACCTGCTCGCCGTCCTCGCCGCGGGCCAGGGCCGGGTGCTGGTCGAGGAGCCCGACGTGCGCGCCGGCTGGTTCTACCGCTCCGACCAGATCAGCTTCGCCCGCGCCGGCGTGCCGGCGATCTGGTTCAAGTCCGGCACCGACGTCATCGGCCGGCCGGCCGGCTGGGGCGAGCAGCAGCAGGCCGAGTGGATCGAGCGCCGCTACCACCAGCCGAGCGACCAGGTCGACCCCTCGTGGGACCTCGATGGTCTGGTCCAGGACGCCCGCCTGGCGTTCCAGCTCGCGGCCGTGGTGGCGACCCGCGACGCGATGCCGGCCTGGGTCCCCGGCGACGAGTTCGAGGACGAGCGCCTGGCCTCCCTCCGCTAGGAGTTGGTCTGTTGAGGTGCGTCGAGTAGGCGAGCGGGGTGTTCCCGGTGCGACCGAGGTGGGTGGTCGGTGCACTCAGTGGGCTCAGGCTCGGTCTGCAGGGAGGCAGGCTTCCAGCCTGCCTATCCGACCGTCCGCCGACCACGTCGGCCCTGACACTCCCGCGCGCACTCCGTCCTTCTTGAAGGGCGAAGAAGGCCTGCGGAGCATCGTGCCGACGCCGCGCGGCACCTTGCCGGCCCCGTGGCGGCGTGCCGCGGCCAGCCCTACCGGGGGGCCGATGGCTGCCCGGCGGGCGTGATGATCGCCTCCAGGTGCGACCGCCAGCGCTGGTCGAAGATCGGCGCCAGCTCCGCCGCCAGCTCGGCGGCGTTGGGCTGGTCGAGGGTCTGCTGCGTCACCGTCGGGGGCTGAGCCGGGTGGGGGTCGTATGGGTAGAGCGGGCCGGCGGCGATCCTGAATGCACCCACGAAGACCGCCGATGACGGGGCGACCACGAACCGGATCGGCTCGGGGAGGGTGAGGTAGAAGTCCATGCCGCGAATGCTGTACGGCAGCTCCTTGATCACCAGCTCCCCGGGCACCAGGTCGGACGCCAGGATGACGAACCCCGGGCCCCGCTGACAGCCATTGGCGAGGAAGAGCGAGCCGTCGGGCCCGTCCGAGGTGTGGAGCGAGATGGGCCGCCGCCCGTCCGGGTAGCACGGCTCCTCCTCGAGGCCGGTCGCGGCGTCCCACTGCGCCCGCAGGGTCGTCTCGACGTAGGCGAAGGCGAACCCACGGTCGGCCGCCGACGGCTCGCGGTCGAAGATCCTCTTCATGTCCTGCCAGCAGACCGGCAGCTCCTCGGGCTTGTCCTTCTTGCCCTTCTTGCCTCCGGCGGCAAGCGGCAACGCCACGGCGGTCGCGACCGCGATCACCGCCATCACTCGCAGCGCGTGCCGCACCGGCGTCGGTCCAGGATGGCTCGTCATCGTCGACTCCTCCTCCCCTCCTCGGACCTTCCCTCAGACCGCGAATGGGGAATCCAGGTTGCTATCTGGCTTGGGTCAACCCCGTCACTATGAGCCGGATTCCGCGCGCATGCAAGCGGCCCGGCCAGGGCGAACCGGCCGCCGGCGTTGCTATAGTCGGCCCATGACGGCCGACGACCGCACCAATCGCGCCACCCTAAGACGGATCGCGCACCGGGCGATGCGCGAGCGCGGCCTCGAGCCCGACTTCTCGCCCGCGGCGATGGCCGAGCTCGCGAGGATGCCGGCGGCGCCCGCGCCCGCGGCCGGCGCCCGCGACCTGCGGCACCTCCCGTGGTGCTCGATCGACAACGACGACTCTCTCGACCTCGACCAGCTCACGGTAGCGCAGCCGCTGCCCGGCGGCGCAGCCCGGCTGCTGGTCGCGGTCGCCGACGTCGACGCCCTGGTGGCCAAGGGCTCGGCGGTCGACGATCACGCCCGCACCAACACGACCTCGGTCTACACCGCGGCCGAGATCTTCCCGATGCTGCCCGAGCGGCTGTCCACCGACCTCAGCTCGCTCGCCGACCGCCAGGACCGCCCGGCGGTCGTGGTCGAGATGACGATCAGCGAGGACGGCGGCCTGAACGGCGCCGGCCTCCACCGGGCCTTCGTCCACAACCACGCCAAGCTCGCCTACGACGCGGTCGCAGCCTGGCTCGAAGGCAGCGGCCCGTTGCCGGCGGCGGTCGCCGCGGTCCCCGGCCTCGAGGACAGCCTGCGGCTCCAGGATGCGATCGCGCAGCGGCTCAGAACCGCCCGCCACGAGCGCGGCGCCCTCGCCCTCAAGACCGTCGAGGCGCGCCCGGTGTTCGACGCCGACCGGATCCAGGACCTCGCCGACGACGAGGACAACCGCGCCAAGGAGCTGATCGAGGACTTCATGATCGCCGCCAACGGCGTCACCGCCCGCTTCCTGGAGGACCGGGGCTTCCCCGCGCTGCGCCGGGTGGTGCGGACTCCCAAGCGCTGGGAGCGCATCGTCGAGCTGGCCGCGGAGGCCGGCGAGCGACTCCCCGCCACCCCCGACGCCCGCGCCCTCGCGGCCTTCCTGGCCAGGCGCCAGGCCGCCGACCGGCTCCGCTTCCCCGACCTGTCGCTCGCCGTGGTCAAGCTGCTCGGCGCGGGCGAGTACGTCGTCGACGTGCCGGGGAGCTCGGCGCCCGGGCACTTCGGCCTGGCGGTCCGGGACTACACCCACTCGACCGCGCCCAACCGCCGTTTCCCGGACCTGATCACCCAGCGCCTGGTCAAGGCAGCCCTGGCCGGTGCGCGGCCGCCCTACGCCGGCGACGAGCTCGCCGCGCTCGCCACCCACTGCACGGTCCAGGAGGACGCCGCCAACAAGGTCGAGCGCCAGGTCGCCAAGTCCGCGGCGGCGCTGCTGCTCTCGTCGCGCGTCGGCGAGCAGTTCGACGGGATCGTCACCGGCGCCGCGGCCAAGGGCACCTGGGTCCGCATCTTCAGGCCGCCCGTGGAGGGCAAGGTGGTCGAGGGCTTCGCCGGCCTCGACGTCGGGCGCCAGGTGCGGGTGCAGCTCGTCGGCACCGACGTCGAACGCGGCTTCATCGACTTTTGCCGCGTGGCCGACCCCCCTCGCCGCTGATCGCGGCGGAGCGACCCGGTGCCCCGAGACAGCCAGGGCGTGGACCCGGCAAGCCCCTTCCCCGGCTGGCCATCACAGAGGAGAAGCGCTATGGTGTGTCGTGAGTCGGCGCGTCCCCGCAATCCGGCGAGGCCGCTCCGTCTTCCCAACCGATGGACTGAGCACCAACCAGGGAGGTTCGGCACATGGACATCAACGACCTGCTCGCCCAGATGGGCGGCCTTCAGTCAATCGCGCGCGAGCTGGGCGTCAGCGAGAGCCAGGCGGCGAACGGCGCCGCTGCGCTCCTGCCGGCGATCCTCGGTGGATTCAAGAAGCAGGCCAAGGCGCAGCCCACCGGCCTCGAGGGGCTCGGCGGCCTGCTCGGGCAGCTCGGCGGCGGCGGCCTGCTCGACGAGGTGCTGTCGCCACAGCCGACCAATGTCAACCGCGGCAACGACGTGCTCGGGAGCATTTTCGGCTCCAAGGACGTGAGCCGTGCGGTCGCCCAGAACGCGGCCTCGCGCTCGGGCCTCGACGCGGGCCTGCTCAAGAAGATGCTGCCGATGCTGGCGATGATGGTCGCCGGCTTCATGGCGAAGGGCGGCGCC
>ERZ1645192.4513-NODE-4513-length-10990-cov-6.351989_pt1 | contig 10990 bp, 5 predicted proteins | sample MGYA00575354_ERZ1645192 | MGnify/ENA primary metagenome ERZ1645192 (study PRJEB40844, sample SAMN11349763) | freshwater sediment metagenome | isolation source: river sediment | host: Sediment | place: India: Faizupur Khadar , New Delhi | collected 2017-02-21 ...
CCCCCCCCCCCCCCCCCCCCCCCCCCCCCCCCCCCCCCCCCCCCATTTTTTTTTTTAATGATACGGCGACCACCGAGATCTACACCAGCCCGGCTGCAACCGGCACACTCACGCTCCGTCCGGTCGCGACAAAATTCGGCTCCGCAACCATCACCGTCACCGTGAGAGACAGCGGAACCTCGAACAATATCGTTACCAAAACATTCAACGTAACCGTAGCGGCTGTGAACGATCCACCGACGATCAACACTCCAGCCAACATCGCCATCAACGTCAATGCGGGAGTCCAAACCGTGTCGCTCACGGGAATCTCCACCGGCGCAACAAACGAAACGCAGACTCTTACGGTGACCGCAACATCGAGCAATCCTTCGCTCATTCCCTCTCCAACGGTCACCTACACCAGCCCGGCTGCAACAGGAACCCTGCGGTTCACTCCGAATGCAAACGCGACGGGCACCGCAACGATCACATTGACCGTGGCGGATAGCGGCGGCGCAACAAAGACGGCCCAATTCACGGTGCTGGTCAACAACCTGCCCTCCATTTCGGACATTCCACATCGCGCTGTGGCTCTCGGCTCGAATATGCCCCCGGTCGCCTTCACCATCAGCGACCCCGACACCGCAGCTTCCAGCCTCACCGTGACCGCCACGTCGTCCAACACGCAATTGGTACCCAACTCCGCGATCATCCTGGCGGGCTCGGGTGCAAACCGCACCATCGCCATCAACCCCCTGGCAAACAGGACCGGTGTGGCCACAATCACCGTCACCGTGAGCGACGGCACCGGCTCGGCAAGCGACACTTTCCAGTTCTCCGTCCAGTTGAGGCCCACGCCTCCCGGAAACTTCCGCGTCGTCGTCGAAGGCGAGGGACAGGTTTTGGGCAGCCCGGCGGCCCTGGTCGTGGGGCAGACCTATTCAATCAGCGCCGTGGCAGGCCCTTCCCAGGAATTTGCGGGATGGAGCGGCACTTTCGAATCGAGCAATCCAAAGCTGACGTTTGTGGCAACCACCGACGTGCAACTCAAGGCCCGGTTCGTGCCAAGCCCGTACCTCGGCACGAAGGGTACTTACAAAGGCTTGTTCTACGAATCGGATGAGCTGAAGCAACATTCAACCGGATTCTTCTCGCTGCAAAGCAGCAGCCGCGGCAAGTACACCGGCTACCTGCAAATCGGCCTTCGCAAATACCCATTCTCGGGAAAGTTTAATCTCGATTGCATGGCAACGAACCTCATTGCGCGGCGGGGCACAAATCCCATCACGCTGCAGCTCGCTCTCGACACCAACGGGCTCGATAAAGTCTCGGGCTGGGTCTCGGAAGGCTCCTGGGTGGCCGATCTCTCTGGAGATCGCTCCACGTTCCACATCCGCACCAACCCGGCGCCCTGGAAGGGCCAATACACAATGGTGCTCGCAGGCCAGGATGGCGATCCACAACTGCCTGCCGGGGATTCCTATGGCACCGTCAAAGTGAGCGCCTCAGGCCTCAGCATCTGGGCGGGAAAACTCGCCGACGGCACAGCCATCAGCCGCTCAACGCCCATCTCGAAGAACGGTGTGATACCCCTCTACGTGCCTCTCTATCGCGGGCAGGGCTCGCTGCTGAGCTGGACCGCAATCGAAGACCGGCCCACAGACGATTTCACCGGCGAATCTCACTGGATCAAACCGTCCAACCTTGCCTCATCCAACTTCCCGTCCGGCTTCTCCTTCCGCTCCGCCATCGCTGGCTCCCGCTGGGTGCGGACCAATGGTGTCCCTATGATCGAGCTCGCAAACAGCGCCGTGCAGTTCAATGTGGACGGACGTGAGTTTGGCAACCCAATCGAGGTTGCATTGAATGGCAGGATCACGAACCTCGGCACCAATCGCATGTCCATGACTATTGTGCCCGGAACCGGCCAGTTCAAAGGCTCGATCATCGATCCCGGCACAGGCAAATCCATAGCCTTCGGCGGATCCCTGTTGCAGAAACAGAACGCAGGTTTCGGCTACTTCAAGTCCGGCTACGCATTCGGGCGCGTGACGGTTCATTAAAAAATGACGCTCCGGGTTGCGCAAATGCCTACGCCTGGCCGCCTGCCCCGTCGCGATGATACCAATCGATTTTGCGGGTCAGGAAAAAGACCGCCGCGAGCGCAACGAACAGGCCTGCCGTGCCGATAAGCAGTGAGTAATCCTGCGATTGCAGGGTCACATACAGGAACGTGTAGGTGGCCACAAGCAAGGCGGCCAGGATCATCGCCCGCCGTCCGCTCTTCAGGGCCGCGACGCAATAGAACCAGATCAACCCGGACGTCAGCGCAGCCGAAACCAGGTACGCGTACCCAAAACGAACGAATTCAGAAAGCGAAAGCAGACCAAGGTAAAACAAGCACAGCGCAGCGCCCACCAACGCGTATTGAAACGGGTGAATCTGCAAGCCGGATAGCAACTCAAAGAGGAAGAAGACGACAAACACCAGCACCAGAAACAGTACTCCATACTTGATCGCCCGCTCGACGTTCCGGTAGGAGTCTATGCCGGACAGAAAATACACTCCAAATAGGGATGTGGAGGCACACTGCCCGAGGCCGGACGAGCCGTCACGCTCCGCCCATTGCTGTGGGAAATTGCGTCCGTATTGAGATACCTGCCAGACCGCATCAAAACCATTTGAACCAACTTTTCGATCAGACGGCAGAAAAGCCCCCCGAAAACTGGGGTCCGGCCATGGCGAGGTGATTTTTACGGTGGTCTGCGCCGCCAGAGGAGCGAAGCGCATGCCGCCGCTCCCATTGAGGCTCAGATCGAGTTTCATCGGAATGGATTCACCGCGGCCTTTTAGACCGGACACCCGCGCGTGAACACCCGAGGCGTAATCCCTCAGCTTGCTGCCGGGTCCCAAAGCGACCCTTTCCCCGCCCCATTCAAGGAAGATGGTTTCTTTAACGCCCCGCAAATCCGGGATAGCCATCGTCACAATCGCCTCACCCCACAGGACATCCTGCTCGGCAATCCGCAGGCTCTCAAAATCGGGCGGCGCAAAATGCCCGCTCAGCGAAAGCTTGCCCGAATAGACAACCGCATCATAAATGCCCCGGCGAAGTTCCGAAGGCTTGATGTCGCCCGATATGTCAAGCCGGGCCGGCAGGAAACAGGCATGGCCAGTGGCTGTTTCCAAAACCTCCATCTTTTCAATCTTTCCGGAAGCCGTGGGCTGCTCTTTCCAGGATTTCACCGTATAGCGGAACGGAACAATCAAAACGGGGCCGATGATTTCCTGCTCACGCCCCCACGAGGAAGTGATCTCGGTCACAGCTTCATTCCGACGCTGCAATCGCTCCTTTAGGACAGAGTTGATCATACCCAGGGGGATCAACAGCAACAGAATGAGGATGGCGACCCCGAACAATTTGAAGAGAGTGGCGCGACGTTGGAAAAAGCCCGGAATAGGTGGCGGGACAGAATTCATGGATTGATTCATATTTACTTTGTAATACAAAGCTTGGACCCTTATCAAGAACAACTGTTCAAGTTTTTTTCTTGGAATTGATCGGTTGCGTTTCCCTCAAGGTTCCATCCCCAACCAACACTTCCGCCGCACTCACCTTCAAGACCAGTCGAGAACAGTTTCAAACCGTTCGGGTGCCGATCGCCCGGGGACCGTGATCACATCCTTGTTAGGATTTTCCCCTGCACCACATTCCTTTTCTGTAATCGCCCTGAACGGTTTCAGACCGCCCCGGGTCGCTACAATCTTTGGTCCTGCGCTCGTGCAAAAGGACAGAAAAATCTGTCATTCAGGGATTCTCCTCCTATGATTCATTGCAGAATGCTATGAAGTCGAATGTGGTGCTGGAAACACTGTGCATTGCTGTAATGACTGCGGCAGCAACTGGGAACGCAGCAGCTTTGGTGGAGGACCCTTTTATTTGGCTGGAGGAAGTAACGGGCGAGCAGGCTCTGGATTGGGTGCGGGCACAAAACGCCATCACGGTAAAAGAGCTCGAAAAATCGCCGGCATTCGAGCCGATCCGCAGCCGTTTGCTGCAGATCCTGGATTCCAAAGACAAAATTCCCCACATCACAAAGCACGGCCCATGGTTTTACAATTTCTGGCGGGACGAGCAAAACCCGCGCGGGCTGTGGCGCAGAACCACCCTCGATGAATATCGAAACGCTCGGCCGAAATGGGAGACTGTTTTGGACCTCGACGCGCTCGGGGCTAAAGAGGAGGAGAATTGGGTCTGGAAAGGAGCGGATGTGCTTTTCCCTTCCTACGACCGCGCCATGCTGCATCTGTCCCGGGGCGGAGCGGATGCGGTCGTGGTGCGCGAGTTTGACCTGAACTCAAAACAGTTCGTAGATGCCGGTTTCTTTCTGAAGGAAGCCAAAACGCGAATCGCCTGGAAAGACAAAGACACTCTGTATGTGAGAACGGACTTTGGCGCTGGATCGCTAACCACTTCCGGCTACCCGCGCATCATCAAGGAGTGGAAGCGCAACACCCCCCTGGAAGCCGCCCGCCTCGTTCTTGAAGGAAAGACAGACGACGTTTGGGTGAGCGTGACGGTGACACACGATCAGGAGCACACGTATGAGTTCATTGGCAGGCACCCGAGCTTTTACACCAGCCTGATGCAGTTGCGGCAGGGACAGAAATGGGTGGAGATTGAGAAACCCGACGACACGGAAATCTCAACGTTCAAGGACCAACTGATTCTGTCGCTCCGGTCGGAGTGGACTGTGGATGGCAAAACCTTCCCGGCAGGATCTTTGCTGGCCTGCCCGCTAAAGGCGTATTTGGAGGGAAAGCGCGAAATGGCCGTCCTCTTTACCCCCACCGAACGCAGCAGCCTCGCCGCAACCTCGAGGACAAAAAACTTCCTGCTGTTGAACGAGCTTCGGAACGTCCAAAGCCGTTTGTCTGTGCTCGATCCTGCCTCGGGCAAATGGATTCGGACCGAGTTGGACACGCCCGCTTACGGAAACCTGAGCGTCACAGGAGTGGACCATCACGAATCGGACGATTTCTTCCTCACAGTTTCAGATTTTCTGTCACCTGCGACACTGTACCTCGGCACAGTTGGAAAATCGGAGCGCGAGAATCTCAAATCCATGCCGGCGTTTTTCAGGACGAACGGACTGGAGATCACGCAGCATCAGGCGATCTCCAAAGATGGAACCCGCATTCCCTATTTTCAGGTTGCTCCGGCAGACCTGGGGATGAATGGGCAGAACCCCACTTTGCTCTACGGCTACGGCGGTTTTGAGATACCGATGCTGCCATCTTACGCTCCCGGCACCGGAGTCGGCTGGCTCGAACGAGGCGGCGTTTACGTCCTGGCAAACATCAGAGGCGGCGGCGAGTTCGGTCCGAAATGGCACCAGGCCGCATTGAAGCAAAAACGCCAGCGCGCGTATGACGACTTCGCCGCGGTTGCGGAAGACCTCATCAAGCGCAAGCTCACCTCGCCGCAGCGCCTCGGGATTCAGGGCGGGTCCAACGGCGGTTTACTGACGGGAGTCATGCTGACACAACGCCCCGAGCTATTCGGGGCAGTTGTCTCGCAGGTGCCACTGCTGGACATGCGACGCTATAACCAATTACTGGCAGGAGCAAGCTGGATGGCGGAATACGGCAACCCGGACCTGCCCGAGGAATGGGCGTTCATTCGGCGCTATTCCCCCTATCAGAACCTGTCCAAAGAGAGGGAATATCCGCCAACATTGATCACCACCTCCACCCGCGATGACCGGGTGCATCCCGGCCATGCGCGAAAGATGACGGCGCGGATGCTGGAGCAGGGTCACAAGGTGCTCTACTACGAAAACATCGAGGGCGGCCATGGGGGCGCGGCTGACAACAAGCAGGCAGCCTACATGTCCGCGTTGGCCTACACCTTCCTGGGCAAAACACTGGGTATCGTGGAGAAAGCCGGCCCGTAGCCACAGCCCGTTATCCGCGCCGCCGTTCTTTTTGCTGATATTCTTTACATTCTTGCCGGAACCGGGCAACAAGGCAGGACATTAAATGTCGGCAAACGCTCAAAAATCTGACACTCTCATTCCGCTGTGCGTGGACCTGGACGGAACGTTGATCCACACGGATATGCTTTGGGAATCGCTCGTGCGGCTGCTGCGGAAGAACCCGCTTTACCTGTTTCCGGTGTTCGCATGGTGGGCACGCGGGCGCGCGCGCCTCAAAGCCGAAATCGCCTCCCGGGTAGCCGTGAATGTTTCCACACTGCCTTACAATGGGCCGCTAATCGAGTTCCTCAGAGCCGAGCGAACCAGGGGACGGCGCGTTCTGCTGGTCACCGCGTCGGATGCCGCGATGGGAAAGGCTGTGGCGGACCATCTGCCGATCTTCGATGAGGTGCTGGCCAGCGACGGCAAACTGAACCTGCGGGGCAGGAATAAAGGAGAAAAACTTGCGGAGTTATTTGGCGAGCGCGGCTTTGATTACGCCGGCAATTCGACTGTGGACCTGCCGGTTTGGCAGCGGGCGCGCGCTGCGATTGTGGTCAACGGGTCCCCTGCCCTGTGCCGGCGAGCGTTCCAATGCGCCGAACACGGTCCGGTGTTTCCGTCCCCATCCGCGATGCTGCCGGAGTTGGCGAAGATTCTCATGTCTGCGTCCATTACAGAGAACGTGGTCGTGCTGCTTCCGTGCCTCCTGATGATCCTGAGCGGCATAAAGGCTTCTCTTACGGGCGCGCTTATCGCCGTTTCGGCATTCCTGTTTTGCCATTGGGGGGCGCTCATATTAGGAGAATGGTTCGCGCTCGACTCGGATCGCAGCAACCCTGCCCGCAGAAAACGCCCATTCGCCTCCGGGGCTTTGAAAGTGCAGACCGGCCCAACCCTCGGTCCGCTGTTGATCGTAACCGGCCTTGCTCTTGCCGTGTGGGCAGGGGTGCCAGCCGCCGCGACCGCTGCTTGCTTCACCATTCTGGCCGGCGTTGACTCGGCATCACGGAGCAAGGCGTCGCCTTTGGCTCGCGGCCTGACCCGGACAGCTCAAAACATGCTGCGATTGCTCGCCGGTTGGGCTGCCGCCGGTCTTTAAGCCTCACATATTGGATGTTGCCTCGGGTCCTTCTGACATTCGTCCGCTTGCAGCGGAGATACCGCCCCGCTGCCCAATGCGCTCGCTGTTCGGAGGAGGCGTGTTTTCGGATGTACCTGCGGTAGGGATTGCCGGAAAGGCCAGGCGCGCTTAATGTTTCCCGGTATGACGTTGCGTGAACAAATGGAAACTCTGGCACGCCAGGCGCGGCAGGCTTCCCGAGAAGTGGCGGCTCTGGGCACTGACGAAAAAAATCGCGCCCTGCTGGCCATGGCAAAGAGCCTCGAGGATCGCGCCGCCGAAATCCAAAAGGCCAATGCCGAAGACCTCAACACGGCCCGGGAAATGGGACTTTCCACGGCTATGCTCGACCGGTTGCGCCTGGACGCCAAACGCATCAAGGCCATGGCAGATGGATTGAGGGAAGTGGCGGCGCTGCCCGACCCGGTCGGCCGGGTTCTCGATGAGCGGGTGCGGCCCAACGGGCTGAAACTTCAAAAGTTAAGCACCCCGATCGGGGTTGTGGTCATTATTTACGAATCCCGCCCGAATGTCACAGCCGATGCCGCAAGCCTCTGCTTCAAGTCCGGAAACGCGGTGATTCTGCGCGGCGGAAAGGAGGCGCTGCACTCCAACCAGGTCATCGGAACGGTCATGACCGCCGCCGCCACGGCTGCATTGCCCTCCTTCCCCGCACACGCCATACAGGTCGTCAGCACGACCGATCGTGAAGCAATTCCAGCGCTTCTGTCGCTGACTCAATATGTTGATCTCTGCATGCCGCGCGGGGGCGAAGCGCTGATCCGCGCAGTGGCAGAATGCTCGAAAGTGCCCGTCATCAAACATTACAAGGGCGTGTGCCATGTTTACGTGGACAGCGAAGCCGATCTCGACATGGCCGAGTCCATTGTGATGAACGCCAAGGTGCAGCGCCCGGCTGTTTGCAACGCCATGGAAACGCTGCTCATCGATCGCAGAATTGCCCCGGAGTTTCTGCCCAGGGTCGCCAGGCAGCTCGTATCGAAGAAGGTGGAACTGCGTGCCGATGACGCTAGCCTCGACATCCTGAAGAAAGACACCGGTGGCATTACCGAGAGCGGATTGCTGAAAAAGGCCGCAGATGAGGATTTCTTCAAGGAATACAACGACTACATCCTGAACGTGCGGCTGGTGGACACATTGCCGCAGGCAATCGAGCACATCAACCACTATGGATCCGCGCATTCGGACAGCATCGTGACCCGCAACGAGGCGCATGCCCGGGAGTTTCTCAAGCGCGTTGATTCCGCAGCCGTATATTGGAACGCCTCCACCCGCTTCACAGACGGCGGCGAATTTGGCATGGGCGCCGAAATCGGAATCAGCACCGACAAAGTTGGCGCGCGCGGTCCAATGGGGCTTGAAGAGCTGACGAGTTACAAATGGCTGGGGTTCGGCCAGGGACAGGTACGGGTTTGAGCACTCCCGAGCAAGACCGACAGCACGTATCTGAACGCGAACAGGCGAAGCGCGCCTTATTCGTGCGCAACAACATGCCCACAGGCGGACTCTTTGCCGGCCATGACTGGCGCGTCGCCACCGCCCCGTTTGCGCTTGGGAAAAAGCTGGCCAACGATATCGAGCAACTCGGACGGGTGCTCCTGCAGTTCTACAAGGCCGCCAACCTCCTCTACCGCAAAAGCGTTGAAGGCGCTCAACCCCAATGGGTCGCCCGTTGGCTTGAGCTTGGCAAACCGCCCCGTATTGTCGAACTTCAGCGCTCCGCAACCTTCAAGACCGCCGTGCCACGCGTGATCCGGCCGGATTTGCTCCTGACCCACGACGGGCTCAGTGTCACGGAGTTGGATTCTGTGCCCGGAGGAATTGGCCTCACAGCGTGGCTCAACAGGATCTACGCCAATGCCGGTTGCACAGTTGTCGGAGGCGCCGACGGCATGGTCCGGGGATTCAATTCCATTTTCGGCGATGCACCCAAAGTGCACATCGTGGTATCCGAGGAAGCAGCAACGTACCGCCCGGAAATGCAGTGGCTCGCAGCTCAACTCGGCCCGCGCTTCAATGTTGTCCGACCGGAAGATCTGAAGATCGGCGCAGACGAGGCAGTCTATCGCTTCTTCGAACTTTTTGATTTACCCAACATCCCCTCTTCGAGCCTGCTTTTCCAAAAGGCGGTTGAAAAGCAAATCACGATAACTCCACCGCCAAAGGCGTTTCTCGAGGAAAAAATGCTGCTGGCACTCCTTTGGAATCGAAATCTCGATGAGTTCTGGCGTCAAAATCTCGGTGAAAATTTCTTCAGGCGTATGCGTGCCCTGACGCCGCGAACATGGATCGTGGATCCGGCGCCGCTGCCGCCGCACGGCGCCATCCCGGGGCTGGATGTGACCAACTGGGCGCAGCTCGAAAAACTTTCACAAAAGGAACGCGACCTCATCCTGAAAGTGTCCGGGTTTTCAGCCCATGCCTGGGGCGCGCGCGGGGTCTTTCTTGGCAGCGATCTTCCAGGCTCCGAGTGGGCGGCAGCGCTGGCAGATGCCCTTCGCGATTTCGAACAATCACCACGCGTGCTCCAAAAGTATCATCATCCGGCACTCGTTGACACCGCGTGGTACGATTTCGAACATGCAAAGGTTCAGCCCATGAAGGGGCGCGCGCGGTTGTGCCCATACTACTTTGTGTCCGGCGAGGGCGACGCGGCGCGCGCCACGATTGGCGGCGTGCTGGCCACCATCTGCCCCGCCGACAAGAAGATCATTCATGGCATGACCGAAGCGGTATTCGCTCCCTGCTCCGCTTGACGAACGTTTCACGGGGGCGGCTTTAACAAACCCAAGATCGTCCGGAGATGCGGACGGCGGATTTTTTTGGAGCCAGGGTCTTTTTCGGTTCTTTTCGGATCTTTTCGGCTTGCTCGAATTGCGTACTTCAATCAAGCATAGTGGTATGAATGAGGTTTCACGCCGACAGTTTTTATCCAGGACCGCAACAGCAGCTGCCATTGCCCCTTTTGCCCTGAGTATGGCCGGGCCTTTCGTGCGCTCCGCACGCGCCCAGGAGGCGGGCGCCAACAGCAAAGTGCGCATCGCACTCATCGGCTCGGGCGGCATGGGACGGGGTGATCTCGCCTGCTTCCTCCGCAATCCCGAAGTCGAGTGCCCGATCATCTGCGATGTGGATGACGCCATGACCGCGCAGGGCTTGAAAATTGTTGAGAAGCAGCGCGGCTACACTCCTGAAACCACCCGGGATTTTCGCCGTGTTCTCGACAGGAAGGACGTTGACGCGGTCATCGTAGCCACGCCGGATCACTGGCACGCGCTGCCAACAGTCATGGCATGCCAGGCTGGCAAGGATGTTTATGTGGAGAAACCGCTCGCCACCACCATCGCCGAGGGCCGGGCGATGCTGCGCGCGGCCGAGCGTCACAAAACTGTGGTGCAAATGGGTTCGCAATGGCGAAGTTCGCAACACATCCAGGAGGCCACGGAAATGATCCGCTCAGGCAAGTTGGGCCGCATCAGCGTGGCGCGCGCCTGGGCATACCTGGACTGGCTGCCCACCATCGGGAATCCGCCGAACGGCACTCCACCCGACACAGCCGATTATAACTTCTGGCTCGGGCCCGCCCCGAAGCGGCCTTTCAACCCGAACCGCTTTCACTTCAACTTCCGCTGGTTCTGGGATTACGCCGGCGGTCTGATGACCGACTGGGGCGTGCATTTGTTGAATATGGCCCTGATGGGCATGGGCCCGGAACCCCCCAAGTCCGCCTCCTCCAGCGGCGGCAAGTTCGTTTTTGATGACAACTCGGAAACGCCCGACTCGCAAATCACCGTTTATGAGTTCCCCTCTTACATGCTGGTTTGGGAGCACATCGCCGGTTTGAACAATGGCCTGAATGGCCGCTCTTGGGGCGTGGAATGGAACG
>ERZ1645192.4515-NODE-4515-length-10987-cov-10.030553_pt1 | contig 10987 bp, 8 predicted proteins | sample MGYA00575354_ERZ1645192 | MGnify/ENA primary metagenome ERZ1645192 (study PRJEB40844, sample SAMN11349763) | freshwater sediment metagenome | isolation source: river sediment | host: Sediment | place: India: Faizupur Khadar , New Delhi | collected 2017-02-21 ...
CTGGCCGCGGGAGGCTATGCCCCCGGAGCACCGATGGGGTCGTTCCAGATCTACGAGATCATCGGCCGAGGTACGCCCTGCAACATCCTGTCTCGCGGTGACACGCTCGCCGCCTGACTGAAAGAAAGCTAGATCGACAAGGGCAAGCTCGGAATCGCCGCCGGAAATTACGATTTTACCCCCCTCCAAACCAGTCGGTGTCAAGAACAAGACTGCATGATCCACCGGATCAGGCCTTGCCTCCTCGTGGGACTTCCTGATCCGTGACAGACATATGGCGGGGAGACAGGATCACTATCCTCGAACAGCTAAAGCTGCCGGCCGGCGCGCTGGACGGGCTCAAGGAGCCTGGGGGGCTTCGTGACTCGTGGCGGTCGCGAGATGAACGATCGTTTCGAGTGCCCGTGGGATCTGTCCACTCGATCTCTTCGTGCGAGATCGATGGCGCGAGCGCACTCCACAAAGAGAACAGCGCCAGAAGTTTAGCCGTTCGATCCCCGGAACACGTCCAGATCGGATCGCGAACCACTCCTAGGTTGATATTGACTCACATCAACGATGAGCTTGGCGCGGCATGTTGTTAATTCGCAATAGGGCATCTTTCGACATTCACGGAGACTAGCAAATGGTTATGCAAAGCAACATCCACTTCTTTACAAATTGGGCCAAGGAACGTCTCGACGAAATGGATGCAACGGTGACCTCGCTTGAGGGCAAGGCTGTCGAGGTGCAAACCGATGTCCGCGACAAGGCCAAGAAGGTTCTTGCTAACCTGCGCGAGCAGCGTGATGACTTCCGCGACACCATGAAGAAGCAGTCGGAGGCTAACGAAACGGCCTGGATCCAAGCAAAAGAAAAACTAGCGGCAGACTGGCGATTGTTCGAGACCGAGGTCGAGAAGTATGTTGAAAGCTTCGCCAAGCGAATCGAGCACCAGCAGACGACGTTCAAGCTTCAAGCCGATGCCCAGCTGAAAGCGTGGCGCGAAGCAGCCGACAGGCTTGAAAGCGATGCCAAGAAATTCGCTTCTGACCGCCGGGGCGGTATCGACGCGGCCGTTAAGCGTATGATCGACGATGCAGCCGAGGCGGAACAAAAGCTCAGGAAGCTGAGCCAGGCGGGAAACCAGTCATGGTCTGCACTCATGGCGGCTTTGACGGAAACGCGCGCTGCTTTCGATCGCGCCAATGAGGCTGCGCGGGAAGCGTTTAAACGAGCTGCTTGATCGAGCACGGGTTAGGCGCGGAAAGGCCGCCGTAAGGCGGTCTTTTTATTTTGCTCGCCTCACCACCGATGCCCTCACGACCGGCGGCATCAGCGCTGGCTGCTTCATCGCGGTGGAGCAGACCGATCTCGGAGGAGTTGGGTTCGGCCATCTATAGACGCGCGCGATGATTTTTTCTCTTTTCATGGTCATTTGCATCGCAAGTATCTTGCCATGTCATTCACCAGCAATCGCACCCCCAATGAAACTAAATGGAGCGGAGAGCGTTGTGCCGACCGTATTGAAGATAAATGCGCCCGCGCGGCGCATATCGTGGCCTGCTCCGCCCGCCTCGGTTTGAGCCAGCCGGGAATGAAGCGTCGCGAGGCCAACGAAACGATCGTGATTGAAGCCGTCGGATGCCTTCAGGCTGGAAATATCTACAATCTGCAGATTTGCCTTCAGTGCGGCCTCCTGAACTCTCGGATCGTCTACATCGAGAATACCAAGTCTCGGCCGCTCTCCTGCTATCTTGGCGGATATTCTGAGAGCAATGTCATCTCGCGACACAAGCACTGTCATTGGTGGTGAAAGCGGGCCGATCACTTCCATCTGGGAGCGGAACACGTCGACGTCGATGTCCGGAGCAGCGAGTATAACATTCAAACGATTGATGACGGCATCGTTGCGGGCCAAGCGAAGTTGGCGCAATGCTTCCACCGTCAACCAGGCGCCCATGCTATGCCCAATCAGGCTGATCCTCTCGACGGATGTTTTGCGCGAAAGCGTCGTCAGGAGTTCGGCCAATCGATCCCGGGAATACGTCACCGCCTCCTTGTCCGCGACATATCCGGTAGCCTTTGCCGCGGATGGCCACGCGAAGAGGATCGGTACGCCATCGACATCGGCGTCAGCTGCCATTTGCGCGAGCCGGTAAACCGCCTCCTGGAAGTTTGTATTGAACCCGTGAACGAAAACCCCGACCTTCGCACGGCTTGAGCTGCTTGCCCCAGACGTAACCCGTCGATCGAAAGTCTGCTTGTCCAGAATGCTCTGTTGCACGGTTGCAAAGCTGACCGCCGGATCAGGGTTCCCTATTGGCCATTCAATATTTCCGGGCTGGTGCCGCGGCGGGATCGAGATCTTGAACTCGGCATAGTTCAAACTTCGAGCGCGACCGCTTGCGAAGACATTGCTGTCAGGAATTTCACGCTCAGCCGTCGTCGCAACATACACAGTTACAATTTTTGCGCCCGGCAGAGCAGCCGGCACCGGGTTCAATACCTCGGGTCCCGGGCGGGCGGCACATCCCGCCAGCACAAGACCAACAGCAAGAGCTGCGAAACGCAGGCAACGAGCAACACCGTCGCCGCGCCCGAGAACGCAACGGAGGCGTTTATCGTCGAAGGTGCCGATCATCTGCCTTTTCCTATTATGCCCGGGAGATACCTTACGAAAAATGCGTCACTATGCCATCGTGTGAAAGCCGTTGTCGGCATAGATGACCGAACCGGAGAGGGGCGCGCCGGCACCGCTCACCAGAAAGGCCGCGACGCGGCCGATCTCCTCGATCGTTACGAGTTGGCCCGCTGGCGTGCGCAGACGGACCTCATCGAGCAATTCGTCAAACCGGTCGATACCGGAGGCCGCTCGCGTCTTGACCGGTCCCGCCGAGATCGCGTGAGCACGAATCCTCCGGCCTGCAAGTTCGGCGGCGATATAGCGAACGCTGGACTCGAGGGCCGCCTTCACGGGTCCCATCAGATTGTAATTCTCAACCACACGATCTGCCCCGTAAAAGCTGACCGTCAGCAGACAACCGCCGTCGGTCATCAGCGGAACAGCCAGCTTCGCCATGCGAATAAAGGAATGACAAGAGACATCCATGGCGAGTGCAAACCCTTCGGCCGAGCAATTGACAACACCAGTGCGCAGATCCTCCCGTGGCGCAAAGGCGATGGAGTGCAGCACGAAGTCGAGCCGGCCCCATTGTTTCTCGATTGCCTCGAACACGCTCTCCAACTGCCCCGGAATCCGAACGTCGCAGGGAACGATGATTGGCGCGGCGAGGGATTCCGCAACGGGCCGCACATACGGTTCAGCCTTTTCGTTGAGATAGGTAATCGCAAGCTCCGCCCCCGCCTGCGAGAACGCCGCCGCGCATCCCGCAGCGATACTATGATCGTTCGCGATACCTACGATCAGACCGCGTTTGCCTGCCAGATCGACAATGGCTGTCATCGCGCTGTAAGCCTTTCGTTCAGAGCCGAGAGCGCCTCATCCGCGATGACTTGCTCTTCGTTGGTTGGAATGACGTAAGCTGCGATGCGACTGGAACGGGAGCTGATCGTTTCGGCGTTTGCCGCGTTGGCTGCCGAATCGAGTTCGAGACCAAGCCATGCAAGGCGATCACATATTCCGGCGCGGATTTGCGGCTGATGCTCGCCGATACCCGCCGTAAAGACCAGGGCATCAATGCCACCCAACGTTGCTGTGAGTCGACTCATTTCTCCGGCGACGCGAAAGGTAAAGAGCGCGATGGCTTCCCGTGCTTCCGGTCGGTCGCTCGTCAAAAGCTCGCGGCTGTCAGCACTGATTCCCGACACGCCGAGAAGCCCACTCTGATGATAGAGCGTGTCCTCGACCTCGGTGAATGTGCGGCCTAACGGACCGAGAAGATGCAACAGCACACCCGGATCGAGCGCGCCGCAACGGGTCGCCATGGGAATGCCGTCGAGCGTGGAAAATCCCATACTGCTGTCACGGCTGACACCATTCTCAATCGCACACAGGCTTGCGCCGCTGCCGAGGTGGGCGATGATTACCTTGCCCTGCGCTACTCCAGGAGCGCGGCGCTCCAGTTCGCCCGCGATATATTTGTAGGACAATCCGTGAAAGCCGTAGCGCTTGATACCGGACTCATGCAGCGCACGAGGAATGGCAAACCGCCGAACCATGTCTGCGTTGGTGCGGTGGAATGATGTATCGAAGGAGGCAACCTGCACCACATCGGACCGCACTTTCTGTATCGCTCTGATCAGGCGCAGGCATTGAGGCTGATGCAACGGCGCGAGCGCACTCAGGGCATCGATTGCCTGAATGGAAGTTTCATCAATTCGAACGGGTCCGGCGAAAGCATCGCCGCCATGCACCACGCGATGCCCAACCGCCGTGATGTGGCTGAGGTCGAAATGTTTTGCGAGCCAGCTAAACGTCTCGGCCAACACCTCGCTCAGATCATCCGCCGCCCTGGCCTTGAGATCGACCTTGAAGATCGCCGGCCCTTCTGTAACCCGAAAGCTCAGCGGCGTTTTCCTGAAATCGATCACCCCGCTTGCCAGTCGGCGGGACACGGCGCCGTCGACCTCAAACAAACCGATTTTAACCGAAGAGGAACCCGCATTAAACGTGATCAGCAGATCGGCGCTCATGACGGCAGGCCCTTCATGGCGCGTGGCTCCGCGACCAGTTTCGCAAGTGCAGCGGATGCGATCCGCGTCGTCAGGGAATCAGACCGGCTGGTCAGCACGATGGGGACGCGTGCACCGAGGGCGAGGCCGGCGGCGGTCGCGCCGGCAAAATAGGTCAATTGCTTGGCGAGCATGTTGCCCGCCTCGAGATCCGGCACCAACAGGATGTCGGCCTGACCGGCGACCGGTGACAGGATGCCTTTGGTTTTTGCCGCATCGAGACTGATGGCATTGTCAAAGGCCAGCGGACCATCCACCTTGGCTCCGGTAATCTGGCCCCGCGCCGCCATCACGGTCAGCGCCGCCGCGTCAAGCGTCGACGGCATCTTGGAGTTCACGGTCTCCACGGCCGCGAGCACGGCCACAAGGGGTTCCCTCATGCCGAGCTTGAGCAGTAGGTCGACCGCATTCTGGCAAATGTCGCATTTCTGCTCTAGCGTCGGGCGAATATTGATCGCAGCGTCAGTGACAAAAAGCGGCTTGTTATAGGCCGGCACATCCATGGCAAAGATGTGACTCATGCGTCGCTCAGTCCGGAGGCCGGACCCTGGAGCCACCACCGCTTCCATTAACTCGTCAGTGTGAAGGCTGCCTTTTACAAGTACGGCAACTTTGCGAGCAACCGCGAGTTCGACAGCGTGTGCGGCGGCCGCATGACTGTGCGCCGTAGATTCGATCGTCATGCCGTCGAGCGAAACATGTGCAGCCTCTGCAGCGGCGCGAATTTTTGCCTCGGGGCCGACCAGAACCGGGTCAAATAATCCTTCCTCATGAACCTCAACAGCCGCAAGGATCGCCTCCGGGGAACACGGATGCACGATGGCCGCCCGGATTGCGGGGCGGCTACGAGCATCCATCACGAAAGCATCGTAACGATCATGGCGACGGATAGAAACCTCAGGAACTCTTGTTCGCGGCCACTCGATCGTCGCTTTCGGCGCGATCACCGTCGCCGTCCCCGACAGGACCTGAACACCGTTCTGATTGGTGCAGATCGTTTCAAAGAGCACAATATGCTTTTCCGGCCGCTTCTCCTTGACGGTCACGGTGGCGGTGATGGTGTCGCCGGGGGATACCGGTTTCAGAAATTTAAGATCTTGCCCCAGATAAATCGTTCCTGGGCCGGGTAACTTTGTACCGAGAACCGCCGAAACCAGTGCGCCGGTCCACATTCCATGCACGATGATGTGTCCGAAAATGTCGGTTGCGGCATATTTCGGATCCATATGCGCGGGATTCACGTCGCCCGAGACCGCAGCGAATAGGGCAATGTCGTCGCGCCCGACGACGTGAGCCAGTGAAGCGCTTTCACCGAGCTGCATCTCATCGAATGTGACGTTCTTGAGCATTCCCGAATCCATCACGACCTCACCGTTGAGCAACGTAAGTGCCGGGCGCGTCTGAGACCGGTGCGTAGCCCTTGTCCGCCGCTCCCATGACGGGCGGCCGGACGCGCTCCTGCGACGAATGCCCGGCCAGCCAATTCTGCCAGTCCACCCACCACGATCCGGCTTTCTGAGTGGCGGCGGACACCCACTCGTCAGGACCAAGACAGGTATCCGCATTGTGCTTGAGCGCAGTCCGGAAACGACGGCCAGAATGTCCCGGCTCACTGACAATGCCGGCATTATGACCGCCACTTGTCAGTACGAATGTAACGTCGGTATCGGCCAGTTGATGAATTTTGTAGACAGAGCGCCAAGGCGCGACGTGATCGCGCTCGGTCGCGACGACGAACATCGGAGCGCGAATGTTCTGCAGGGCTGCCGGCCGGCCATCGACCATAAAGCATCCTGCGGCGAGCTCATTACGCAGGTAAAGCTTCTCGAGATATTCCGAATGCATCTTATAAGGCATCCGCGTTGAGTCCGCATTCCACGCCATCAGATCGATCATCGGCGTCCGCTCGCCCATGAGATAGTCATGTACAAGGCGCGACCAGATAAGGTCATTGGAACGCAGAAGCGAGAAGGCTCCCGCCATCTGGTCGGCGGACAGGTAGCCTTTGCTCCACATCATGCTCTCGAGGAAATGCAACTGGCTGTCATCGATAAATAGCGCCAGTTCACCGGGCTCCGAGAAATCAGTCTGCGCGGCCAGCAGTGTGACGGATGCCAGACGATCGTCACCGGTACGCGCCATCGCAGCGGCGGAAATCGCGAGCAATGTTCCCCCGAGACAATATCCCGATGCATGAACCTTGTAGCCGGGAACGATGGCGCTGATGGCATCGAGCGCGGCCATGACGCCCAATCGCCGATAGTCGTCCATGATGAGACTGCGATCGCTGGCGCCAGGATTCAGCCAGGAGATACAAAACACGGTATGCCCCTGTCCGACGAGATATCGGATCAGCGAATTCTGTGGCGACAAATCGAGAATGTAATATTTCATGATCCATGCCGGCACGATCAGAATCGGCTCCGCGAATACGGTTTCCGTCGCCGGAGAATACTGGATCAGTTCGATCAGACGGTTTCGGTAAACGACCTTTCCAGGGGTGACGGCAACGTCTTTTCCAACAACGAACTTCTCGGTGCCCACAGGAGGCTGCTGTGTTGCGACACGGCTCGCATCCTCAAGCCAGTTCCGGAATCCCTGAACGAAATTCTGTCCTCCGGTCGCGATGGTTTTCTCGACCACTTCTGGATTTGCGAAGGGAATGTTCGACGGAGAAAACATGTCGAGACATTGGCGCGCGGCAAAGGACACCACGTCTTCATGGTGCGGTGTAACGCCAGGCACCCCATGCGTGACATTGTGCCACCATTGCTGATGGAGCAAAAATGCCTGCGCCCAGAAATTATACGGCGGCTTGCGCCAGCCCTCATTTGTGAAACGGTAGTCGCCCGGCAACGGTTCAATGCAGGGAGGTTCATCGCTGTCGAGGCCTGCGGCCGCGATGTGTGCACCCAGCCGGGCCGCCTTTTGACTGGCCTTGATTGTAAGCTCCAGACACTTTCCCGGCGCGGATGCCAGATGGATCGACCAGTCCATGAAAGCCATCGTAAGCGACGCTGGTGAAAGCCCGCCAGTCGCCTGCGCGGTCAAAGCCTCGCGCACCCGATCTATGGCTCGAAACTTTTCCTCGCTGAGACGCCCCTCAGGCAACGGCAGCTTTGGCAGTTTCGGTTTCGTCGTCGCAACACCTGTCTTGGCATCCATAACTAAGACCTCTCTATATGATCGCTCGATCATTCCGATCTGGACGAATATTACGCGGCTATGATGTCGCTGATGGTTTGAGTAATGAGTTTTTCAAGTTCGCCACCTTCGACCTCGGTCAGCGGGTCGATGCGGAGCACGTTTCTAAGTATTCCTATCCCCGCCAACAGCGCAGTAATCACCGCCGCTCTGGTATCGGCCTCTTGGCCAATCTTTTCCGCAAGCGGACGGATGATGTCGTCGCGAGTGAACTCTCGCAACACGCGGGATGCTTCGGAGCTTGAAAGCGAGCGAATAATGATATCCAGCGGTCCAACGGTGTTGCGCCCGCGTCCTCCATCTCGTGCAAAGATCTGTTTTGCAAGAAAGCCCGCAATATCTCCTGCAGGTCCGGCAAAGAGCTTTGCTGGCTCCATGGTAGCTTCAAGGGATTCGGCAAAGAGCCGTTCTTTTGAACCGAAGCAACGATGCACATAAGCGACATCGACGCGCGCATCTGCTGCGATGTCCCTCAATCCGACTGTTTCATATGAGCTTCGCGCAAACCGCAAGATCGCCGCATTCAGTATGCGGTCTCGCGTGGCACCGCCCGTTCTTGCCGCTACCTTATGTGTCATCCGCGTCTCGCAAAAAATCCGGTGTCATATGGCACCGCTATCATACTATCAGGACTAGTCAACAGCGGTTGACATAGATCAACAGGACGCTCTGTCACCTTCGCTAGAATAGCTGTAGGTTAGACAGAGAATGAAGGCGGAAATGACGATCGGAAACAGCAGAACTGAAGCGTATGCATCTGCGACCGGCTCGAAAATACCCTTCAACGCCTTGAAGAACAGGCGACTACGCCAAAACGCTGTCGGAACGCATGGACCTTGTCGGAGCGTTAAGCAAGCGCGGCGCGAATTCCAGAAACATCGGGCGCAACGATCCGCAGCATCAGCGGCAACATTACGAGCGCGCGAGCAGCGCGTCATCTCATCCGTTGCCAATACACCTTGGCGGTCGCAACACGAGGCAGCCAGCACTCGCTCTCAATCCTTTCACAAGGCGCCATTCGAAGTGTCTTGTTAACGATGGTTCGGGGTTGAGCGGAGCATCAGGATCGCAGGGCGTCGAGGCCGAGCGACGTAATTTTGCCCTCTGTCAACCGCTCGTAGGAGAATTATCATGTACGTCAAAAAATGTGCGAAGCTCCTCATCCGGCTAATTTTGGCGATTGCGCCCATCCAGGCCTTTGGCCACGAGCCTGCCAATCCTGTTACGCAGCCTTCATTCCAGCAATTCAACGAGTCCGAAGCCGCAGCGATCTCGCAGGAAATTAAGGCATTCGGAAACGTTCGGGTTTCTGCCCGGCGTGCAATTGCCATAGCCGAGAGACGTGGCGCAGGTGCCAAGGTTGTCGACCTGAGTTTCGACGGAACTACCGATCGCCCTGTCTACAGAGTGAAGGTTTTTTGGAACGAGGAACTGTGGGAAGGGAAGGTCGATGCTTCGACCGGAGTGCCCATCGACGACGGGTCAACAACGCCTGCGTCCAAGCTGGGAGAGGAGCATAAGACTGCGCTCGCAGCCTTCGCCGCTGCCGCCTTGGATCTTTCTGAGGCTGTCGCAATCGCCGAAAAATACGGCTCCGGCAAAGCCGTAAGCGCAGGACTGCAGTTCGACGGCGCGAAGCTTGCCTTGCTGGTAGTGATCGTCAGCAAGGGCTCACTGAAAGAAATCTCGGTCGAGCCGGGCGAGGGGCGGAGTCGCCCGCGCAAGACATCTGTCCGCAGAGAGAAGTAGACGCGGTCAGGAATGAGTTTGTCATCATTCCGGTTATGGGTGCATCGTTTCTGGCGGCGAGTTTGTTTCTACTCTGGAGATCTATTGCAAACTGATGGCCCGCCGCTGAAGATTCATCCAGCGGCGTTTAGGGAAGTGCATTGTCGTCGCCATCTGGGCGCCGCACACGCAACCTACCGCTCGCATAGCTCGGAACGACGGTTGCAGCGCACAAGAGGCGCTCGTTCTGCCGCAGGATGGCCTTTCCCTGTTCAATGTCGGCTCGCGATAGCTGTTGTCCGAAGCGGACCGGGCGCAAGGTCGATGCCTGGCCATTCGTTATGTCGCGGCAATTACTCTCCTAGTTGAATAACAGGCCCGATCGTAGTTAAGAATTCTGCGGCGTAAGAGAGTTCGCTTGCCACGGCAGCGTGAATTTCAAACAAAGTGTCTCCCGCTGTTACAAGGTCCGCCAGTCGCACCTTCAAGGAAACACCGGAGACGGCTGATCGAGGTGCACCCGCAAGCTTGGCAACTCGCGACAGATTTCGATTGTCAATGGATCTGACCACTCCATCTCGCTCCGCGCGGACGGCCAAAACTTGGGTCGCGACGCCGGGGGTTCGCATCCCGCCCTGCGCAATGCAAATCCGTCTGAATTTCTCCCAGGCAGCACCGCTCTCCAAAGTCGCGAGAGCAAGAGCAAGGCCACCACCCGCGCTCGCGACACCTCCGATCTCAAGCGCAGCTCCGGAAAGTGCGGCCGCACGGTCGCGCAAATCCATTGGAGCAGCAGGAGAGTTCTGTAGGACCGCCAGAACATCATGCGCTTCAAGAGCTGGTCCGATGCCCCTACCAACAGGCTGGCTACCGTCGGTTTGCAAGCAAGTGACGGCGAGTCCGAAATGTTGCCCGACCGCGATCAGTCTAGCCGCCAAGCTTTCAGCCGCCTCTTTTGTTCGAATCTTGGCCGTAGACCCAACCGGAATATCGACGACCACATGAGTTGAGCCGGCAGCGATCTTCTTGGACAAAACCGAGGCAACGAGTTGCCCTTCCGTATCAATGTCCAAGTCTCTTTCGACTCGGATAAAAATATCGTCGGCAGGACTGAGCTGCACCGCCCCACCCCAAACGATGCATCCTCCCTCCGTGTTCACGACACGTCGCATACTGGAGATATCCAGGTTGACGGGAGCAAGAGTCTCCATTGCGTCTGCAGTGCCAGCTGGTGACGTTATCGCCCGGGATGATGTTTTCGGCACAATCAAGCCGTTTGCCGCGGCAATAGCGACAACAATCGGAGTGGTGCGATTTCCTGCCAAGCCTCCGATACAGTGTTTGTCGATGACGATCTGTCGATCCCAACTCAATTTCTCGC
>ERZ1645192.4516-NODE-4516-length-10987-cov-4.286864_pt1 | contig 10987 bp, 9 predicted proteins | sample MGYA00575354_ERZ1645192 | MGnify/ENA primary metagenome ERZ1645192 (study PRJEB40844, sample SAMN11349763) | freshwater sediment metagenome | isolation source: river sediment | host: Sediment | place: India: Faizupur Khadar , New Delhi | collected 2017-02-21 ...
TCTTCGTCCCTTTCTTCTCGTAGTATTTATAAAATTGAGCTTTGAAGATATCGGCATCCGCAAGAGGTAAACCACGATCATTCAGCGTAGAAAAAATCCTGAGTGCTGTATCCTGTGAGTCAGCCTCGATGGGTAGGAGAATGCAATTGTTCAAACTCCGTGCCGGCAAATAAGCAAAATATGATGGGTATTCATCAACAAATGTTTTTATTTTCTCATCAAAGAAACGATAATTTTTAACGTATTTGCTGTTGGCTGTTTTCTCAAGTACGCCATTTCTTAGAATAGTTAAGAATTCTTCCTTTTCATCATCCGTCGCAACCTCAGAGTCAATTTTTAAGTTCTCCATATCCGCGTTTCCAAACTCATCTGTTCGCCAAATACACTGCGAAATAAGCTTCCGCATATCTTTTGAATTCTTGTCAGCCATGTGTTCAAACCCATCATAAAACGCTCGTAATAGTAGCAAAATCGTCGTCAAGCGTTGTTGTCCGTCAATAACCTCAGATTGCAGTCTGTCATTCTTATAAGTAACAATGGCACCGAAGAAGTATTCATCGGTTGCCTTAAAAGCATCTTTATCATTATCCGGGAAAGCAAAGCTAAATATGTCATCCCAAAGGGTTTGACATTCATCCTCTTCCCAAGCGTATGGGCGTTGATAATCAGGTATTAAGAAATTTGAGGACTTATCAGTTAATAAATCTTTAATGGTCTTTTGATCAACATTCAACTTGCTCATATTCACACCTCTTTTCTCTACTCAGTTAACGTTCATAAGCATAGTCAACCAAGACATCGTTGACCATCACATTTAACTTATCGTCGTCAAGCATAGTTTCATCAGGCTTGAGGTACTCGGGCAAGACGATGATTTCAACTTTAATACCCTTGGTGCGTGATGGCACAATCGTCAGAGACACCATATCGGGTATGGTTAATGAACGGTTCATGCGCACATACACCACTGGAAGGTTAAAGTGTCGTGCGGTCATCAATACCGAACGATGCCCGAAACCTCTGCAGTGAGGATGCGGGTGGAAATTGTGAGTGTACCAGTCGATTGGGCAACCGCCGGCAGCAAGACCAGCGTCAGCAGCAGCCCGCTCAGCGCTAAGAAGGTTAGAACCTTGAAAATTATGCGATTTCGCATAAGGTTTATCTTAACTCATTTTTGCCATAAGCACAGGGGTTTAACTATTGAAGGCGAGAATTCACTCCCACTCGATTGTCGCCGGCGGTTTGGAGGTGATGTCGTACACCACGCGATTGATGCCGGCTACTTCATTAACAATGCGGTTGGCGCTGCGGCCAAGCAGGTCATAGGGCAGCGGCGCCCAATCGGCGGTCATAAAATCTTCGGAAGTAACCGCGCGCAACGCGGCCGTCTCCTGATAGGTACGCTGGTCGCCCATCACGCCCACTGAGCGCACCGGCAGCAGCGCCGTAAACGCCTGCGCCAACTGCGGCTTGCCAGGTACGGGTTTTTGGTTAATCAGCCCGGCATTGAACAATTCCTCAGTGAAAATGGCATCCGCCAATTGCAGGCGTTCCACCCGCTCTGGCGTCACCTCTCCCAGGCAGCGCACCGCCAGCCCCGGCCCCGGGAAGGGTTGGCGCCATACCAGCTCAGGCGGTATGCCCAGTGCTTCACCCACACAGCGCACCTCATCTTTGAAAAGATAACGCAGGGGTTCGACGAGCTTAAACTTCAGATCTTTGGGAAGCCCGCCTACATTGTGATGTGATTTTATGATTGCCCCCTGACTGGATTCGATCACATCAGGATAAATGGTGCCCTGTACCAGGTGCTGCGGGTTGCCGGCGCGAGCGGCTTCTTGACTGAAAACCTCAATAAACTTGGCACCGATAATACGGCGCTTTGCTTCTGGCTCAGTCACGCCTTGCAGTGCGCCAAAATACTCCGTGCTGGCATCCACTGTGGTGAGGGGGATGCCGAGAAAATCCTTCAACACACGTTCGACTTGTTCGGCTTCGTTCAGGCGAAGTAATCCGGTATTCACGAACACTGCTCGCAGTTGTGCGCCGACTGCACGGTGAACCAACGCCGTCGCCACGCTTGAATCGACACCGCCGCTGACTGCTGAGAGCACCGCGCCCTCGCCCACCTGCAGCCGTATTTCTTCAATCGCAGCAGAGATGATTGCCTGCGGTGTCCAATTGGCTGTTGCAGCGCAAATATCAATGACGAAAGCGCGCAAGAGCTCCATGCCGCGCGGGCTGTGGTGCACCTCAGGGTGGAACTGCACACCGTACAGGCGTCGCTTCTCGTCGTACATGGCTGCAATGCTGGTATTGCTGCTGGTTGCCAGCGCTACAAAGCCAGCGGGCAGCGTGGTTACCTGATCGCCATGCGACATCCACACCGGCTGGCTGCCAGGCGGAAGCAGCGCATTCTGCAGTTTGCAGGTAATTTCTGCCAAGCCGTACTCACTTTTTGCACCTGAGGCAACACCGCCGCCAAGCGTACGCGCTAACAATTGCATACCATAACAAATACCCAGCACCGGCACGTCAGATTGCAAAACATAAGGTGACAGGGTAGGCGCATCCTCGTCATAAACTGAAGCCGGCCCTCCCGAGAGGATAAACCCCGCCGGGTTAAAGCGCTGCAGGCGATCTGCGGGTGTATGCCAGGGGAAAACCTCACAATACACGTGCATCTCGCGCACCCGCCGCGCGATAAGCTGGGTGAACTGCGAACCAAAATCGAGAATGGCAATGGCTTGTTTCATTAATTAGATCAATCTGCAAAAACGATGCGTCCATCATCCATATTGGTCACCTGCACCAGGGCTTCGATGGGCACATTCAAGTGCTGCAGCGCTTCGCGTCCGCCTTCAAAGGTCTTCTCAATCAGCGTGCCAATCCCCACAATCGTCGCACCGGCGGCTTGCGTCAGGCGCACCAACCCGAGGATGGTTGCACCGGAAGCCAGAAAATCATCAATGATCAGCACCTTTTCGCCAGGCTTAAGATACTCGGGTGAGACAATGAGCTCAACTTTATTGCCCTTGGTATGCGATGGCGCAATAGTCAGGTATACCGTATCTGGCATAGTGACTGGGCGGTTCTTGCGCGCATAAACCACCGGCAGGTTGAGGTGGCGCGCTGTCATCAATGCCGGAGCGATGCCCGAAATTTCTGCAGTGAGGATGCGAGTGGGCATGGTGAGCGCAAAGCGCCTCGCAAACTCAAGCCCGCATTGATCCATCAGCTTTGGGTCGACCTGATGGTTTATCAGACTGTCTACTTTAAGAATCCCGCCACCAAGGTTCTTTCCCTCGGCAGCGATGCGATCTTGCAATAGTTTCATTTTTACCTCGCAGTTTCGATATAGATAATTTTACCCGAAATGTGCACATCCTCATCGGGCGGATGTGGGTGTGTTAGAATATTTATATGACCGAACTCATGATAGTGCTCGCATCCAATTCACCGCGGCGGCGTCAACTCTTGACGTGGATGGAAATCCCCTTTACGGCGACTGCCACAAATATTGACGAAACACCGCTCCCTGGTGAGCTGCCGCAAGATTACGTCATGCGCCTGGCGCACGAGAAATCACATAACTGCGAACGCCAAACACCTTTCGGTGCGGTCATCCTTGGTGCCGATACAACCGTCGCCGATGGCGATGAGATCATCGGCAAACCTGCTGACGCAGAGGATGCTGCCAGGATGCTGCGACAGCTCCGCGGCCGATCTCACTTTGTCCACACGGCTGTGGTCGTCGGCATCCCCTCACGCGGGATTAACATTATTGAACTGTGTTCAACCAAGGTTAAGATGCGTGCCTACCGTGACGAAGAGATTGAGGCTTATGTTAAAAGCGGCGACCCATTAGACAAAGCTGGCGCATATGCCATACAGAATGAAACTTTCAGCCCGGTTGATAAGTTATCAGGCTGCTTTGCCAGCGTTATGGGGCTGCCTTTGTGCCATATCGAGCGCGCAATACGTCAACTCGGCTTTGGCGTGCGTAGAGGCGTACCTTATCGCTGTCAGCGCGAATTGTCTTACACATGCCCCGTTTACAAACGCATCCTCGCAGGTGAGGATGCAGGCTAACCAATCTATATGGATTAGGAAAAATGAAACATCTGTGGCAAACTACAATTGTTTTACTATTGCTTCTTAGCGCCTGTACCAATACGGTGAACCCCGCAATAACCCCCACAGGCGAACCCTCTCCAGATGTGCTGCCCACTCCGCGCATTGAAACCACCCCCATGCCCGACGCATCTCAAACGGTGCTTGATTACCTCGAAAAATGGAATGAATCAGATTACACGGGGATGTACGCCATGCTTTCTCCTACCAGCCGCGACGCTGTCAGTGAAGAGGATTTCAGCAAAGCCCATACTGATGCAGCCGTCAGCTTATCGCTTAATGGGATGGATTATGGCATTCTAACCGCACTGGTCAACGCCAACTCAGCCAAGGTGGGGTATAAGGTGGTGTTCGAGACTGTATTTTTCGGCAGTCTCGTACGGCAAATGGAAATGGAATTAATTGCCTCTGAAGGCAAGTGGCTGATCCAATGGGATAGCGGTTTGATCATGCCTGAGTTGAGCGGCGGTAAGAAACTGGCGCTCAGCCTCACGCCGCCTTCTCGCGGCGTTATCTACGACAATGATGGTGATGTCATCGCCAATCAAACGGAAGCCATCGCCATTGGAGTTGTGCCAAATGAAATCGGCGAAGGTCAGGAAGGCAACCTGGCGGCGATTCTGGCTGTAATGACCGGTATCCCAGCCAACATCATTCGAGATTCTATTTACAGCGGCGGCGGTGCATATGTGCCCATCGGCGAGGTATCTCTGCAAACTTACGAAGCCAGAGCGAGTTATTTGAATTCGTTTACTGGCGTCGCCATTAACCCTTACACCTCGCGCTATTACTTCAATGGCGGGGTATCTCCGCAGGTGATAGGTTACTTGTTGAGCATCAGCCCTGAACAGTATGAGGAATTCCGCCGTAAAGGTTATGCCGGCGATGAAAAGATTGGTGCAGCAGGCATTGAAAAATGGGGTGAAGAATACCTGCGCGGCAGACCGGCAGCCGATCTCTATGTTGTCAACGCTGACGGCACCTACGACACCGCAGTGGGCAAATCCGAAGCGGAACCTGCCTACAATATCTACACCACCATCGATAAAGATTTTCAGATTCTGGTGCAAAAAGCACTGCTCGGGTTTACAGGCGCCATCGTAGTATTAGAACGTGATACAGGCCGCGTGCTGGCAATGGCTTCTTCACCCAACTTCGACCCAAATTATTTTACGCCGCAGAACTACAACAGCCAATGGGCGCTGCAAGACCTGGTAACAGATGATGGACGCCCACTCTGGAACCGCGCGGCGCAATCGGCTTATCCACTGGGATCGGTCTTTAAACTGGTCACCACGGCAGCCGCGCTTGAATCTGGCTTGTTCACACCCACATCACGATATGACTGTGTCAGCCAATATACTGAGCTGCCTGGGTTTGTAGGCAACGATTGGACTTACGACAAAGAACTGCCTCCTTCCGGCAACCTGACGCTGGTTGAAGGCATTATGCGTTCCTGCAACCCGTGGTTCTACCATTTGGGTCTTGAACTTTACCGTCAGATGGGCGATGCCTACCTTGCCGATTGGGCACGTGAGTTTGGTTTTGGCAGTGCCACCGGTATCGACGCAGTGGCCGAAGAAGTAGGTCAAATTAACAACCCGACCAGCGAAGGTGCAGCCGTACAAATGGGCATTGGTCAAGGCGATATGCTGGTAACACCACTACAGGTTGCCAACATGCTGGCCGCCATCGGCAACGGCGGCACGCTTTACCGCCCTCAAGTAATTGAAAAGATCACCAACATTGACGGTGAAATCATCGATCAGTTTCAGCCTGAAGTGCTCAACGAAATTCCGGTAAGCGATGAAACTCTGGATGCCATCAAGTTGGGCATGGAGGCGGTTGTCCGTGATCAGCGCGGTACTGCTTACCGCCGCTTTTTAGGCATGCGGGCACCGGTTTACGGTAAAACCGGAACCGCAACCACATCGGTTGAAGACCCGCATTCATGGTTTGCCGGCTTTACTGATGGCAACAACCCCGATAGACCCGATATCGCTATTGCAGTAATTCTCGAGTACGCCGGTGATGGCTCGCAATACGCTGCGCCTGTGTTCAGGCGCGTTGTTGAAGCTTATTTCTCAGGCGAAGTCTACACCCAATTCTGGTGGGAGTGGGACATCTATGTGACCCGCACCCCAGAACCCGATACTGAATAACCTTGAAAAACGAGTTGCTCGACGGCTTAGTTGTTCGCTATCAATCAGGTTTTTTCACTGTCGAAACCGCCAGCGGTATTATCAGTTGCGGCATTCGCGGCAGGTTAAAGCGGCGCACCTTCCAGGGAGACATCATCAGCATTGGCGACCAGGTTTCCATTTCGATGCTGCCTGAAGGAAGGGGGATGATAGAAGCGATTAAACCACGCTCCACCGAGCTTGCCCGCTTAGACCCCACTCCGCGCGGAGATTACCGCCAGATTCTGCTTGCCAATCCTGATCAAATCGTGGCAGTATTTGCCTGCGCCTCGCCCGAACCCCACCTGCGTATGCTCGATCGGTTTCTGGTGATCGCCGAGAAACAAGGGCTGCGCGCCTTAGTCATTGCCAACAAGGTGGATCTGGTAGGCAAACGTACCGCCAAAAAAATCTTTACCGATTATCCACCTTTGGGCTACCCAGTCATTTATACCTCCGCTGAAACCGGTGAAGGAGTGGATGAGCTTCGTCAGGCGCTGGTGGGTAGAATTTCAGCGCTCACCGGTCCATCGGGTGTGGGGAAATCCAGCTTGATGAATCGTGTACAACCCGGGCTGGGGCTGGCAGTACGTGAAGTCAGCACGCATAAAGACAGAGGCCGCCATACTACCGTGGTGCGCGAATTATTCCCCCTCACGGGCGGCGGTTACGTCGCTGACCTGCCTGGTTTGCGCCGGCTCTCATTATGGGATACGCAGCCCGAAGAGTTGGATGGGTACTTTCCTGAGCTGCGCGAACTGGTGAAGTTGTGCCAGTTTAACGACTGTGCCCATTATGAAGAACCCGGCTGTGCGGTAATTCAGGCAGTCGAAGAAGGTCGGGTGAGCGCAGAACGCTATGAATCGTATCTGCGGATGCGTATGGGCGACAACTGATTTTTGTGGTTGCATCAAAGGTTCATCCCGGTAAAACCTACACCTCCGATGCATGATGCCTGCCTCAACAGCGAATAAGCATGAATAAAAAACACTCCAAAAAATGGATTGACGAAATAAAAAACCAATGTAATATTGCAGGGTTGCATTTGTTTGGTTTCTTTGGCAGCAATCAACACCTTAATGGATAATGAATTAATATGAAATCCGCTTTGAATAAGAAAAAGCAAATAGCCGGGCTGGTATACGGATTGAGCGCCGGTTTGGCGTTTTCTATTTTTACCTGGGGATTTGATGCAGTTCAATTAGTGCGCGCCAACGCCGCCTATCCGTGGGTCAAATTCATGCCGGGGTTGGTTCTCTGCCTGCTGAGCGCAGGTCTGGCAGGCTGGCTTAGCGCCAGAGTTGGGCGCGCCTGGGCGGCTTTGCTGTTCTGGTCGATGTTGGCGCTCTTATTCGCCCACCTGGTGATCTGGCTGCCGATAGTAATAACGCCAAAACTGATCGGCCTTTCCAACCCGGCTCTCGGCGAATTTTTAGATTATCCTTTTTATGCTTCGCTTAACCAAAACATCTGGATTGGTTTTGTGATTATCGCAATCGCTGCCGTAATTTGCGGTTTGCTGCAAAACCTTCTGCTCGAACAGGCGCTGTTCTCTTCAGGTAGTTCTGCCATAATCGTACCGCTGATCGTCAGCTTCCTGGCCTTCAGCGTCGTCGGCACCAGCAGCGATGCGCTGCTTAACAAAAAATTCCGCGAAGCTATCCAGCAGGTGGACAAAATCATCGTATTTTCTCTCGATCACGCAGGTGAAGAAGTACCATCAGAAGAAGCCATGAAAATGCGCCAATTCGTGTTCTCACATGTTGAAGATCTGATCACTGAAGAGCGCGGCTTGATTCTGAGCAACTTCGATGAGACGTTAGGACAAATTGACATTCTGGTTGATTTTAACGGTCACTGGGTGAAGTGTCCGGTAATCTATAACCAGGTGATTACCTGCAGCCAAGTATTGGAAATGCCCTGGATCAGACTGGTGAGAACATTCAGCGTAGCCGGAACTATTCCATAGAATTTTTGTTATGACATAAAAATATCGGTTTCAATTTTGTAAAAAAAGAATACAATTGTGGTAAACTGATTAATGCCGAATTTCAGATACATTTACATCATTATTACAAGGACCTGTAAATGAGTGAGACACTTCTAAAAGTCCGTGATCTTGAAACTCACTTTAAGACCCCTGAAGGGATTGTACATGCAGTAAACGGGGTTTCTTTTTACATTAAGGAAGGTGAAACCCTTGGTGTTGTCGGTGAAAGCGGCTGCGGTAAAAGCGTAAGCATGCTTTCCTGCCTGCAGCTCATCCCATCGCCGCCAGGGAAGGTGGTGGCAGGCGAAGCGTTATTTAGAGGCAAAGACCTGCTGAAAATGGATGCGAAAGACATCCGCCATGTCCGCGGGGGGCAAATCAGCATGGTTTTTCAAGACCCGATGACCTCGCTGAACCCGGTTATGACCATTGGCAAGCAGATGGCCGAACCGCTGATGCTGCACCTCAATCTGACTAAAGAACAGGCTCGCCATCGTTCTATTGAATTGCTGGAAATGGTTGGCATCCCGCGGGCGGGTGAACGATTAAAAGATTATCCTCACCAGTATTCGGGGGGTATGCGCCAACGGGTGATGATCGCCATGGCGCTCTCCTGTAACCCGCAGATTCTCATCGCAGATGAACCCACAACTGCCTTGGATGTAACCATCCAGGCGCAAATAGTCGACCTGGTCAAACGTCTGCGAGATGAACTTGGTATGGCCATCATTTGGATTACACATGATCTGGGCGTGGTGGCGAATATTGCCCATCGGGTGATGGTGATGTATGGCGGTTTTGTGATCGAAGAAGCCGATGTTAGAGATCTTTATGCAGATCCGCGCCACCCCTATACCTTGGGGCTGCTCGGCAGCTTACCGAAAATCCATGAGGATGTACACAGAAAATTATTCTCAATTGAAGGGATGCCCCCAATACTCTATCAAACACCAAGATCGTGTCCATTCGCTCCGCGCTGTACTTACGCGATTGAGCGCTGCTGGCAGGAGAACCCCCTGTTGGAGCCAGTGACTGATGGACATCGAGTGGCTTGCTGGGTTGATACCAAGAAGGGGAGCAAAACATCATGACCACTGATAACAACGTATTGATCAAGGTTGAAAACCTGGTAATGCACTTCCCCATTTATCGCGGAGTGATCCGTAGGCAAGTGGGTGTGGTTCATGCGGTTGATGGCGTTTCCTTCAACATCACCAAAGGCGAAACCCTCGGCCTGGTCGGAGAATCCGGCTGCGGCAAATCCACTACAGGGCGTACAATTCTCCAGCTTTATAAGCCTACTTCAGGCAACGTATTTTATAAAGATACCAATTTAGTCAAACTCCGTTCTGAGCCCATGCGGCTGATGCGCCGCGAAATGCAGATGATCTTTCAAGACCCTTACGCCAGCCTTAACCCGCGTATGACGGTGCGCGATATTATCGGTGAACCATTAATGGCTTTTGGCGAAGCCACTGGAAAAGAAATTGATGCGCGTGTTGCCGACTTGCTCAATCTGGTGCAGCTCAACCCTGATTTTTCCAGCCGCTATCCGCACGAGTTTTCAGGCGGTCAGCGCCAGCGTATCGGTGTGGCCCGTGCCCTCGCCATACAACCATCTTTTATCGTTTGCGATGAACCCATCTCAGCATTGGATGTCTCCATTCAAGCCCAGGTGGTTAACCTATTAGAGGAACTGCAGCAGGAATTAAACCTTACTTATCTCTTCATTGCCCACGACCTGTCAATGGTACGCCATATCAGTACCCGCGTGGCAGTGATGTACTTGGGTATCTTTGTTGAACTGGCGAATCGAAATGACTTGTACCGCAAACCGCTGCACCCTTACACCCAGGCATTACTCTCGGCAATACCGGTGGCAGACCCTGAATATAATTTAAAGCGCCGCCGTATTACACTGGAAGGCGATGTGCCTTCACCGGTCAACCCTCCATCAGGTTGTCGTTTCCGCACCCGCTGCCCGATAGCAGCACCCATTTGTGCAGAACAGGTTCCCGAATGGAGGGAAGTAGAATCAGGCCATTATGTAGCCTGTCACATGGTTTAACCATAGAGTGAAATTAAGGAGGTGATGATATTCAGATTATTAGAAGCCTTAAGAACACCCAAAAGTTGTGTCAGACTCAATTATATTTCTCACAAGGAGGAGAAAAAATGCGTAAATTTTATGTAGTGCTTGCATTGCTCATGGTCTTCAGCTTTGTGCTTACCGCTTGCACCCAGCCGACTGCCCCTGTGGCGACTGAGGCTCCCGAAGTCCCCCAAGCCACTGATGCTCCGGTGGTTGCACCAACTGCAGAAGTTGTTGAAACAACCTTTAACCCCTACCTGGGTTCAAACAAGCTGGATGGTAGCGGAATTCCCCCAACATTCTTTGATGACGTTCATGTCCGCAAGGCGATGGGTTACTGCTTCGAATTCCAGACCGTCATTGATGATGTCTATATGGGCGAAGCTGTTCAGTCCAAGACCCTCTCTCTGCCCGGCATGGCTGGTTACTCTAACGACACTGATCACTATACCTACGATCTCGACAAATGCGCCGAAGAGTTCAAACTGGCTGACGTCGACAAAGACGGCATCCCCGCTGGTGAAGATCCCGATGATATCTGGGAAATGGGTTTCCGCTTCCAGATGCTTTACAACACCGGCAACACCACCC
>ERZ1645192.4519-NODE-4519-length-10979-cov-12.225558_pt1 | contig 10979 bp, 7 predicted proteins | sample MGYA00575354_ERZ1645192 | MGnify/ENA primary metagenome ERZ1645192 (study PRJEB40844, sample SAMN11349763) | freshwater sediment metagenome | isolation source: river sediment | host: Sediment | place: India: Faizupur Khadar , New Delhi | collected 2017-02-21 ...
CTGGGGCTGGGCTCGGGGGTTGGACTTGGTTCAGGGGTCGCTGTCGGCTCGGGTAGGGGAGTCTCAGTGGGCCGTCCGGCGCAGCCGGTGACGAGCGTTAGGAGAAGAAGCATGAAGAGCAGGTTTCGCAATTTCATACCTTGGGATTTTACCAGTAAACCCGGATTGTACGCGTTGGCGCAGATGCTTTTGTTTGTTTTGGAAGGATGGATTGAACAGATGAATACGGTTATTACGCCCATTTTCTCGAGACTTCCGGTCGTAGTGGCAAGCCACTGTGCTTGACCAGGGTCACCACAGGGGGTGACCCCTACCGGAAAGGTAGGATTGACATCCATTGTGTTGCCTGCTTTGCGCGTGAAGACAGACCGCAATGGGAGGACGGCATCCCACAAGCGAAGGCACGGCATGCCGTGCCCCTACGACGGGGTGTCTTTGTGGAGGAGGTCATGATACCGGATGCGAGGCAAGAGGTTTCTACTACCGCCAGTTATTGATCAATAAATTTATCTGGGCCAGATTCTGTTTTTAGATGCAGCTCTTTGGATCATTTTCTTAAGACCTCACATCGTACGGTTAAGCCACTGTGCTTGACCAGGGTCACCACAGGGGGTGACCCCTACCGGAAAGGTAGGATTGACATCCATTGTGTTGCCTGCTTTGCGCGTGAAGACAGACCGCAATGGGAGGACGGCATCCCACAACGACAGGCACGACATGCCGTGCCTCTACCAGGACAACCTCCTGTTCTCGTCGGTCTCCAGATACCCTCCACTTCGTTGCGGGCACAGGCCGCGCGAGGTCGTTGACCGCCAGGTCTCCGGATTTGATGCCGTGCCCCTACCATGACAACCTCTTGTTCTTGCTGGTTTCCTAGTGCCAATGGGTTGATTAGCAACAGGGCGGAGAGGCCCATGATAAAATAAACAAAACTGCCACGAGGGGGATGACCTCCTGTGGCAGATTGTAGTTTCTCGTGATTGACTGGCTATTCTTCGATGATGGTGACCTTGCTGCGGATCTCGGCGGTTTTGCTCAGCATGGCAATCCCCTGGCAGTACTTTTCTTCGGAAAGCTGCACCGCGCGTTCTACGTCGACCCGGTTGATGCCCTTGCCTGTAACGATGTACTCAAATTCCATCAATTTAAAAACATAGGGTTGCTGATCCTTAACGCTCTCCACGTGAACCTTGCATTCATATGCCGTAAAAGGCACTTTCTTCTTGCGGATGATCGATAAGACATCCATGCTCGAGCAGCTCGCCGCGCCGATCGCCATCAGTTCCATCGGTCTGAAGCCGATATTATGTCCTCCGGAACCTTCCGCAGCATCCAGCTTGACTTCATGACCAGAATCGGCAGTAGCTGTCAGAGCTATTCCTTGAATCATTGTTACTTTTACGTCCATATTCGCTCCTCTTGTCTATTGATTGGATAAGAATGTTCCGGGCTCAGGCGTTGGTAGCTATTGACCAGTTTGCCTGTACGTCAAAATCCAGGTTGGAGGTTTCGTCGGCGATGAAATGGCGGTAGCCAGCAGCCGCTATCATGGCAGCGTTGTCTGTGCACAGGCTGATGTGCGGGATGTGCACCCGGAATTCAGTCTGCGAACGGAAAGCTTCGCGCAGGGCTTTATTGGCGCTGACGCCGCCTGCCACGATGATCTCGCGCGCTTCAAATTCACGGGCTGCCGCGATGGTCTTTTCGAAGAGGGCTGCCACAACCGCTGCCTGGAAACTGGCAGCAATATCGGCTGTGGGTATGGGCTTTTTGGCAGACTTGAACTCTTCCACGGTCCGCAGGACTGCTGTTTTCAGCCCGCTGAAGGAGAAGTTCCATGGCTCACTTAGCCGGGCTTTGGGGAAGTTGAAGGCTCGTGGATTGCCCTGCATGGCAGCTTTTTGAATTGAGGGACCGCCCGGATAGGCCAACTCCAACAGGCGCGCAACCTTGTCGAAGGCTTCGCCGGCGGCGTCATCGGTCGTGCCACCCAGCATTTGGTACTGCAGATGATCGCGCATCAACACCAATTCCGTATGCCCACCCGAAACCAGCAATGCCAACAGCGGAAGCTTTGGTTCAGGAGTAGGCTTGCTGCCAGATTGATACAACCAGGCGGAATAGAGATGCCCCTCGAGGTGATTCACACCCACGATCGGCAGGTCAGCCGAGAGGGCAAGCCCCTTGGCGAGGTTCACGCCTACCACCAGCGAGCCAGCCAAACCCGGACCGCGGGTAACTGCGATGCCATCCAGGTCTCCAAGCCCCATGTGGGCTTGTTGGAGGGCTTCGTTGACCGTCGCGTGGACAGCCTTGACATGCTCGCGCGAGGCCAATTCCGGGTACACGCCGCCGAACTGCGCGTGCAAATCCACCTGGCTGGCGATCACGCTGCTTTCGATCACCCTGCCGTTCTCAACAACTGCCGCGGCAGTCTCGTCGCAGGAGCTTTCAATTCCAAGGACGCGCATGTTGACCTTCTTCATGTTAGCCGCCTTTCATGGGGATCACGAGATCCATGGGGAAGTCCACAAACTTGGCAAAAGTGTTGTCGGGTTTTACATACCAGGTGTCTTCAAGCCGGATGCCGAAGCCTTTTTCCGGGTAGTAGAGTCCAGGCTCAATAGTCATAACTGAGCCAATTTTCAGCAGGTTGGTCGGGTCATTTTCGAGACCGGTAAATGGTCGCTCGTGCACATTTAACCCTACGCCGTGACCGAGACCATGAATATAGCCTGCCTCGATCCTGGGATTTTGCCGAATGGTTTCGTGACCCATGGCTTCGTAAAGCTCGCACGTGCGGGCTTGGTAGCGAGCGGGGTTGACTCCAACTTCCAGCTCGGAAACGACAGTATCATAGACTTCTTTAACCTGCTCGTAAGCCTTTTGTACTTCGGTGGGGGCATAACCCAGGCACCAGGTACGGGTGAAATCGTAGAAGTAGCCACCGCCAGCTTCGCAGGGGAAGATGTCATAAACAATTGCCTGACCCAGTTTGATCGGGTCGGTCGGAGTTCCGCTGCTGTGGGGCACTGCGCCATCACGCCCAATGGCGAAAATGGTGCTTTCGGGGTTTTCCGCGCCGGCTTCTGCCAGCCAGAGGTTGATCTGGGCTTTGACATCGCCGATGGTAAGCGGCTGACCGTCAGGTTTGGTGAGGGTTTCGTCGACAACCTGATGACTGGTGAGCAGGTCGAGCGTTTTTTGGACGACCGCAGTGGTGATGACGCCCATCTGGCGGATGCGTTCGATCTCATCAGAACTCTTGGTGGCACGGGCTTCCATCAAGATCAATTCGAGCGGATCACCAACAAAGGTTACTTCAGGGAGAAGCTGTTGCAGGCGCGTGACGAGGGAGAAGAAAGGTCCAAACTCACGCACACCATAAAGCATAACCTTGCCCTTCCTGATGCCGACATCCTCCAGGATCTGCTTGTAGCGCAGAGCGGAGGCTTCGGCGGGGTCATTCTTAGCCAGGGCGTTAAACGGCTGCATCGGGTAATTGGAGTAACTAATAAGACGATAACCGGTTTTTGCGGCTTCGTCGCGTTCCATCATGCCGTGAAGCAGGATGGGGGTTTGACCGGGGATGTAAAACAGGTCCGCGTTAGTAACATGGCAATCCCCGGTGAAATAAACCATGTTGGGGTTGTGTTGGGCGGGACCACTGACCCAGAGATAGTCAATGTGGTATTTCTGCATGAGAGCATCAAGATCTTGTTTCATAATGACTCCTTCCGTTAGCTGAGGACGGTATGTAGTGATTTTAATAGGGTTTCTTCCTGCCAGGGGAGCACTGTGCGTGGATCGAGCAGCAACAAATCATCCTGTACCCGGGCGATGATCGGCGGGGTGGCTTCCCTAAGTGTGGCGGCAAGTTTTGCTGGTGATTTTACTTTCAGTGCAAGCAGGCAGGTGGGTAATGTCTCTCCGGGCAGGCTTCCCCCTCCGATGGTGGAAAACCCTTCCTTGGCGCTGCCAGCTTGCAGGCGGTCAATCCATTTTTGCACCTGGGCTTGCAAGCTTTCAATGGAGCGGGAAAGCATCTGGTAAAGCGGAATTGCTTGCTCAGCTTCGCCTTTGAGGTAATGGAGCAGCGTGGCTGATAGCGCAGCCAGGCAGAGTTTATCCGCACGAATAGCGCGATAGAGAGGGTGACGGCGGATTTTGGTGAGGAGATCGGCCTTACCAATCAGGATGCCAGCCTGGGGACCGCCAAGGAGTTTGTCGCTGGAGAAACAAACCAGGTCAGCGCCTTTGGCGAGCGTCTCCTGCACGGTAGTTTCGTGTGCCAGCCCATATTTGGCCGTATCCAGGAAAGCGCCGGAGCCAAGATCCACCATGAGCGGCACATTGTGAAGGTGTGCCAATTTGGCAAGGTCCTCGAGGGCGGGCTCTTCGGTGAAACCGATGATCTTGAAATTGGATTGATGTGCTACGAGCAGCAGGCTGGCGCCTTCGGCGATCGCCTGTTCGAAGTCAGCGAGACGTGTGCGATTGGTGGTGCCGACCTCAAGCAGTTTGGCACCCGATTGCTTCATCACATCCGGGATGCGAAAGCCGCCGCCAATTTCCACCAATTGCGAGCGCGAGATGGCTACTTTTTTGCCTTTCGACAGCGCGCTTAGTGCCAGCAGCACCGCCGCGGCATTATTATTGACCACCAGTGCGCTTTCGCCACCTGTCAGGCGGGTTAGCAGCGCACTGGCGTGGATATCACGCTTGCCGCGTTTGCCCTTGGTGAGGTCATATTCGAGAGTGGAGTAGCCGCAGGCAACACTTTCGACTGCTGCTAACGCTGCTTGGGAAAGCGGCGCTCGCCCAAGATTGGTATGCAGCAGCACACCGGTGGCGTTGATCACAGGTCGCAGGGATGGTTGAGATTGCTTTTGTAGAATGGACTCAAGAGAATTTACCAGTTCAGCATCCGATGGGATTTCTGCAAGGTTGGGCAGGGATTGGCGCAACTCATCCAGAACTTCGCGGATGGCAGAGACGGTCCAGGCATGACCATAAGCCCCCAAAAGTTGCTCGGTGCGGGGATGCTTCAGAATCTGGTCTACCGAGGGGATATCACGCGGGGAGACCATGATCAGTTGCTTTGTGGGTTAGGTTTCCAGCGGCTGCGTTCCCAAAGCCTGATCAGAAACTCCACCAGGATTACCACGGCTGCCATGATGATCCCCAGGGGCAACGTCAGCACCCGTCCCATCTGCAGCCAGAATATCAACGCGGCAAAGATGCCGAACCAAGCCGCCTGGCGAATGATCACCTGGGGCGCGGCAGGGGGTGTGGAGGGGAAGCGCAGGTTCAGGAACCAGGTGAAGGGCAGGAATAAGCCTGTGACGAAGATGACTACGAAGAAGAAGAACAACCAACGCGGACCGATGGTGGGTAAGGTCAATGTAAGGATCAAGCTGATCCCGATTGCTCCGAGAATGATGAGCACCAACATGCCGGGTAAATAGAACTTTAGGGGAATGGGCTGGTTTTGGTTATCTTCCATGCCGAAATTATACATTATTTCTCAGGTCATTAACGGAGTATGAATGGGTAATTGCATTGTTTTATTGAACCCGTTCTCACTGGTCTCCTCCCGTTCTCGCCGGTGTCCTCACCGTGCGAGGTTTTCATTATGTTTGTCCAAAAGGAGTGATTGGAATTTCAGGGTTATCGCCGTTAATCCAATAGCCAGCTGATGAATGTCTCCATTGTTCTGGCAATTTGACAAATCCCTTCCTTACCGGGTTTTCGTGTATGTAATTTACTTTTTGTATCAAAAACTTCTCCGAGGACAGCGCTTCGGCATGCCAACCAGACTTCCAAATCTGACGGATTCGATCGGTAAGTTGATTAGTGCGAATTGATTGGGCAAGCGATTCTGACAGATTTGCATCAATGTAATCCGCAAGCTTGTGTCCTGTAAACTTACGAAAATCTGTCAAAGCCTTACCTAACCGTTCGTTATCGTAATTAACGTTGGAAATGATGAGGTGAATGTGGTTTGGCATGATTACATAAGAATGGATGCGTAATTGTTTGTTGGTATAACACAATCGCAGACTGTTGTTAATGATCTCTATTGGCTCGGGATTGATAAAAACTGGCAGCCAGTCAACAATGGTGAAGGTGACAAAATAGATATAGATACCATTGATGAATTTATAACTATCCATGACATAATTATATTTGATAGATCAGGGGTTGGATTCTTATCGGAGAATGATTTTTGGAGACCTGGTGGTCAAGAACCTCGCACGGTCAGGAGACCGGCGAGAACTTTCCGTACGACAAATCTGTCTCGCACAAACTATTAAGCTTGGCGTAGGTCAGTTTGCGCTTTCAAGCCGACAATACAAGGACTATTTTTTGTAGTACAACCTCAACCGGTTTGAATGCCATTCCTAAATATGATAAACTCGCTTTACTCGTTGATCATTCATTTGGATGGATGCGATAGGTAAATAAAACTGCGAAGGGATACCTCCAGGAGAGGTATTTTTAAAATGGTGGCAAAGATGACCGACAAAAAACTAACCAAAAAAGACGCATACCTCAGGGAACTCGACAAGCGTGTTTTGATCTTCGATGGCGCCATGGGTACCATGCTGCAATTGCAGAAACTGACCGCGGCGGACTTTGGCGGCGAGCGTTATAACGGTTGTAACGACTATCTCACCCTTTCTTCTCCTGAGACGGTTTCCAGGATCCACAAGGCGTACCTTGAGGCTGGAGCCGACGTGGTTGAGACGGATAGCTTCAGGGCTAATCGCCTGACCCTGGCAGATTACGCCCTGGCTGACAAAACCCACGATATCAATTTTGCTGCCGCGCAGCTCGCCCGCAGAGCCGCTGATGAATACAGCACGCCTGAAAAACCCCGCTTTGTTGCCGGCTCGATCGGCCCCTCCGGAAAACTCATTTCCACCAACGATCCTGAAATGTCCAACATCACCTATGACCAGCTTGTGGACATCTTCCGCGAGCAAGCCCGCGGCTTGATTGAAGGTGGTGTGGATCTGCTGCTGATCGAGACCTCGAATGATATCCTGGAAGTCAAAGCCACCATCAACGGCATCCAACTGGCTTTTGAGGATACAGGCATCTGGCTTCCGATCCAGGCGCAGGTCACACTGGATGTCAACGGCAAGATGCTGTTGGGCACAGATATCACCGCAGTGCTCTCGATCCTCGAGGGTATGGGCGTGAGCGTGGTTGGGTTGAACTGCTCCACTGGCCCCGAGCACATGCGCGGAGCAATCTCTTACTTGAGCGAACACTCGCAGCTGCCGATTTCGTGCATCCCCAACGCCGGCTTGCCGATGAACGTAGATGGCGAAGCCGTCTACCCCATGCAAGCAGAGGAATTCTCATCTGCCCTGGCGGATTACGTCAGCCATTATGGCATCCGCGTGGTTGGCGGATGCTGCGGCACCACGCCGGCTCACATTTTGGCTCTGAGCCAGAAAATTGCCGATATCACCCCTCCAAAGACCGAGTCTGAGGCTTTTGCCTCGCTGGCTTCTTCTGTTCAGGCGGTTGCCATCGAGCAGCAACCGGCGCCTTTTGTCATTGGCGAGCGGCTTAACGCCCAGGGATCCCGAGCCTTCAAGCGCCTGCTGCTAGCTGGAGATCACGACGGCATGCTCCAGATCGCGCGCGACCAGGTGGACTTTGGCGCGCACGCGCTGGATGTCAGCGTGGCTGTTACCGAACGCAGTGATGAAGCAGATATGATGCGTAAATTGGTCAAGCGCCTGACGCTCGAAGTGCCGGTGCCGCTGGTGATCGATACGACCGAACCGGATGTGGTTGAAGTTGCCTTACAGACCGCGCCAGGGCGCTGCCTGATCAACTCCACCAACTTCGAGGCCGGCGATGCCAAACCCCGGCGCATTTTCGCGCTTGCGAAGCAGCATAGCGCGGCTGTGATGGCACTTACGATCGATGAACAGGGCATGGCAAAGACGGCTGAACGCAAGCTGCAGATCGCCCGCCGCCTGGTGGAACTGGCAGCAGAGTATGACCTGCGCCCGGAGGATCTGGTCATCGATGACCTGACCTTCACCCTTGCGACCGGTGAGGAAATATACCGTGATTCAGCCATCCAGACCCTGGAAGGCATTCGCCTGATCAAAAAAGAATTACCCGGTGTACACACCTCCCTGGGCGTCAGCAACGTCTCATTTGGTCTTTCGCCCGCCTCGCGCAAGGTGCTTAATAGCGTCTTCCTCTATCATGCGGTTGAAGCCGGGCTCGACATGGCGATTGTAAACCCCGCGCAGGTGAAACCCTACGCTGAAATCCCAGCCAATGAGCGTGAACTGGCAGAAAACCTGATCTTCAATCGCTCAGAGGCGGCATTGGCAGACTTTATCGCTTACTTTGACTCGATTGTCACCAGCGAAGATGAGCAATCTGGCAAAGCCGACCCATTTGAAGGACTGACAACCAGCGAGAGGTTGTTTCAGAAGGTCCTACGCCGGCACAAAGCTGACATCGAAGCAGATATCGATGCCATTCTTGCCGAGCATGCTGAACAGCCCAAAGGTACTGTCGCGGTGACCATCCTCAACGAGGTCCTGCTGCCCGCGATGAAGGAAGTTGGCGATCGTTTCGGCGCTGGTGATCTCATCCTGCCCTTTGTTTTGCAGTCTGCGGAAGTTATGAAAAAAGCCGTTTCCCACCTCGAGAACTACCTGGAGAAACAAGAGGGGCTTTCGAAAGGCAAGCTGGTGATTGCCACCGTTTTTGGCGACGTGCACGATATCGGCAAGAACCTCGTGCGTACGATCCTCTCAAATAATGGTTATGAAGTGGTCGACCTGGGAAAACAAGTGCCGATGGAGACGATCATTTCCGCCGCCATTGAGCAAAAAGCCAGCGCGATTGGTCTGAGCGCGCTGCTGGTCTCCACCAGCAAGCAGATGGCGCTGATCATCAATGAACTGCAGCGTCGCGGGCTGGATATCCCGGTGCTGATCGGTGGCGCGGCAATTAATCCGGCGTTTGGTCGGCGAATACTGAAAACTGAAAGCGGAGAATACTACCGCGGCGGCGTTTTCTATTGTAAGGATGCCTTCGATGGTTTGAGCGTGATGGATCAGCTTTCGGACCCTGCCCGCAAACAAGCTTTGCTTGCTACGATGAAGGAAAAAGCGGACCTCGAATTTGGCAAAAAGAAAGTGGAACGCCCTGCAACCATCACGGAGAGAACTTCCACGGTAAAACCAGCAGCGTTCATTCCCGAGGTCACCAAATGGGGATCGAGGGTGGTACGCAATTTACCGCTGCAAACCGTGGCAACCCACCTCGACATCAAATCCCTCTACCGCATGAATTGGGGCGGCACGGGATTAAAAGGCGAGGAATGGGAGAAGATGCAGTTCGAATTCGACGCCCGTCGGCTGCGAATGCTGGCGCAGGCCGAGAAGGAAGGCTGGTACAAGCCGCAGGCAGTTTATGGCTACTGGCCGGCAGCTTCTGAAGGTAATGACCTGATCATCTTCGACCCGGCATCGCTTGGCAAAGACCTGCGTGAATTAACCCGCTTCACTTTCCCACGGCAACCTGCCGGCGAGCAACTTTGCCTGGCGGATTACTTCATGCCGCTTGATTCAGGTGTGATGGACATGGTAGCTTTCCAGGTGGTGACGGTTGGCAAGCAGGCGACTGAGCGTTTTGAGGCTCTGGATGCTGCGGGAGAGTATTCGGAAGGTTTCTTCTTCCATGGTCTGGCGGTGCAACTGGCTGAGGCAACCGCCGATTACCTGCACAAGCAGATCCGCCGGGAACTCAAGATGAGCCCCGAGCAAGGCTTGCGCTACTCCTGGGGCTATCCTTCCATACCGGAGTTGCAGGACCATGCCAAGGTCTTTGAACTGCTGCCGGCTGAGCAGGAACTGGGGATGAGCCTGACTTCGGCTTACCAGTTGGTGCCGGAGCAATCCACCGCGGCGATCATTTTGCATCACCCTGACGCGCAATACTTCAATGTTGGCACTAGCCTGACCGATCGGGCTTTCGGCGGGTAACCTTTCAAAACAAGTGGTCGGCTTGATTACTTCAAGCCGACCGCATTACCCTTAGTTGGAAAATTGCGCTGCCAGGTAATCCGGTTACGGTTTATTGAGTTTATTTAAGCATTTCCCCCGAAAAGCCCATCACTGGTTGACAAAAATTAAGAAATAATGCATCAAAGTCCCGCAATAATTCTACTTGGGGGTATACTCTTGGCTCAATATTCACATTTCCAGTTGCGAGGAATCACACATGAAGCGTATCAGCCGGTATCTCATTCTGACAGCGTTGCTTTTTTCGGTTTTCCATTCAGCACCCGCCACCGCCCAGGCATTCGATTGCGCACAGGTGACTGACGTGCCAGCGGGGGAGTGCGAAGCCCTTGTCGCGTTTTATAACAGCACCAGCGGAACGGGGTGGACAAACCATACAAATTGGCTTGAAACGAACACTGTCGGAAATTGGTATGGCGTGACCGTCTCGGGCGGGCGTGTGACCAAGCTGGAACTCAAAAGTAATCTCCTCAGCGGACCACTGCCTGATGAGATCAGTCTGTTGAGCAACTTGCAGACATTGGATCTCAGCACGAATCAAATCTCTGGTCAGATACCTTCATTCTTAGGTAACATGACCACATTACGGCAACTGGAGCTTTTTGGAAATCAACTGTCAGGAACCATCCCCGCCGAGCTTGGCAATTTGTCCCAGCTAACCTCGCTCACCCTGGGTGCGAATCAATTAAGTGGGACGATTCCACCAGAACTCGGTAACCTTGGCAACCTGACCCGTCTTTGGCTGTATGATAATCAGCTAACTGGCACAATTCCCCCTGAATTAGGCAACCTGGCTAACGTTGAGAACTTTGTTATCGAAGATAATCTCCTCTCCGGTTCTATTCCACCCGAACTTGGCAACCTGACTAAAGCCTGGGTAATCAATATTAGTGGCTGCCAAATCAC